>Ga0247817_10001631_pt1 | contig 11676 bp, 9 predicted proteins | sample UWRJL212509R1_FD_178010 | JGI IMG/M metagenome (GOLD analysis project Ga0247817, IMG submission 178010) | Plant litter microbial communities from Arlington Agricultural Research Station in Wisconsin, United States - UWRJ-L212-509R-1 | ecosystem: Environmental > Terrestrial > Plant litter >... | reverse complement strand
GCATTCAGGTATAATCGCATTGATTTTGTCAATCAACGCCATGTATTCTTCACGCGTGTGCAGCCTGTTCATTTCATTTAAAATCCTGTTGCTTCCGGATTGTACCGGCAAATGGATGTGGTTGCATATATTAGGATGCCTGGCAATCACGTGCAATACGCTTTCGTGCATGTCCTGCGGATTGGAAGTTGAAAAACGGATGCGCATTTTCGGGAAAGTGACTGCAACCATTTCGAGTAGCTGGTCAAAATCCACCGCTGTTGCTTTTTCCATTTCAGATGCTTTCTCGAAATCTTTCTTGAGTCCGCCGCCATACCATAAATAACTGTCTACATTTTGACCCAAAAGTGTAATTTCTTTAAAACCGCCATCCCACAAATCCTGAATTTCTTTCATGATGCTCTGTGGTTCACGGCTGCGCTCTCTTCCGCGTGTAAATGGTACAACGCAAAAAGTACACATGTTGTCACAGCCACGGGTTATGGAAACCAATGCGGTGATACCATTACTCATTAATCGTACAGGCGAGATATCACCATAAGTTTCATCTTTCGATAAAATGACATTAATGGCATCGCGGCCTTCTTCCACTTCAAGCAATAAATTAGGCAGGTCTTTATAAGCATCCGGACCAACGACAAGGTCAACAATTTTCTCTTCTTCCAGAAATTTACTTTTGAGACGTTCTGCCATACAGCCTAAAACACCCACCTTCATTTTTGGGTTGATGCTTTTCTTTACAGCATTGTATTTTTCGAGGCGTTTGCGTACTGTTTGTTCCGCTTTGTCACGAATAGAGCAGGTGTTGACCAAAACCAAATCGGCTTCTTCAAGGATTTGGGTAGTATTGAATCCGTTCTCTGAAAGGATGGAAGCTACAATTTCACTGTCGGAAAAATTCATAGCGCAGCCATAACTTTCTATAAAAAGCTTCTTTTTGTTTTCGGGTTTATATTCGAGGATAAGACTTTCGCCTTGTTTGTTTTCTTCAATAACTTTTTCCATTGCAGTAATTCGAACGGCAAAGATAGCGTAAAATCAGAATATCTGACAAGATGGCAGATAAAGATTTAACATTGTTTTAGTTGGGGTTGTCAACAACTTTCTTTGGGTTACAGTATAGAAAAGGTCTAAAACAGCTTACTTATTTAGGAAAGAAAAATTATAATAAAAAGTTTGTCATAGATGAAATGCTATCCGACCAATAACCCAAAATTTCGCCCAAAGACACAATATTTAAAAAAAATAGATACTTTTGCGACACAAACAAAGCGATATGGCAAAGAATTTAGTGATAGTGGAATCGCCTGCAAAGGCAAAGACAATTGAAAAATTTCTGGGAAGTGATTACCAGGTAGAGTCCAGCTATGGGCATATTGCCGATTTGCCTTCCAAAGAAATTGGAGTAGATGTAGCGAATGGATTTACACCTAAATATGAAGTCTCGCCTGATAAAAAAGCACTGGTTTCCAAACTAAGGACTTTATCTAAAAATGCTGAAATGGTCTGGCTTGCTTCCGATGAGGACCGCGAAGGAGAAGCAATTTCATGGCATCTCGCGGAAGAATTGAAATTAGACAAAAGCAAAACCAAGCGAATTGTTTTTCATGAAATTACAAAAACTGCCATCTTAAAAGCCATTGACAACCCGCGTGAAATTGATTATAATCTCGTCAACGCCCAACAAGCCAGGCGTGTTTTGGACAGGTTAGTAGGTTATGAATTGTCGCCGGTATTGTGGAGGAAAGTAAAAGGCGGACTCTCGGCTGGAAGAGTACAGTCGGTTTCCGTTCGTTTAATTGTTGAACGCGAACGCGAAATTCAAAACTTCACCGCGGTAGCTACTTATTCGGTTGTTGCCGAATTTACCAATGAGGCTGGAAAAACTTTTAAAGCCAAACTGCCCAAAAATTTCACTACAAAAAAAGAAGCCGAAGATTTCTTGAATAAAAATATCGGTTCTGCATATAAGGTTTCCGATTTAGAAACCAAGCCTACTAAAAAATCACCAACGGCTCCTTTTACGACATCAACATTGCAGCAGGAAGCCGCGCGAAAACTGTATCTTCCGGTAGGAATTACGATGCAATTAGCACAGCGACTTTATGAAGCCGGACTCATTACTTATATGAGAACCGACAGTGTGAATCTCTCTAATGAAGCGATGAACGCCGCGCAGGCAGAAATTATCAAATCGTACGGAAAAGAATTCAGCAAGCCAAGAACTTTTGCCAACAAAAGCAAAGGTGCACAGGAAGCACACGAGGCGATCCGGCCTACGGATATGTCACGCCATACGGTAGATATTGACAGGGATCAGGCACGATTATACGACCTAATCTGGAAAAGAACGCTGGCATCACAAATGAGCGACGCAGAATTGGAAAGGACAAATGTGAAAATAACGGCTAACGATCACAATGAAATATTCACAGCTTCGGGAGAAGTATTGCTTTTTGAAGGATTCCTGAAAGTGTATCTTGAAGGGCATGATGATGAGGATGAGGAGCAGGAAGGCATGTTGCCGGCGCTTAAAGTCAACGAATCCTTACAAAATAACTATATTACAGCAACAGAAAGGTATTCAAGAGCTGCTGCCAGATATACTGAAGCTTCGCTGGTTAAAAAACTCGAAGAATTGGGGATTGGCCGTCCTTCAACCTACGCACCAACCATTTCAACCATCATCAACAGGAATTATGTCGAGAAAGGAAATCTGGAAGGTCAGGAAAGAAATTACACACAGCTAACATTACAATCAGGAAAACTTGGCGAGAAATTGCTCAAGGAAAATACTGGTTCTGATAAAGGCAAATTAGTGCCAACCGACATTGGGACGATCGTTACAGATTTTTTGGTTAAGAATTTCGGAACCATCCTCGATTATAACTTTACGGCAAAAGTAGAGCAGGATTTTGATGAAATTGCAGAAGGAAATGTCAACTGGACAAAAATGATGCAGGAGTTTTACGACAAATTCCATCCGAATGTCAAAGAGGTTGAAGCAAACGCGGAAAGGGAAAGTGGCGAAAGGATTCTTGGAAAAGATCCGAAAACAGGCAGACAGGTAAGTGTACGTTTGGGTAAATTTGGCCCGATGGCACAAATTGGCGAAGCCGAAGATGAAGATAAGATTTTTGCCAGCCTGATGTCTGATCAAAATATAGGGAATATTACATTGGAAGAAGCTCTGAATCTTTTTCTGCTTCCGAAAAAATTAGGTGCTTATAAAGGAGAAGAAGTTGAAGTAAGCAATGGTCGTTTTGGACCATATGTACGCCACGGCAGTGCTTTTATTTCGCTCCCGAAAGGTGAAGATCCGCTCGATGTTTCCATGGATCGTGCTCAGGAACTTATTAATGAAAAACTCAAAGCCGACGCGCCAATCGCAACTTACAAAGGAGAAGGCGTGCAAAAAGGCACTGGACGCTTTGGTCCATTTATCAAATGGAATGGCTTGTTTATCAATGTAAGCAAGAAATATAATTTCGATAATCTTTCCCAATCTGATGTGGAAGCACTAATTGAAGACAAGCTCCAAAAAAATATTGACAAGGTACTTCACAATTGGGAAGCTGAAGGCATTCTTGTTCAAAAAGCACGATGGGGAAGATCAGTAATTACAAAAGGAAAAATAAAAATTGAACTCAGTAAAGATACAGATGCCTCAAAACTCACACTGGCACAGGTTCAGGAAATGATCGAAAAGAAAGCGCCAGCCAAAAAAGCAGCTGCAAAAAAAGCACCTGCAAAGAAAACAGCCGCAAAAGCAACAACCTCCAAAAAGAAATAAGCAGTGGAATTCCATTTTCTTGCACCATTAGAGACCGAAATCCTTAATTATATAGACAGTTTGTCTTCCCAGCATTTGGGCAGTAAAGTAGTCCTTCACACATCCGAAGATTTTCCGGATTTGAAACAGGTAAAGATTGCCATTATTGGTGTTTTAGAAAATCGTGGATCAGATAAAACTGAAAATTACAATTTAACGTATTTCAGGAAAGAGTTATATTCGCTTTTCCCGGGAAACTGGAATGCATCGATTGCAGATTTAGGAAATATTCTTGCTGGTGAATCAATAGGAGACACCTATTTTGCCCTCCAGAATGTGATTGCTTCTTTAATAAAGCAAAGGATTATTCCTATTGTGATTGGGGGTTCTCAGGATTTGACCTATCCGTTATATCGGGCATATGACAATCTGGAGCAAATGGTTAATCTTGTGGCAATCGACAGTAGGTTTGATTTCGGAAAAGAGAGTGAAGCCATTTCGGCATCGTCCTACCTGACAAAGATTATTTTAGACGAACCGAATAACCTTTTTAATTATAGTAATTTAGGATATCAGACCTATTATAATTCTCAGGAAGAAATAGATTTGATTGAAAAATTATTTTTTGATGCGTATCGTTTGGGAGATATCTCCAGTAATATATCGATTTCGGAGCCGGTTTTCAGGGATGCTGATATCGTTAGTCTTGATTTAATGTCAGTTAAGTCGGCTGATTCAGGAAATTTTAGTACATTTACGCCTAATGGCTTTACGGGGAAAGAGATTTGTTCTTTGTCCAGATATGCCGGAATAAGTGATAAAGTTTCATTGCTTGGAATTTTTAACCATACCGATAAGATGCAGGATTCAGTTTTAATTGCACAGATCGTATGGTATTTTATAGAAGGGTTTCATTATCGTTCTAACGAATATCCTTTTGGCAGCAAAGAGAATTATCTCAAATATATTGTTCCCCTTGAAGAAGAGGAACTGGTTTTTTACAAAAGTAATAAAACAGAGCGATGGTGGATTGAAATTCCATTTATTTCTGTTGCCAATAATAAATTAAAAAAAAGCACGTTATTACCATGTTCTTATGAAGAATATCTGGCAGCCTGTAACCAGGAATTGCCGGAAAGATGGTGGAAAGCACAACGTAAAAATATTGTCTGATTACACTATTGATCGAAACAGTATTTTATAAATTGTAGCTTGAAAATAAAATAAAATCAATTACACTTAGTAAGATAAGTTTTATAAAAAATATAAAAAACGGCATTTTATCGATGTTTTATGTATTTTATCGATAAATTATTTTTTTTGTATCATTATAAATTCTATTTTTGGTAAGTGAAATAAATTTTACTATAATTAATTGCTTTTTTGAAAAATAATAAATAGGTTTACGCCCTTAAATTATGAATACACACATAACCCAAATTTATATGAAGAAATTCATTGCAATTACAGTAATTTCAGCTTTGTTGGTCGGCTGCGGCGGATCCAGCGATAAAGGTGAATTAGTAGGAGTAAAAGGAAAGAAATGGCACCCTGAAAAACCATATGGTATGACTTTAGTACCAGGCGGATCATTTATTATGGGTAAATCAGATGATGATTTGGCTAATGTTCAGGATGCTCCAACTAAAACAGTTACCGTTCGTTCCTTTTATATGGATGAAACGGAAATCACCAATAGCGAATATCGTGAATTTGTGGAGTGGGTTAAAGATTCTACCATGAGGGTACGTTTGGCAATTTTAGCTGATGAAGTTGGTGGTGGCGGAACAGCCGGTGCCGGTGGTAAAGGCGGAAAAGGTGGAAAATCCGGCAGTATTGCTGATTTCGCTTTTAACGACGCAGATCCTGCTAAAATGACTGCTTACGATAAATATATGTATGAAAACTATTATAGTGTTGGTACAGATGATGATCCTTACGCAGGCAGAAAATTAAACAGAAAAGTCAAATTAATTAAAGACACTTCCAAATACCCGGATGAATACTACACTGAGGTTATGGATACAATGTACATTCCTGTTGCTGAATCATTCAATGGTTTAAGGACGGTAGATGTAAATAAATTGAAGTTCAGGTATTCATGGATGGATATCCAGGCAGCGGCTAAAGCCAAAACCGGAAAAAGAAAAGATTTCATTAAAACAGAACAGATCAAAGTATATCCTGATACTACGGTATGGATTAAAGATTTTGCTTATTCTTATAATGAACCAATGCACAATGATTATTTATGGCACCAGGCTTATTCAGAATACCCTGTTGTTGGTGTTAACTGGAAACAGGCAAAAGCATTTTGTGCGTGGAGAACATTAAAGAAAAATATATATATTAAATCCAAAAAGAAAGGAAGAGATTTGATTAACTCTTTCAGATTGCCAACAGAGGCAGAATGGGAATATTCTGCAAGAGGTGGTCTGCAATCAGGAGCTTATCCTTGGGGTGGTCCTTATACTAAAAATGACAGGGGTTGTTTCCTTGCCAACTTTAAACCGAACAGAGGAGATTATGCAGCTGATCAATCTTTATACACTGTAGAAGCAGAATCATTTGAGCCTAACGGATATAATTTATACAATATGGCTGGAAACGTTGCGGAATGGACGGATTCATCCTATGATGCAGGTGCATATGAATATGTTTCTACAATGAACCCAAATGTCCCTGATTCTAAAAACATGCGTAAAGTCGTAAGAGGAGGATCATGGAAAGATGTTGCTTATTTCTTACAGGTAAGCACACGTGATTTTGAATATGCCGACACGGCAAGAAGCTACATTGGCTTCAGAACTGTTCAGGATTACATGGGAACTGTTACAACCGGTAATGGTGTTCCAAAAAAATAAATTAACCAACTATTATATTTAACCTTAACTAACAAAAATTATTTTTATTATGGCAATTTTAAGCAAAAAAGCAATGAACTTCGCTTACGGTATGGGAGCGGCAATTGTAATCATCGGAGCGTTATTCAAAATTACACACATAGAATTCGGACCTATAACTGGTAACTTAATGTTAACGATTGGTCTTGTTACTGAAGCATTAATTTTTGGACTTTCCGCATTTGAACCAGTTGATGATGAATTGGATTGGTCTTTAGTTTATCCTGAATTGGCAAATGGAGAAGCAAAGAAAAAAGAACCTAAAAAACAGGAAGAACCAAAAGAAGCCCAGGGATTACTTTCTCAAAAATTAGATAATATGTTGAAAGAAGCTAAGATTGACGGTGAGTTGATGGCTAGCTTAGGGAACAGTATCAAAAATTTTGAATCTGCTGCAAAAGGAATTGCTCCAACTGTAGATTCAATCGCTTCTACAAAAAAATACAGCGAAGAATTAACTTTGGCTGCTGCGCAAATGGAATCGTTGAACAGCTTGTACAAAATCCAACTGGATAGTGCTTCAAGAAACGCGCAAATCAATAATGAAGTTGCTGAAAACAATTTAAAATTAAAAGATCAGATGCAATCGTTAACTTCAAACTTGTCTTCATTGAACAATGTTTACGGAGGTATGCTTTCTGCAATGAGTAACAAAGGGAATTAGTATCCGACTACATTTTTAATATAAACAAAACAAATTAATTAGAAAAAATGGCAGGAGGAAAATTAACCCCTAGGCAGAAGATGATTAACCTGATGTATTTGGTTTTCATCGCGATGTTAGCTTTAAATATGTCCAAAGAAGTGTTATCAGCTTTTGGAATTTTAAATACAAAAATCGTTGACTCAAATTCAATTACAGATACCAGAAATGATTCTTCTTTCCAACAATTAGCTCAAAAAGCTGCTGATCAACCAGGTCAGTTTGGAGACAAAAAAGCAAAAGTTGATAAAATTAGAGCAATCTCTAAAGAATTTAATGATTACCTTGAAGGTATCAAAACTAAAGCTACCGCAAAATTTCCTAAAGATAAAGAAGGAAATTATCCATATGAGCAAATGGATAAGAGTGAAGAAATCGATAATTTGTTCTACATCGGAGACAGAGAGTCTCCTGAAGCAAAGAAATTTTTAGGTTATATTCAAGGTTATGCAGGTAAGATCAAAGCCATTGGCGGAAGTTCTATTGCTGACTCAGAAATGAAAAAAATCGAAAAAAGATTTGCTACAGAAGCTGTTTATTCTGAAAAAGCAGGTGCGAAATTACCGTGGTTGGATTATAACTATCACCACTTTCCATTGATTGCTTCAATAACTAAATTGTCTCAATTGCAAGCAGATATTAAAGCAACAGAAAGTGATGTAATGACAGGAATGTTTCAATCTGATCTAGTTGCCGCTGCGTCTTTAACTGCTTATCAGCCAATTGTTGTTCCTGAAAAAACTGCATTCTTTCAAGGAGAAGCTGTAAAAGGAAAAATTATTCTTGGTAAATTCGACCCTACTTTGGTTGCAAAATCAGTTGTAGTAAATGGATCTTCAGTAAAAGCTACTGCAGGACAAGCTGAATTTTCTTTCGGCGCTGGTGCTGTAGGAGAGCATGAAATTACCGGATCATTTAATTTTGATGAAAACGGTAAAGTAGTTAGTTTGCCAATCAAAGGAAACTACGTAGTAGTTCCAAGACCAAATTCAGCTACTATTTCTGCTGATAAAATGAACGTTGTTTACCGTGGTGTTGTAAATCCAATGACAATTTCGTTTGCAGGTGTGTCTGACAATAATGTTAGCGCAAGTGCTCCGGGAATGACAAAAGGTGGAAAACCGGGAAAATATGAAATCAGACCTGGTCAGGGTACTGAACTAACAATTAATGTAACTGCTAAATTGCCTGATGGGAAACCGGTTTCTGACAAGAAAACTTTCCGTATCAAAGGTATTCCTGGCCCAACCGGAACAATCCGTGGGGAAATGGGTGTAGTGAAAGGACCTAAAGGAAGCTTGCAGGTTTCTACTGTAGGTGCGAAATTGGTTGATTTTGACTTTGAAGTTGGTTTGGATGTTGTTGGATTCAATTTAAAAGTTGCCGGACAGCCTACCGTTGTGGTTCAGGGCAATAAGTTGAATGCACAATGTAATGCCGTTCTTGCTAAAGCAGGAAGAGGTGATCAGGTAACCATTTCTGAGATTAAAACTAAATTAGTAGGTGCAGGTAGCTACTTGTTACCAAGAACTGCTCCGGTAATTTTTGAAATACAATAATAATTTAAGTTTGGCCGTTATCCTACTTAAACAACTTATAATTATATAAACATGAAGTATAGAAATTCTTTAGCCGTTGTAGCCTTTGTTGTTGGAAGTTTTGCTTCTTCTGCTCAATCCAATTTGCTCAATGCAAAAACACCGGATGAGATTGGAAAGAAAACAGCTGCACAATTGATTTCTGATAATGACAAGCCGTTAGTTTATGGCTATGTACACGACAGAGATGTTTTGATGGGTAAAACAACATGGGAGATCATCGATTTGGATGAGAGAATTAATTTCCCTTTATACTATCCTATTGATACTGCTAATATCGGTAAAGAAAGAAGGTCACTATATGATGTTTTGACTAAAGCGATGATCGATGGCAAATTAACTGAAGTATATACCGACAGTTATTTCAATACAAAAAAGACGATGAAAGATATTCAGGCTTCTTTGACACGTATTGATACAACAGACCCGGGAAGAGAGCAGTTCAATGCCGGTATCGCGATCGATCCTCAGTACATCGTAAGGACCGACCTTGGAGCGATTGACGTTTCTGATTATAAGATTAAAGGATATTGGTATTTTGACAAACGTCAAAGCGAACTAAAATACAGATTGCTGGGATTGTGTCCTGTTACTCCTGATGTTTATACAGTAGGTAAAGAAGAACAGGATTATATCGAATTATTCTGGGTTTACTTTCCTGCCGCAAGAGATGTGCTGCATGCTGCAAATGCATTCAACGACAGAAATTCAGCGATGCCTATAACATTTGATCACTTATTGAATTCACGACGTTTCAACGCCGTAATCTACAAAGAAGAGAATGTGTATGGTGACCGTGAAATTGCAGAATACATGAAAGAAAATTCACAAATGCAATTATTGGAATCCGAACGCGTCAAAGACAAAATTCGTGATTTCGAACAAGACATGTGGAATTACTAAAAATTGTCCACTATAACATAAAGACTCTTACTGTAAAAAGTAAGAGTTTTTTATTTTTGTACCATGATTGATTATTTAATAATAGGCTCAGGGCTTGCCGGAATAGCTTTTACAGAAACTGCATTACAGCATCATAAATCGGTTGCTGTCATTGATACTAATCTTTACCATTCTTCTAAAGTGGCCGCAGGCTTGTACAATCCCGTGGTCTTAAAAAGGTTCACACCGCTTGCAAATGCCCAGAAACATCTCGATTTGCTTCATGTTTTCTATTCAAAGCTCGAAGAGAAACTCGATTGTAAGTTGCTTTTTGATACGCCAACATTGCGAAAATTCTTTTCTGTAGAAGAACAAAACAATTGGTTCGTTGCTTCAGACAAACGGGAATTATCAGCCTATTTATCTGCCCATCTGTCTACTAAAAAGTATTCAGGAATTGATTCTCCATTTGATTATGGAGTTGTCAATCAATCCGGATATGTAAACGTTGCACTGCTGTTGGAAAAATATAAAGCTTTCCTGTCTAAAAATAACCTGTCGCAGAATGAAGCATTCAGTTACGCTGATTTAAAAGTCTTCGATGATCGTGTTGCGTACCGCAACATCAATGCCCGGCACATAGTTTTTGCCGAGGGCTTCGGAATGCACAACAATCCCTATTTTAAGTCCTTACCGCTTGATGGTGCCAAAGGCGAATTGTTAATTATAAAAGCACCAGGCCTCAGCCTTGATGTAATCCTCAATTCAAGTGTATTTATTTTACCAATTGGAGATGATTTATTTAAAGTGGGCGCAACATACAATTGGACAGACAAAACAGAAATTCCGACAGCCGAAGCCAAACAGGAACTACTAGAAAGAATAAAAGAAATCCTCAACTGCGACTTTGAGATTATCGCGCATCAGGCAGGAGTTAGACCCACAGTAAAAGACAGGAAGCCGCTATTGGGCACACATGCCGACTTTCGCAGAATTCATATATTAAACGGATTAGGAACCCGCGGTGTTATGCTGGCGCCCGCGATGGCGAAAGCATTATATGAAAATATTGAACATGGAATACCGCTGCTTCGCGAGATGGACATCCGCCGTTTTGATCCAAAGAAATAATTACTTATCCATTGGCGGGTCATAAGCAACAAACATATTAATGTAGATATTCCGCGACCAGCGCAACACCAATGGATATAAAATAACAATCGATGCGATGATGCTAATAAAGGAAGCTTTCAGGCTCAGGTGCAAAAGAGGATAAGAAACAATAAAAGCCGCTATTCCCAACGCCACATTCACGCCATAACTCACATACATCGCGCCATAAAAAAAAGAAGGCTCAATCTGATACTTGAGTCCGCAATGGCTGCAATGTTCATGCATCGTGAGCACTTTGGTCAGATGATACGGATTTCGGTCAACATACATGCTCTCTTTCTGGCATTTCGGACAAGTTCCTGTTAAAATGCTATATAGTTTGGATCCTTTTTTTAACATTTGCAAAAAATTTAATTTCCCGGTTCAGAATGCGAATTTACGAATACAATCTGCTAATAAAATTTAAATAAATGCTTAATATACACAATTTGTCGGTTTCCTTTGGAGGTACTTATTTATTCGAAGAAGTAACCTTCAGGATGGGCGCCGGCGACAGGGTAGGACTCGTAGGTAAAAATGGCGCGGGAAAATCAACCATGCTAAAAATTCTTGCCAAAGACTTTGCGCCCGATTCCGGAAGTATCGCCACCGAAAAGGAAGTGCGGATTGGTTTCCTGCGTCAGGATATTGATTTTGAGCAGGGCA
>Ga0247817_10001629_pt1 | contig 11700 bp, 10 predicted proteins | sample UWRJL212509R1_FD_178010 | JGI IMG/M metagenome (GOLD analysis project Ga0247817, IMG submission 178010) | Plant litter microbial communities from Arlington Agricultural Research Station in Wisconsin, United States - UWRJ-L212-509R-1 | ecosystem: Environmental > Terrestrial > Plant litter >... | reverse complement strand
CACCTCCACTGCTCCCCTGTAGGAGCTGCCGAAGGCTGCGATCTTCTGATTTCAACGCCTCCAGCAACACCCCCTCATTACCCGCAATACCACTCACCAAACCCGCCCTGAAATCCCCCATCCATGTAACCCCGCCTCTTCAAAAACACTATCCCCACACCCAGATTTAAGACTCGCCGGTCACTCCAGCTATTACCCTTGTGAACCACTACTCAAATCACACACTTCCGCCTGTAGGATCTTTCACACAAAACTGTTTTTACCTTCACTTTTCCCACCAAATCAGTAAAATGCGCCGTCGGCTGAGGGTAACAACTCACTCCGGTAGGATGCCATTGCACAGACCCCACGTTGTGCAGCAGTCAAGGACAGACTCATCTCCTCTGCTTGCCATAAACCGAGCTCAGACTCGGCCTGCCTGATTGATCCTCATCCCCAAAAATTGCCAGCGCTTGCGCATACGGCTCACGTCGCACCCACGGCGCACGTTCTCAGGAAACCGACGGTGAATCCTGGGGCGGTAGCGTGCCCAAAACCTTGATATTGGCCAAGGCAAAGTGCGTCCCCTACCACGGATAAGGGGCTCGCCACGACAACGACCGGTTTGTGCCTAAGGCTCAAACAGTAACTCCAGCTGAACGGAGATGACTCCTCCTAACAGCGGGCGCAGCCTGGATGGCTGCGTCCATTTCAACGCAAGGGACAATATTTTGATTCGCAAGCGCAGCACCACAATGCCAGCAGGTCGCGGCCTTACTTTTTGGGCCCAATGGGTGGCCGCGATCGCAGTACTTATCCTCCTCCTCTGCGCACTGGCCGTGATTAAAACAGGAGAAGTGGATACGCAGTACCGCATACTTAGCGTACTTATGTTGCTTGGTTCTGTACCGGCATATTCAATGATGCAGGTCTACCACAAGCAGCACGGCTACTTGGTCGGACTTGGTCGGTTGCTAGCCGGTTGGCTGACGTTGCTTTCTGGTTTGATGGTTATGGCCTTCATCACCAAGACTAGTGAGTTGTTCTCACGAGAAGTAATCATCACCCTTGCCCTTTCTGGCTTCGCATTGCAAGCCTGCCTATATGTCCCGCTACATAATCTCGCCAAGCGTTACCAGCAAAAGCTTCAAGCCGCTCGCACTTCGCTGATCGTCGGGACTGGCGAGTTGGCACTTGACCTTGCCGATAAACTAGCACGGCAAAAAAACGAACCGTTGATAGGTTTAATAGCCGCACATGATCACCCGTTACCTAATAATGACCAATATCCAATCTTGGGTAATCTGGCGCATTTGCGTGACCTGATAGCGACCCACCGAATTCGGCGTCTGTACATTGCATTACCATTAGCAGAGGCAGAGCAGATCGAGAGCCTGTATATCGACCTTCTTGACTCCAGCGTCGATGTGATCTGGATTCCAGACTTGCAAAGCCTAATTTTGCTCAACCACTCGGTTTCGGAAATTGAGGGGCTCCCCGCAATACATCTGAATGAAAGCCCACTTACGTCTTATCCAACTGCAGCGCTGTCCAAGGCACTTATGGATCGTTCGGTGGCTTTGATAGCTATTCTTTTGCTAAGCCCAATTTTGCTAGCTACTGCGGTTGCGGTGAAATGTTCGTCACCTGGACCAGTATTGTTTAAACAGAAACGTCATGGCTGGAACGGCAAGATTATTAAGGTCTGGAAATTTCGTTCGATGCGCGTCCATGCCGATCATGATGTCAAGCAAGCAAGCCGTGGAGATCCACGCATTACCCGCGTTGGGCAATTTATCCGACGCACCTCCATCGATGAATTGCCGCAACTGTTCAACGCTCTACAAGGTCGCATGTCACTGGTGGGTCCGCGCCCTCATGCGGTCGCCCATAACGATTACTACACCGGCAAGATTGACGCCTATATGGCACGACATCGGATTAAACCTGGCATCACAGGTTTGGCGCAGATCAGTGGTTTTCGCGGTGAGACCGAAACCATCGATAAGATGGAGAAACGCGTCGAATTAGATCTCGCGTACATAAATAACTGGTCCCTGTGGCTGGATATAAAAATTCTGATCAAGACGCCATTCACTTTGCTATCAAAAAATATTTACTGAAATCTATCGCCATATGGTTAAAGCAATTATCCCCGCGCGATTTTCAAATTAACGAACACCAATAAATGGCTTGTATTTAATGAAAACCCTCTGCGTCTTCGGTACCCGCCCCGAAGCTATTAAGATGGCTCCACTAGTTCTCGCACTGGCATCTGATAAACGTTTCGAAGCGAAGGTCTGCGTCACAGGCCAACATCGCGAGATGCTTGATCAAGTCCTTGAACTTTTTGATATCAGGGCCGATTTCGACCTGAACATAATGAAGCCAGGTCAAGATCTTACTGACGTCAGCACGTCGATCATGCAAGGTTTGAAGTCAGTTTTTATTGGTTTCAAGCCAGATATAATTTTAGTTCATGGTGATACAGCGACAACTTTCGCGGCTAGCCTCGCGGCTTATTATCATCAAATTCCGGTTGCACATGTAGAAGCAGGTCTACGTACCGGCAACCTATACTCGCCATGGCCAGAAGAAGGAAACCGCAAACTTACTGGTGCACTGGCAACACTACACTTTGCTCCAACGGAGACATCTCGAACCAACCTCCTGCGCGAGGGTGTCGATCCCACGAACATTACTGTGACTGGAAACACCGTAATTGATGCATTATTGGGTGTTATCTCTCGACTCGAAAAAGACCAAGCACTCCGAACTATAGCTTCTTTACCGAGCGAGTTTCTTGACCCCGCCAGAAAACTAATACTAGTTACAGGCCACCGCCGCGAAAGTTTCGGAGATGGTTTCGAGCGGATTTGTCAAGCCTTAATGGAAGTCGCACAACTTCACCCTGAAGTAGATATCGTTTATCCAGTACACCTTAATCCAAATGTCCGTGAGCCGGTAAATCGGTTACTTACCGGAATTGCAAACATCTATCTAATTGAACCGCTTGACTATCTGCCTTTCGTATACATGATGAGCCGCGCACATATCATTTTGACGGACTCCGGAGGTATTCAAGAAGAGGCACCATCATTAGGCAAACCTGTACTAGTGATGCGCGATACAACAGAGCGACCGGAAGCTGTCGCTGCGGGCACAGTTAAGCTGGTAGGGACCGAAACAGCTAACATCGTTCGTGAATTACATCGATTGCTTGCTGATACCGATGCGTATCGGGAAATGAGTTACTCTCACAATCCTTACGGCGACGGAAAGGCTTGCGAGTTAATTATTGAAAAGGTAGCAGGGTATCTACTATGAAGAATAATGCCGTATTTATCGACGCATTCAGCACACTTCACGTGGGTAATGGCGCACTGCTGGACAACTCATATAAACTCGCAAAAGAACACCTAAGTGTAAAAAATATACACATAGTTACAGCCGACACTGAGACCAATAAAAATCGATATCAAAGCGTCATCGACGATGTGTTCTCAACTTATCCAAAAACAAAAATAAAAAAATATTTTTGGTCACTCTGGTATCTCCTAAACTGCGCATTATGTTGGATTTATATCGGGCTAAAAATTCCATTCAAATACTGGCTAATCTCCAAGAAATTTAGACATATCTTCAGCGCTATCCAAAAGTCAGAATTCGTCATAAGCATTAGCGGCGAGACTTTAAATGACTATTTTGCACCACAAATGTACATGCGCTGCGTAATGTTCTATCTGTGCATTAAGTTAGGGAAGCGTTTTTGCATTTTCCCTCAAAGCATTGGACCCGTTTTTAGAAAAACATCAGTAAAGGTGCTGAGGTTTTGTTTGGGCAATGCTGAAGTAATCTTCGCACGTGATAACGTGTCCTATGACCTGTCGAAAAAAATCTGGAAAGATTGCTCAGTTCACGTAGCGTATTGCCCGGATGTAGCAGTAACACAAGAATCAACTATCCCAACAGATAACGAACTTTTAGACAACAGGAAAGAAACTGTAGGAATTACGCTTTCCAATCCGCCAGAAGAAATATCCGGCGGAAGCAACTATGTTGACAAGATGATATCCGCAATATCCGACAGCCTGGACAAGGACAAGTACTCTATATTATTGATGCCATCTAACTATAAAAAAGATGGCGCGAGCGATGACTACAAAATTTGTACGTACGCCCAAGAAAAATTCAAATCGAAGGGTTTTTCGACGAAAATTCTACCAAATGACATTATTCATCCAGATGTGTATCAAGGCATCCAAAAATCGCTATCCCTTTTTATTAGTTCTCGGATGCATGTAGGGATACTGGCTACAAGTGCAGGCACGCCTACGATCATGTTAAACACACAGCATAAAATCAGGGGGTATATGGAGAACATCGAGATGGGAGAGTATGTAGTAGAGTATCAAGGTCTCGAATCGGACATGCCACGACTTATAGCTCAGTGTTGTGAACAAAACCAAATCATACGCGAACAGTTAAATATTCAAAATCAACGCATGCGCAAAAAATTGTCAGAAACATTTAATGAATGCTTTAAATAAACAGATAATAGAATTTTTAAGCAGCAGTATCTTAGCGTTCAATGTCTGACAGGTATTTACACTAAAAATGAAAGCTTTAATCAAAAAAATTGCCAGTGAAAAAAGCTATCAAAAGCTTAGGTACCCCTTAATCGTTAAAAGGGCTTTGTCAAACATCCTGTATGACGCAAAGAACTTCATTAAGTATTCCTCTCTAACCTATCAGCCAAAGAACCCTACCTCCTACAGTGCTATTCTTACAATGGAATATCACAAACTCGAAAAAGCAATATCGCTACCCACACCTAAGAAGCTTTATGGCAAGTCTATCTCGATAAAGATCATAGAGATAATTAAAAACAACAAAACGTTCTCTCAAGTGTGCCTTGAAGACACCCAGATCGCTTTGAAAGTTCTTGAAGATTACTGCAAGGTAATTGCACGTACAGATGAAGTTGAAAATCAGGAAACGGCGAAAACTGTTTCCCGAGAAATAGAGGAAATAAAGAAGACACTTCCCACTATTGCTACTGAATCCCCCTCTGGAGTGCTACCCGGAAAAAAATTAACGGATAGTTATGATTATTTTTTACAATTCAATCAAAACAGAAAAAGCATAAGAAATTTTTCGAATAAACCTGTGCCTCGAGAAATGATATTTAACGCGGTGGAAGCGGCTAAATATACACCTTCAGTATGCAATAGACAGCCTTGGAAGATCTATTACCTTGACTGCAATAAAAAAGTTGTAAATGCTTTACGCTTCCAAAATGGAAACAGCGGATTTAGAGAAACTATTCCTGGCTTGATTATCGTCACGAGTTCGAATAAGTACTTCCCCCTTTCTGGTGAAAGAAATCAGCTTTGGATCGATGGCGGTATGTTCTCTATGAACCTACTTTTCTCACTCCACGCCTGCGGCTTAGGTGCTTGCGCCCTTAACTGGGGAAACGACAGCTTCATAGACATGCGAGCTAAAGAGTCTATAGGCATAAACTCTGACGAATCAATCATCATGATGATTGCGGTTGGATACCCTAATGACGACTATAAAGTTTGTGTATCGCAAAGAAAAGACACAACAAACTTTATAACTATAATTAACTGATGAATTAACTGTGCTATTAAATCTTTTATGGCTAATCTCCGGGAGTGGGCTTGCCTTGCTCGGAAGTCTGATTCTTTCCGGCCATTTGAGTGTCGAAGAGTTCGGGATAGTAACGGGTTTATTTTCTTTCACTACCTTGCTTTCAGCAATATGCTCCCGTGGCCAGCAAGGCGTGATCCTTGCCTTATCCCCAGGAGTGAGCAGATCAACAATTTATCAAGCACTACGAAAAATAGCTTTTCTTTTGAGTATTTGCATCATTGCCCTCTTGGCCAATTACGCTTTCTTTAGAAACGCTAAATCTACGTATTTGGTAGCATTAATACCTTTTATTATCCTCGGCGTACTAACCCAGTTACTTATAGGCATAAACCAAGCAAACAGCAAACTAAAGTACCTTGGATTATTTCAGTCTCTACCATCGCTCGCACGTTCTATACCAGCAATGCTACTACTTTCATCTTACTTACTATCAAAAAACAATTTCACCATAGATAGCTACTTTCTTTTAACACTTGCAATTACTACAATAACTCTAATTGCTTCAATTGTTTTGGTGTTCAACGAGTTTTCTCATGCTAGCGGACTTGAGACAGCAGAAGACAACACCCCTAATCGTGAAAATTACTTCTGGGCTACTTCTGTTCTATCATCTTCTTATGTTTCAATGATCGCCCCTATTATCTTGTTTATGTGGGGCGAATTTTCAGCTGGAATCTTTGGAATTTATATACTTTTCTGGAACGTGACCAATATTGGTATAAGTGCAATCTATAACAATTATTTGCTACCCAACTTTGCCAAGATACGTAATGACAACAGCAAGGCTTCCGACTACATCAAAAACTGCTTAAATATAACAATCGCGACTTCACTCACCATTGCATTTATATGCATAGTTTTATTTTACATATGCATACACTTCATTTGGCCGTCAGATTACAAAGAGCATCAACTGTTCTTTCTTATCGCGTTAACCTCGTTAATTATTCGGCCATTTTCTGCCAGAATGGGTCTACCTTTCAATTTTTCAAATCTGATACATACGAAAACGAAAATACAGATCGCCTCACTATCGATCTTAATTATAGGAAGCACTCTGCTTTCTGTAACAAAAAATCACAACCTCTTAGCACTAACAATTGTGCTTTCTGAGCTTGTTGTTCTTTTCCTTTACGCGCAAAACAAGAAACTACCTTAAAAATGAAAGTACTCATTGTTACGAATATGTATCCTTGCCACGATGACGTCAGTTGGAGAGGCGGCTTCGTTAAAGACCAAGTCGACGCATATCAGACATCACAACCAGAAACAATTATAGATGTTTACCATATCAAAGCTAAAATAAGTGGCGGCAGCAACTTCTCATATATCAGAGCCTTTTTTAACTTAACTTATAAATTTCTTTTTGAGAAATATGATGTCGTTCACTCGCATCACGCATTTTGCACTCTGCTATGTTTATTTAATCGAAGCCGGCTCGTATACACTGTCCATGAAGGCGAACTGAACAACAAAAAAATTCGTTCTGCACTAATAAAACTTGCCATCCGCTTAGCTAAATCCGTTGTATATGTTTCTCAATCTGAATTCAGCAAATCAAAAAAAATAAAAAAATATTTATTACCTTGTGGTGTTAATCATGTTGAATTCGCTCCTGCGGAAGATGCGTTAGAGAACAAGAAAAAATTAGGCCTGCCTCTTGATAGAAGTATTATTCTGTTCCCGGCTGATCCAAACCGTCCAGAGAAGAACGCTAGCATTCTGAAGCAAGTCGAAAAGGCGGCAAAAGATGCTGGCGAGAATTGGACTTTCCTATATGGTGGGAAAATTGACAAATCCGACATGCCTCTTTATATGCAAGCGTCCGACATTGTTGTTAGCATCGGACAATATGAATCTGATGGAATGGTTATCAAAGAAGCGCTTGCCTGCAATACTCCTGTCCTAGCCACCAACGTGGGAAATGCCGAATTATATGTGAATAATCGAAACGGAATTTTAATCGAAGCGCAGCCGAAAGAAGCCTACCGTGCAATTTCAAAAATATTGATAGATAATGAATCATATCGCAACGGACGCGAACACTTGCTCCAATTAGGACAAGACATGGAGTGTGTGAGCAAAAATCTAAATGACATCTACCGTTCTTTGAGTGCAAACAAATAACATGCACAGTATAACACTTCGAAATATTGCGTTTTTAGCATTTTCCTTTCTCCTATTTACATCTTTCAACTCTGGACTCATCGCCCCTAATATCCTAGGATATTCGGACGAATTAATGTTGGCAATCGGAGTAATTGTATTACTCACACCGCCGCTGATGAAGATGAAGCTAGATCGCACTTCCCTCTTGTTGACAACTTATATTCTCTACACACTGCTAAACGCCGTAATATCGAAGTTTTCTCCAAACTTATTTTATGCTCTTGCGCAATCACTCATTCATATTAAGTTATTTATAATTGCGCAAGCTGCTATAGTTTTATATCAAGGCTCAAAATCACAGATCAAGTTGGCAAAGAACCTATTCTTCGCCTTCGCTGCTCTGTTTATTCTTGGAATGTTAATAAATCTAGTGGCAGGAGAGTCCTGGAACAGTTTGATCAGCAACGAGGACATGCAATACCGCTACGGGTTTCTTCGCCCAGTCGGCTATTTTGGACACTATGCTCCTAATAGTTATTTTTTCTCACTCGCTTTAATTACGATCACAATGCTTTATTCCAAGCAAATAAATGTAGATAGAGCATCACAGGTCCGAAAATTTTTCATCTTCGTGGTGATTGATTTCCTTGCCGCATTCCCACTTACCGTAAGGAAGGGATTGTTCATGATTGTCCCTTATGGGTTTTACGTGCTTTCTCTTCTTAAGACTTCAAACCGAATAGTCTTTAGCGTAGCCGCATGTCTTTTCCTAATAGTATTTGTCGGCGTAATCGCCAACTCCGAGATGATGACTGACACCATCACAAACTTCGATAATTTTTTTTCTGACGATCATTCTTACATACGAGGACTGATCGTATATTACGGCTACCATTTGTTCCTAGACTTCTTTCCGTTTGGCGTTGGTAACGGACTTTATGGCACCGTATTCAGCAACATGAACCTCTCTGTATATGAATATGTTGGTCTGAACCCGTATCGTTTGATGAAACAAGATGGAACTCTTTCAGGTGTATATGACAGTGGTGTTTCTGCACTAATGGCGGAAAGCGGTTTTATCGGAATGGTGCTCGTAATCGCAATAATCATTAATTTTTTCAAGTTCAACAAAAACCGTCTTGACATCCACGGGTATCGGATATTCAAAGTAATTACGTTCTTTGCAATTTTGTTGAGCTTAACTGAACCAGTTTGGCAAAATGGATTTTTTGCCACATTTTACACTTCATGCTTGCTGTATATTCATACGAAGAATAATAAGTTCAGAATTAATGGTCGATGGCGTGAACGTAAAGATTGCGAACCAGTTAACGTAAAAACAAGCTCTTAACATTATTTGGATGTTGCTCATGAACCAAGTAAAAAGCATATTAGGCTTAGAAATTTCTACGTTAGATCTCCAGGAAACTGTAGATTATGTTTTCGATGCTATTAAAAACGAAGGCGTTATTCTTAGGGAAGATGTCAACGCTTTCAAACTTAGTTTGATGCAGCCCGGTTCTGCGATCACTAAGGCATTCGAGAAATCAACATTCATAAATGCTGATGGCGCCTCTATAGTATTAGCCCACAGCATTTTGTTTAACGGGCGCATACCTAGGGTAACCGGGTGCGACCTCATGCCTGAACTTATCAAAAAATGCCCGAAACATAATAAGAGAATTTTTCTTTTAGGTGCTACACAAGAAGTAGTAGAGTTACTTGCAAATAACATTAGCAACGAGTTTGGTTCAAAGACTATAGCCGGGTATAGAAACGGTTATTTCGGAGAATCCAACTGGAAAGAAATCACGCAACAAATCAATGAAAGTGAAGCGGATTTCTTATTTGTTGGCACACCTTCACCGCAAAAAGAAAATTTCATAATTGCAAACATCGATAGTCTATCCAGCGTGAAATTTGTGATGGGCGTGGGTGGAGCGTTTGATGTGTTGAGCGGCACTATACGTAGAGCCCCCGCTTGGGTTCAAAAACTAGGAATGGAATGGTTTTACCGTGTTTTGCAAGAACCGAGGAGAATGTGGAAACGTTATTTGGTATGTAATACCAAATTTCTCGCGCTGCTCCTCAGAGAAAAGCTCAAACAACTCCGAACACCGAACAGCAATCCTTGATACTCGTAAGTAATTCCCCACGTTTTATTTACAAACGTTCTATAGCTTTAATGGTTTCGCTGCCAGTCTTAGCTGCAGCAGCACAATTACCAAAAGGCGCGGTTAACAAATGAAGCAGGATTCATAAGCAAAACCTGCCAGCAGCAAAAATAAAAACCTGAAAATCAACACCACGTTGCCGTTGTGGCTTGCAAAATAGACACGGCTTGCAATACCCTTAACGTAGCCCATACGGATTCCTCTCTCAAGGAGCATGAACATGAAAAAACTTCTGACTTTCGCCCTGGTTGCTTCTTTTAGCCTTCCTCTGATGGCTGCTGAAACCGCACCAGCGAAAGCGGCCACGACGCCTGAAACGTCGACACCATTGACCTTGTCGACCCCTATTGCAGGCGGTGTAACAGTTGGTACTGGCTTGGCTATTGGCGCTGGCTTGATTGCTGTTGGTGTTGCAGCATCAAACAGTGGCGGTGGTGGTGGTAACGACGGTACCCCTGGTACTACCGGCACTACTGGGACCACAGGCACCACAGGTACTACTGGTACCAACTAATACCGGTCTCCCCCGCTTAAAGTTCGATACGCTAACCTCCCAGCCATGCTGGGAGGTTTTGTTTTGCCTATTCCCTCGAGCAATTTCGACAATGAATCGCGCGCTTCCCCTGGCCATGCTGGTTGGCCTGACCCTGCAAGGCTGCATATTTTCCCCTGGTCAGCACATGGACACGGGCAATCTGGTACGAGAAGGCTCACCAGAAAGCAGCCGTATCGAATTGATACCTATCACTCCCAAATTAGTGGCCATCGAGACCGCTGCTGACCATTCGAATGTTGTCGCACCCGAACTGCTTCGTTTTCAGCCTAACGAGTACCGAATCGGAGCCGGTGACCTCATCTACATTACCGTTTGGGATCACCCCGAGCTGACTGCCCCCTCCGGTCCTCAGCAGCAAATTGAAGCCAACGGACGTCTCGTTCGCCCCGATGGCTCGCTCTTTTATCCTTACGTCGGCAACATCGAAGCTGCAGGTAAAACCATTGAGGATTTGCGCTCGATCATCGCCTCGCGCCTTGCCAAGGTTGTCGCTGAACCACAGGTAGACGTCAGCATCTTGCGGTTTGTCAGCCAGAAAGTCGTCCTGTCTGGCGCCTTTGGTAAAACTGGTCAGTTACCCATTACGAACACACCTCTGAGCTTATTGGACGCTGTCGGCCAAGGTTCGGTACAAGCCGGTTCTGCTGATATTTCTGGCCTGGTGTTAAAGCGCGATGGTCGCGAGTATGTCATCGACCTAGACACGCTTAATCGCAAAAACTCGACCTTGCACAACCTTTATCTGAAAGATGGCGACCAACTCCATCTGCCGTACAACGATCAGAAAAAGGTATACCTCCTCGGTGAGGTTACCGCTGCTCGACCCCTTCTTTTCAAAGGTACCAACATGAACCTCACCGACGCCCTTGGCAGCGTTGGTGGCTTGCGTCAGGAAACCTCCAGCGGCAAAGAGGTTTACGTGATTCGTGGCGTTGAAAATCTCGCGGACGAACCAGTCAAGGTTTTCCAGATCGATCTCAAATCGCCTTCCGCGTTCGCCCTGGCCCAGCACTTCAAATTGAAGCCGCAGGACGTTGTCTATGTTGGCCCCGCAGATGTCACTCGCTGGAACCGCTTCATCAGCCAGGTTTTCCCAACAGCTAACCTGCTGCGTACCGGTGTAGCGATTCAAGATGACATGGGCAGCGAAAACTAAGAATTGGATGTCTTGTGAAATTTTTGCGACTGGCCACCCTCTCGGTG
>Ga0247817_10001627_pt1 | contig 11705 bp, 13 predicted proteins | sample UWRJL212509R1_FD_178010 | JGI IMG/M metagenome (GOLD analysis project Ga0247817, IMG submission 178010) | Plant litter microbial communities from Arlington Agricultural Research Station in Wisconsin, United States - UWRJ-L212-509R-1 | ecosystem: Environmental > Terrestrial > Plant litter >... | reverse complement strand
ACTGTCTTTATCTTGCGAGTTCCTGTCTTCAAACGAATGGGTACAACACATATTCTATTCTTTAAGGGGTATTAGTGCTGATACTCCAGCGTTAAACTATCCCAGGTTAATTTATTTTGTTCGATATCCGCTTTAAGCTGAGGCTGATCAGCCAATAACTGTACTGCTGGTTGATAATCAGATTGCGCCAATGCTAAAGCCGCGGCTTTTTGGTTAACATAAACGCCGCTTTTCAGAGCCCACTTAACGTCTTCAAATAATTTATCGTCGATGAATGGACCAACCAGCCGCCACAATGATGGGTTGATATCCCGGCCCGCTGCCCGGCGCTCATGTACGTAATCGCTTACTACATAAGCCAGCTCTTTATTAGCGCGACTGTCAATACCCCGAATTCTCCCAACATCCTTGCCTGTAAAAAAGGCTTTAAGCACCAGTTGATTCCAGGCGCTTTGATCTAAGTTTTCCTGCGGATATGGGTTTTGATACATGATGGCTTCCAGCACATTGCCTATATTACTGCGGATGCCTTCGGCACAGCGTTTAACCCACATTTCGGGATAGGCAAACAGGGGTAGAGATGAGTATAACGAAACCAGTTCATTTACCTCGGCAGCCAAAAACAGATTTTCAATCGATTTGAAATATTTATCCTTATCGCTTTCGTCAAGACTAAGCAGTATCCAGGCACGGCCAAGCATATCAACACTCCAGCCATTCAAACTAAAGCCGGGGATAATGACATCCAGTTGCTTTGCTTCGCTTTCGCTCACCTGCAATACTGCTTTGCCTGTTTTGCGTGGTGCCAACACGAAGCGGGTATTAAAATTACCGTCCTGCTGCAACCAGTTTAAAACATCGGCGCTTACGTTGGCAGCCAATATGTTTTTAAACAAAGCTTTAAGCGTATTTATATCGTAGGTGTACATATAATATTAGGCCGCAATATTCATCACCACAACATAATCAATTATCAACGCGGCAGATATTATCAATAACCCAAAAAATTCGCGGGTGTTTTCAATAAAGGGTTTCTCCGCTTTCATAGATTCAACCAGGCTGGGCGTACGGTATTTTACTATCCAGTCGCGCACGCCATCTTTATCAAAATAGAGTTTCACAGCGTAGATGAGATAAAACGCCGTTAAGCCAAGGTACGTATAAGGGTAATACATACCATAAGCCGCCAAACCGCAGCATACCGCCACCGCTACATAAATGGGTACCCACAAATACCAATCAGGATCGTTAAAATTAAGGTAGGCAAATACCAGGAACGACAAACAGAAAATAATGTTAACAATAACAAAAGCCAGCATTTTGATATATTTTAAGCAAACAGGTTTATTTGACGTTAGTGGCAGCCAATCAACTTGGTGCACCAACAGTCAACGAGCAAATTTACAATGATGGTTATACAATCAAAGCAAATAACGTAAAAATGAGGATTAGATTACTGTGATTGTTATCACTAATTAGACTATGAGCTGATAAATTCCGTTCAGGTTGCGGCCTTGCTCTTTATAATCAAGGCCATAACCTACAACAAATTTATCTTCAATTTCAAAGCCAACGTATTTAAGCTCTGCTATGTGATACTGCTGAGCGGCGGGTTTAACCAATAATGCACAAACAATTATTGAAGCGGGCTTGCGCTGTTTCAAATCGTCTATTAAAAAACGCAGGGTATTGCCGGTATCACTTATATCTTCTAATAATATAATATCACGGTTTTCAATATCTACGGCCAGGTCAAGATCATTACGCAGTTGCCAGGTAGTTTTCATACCGCCATGGTACGATGCCACCTTTGTAAAGGCCACCTCACAAGGCATGCTCATCTGGCGAACCAGATCTGCCATAAATATAAAGCTGCCGTTAAGCACCCCCACTACCAATGGCCTTTTGTCTGCATAATCTGCATTCAGTGATTCTGCTATGGCATTTACCCGCGACTTTATATCGTCGGCATCTATGAGCAATTGAAATTCAAGGTCGGCTATGGTGGTTTTCATTGGGTTTAGGTTAAAGGTTACTGGGCGGCGTTGCGGTTATTACTCACCCACTTTATAAACAATCTGAGGTAGTAGATCACAAACACTACAATTGCAATTTCTAATATTCCTGTGAATACAGGATCTAATGATTGGGCCTTTTCAGGAAAGAAGCGCATTACTATAAACTTAGCGCCAAAAATCAGCAACAACACGATACTCCCTAACGGAAATCTGCCAACTCTCATATCTATTTGTTTATGGCAGTAAATGTACTTAATTTGACGGAATTGCCTTAAAGTTTATGCAACTCAAAAACACGCCAATATCGTTATCTTTGCCACCCATGACGGAATACCAGGTGCATACCCTTGCCAACGGCATAAAAATATTACATAAGCACAGCACATCGGCTATTACGCATTGCTGTTTTATGGTAAATGCCGGGTCGCGCGATGAGCCGGAGAACAAAGAAGGGCTGGCCCATTTTATTGAGCACTTGTTGTTTAAAGAAACCGAGCGCCGCAGCACCAGCCAGATCTTGAACCGCCTTGAGTTGGTGGGCGCTGACCTTAACGCCTACACTACCAAAGAATACACTTGCGTACACGCGTCGCTGTTAAATCCACATCTGGAACGCGCTGTTGATCTGTTTGAGGACATTGTTTTCCATTCTACTTTTCCTGAAGATGAAATGGAAAAGGAGCGCGGCGTGATACTGGACGAAATAGCATCCTATCTTGACCAGCCAGAAGAAGCTATTCAGGATGATTTTGAGGCGATGCTGTTTAAGGGGCACGCCATGGGTAATAATATTCTGGGCACACCGCAAACCGTATCAGCTTTTAGCAAGGCGGATATCCAACAATTTATAAAGGAGAACTATAACACCTCTGAGATGATATTCGCTGTTTTTGGCGATTATACTTTTGAAAAGGTGATAAAACTGGGCGAAAAGTATTGGGGGCAAGTACCTGCTAATCACCCTAAAAAAAACCGAATTATTCCGCAAAACCATGGCTTGGCTAAGAGCATTGTGCGCAAGCCTATATCGCAAACGCATTGTATTTTAGGTAACCAGGCTTATCCGGCCATGCATTCAAATAAAACGGGGTTACTGCTGTTAAACAACCTTTTGGGTGGGATGGGCATGAGCAGCCGCTTGAATCTGGAGATCCGCGAGAAACACGGCATTGCCTACACGGTAGAGTCTAACTATACATCATTTTCTGATACCGGGATCTTCTCGGTTTACTTTGGTACCGATACGGGCAAGACAGAAAAGGCCATAAAGCTAGTGTATAAAGAATTGAAGAAACTGCGCGATCAACCTATGGGCACTCTGCAATTGCATCAGGCCAAGCAAAAGTTTATAGGGCAGATAGCTTTGGCCGAAGAGAACCGTATGAGTTTGATCTTATCCATTGCCAAAAGTGTACTTGATTTTAATTGTGCCGACACCTTGCAACAACTGTTTGATAAGATAAATAAGGTAACGGCTGAGCAGTTGTTGGAAATAAGCAATGAGGTTTTTGATCCCAATAACCTAACCACCCTGTTGTTTGAGCCGGAGCAATAATAGGCGTGTTATCAAATTATTAAAATATTCCTTTAATTTTGTGGCATGAAATACCCTATTGTGGCCTATGGAAACCCGGTTTTGCGCAAAAAAGCAACCGCGATAGAGCCTGCTGAATATCCGCATATAAAAGAATTGGTTGCCGATATGTTTGAAACCATGTACGGAGCCCGTGGCGTCGGCTTGGCCGCTCCGCAGGTTGGCCTTAGCATGCGCCTGTTTGTGGTTGACGCTACCCCGTTTGATGATGATGAGCCGGAGCTAAAGGATTTCAAAAAAGTATTTATCAACGCGCTTATATTAGAGGAAACCGGCGAAGAATGGGCGTTTAACGAAGGCTGTTTAAGTATTCCGGATATACGCGAGGATGTGATGCGCAAATCTGTTGTAAGGCTATCTTACTACGACGAGAACTGGAAACACCACGAAGAAACCTTTTCTGGTTTAGCTGCCCGCGTTATCCAGCATGAGTACGACCATATTGAAGGCAGGCTGTTTACAGATAAATTGAGCCCGTTGCGCAAGCGGATGTTAGAGAAAAAGCTAAATGATATTTCGCGCGGAATGGTTGATGTGGAGTATAAAATGAAGTTTCCGGCGGTAAAAAAGGGGCGGTAATTAATTGTCGCTTTTCCGGGCTTTATCGCCTTCGGCGATATCGCGTATCAAGCTACCCCAGGCAAATGGATTAAGCAATGGGTTAACAAACGAGTGCGAGTTAACTATAGCGTTGTGTTTATCCTGCGGGTTAAAGCTTTCGTAACCACTTAGCGGCATAGTTCTCTTTAAGTTATTGATAGAGCTTGCACTAAGGTTCTTACGTGCTATTTCCAGATCATCATCAGCTACTTTCATAGCCAAAAAATCATGCCTGAACTCGTCCGTAGTGGCCCACGGAAAAATACGCACCATTGGCAGATTAAGTACCTGCGCACGCATGCGGATCTCAACTATGATACTTTTTTTGCCGATATCTTTAGGCACAGCAACAATAGTTGGGAAATAACCCACACTGGTAAATTTAAGGCTATCCTGCTCTTGCGCCACAAAGGAAAAATAGCCTTCGTAGTTGGCAGAACCTACCTGCTTGCCTGTAGAAACATTGGTAACAGTAGCGTAAGGAACTACAGAGTTAGTTTCGACATTGTATATAATACCGCTGAATTGCACCAATGGCCTCTCCGCATTTTGGGCGAACGAGGTAAGGCTGCAAGCCAGTAGCAATATGCCGATGAGGTATTTCATTATCTTTCCAGTCTCTTATTCCTGTTAAAACGGATAAAAATACTTTTTAGTTTTAAAGGTGCAGCAATCATGCTGCCACTTTAACAAATCATTAACAATTATCTTAGGTTTTCGGGCAGCACCGCGTTCGGATCATCAATATCCGTAAGGTTTACCGCCTCAACAGCAGTTATTTGGGGTACGGCTTTTTTAATAGCGCCCTCAATACCGGCCTTCAGCGTCATGATGCTCATGGGGCATGATCCGCAAGAGCCCAATAACTTAAGGCGGACCACGTTATCCGCGGTAATTTCCTCAACCGACACGTTACCACCATCCGTTTCCAAATACGGCCGGATACTGTCTAACGCTTCTTCCACCTGCTCTAATAAAGTCATTTTTACTATTATAAAGAGTAAAGTTATTAATTATTTACAATATTAACGCTATTTGCCAACGCGTTAGCTACCGATACCTGCTGCGCCACCCGGTTGGCCATTTCTGTAAACGCATTTACCATCAGCTCGTGCTCGTCTGCCAAAACTATAGGTTTGCCGGCATCGCCGCTGTCGCTTATGCTTTTAACCAGTGGGATCTCGCCTAAAAAAGGCACCTCTAAACGCTCTGCCAGTTTTTTGCCGCCGCCTTGTCCAAAAATGTAGTATTTATTATCCGGCAGCTCGGCAGGGGTAAAGTACGACATGTTCTCTACTATCCCCAGCAACGGCACGTTAATGGAATCCATCAAAAACATACCGATCCCCTTTTTAGCATCAGCCAAAGCCACGTTCTGCGGGGTAGTAACTATAACTGCCCCGGTTATAGGGAAGGTTTGTGTTATGGTGATGTGAATATCGCCGGTGCCGGGTGGCAGGTCAACCACCAGGTAATCAAGATCACCCCAGTCGGCATCGTTAAAGAGTTGCTTTACAGCTGTTGATACCATTGGTCCGCGCCATGGCACGGGCTGGTTAGGGTCTGTAAAGAAACCTATAGAAAGCAGTTTAATGCCGTATTTCTCAATAGGCTCAATGCGGGTTTTACCATTTACGTTGCTGGCATTAGGTTTTGCACCTTCCAGACCGAACATGATAGGCACCGATGGCCCGTAAATATCAGCATCTATTAGCCCTACGCTTGCGCCGCTTTTAGCCAGACCAAGCGCCAGGTTAGCAGCCACGGTTGATTTACCTACACCACCTTTACCTGATGCTACCGCTATTATATTTTTCACGCCCGGTACACCGGTGTTTTTTTGCGTAGTAACCCGCGAAGTCATGTTTATATCTACCTCAACTTCTTTGCTTATAAAATGAGCTATAGCATTGCGGCATGCATGTTCAATCAATGATTTTAACGGGCAGGCAGGCGTGGTCAATATTACCGAAAAGCTGAGCTTGTTACCATCAATCACAATATCCTGTATCATGTTAAGGGTAACCAGGTCCTTTTTAAGGTCGGGTTCTTCTACGTTGCTGAGTGCCTGTAAAACGGTTTCGCGGGTAAGATTTATCATCGTGCACAAAATTAACAAAATATTGTCGGCGGGTTTGTCATGGTAATGATAAATAGTGAGTTGTGGGTTGTGAGTTGTGGGTTGTAGGTTTTAAGTGCGAATCCGGGGTGTCCCAAAAAAAGGGAAAAACATTTTTAAAAAAAGACTGCCGTTATTACTAAGCAATTGGAAATTAGTTATTTATCTCAAAATTTTTTTGATTTTTTGGGCCTACTTATAAGTCAGTAAATTTAGCTGTAAAAGCCTTTCAAGTTACTGATAATCAATTGCTTGAAAATTGATAAAATCTACGATTTTTTGGGACAAAACGGGACAAAATGGGACAGATTTTGGGACAAATTTGCGCTTAGTACTGAATGGGGTTTACACTTGACCGGACTTTAGATACGGGGTACCCAAAAAAAACGCCCCGATTATCCAACCGGGGCGCTACAAAATTATAAGCTAATTAATTTACTTGGGCAGCAATACGGCGTTTATACCGTTCACAATGCCATTGGTACCTATCAGGTCATATAACGACACTTCTGAGTTTACGCCCGCCGCGTTGGTTAACTGCAGCGTTTTATTGGGGCTTACCGATAAAGCTAACGTTTGCCCGTCAATTGTAGTAAGCGTTGCTTTACCTTTACCATCTGTTAAAGCCTTAATAATATCGGCTTTAGCATATTTGCCGGTAACTACATGGCCCTTTAAAAAGGTGCTGAGTTTAGCCGGATCTTTACTTATGCTATCCAGCTTGCCTGCTGGCAGCTTGCTAAATGCGTTGTTGTTAGGCGCAAATATGGTGTAAGGACCGCCTACTCTTAGCACGGTATCCAAACCGGCAGTTTTAAAGGCTGCGGCGGCGGTTGAATAATCAGCATTGCTTAACAATACCCTGGCTACGTCGTCAGGTGGTGGGGTGGCCGGTGTTTGCGCTGCCGGGGCAGGCGCTGTTTTTCTGGTGGTATCTGCTACTTGAGCCTTTGCTTTGCCTGGCGCAAAATATAATGCCGAGGTTGCTACGGCTGCTATTAAAAGGAACTTTCTCATTGTTTTCTTCTTTTAAATGAATAAATAGTTGAGTAAAGTGCTGTATATATGTTCCTTTCTTTTTGTTAAAAACTATATTAATGACGCCTCAAATAGTCCAATTGTTGTGCCAGAAGATGCTTTTTAGCTTAATGCGCTGGTTTTCAAGCTAAAAAAATGCGTCAAACCTGTCTGGTTTTGATAACAAAATTGAATTAGTGCCTACGAGTGTTCGGAAGAAATGATATGCCAACAAAACTCCCATCTTGAGAGGGGCGCGAAGGTTGTGCGGCTGCAAGGGTGTGTTAAGCCGCTTATATAACACACCCCTACACTCCTCTCAGGAGGGGAATCGCAGTACCCGTCCTCTTTTTAAATCTTGCTAACACTCATAATTAGTGACCCACGAAAAGGCTCCGCTATCCAACCCGCTCTTTCTGCTAAGCATTAACCATTAAACGGAAACTCCACAATAAATGCGGTACGCCCTGGTTCTGACTCGAGTTTTATTTTGCCGTTGTGTTGCTTAACTATATTGGTAACTACGTCTAACCCCAGCCCGGTGCCTTTGCCGGCCGCTTTGGTGGTAAAAAACGGATCAAATATGCTGCTCTTGATATCCTCGGGAATGCCGGGACCATTATCAATTATGCAAACCTGTACGCAGTTGTTGGCCCTTCCGGTTTTTATTTGCAGCACACTTTTGCCGCTGCCGTCCATGGCATCGAGGGCGTTGTCTATCAGGTTGGTCCACACCTGGTTCAGCTCGCCTATCATGGCATTTACAGGCGGCAGGGTGGTGTCAAACAACTCTTCTACCTTAACATTGCCTTGCTTTATTTTATGCTGAAGCATGGTTAGGGTATTCCGGATGCCGATGTGGATATCAGCATACTGTTTGCCATGCCCCTGATCCATGTGGGTAAAGGTTTTAACAGCCCCAACCAGTTCGGCAATACGGCGAGAGGCGTCCTCAATGTCGATCACCATTTTTTCGGTAACCAGGTTATTATTGATCCAGCCGAAAACGGATGAAAGCGCCTCCTGAGGGATATGTTTTTTAAAATCATTCAGATCGTCAACAGAGAAGCCAAAATCAACCAGACTCTCCGCAATTTCCTGACTGTTCTCTACCTGGTGGTCATCCAGCCAATCTAATACATCATCTTCTTTTTCAGAGCGCTCCATCATGCTTAGCGTGGGCTTTTCGTCTTTACAAACTACCGAGAACAGTTTATCGCTTACATAGGTTACGTCATCCACATTCAGCTTAAGCGACATTACCCGCTTAAAGGCATCGGGTACCAGTTTAAGGTGTTTTAAAAGCGATGCCGAACCACGTACCACTGCGGATGCCGGGTTATTCAACTCGTGCGCCAGGCCTGCAGAAAGCTTACCCAGCGCCATCATCTTTTCGTTTTGCTGTTGCAGGGCCGTAAAAGATCGAATGCGATTGGCCATAACATGCACAAGCGCCTGCGTTAATTCAAACTGCGTACGGATCATGGCTTGCTCGTGTTCTATTGGAAATAACAGATAGGTGGTTTTGGTAACCGCCTCGCCAACACCGCCCGACATTTTGCTGCGTGAAAAGGGCAGGTGACCGGTAATATCCTCCGCCTCAAAAACGGCTACCTCGCGCATTTCCGTACCAAAAGGCATGCAAAGCCTAAAGCTACCCTCGATAACTACATAAGTCCCTTTTATTTTGTCGTTCTGTTTAAAAAGACTGTCTCCTTCCTGTAGCGTGAGTTGCTCGCTGTGGTCAAGAAACCATTGCAACTGTTCTAACGGAACATCTTTAAGGGCATCAATACTTTGCAGCCATTGTGCGGTAACTTTATCCATAAGTAAAATGTTATAGTATAAAGTTAGGGGGAAAAGTTGAATGGTGCGAGGATATAATTAATAAAACGTCATTGCGAGGAACGAAGCAATCTCTACACATGCTAATAAAAGCAACGTGATTAAATGGAAGCTAACGATATAAAAAGCATTTATCTATAGAAAGAACCATCCTATGCCTATCACTCGGGGATTGCTTCGTACCTCGCAATGACGCGTGTAAAGGTTGCTTTTATCAACTCTTATCCAACACATCCTCCGCTGCCTCGGCAACTTCAGGATGTATTATGTTCTTTTTAGGGAAGTTAAACAGTAACGATGATAACACCGGCAGTATAAATATGCCTACTGTAAATATAGACACATACATATCCGTTTGCTCGCCTTCAATAGCGTGCGAAATTGGACTTTCGGGATAGAAATGCGTAAATAACGACGAGGTTAATTTAATACCCAAAACGCCGATAACGATAAACGCGATAGCTTCCAGGAAAGTAAATTTCTCCATCAGCTTAACAAACGCCTGGGCCACAAAACGCATAGCCAGTATACCAATAAATACGCCTATATAGATTAGAACAACGTGATCTGTAAAGGCAACCGCGGCAAACACGTTATCAATAGAAAAGGCAAGGTCCATCAACTCAACTAATGCCACAGTGGCCCAAAACGGACCAATCAAGCCAACGGTTGATTTATATAACCAGCTTTCTTCTTTGTTTACAGATTCTTCTTCGCCTTTTTCGGCAGATTTATTTTTGAAATAGCTAAATGCCAGATAAATCAAATACAAACCACCCAGCGGTTTTAACCACCATACCTTTACCAGCCACGATGCCACCAGTAAACAAATACCCCTGAAAACGTACGCGCCTATAATGCCATATTTTAAGGCCCTGCTGCGCTGTTCTTTAGGCAGATCAAGCACCATGGTAGCCAGTACGGCGGCGTTGTCTACCGATAAAAGGCTTTCAATTACTATCAGGTTTAATACTATCAGCAGGCCTGCTTTTATGTCTTCGCCTAAAAGCGAATGTAAAATGTCCATGTATTATGTTATGTTTTGTGTTTAGACTAACAATGCAAATATCTGTTACAATATGCTAAATGATATCGGTATTCAGCATGGTTTTTAAAATATTTGCCTGCGCATCAAAGCCGGCAATGTTTTGCAGGAAGTTAATATCGGTAATTTTCTTATAATTTTCGGCAAGCAGACTGCTCACCTCATGCGGAATAAAGATGCGGGCCAGTGCCGCGCTGCTTTGCAGCTGGTCGTTTTTATCTAAAAGTTCCTGGATAATTCGTTCGTTGCGGGTTACTTCGGTGCTTTGCTCAATAGTACCCAACAGCGCGACATCGCAAAGCAAAAACAAATTGCGCGATGGATAGAAAAGGTAATAGGTGTCCTCATCAATAAACTTATACACCTCCAGCGCCAGGTTGCCGGTTTTCAGTCCGCAGTAAAACTCTGTTCTAAAATCGTGCTTGCAAGCCTTACCCATTAGCTTGCGCTCAATAACGGCGCTGGCATGGGTGTAAACTTCGTTAGGCTGATAGGTGGTGAGGTTGCCCAATAATTCTGTACTTATGTCAAAAAAGTAATCCTGCGCATAGCGGGCGCTAAAGGCATTTATATTTTTGGCAAAGGGGTACTCCTGCCCGTCTGACGATAACAGATCATACAGTTTACGCAAGGAGTTATTTATGCGTAGTGCCTGGCGCTGTTTATCGTTATTAAAATCGGCAAGGTTAAAATCGCTGTCCTTAACGCTTTGGATAAGGTCCTTATTCAGCTGGATCTCTTCAAACAACAGTGAGGTATTGCGCTCATTGATCTTCTTAATTTTTTTAAGCAGATCTATCACCGCCTGGGTAAACTGAACGTGAAAAAGCTCGAGTTTATTAACGTCGAGCTCTGTATTTGTTTCGTATAAACGGTGAATAACCTGTGTACGCAAGTATATCTTATAAACTATCTCATCCTCAAAAAAGGCGGATAAAAGTTGTAGTTTATTTAATAATCGGGTCGACTCACGTAGTATCGGGTTGTCATCCATGCAGCATCATCAGCTTACGTTGGTTACGTTCTTTTTTAATTCGGTTTCCAATGTTTGTAACTCGGTATTCAACAATTTTCGGTTTTGTGTACCCTGATCGTGTATTTGTTTTACCTCGTTCAGTGTTTCAATTAACGATTGTGTTGTGCGCTTTAAGGTATCTATAGATACAACAGTTTTTTCATTCTCCTTAGCCACATCAATGCTGTTCTGTTTTAACAGATCGGCATTTTTTTGCAGGATGGTGTTAGTGGTATCAGATATTTTGCGCTGCATCTCTACATTGGCTTTTTGCCTTTGTAACGCAACTGCAATAGTAAGCTGATTTTTCCAAACCGGGATGGTTGTTGATACAATTGACTGCGCTTTTTCTGCAATAGATGTATTGTTGTTTTGCACCACACGGATCTGCGCTAATGATTGCAGCATAATAAAGCGCACTATCTTCATATCCGCCAGGCGTTTATCTAACC
>Ga0247817_10001625_pt1 | contig 11715 bp, 9 predicted proteins | sample UWRJL212509R1_FD_178010 | JGI IMG/M metagenome (GOLD analysis project Ga0247817, IMG submission 178010) | Plant litter microbial communities from Arlington Agricultural Research Station in Wisconsin, United States - UWRJ-L212-509R-1 | ecosystem: Environmental > Terrestrial > Plant litter >... | reverse complement strand
GAGTGTGGCAGTATGGATCTCATACTCGCTTCTATGCAGTGCGATAATATCACCAATCCATTTATACGACCTATCAAGCAGAAGGTTGAGGTCTTCGGCAGTAGGCTCGTTATTTGAGGTGGTGTCATCAAAAGCTTCCATGTGATAACAATTATATCACGATTATGCTAAAATGTCAATTATGTCTCTGGGGCTACCTCTGTTATAATAGAAAGCTGTATGATACTCACCGCAACCATCGAAGAAAAATCATTTGGCGATAAGCTTCTTTTTAAGAATACTTCGTTTTTTGTAGACGATGACGAGAAGGTTGGAATTGTCGGCCGTAACGGAGAAGGAAAGACGACTTTGTTCCGAATTGTTATGCAAGAAGACAAGGATTTCCAGGGTGAGTTTTCTTTAGGTAAGGGCGTTTCAATTATTGCCACTCGCCAAGAGCACCACGGCTTTGAAGACATGGTTGTTATGGAATATATCCTGCAAGATTTGCCACATTATGGTAAATTGAAGCACATTCTTGAAAACCACCCGCTGGTTATGGGTGACGACATGAAGCTTATTCATGAGTATTCTGAAGCTTTAGAGCGATTCGATTCTTTGGGTTACTATAATATTGAAAACGAAGTCGAAAAAACCATGGACTCTTTCCAGCTTGGCAATAAACTCCAAAGTAAAATTGGTGAACTTTCTGGTGGTCAAAAGCGCCTTGTCGAAGTTGCCAAGGTGATGATTTCTAAAGCCCAACTGGCTTTAATCGACGAACCGACTAACCACATGGACTACGTTGCTAAAGATAAGTTTTTGCAGTGGATGAATACTGCTAAAGAAGCGATGCTGGTGATTACTCACGACCGCGACGTCCTTGAAACCGTTGACCGTATTTTGGAAGTAAAAGACCAAAAAATTATTAGCTATAAGGGCAACTATAGCGACTACCTGCGCCAAAACGCCGGCTCTACTAGCAGCATGATGAACGAGTTTGAAATGGTGCAACGCCGCATCGTTAACCTTAAGGGTAAAATTATTGAATACCAACGATTTAAAGAGAAGTCTCGTACCCCGAGTACTATTCAACGCTTTAAGCGCCTCGAACAGACATCACGTGATGAGCTTGCTAAGCTTGAAAAGCAAGAGCGACCTACTTTCTGGGTTGATAGTGATTCGGTTGCCGACATGGGTCTAAAGACCGGTGAACAATACCAGAAGTTTAAAGCGAAGAACATTCGCCTTAGCGGCGTAAATGGCGACGAAGGCTTCGGTCGCTTGCTTGTGAACGTGTCTGATGTCTCACTCGGGTATGATAAACCGCTCTTTAAGGGTGTTTCCTTTCAAATTCGTGAAGGTGAAACCCTTGAGCTTCGCGGCCGTAACGGTGCCGGTAAATCAACAATGGTGAAAACGCTGCTTTCTACAGTGACAGGTAACGAATTTAGCGCCAAAGTATTTAGCGGTACGATGGATGTAGATAAGAAAATCCGTGTTGGTGTGTACGAACAAGAAACACCTGATATGTGGCTTTCGAAAAAATTGGGTGAAGCGATTGAATACATTTACTTGTCTCGCGGTTTATCGATAGGGGATACGAAGGTCCGCAATCTAATGGCTGATTATTTGTTCACCCAAAACGATGCTAACATCCCGGTATCCCAGTTAAGCGGTGGCCAAAAAGCCCGTCTACAACTTATTGATATGCTCTCTGATAGCCCATCACTCCTCGTACTCGACGAACCAACCAATCACCTTGACCTTCCTAGCATTGAAGAGCTCGAGCAAGCACTAAAAAATTATACAGGCGCCATTCTGTATATTTCACACGATACATTCTTTAGGAAGAATTTAGGCGGAGAAGTCGTTCAGCTGTAACTATAGTTGCTATACTAAGACAAAGCGCAAGCTAAACTAACAGGAGCACTATGAACCCAAACAATCCATCACAGCCAACCGAACAGCCGACACCACCCGTAGAGACCCAGTCAGTTGCCCCAAAAGCCTCACGCTTTCCTGACCTAAAGAATATGAATCGTAAAAAGCTCATAACGGTAGCCAGCATCGCTGGTGGCGCACTCGTGCTCGCAATTATCGCTACAATTTTATACGTTTCACTTATGACTGTTTCTAAGCAAGACTACCGAGATGCAGTAGTACAATATAACGCCGTTTCTGGCGCCGGCAGCAAACTGACTTCTAGTATCAAAGCATTCTCATCATCAACAATGAGCGGATCGGATGAAGCATACGATAGTGCGGTAAAAACTGCCGAAGGTTCAATCACTAGCATTCAAGAAGAGAATACGAAGCTCGCCGAATTGAAAGCAGTTCGCATTGGCGAAGGTAAAGAGCTGTATACAGCCTTCAATAATAAGCTGACAACATATCTTGCTTATGGAGATGATGTTATCGGTTCTATTGAAAAAGTTCGCCCAGCGCTTGTTACTTGTGCTGGTATAAGTAAGGCATCAACTAGCGATGCGCAACTTGCAGCCGTCAAATCTTGTTCGACTACTTTAAATTCCGTAAACGATGTACCAAATGCAGAGTTCAGTACCTTTATTAATTCACTTAAGGGTGGATACACAAAGTACATTACAGTCTACGAAGGTATGAGCGCACTCACGAGTCCTTTCGGTAGTCAGTACGACCAATACAAGTCATTACGTGACCAAATGAACGCCATTCAAAAAGATATCCAGGCGGCAAGTAAAACATTCTCTACAGACATCGCTAAACACGATAGCGACGTTAGCGTAAAAGCTTCTGCAGACGCCCTTGGCAACTACCTCTCTAAACAACAGAAATAATAGTTTTCTCAATGGTGGGGCGGGGTATACTAATACCATGCCTCACCACCAAAAAGCCCATGCCATGCGCGCTCTTGAAGAAGAGATTGTCGCCCTGAATATAACCCCTGAATTAGCTAAGCAAGCTCATCGGCTTGTAATAGGGGATGGCAACCTTGATGCTGATATCGTTTTCATTGGCGAAGCCCCTGGTAAAAAAGAAGATCAGCAAGGCCTTCCGTTCGTCGGTGCTGCTGGCAAGTTTCTTGACCTTATGCTTGAAGAGGCGGGGATGGTTCGAGCCGACGTCTATATTACAAACATTGTGAAATACCGGCCACCAAACAACCGCGACCCTAAGCCGGCTGAAAAAGAAGCCTTCTGGCCCTACCTTTTGAAACAACTCGAAATTATTCACCCTAAGGTAGTTATTACACTCGGCCGCCATAGTATGGGGTATTTTTTGCCTGATGCTGTTATTGGCGAGGTGCATGGCCGGCCGCAGCAAGTACACTTTGATACACATACACAGGCTTTGACGGTTATTCCTTTGTATCATCCAGCCGCAGCCCTTTATAACGGGTCGCTACGGCAAACGTTGATTGATGATTTTCTTGCCGTACCAAAGCTTATCGGCAAGCTGTAGTATATTGACTTTTTAGCACTTTTTTGCTATAATATGTATTCACGATTATTTGAGGAAACTCCTTAAATGCAACACCCAACAGGAAGGGAAGTCGTGGTACGTAGCGCATTCGAAATTCAGCGAGAAATTCAAGACCTCAAGCCCATCATTCGTGATGAGTTGAAGCGGCGAGATGACAACTTGACGATGCCCGACAGTTTCGACGAGCACTTCCTCAGCGATGCTCTCGTCTACCTTCACCGGTCGCACTTCGTCGGCATCAACCGCTTCAAGCGTCTCGGTGACGGGTACTGGCCTGACCGGCGTGAAATTGCTCACCTCCGCATCATTTGCGAGGTTACTTGCGATCTCAGCCTCAGCTTCGACCGTGAACTGCTTGCAGGACTGGTAGTCGCTATCGACATCCTGGAGGCTAAGCGAGAGGAGTTCATTAAAAATGAACTGGCGATGATCCACGGATCTTCGACGCCCTCGCTCGCACAAGCCTCCGCCAACTAACCGCCCATCTCTGGAGGGCTCAGCCAAGTTACGACTTCGTTGAGCCCCCGAGAGGGGCGGTATTTTATTCCCCAAATTTCTTACACTTTGCCAACCGAACCTCGCCGTGCTATACTAGACACACTGTTTCAGAGAGGGCAATCGATATTATATCCGTAAAGCCTCTCACACTTGTTAATAAGTATCTAATGAATACATAAATTTTCTTAATGAAAAGGAGAAAAAATATATGGGTCAACAAAGACTCTCAACCCCCCAAGGTGATGACGCCTCAAGGCAACCACGAAACAACCAACCACGTCCAAAATCAACTAACACTGTACTGGCTAATACCCAAACCCGTAGGGGTGAAGTGTTCCGCGCTCAACGCCGTACTAGCGACGACGTTAACGCTCGTGCCTCACAGCACGTTATTAACATTCCGGTAAATAAATCGGTTTACAATGGCTACGCCGGTCGCCAATTCAGCGTTGCTGATTTCAAAAAGCAGCCACGTGCCTCAGGTCCAAAACTCCGCGTTATTCCACTCGGTGGATTAGGCGAAATGGGTATTGGTAAAAACATGATGGCTATCGAATACGATAATGACATTATTATTATCGACATGGGCTTCTTGTTCCCAGGTGCCGACTACCCAGGTATTAACTACATTATTCCTGACATCAGCTACTTGCTTGAAAACAAGCACAAAATCCGCGGTATCGTGTTTACTCACGGTCACCTTGACCACATTGGTGCAGTTCGCCACCTTATTCACCAAATTCCAGCGCCAGTATACGGTTCAAAGTTTACTTTGGCCATGGTTCAAAAGAATATGGAAGAAGCAACTAGTGGATACGAACCGGTGTACAACGTTATGGACCCTGAAGCCCACGAACGTGTGCAAATTGGTGATAGCTTTAGTATCGAACTCGTTCGCGTTAACCACTCAATCCCAGACGCGACTGCTGTCGTTGTCCGTACACCGCTTGGTGTCTTAGTCGATACTGGTGACTGGCGTTTTGAAGACAAGCCTGCCGACGGCAAGAAGTTTGACCTGGAGCGATTGACTGAAATTTCTGCCAAAGAAGGCATCTTGATGCTTATGAACGAATCTACCAACTGTGAATCTGAAGGTACACACACCCACGGCGAGTTTGATATTCAAGCTGGTATGGGCGAAGTGATGGAGATGCACGCAAAAAGCCGACTTATCATTAGTTGTTTTAGTAGCCAAATCCACCGTATGCAGCTTATTCTTGACGAAGCTAAAAAGCACAACCGTAAGGTAGCTTTTGCTGGTTACTCAATGATTCAAAACGTTGAAGTAGCCCTCCGTACAGGTACAATGACCGTTCCTAAGGACGTGATTGTAAAGATGGAAGACATCGTTAAGATGCCTGACGAAAAAGTTACTATTGTATGTACTGGTTCACAAGGTGAATTTAGCGCCGTGCTTAACCGTATGGCCAGTGGTTCACACAAGTTCATCAAAATTAAGAACTCTGACATTATTGTCTTTAGCTCAAACGCTATTCCTGGTAACGAAAAGTACGTAACTCGTACTGTTGATGGTTTGATGCGTGAAGGTAGTGAAGTTATCCAAAATGGTAAAAGTAACCTTACGGGTATTAAAAACCCACTTCACCTTTCAGGTCACGGTTACCAAGACGACCACGTAAAGCTTATTACGGCATTAAACCCTAAATACTACTTGCCAATTCACGGTGAATTCCACATGTTGGCTCATAACGCTGCACTTGCCGAAAACCTCGGTGGTGTAAAACGCGATAACATCTTTGTATGTGACAGCGGTGACGTCATTGAAATTACCTCTGAAAAAGCTCGTAAAGCTGGCCGCGTACCAGTTGGTGGTGTTATGTACGATGACTCTGGGGCTATCGTCTCAGAAGTTGTCCTCAAAGACCGCATCCACATGGCTACCGAGGGTATGTTTGTGGTTGTACTAACTGTTGCCAAGGGTAACGGACGCCTGCTTACCAGCCCTGACATTATCTCTCGTGGATTTATCTACTTGCGAGATAGCGAAGAGCTGATGGGTATCATCCGCCAATACTTGAAGCAAAAAGTTGCCCGCACATTTAGCGGCCGACGTGTTGACCTCGATGTCGTGAAAAAGGAAATTAAAGACGAGCTTACACACGTTCTTTACGACCAAACTCGCCGAACCCCAATCGTTATCCCTGTGATTAACGAAATTGGCGGCGGAGGCAAGCCGCAACACGATGGTGCTAGCCAACAAGGCCAGCAAGGTGAAAACCGCGGCGACAACCGTAATAACAATAATCGCAACAGCGGCCAAAACCGTGGCCCACGCCCTAGCTTTGGTGGCCAAAGTGCTGCACCTGAAGGTCCACTTCAGCCAGACCTTCGTCCGCCAGAACCTCGCTACGAGCGCCCGGCGCCAAAGAGCTTCCCAGCTCCAATGGTTCCTGATACCGAAGTTGTCGAGCCTAAGGCTCCAACCGACGTTCGCGGTTACTAGTACTAGCTAAGCTAAAATTAAGAAGGCTTTATCATTTGATGAAGCCTTCTTTTGATTTCTCTAATTCTTAGTAGCGGCCAAACACAAGCGGCTTGTACCTAAGGGGTAGAAATGGTATAAATGTAACATGCATTTGTGGGCATCTAAACAAAAAAATAACGCTGGTTTTACGATTGTCGAACTACTCATCGTAGTAGTAGTCATTGCCATCTTGGCAGCCATTACAATCGTTGCCTATAACGGTATTCAAAACCGTGCTAAAACCAGCGCCGCCCAATCAGCCCTTTCTTCGGCCCTTAAGAAAATCAACTTGTACGCTGTTGATAATGCCGATCAGTATCCTCCTTCGTTGGCCGCAGCTGGTATTACTAATACCGATAATCTTCAATACACTGGCGGCGGTTCGACGTTCTGCGTTACCGCAACTGCCCAGAATATCTCATACTTTCAAAGCAATACCACCGGTAGTGCGGCACTCGGCGCGTGTCTTGGGCATGGAGCCAATGGGATAGCTGCAATTACGAACCTTGTCGTTAACCCGACGTTCGCAGCTGGGAATACTGCCGCCAGCTCATCGTCAGGCAGTCAGGTCTCGACAAACACTACGCCATCAAGCGGCGGGCCTAGTAACAGTGCATTTCTTCGGCGGTCTTATACAGCGGCTAGCACCAGCTTTGCGAGCGGGATGGACGTAATTGTTACACCTGTAACCGGGGCCTCTCCTGGAGATATCATTACCGAATCGGCCTATGTTCGAAGTTCGAAAGCTCAAACCCTCCAGCTGCAAATACAGTGGATCAATTCAAGTGCAGGTAGCGCCGGTACGTTTAACGGTTCTCCTGTGACGCTAGTGTCAAATACCTGGACCCGTTTAACAGTATCTAATGCATCAACCCCCGCACCATCTCCAACGGTATCGTTCCGAATCGATTTGGACGCCGGAGCAGGAGCGGTGCAGTGGGCGAACGGCGATACTCTTGATTACACTATGCTTATGGCGACTGCTGGTCCTACTCTGTACCAATACGCCGACGGTAGTTCACCCGGCTGGGCCTGGACGGGAACTGCTAATAACTCAACCTCTACTGGGCCGCCTTTGTAACGAATTGCTGTAAATAAAAAAGGCTCCGCACTTGCGGAGTCCTTTTCATTACTGATTTGGATTCAACGCTTAGTGCGGAGCTGTTAGCTACTCGCTTCTAGTCCGAATTGACATCACCTCTGTGATGATGCCAGGGAAGAACATAGTCTGTCCGCTCCCATCGTATTTCTGCAGGCCAAGCAGTATCTCCGCACCCCTCTGGAACGAGTTTGGTCGAACTAGTTGGAAGGTTATGTGATTGCGGCAGAGCTCAAAAACATGCTCTGCGAACTCGAGAGAGTAGGGTTGACCCTGCTTGCGCAGCTCGTCTCTCCAGTACAATTCGTCTTGCGGATCCAGAAACCCGAACTCTAGAGCGGTCTTGAGGATGTGAAACGAGTCAAACAGGGGTGAAAGTATCGCAACTTCTTTGTCTGCGATTACTTCCAGGACGTAGCTGTGGTGCCCTCGGGTGTTCTGCAGAACTGATTGGAATTCGGCCGTGAACTGAATTGAGAGGGGCATCGCCCTCACCACCCTTCGAATGGTTGGACAATTGCCTGTAGTATAGCGGTACCTCCTGCATATGCCAAACATAAGCCTCTTGCAAAATGTAGTAAATTTTGCTATAATATGTGCTATAAGATATAGGTATAACCCCCTATAATAGATAAACAGTATGGCAAAAAAGAAAAAACGAAGTTCTAGTAAAAAGAAGGTAGTTAATACTACTCCGCAGCATGTCCTCCCCGAGGGTTTTTGGTCGCAAGTCGGGGCGCTTCTTCTTATTGTCTTCTCGTTGCTGATTGTTTTAGGTTGGTTTGGCCTTGGTGGGCCGGTGCTTGATTGGCTGAACAAAGCGACTATGGACACTATTGGCTACGGAGTTTATGTAGTGCCAGTCGTCTTTACATACGTCGCTGTCGAAATTTTCCGTGCCGAAAACAACCGCATTCCGTTTGTCATGAAACTTGCAACTGCCGTCGAGCTTGTTTGGTTCGCTGGCTTGTTTGGATTGCTGAAAAGCGCCGAGGGTAAGACTACTGGCGGCTTTATAGGCGAAACTGTTAATAGCGGCATGCTTATGTTGGTTGATGGTGGAGTGGCGGCATTTATTTATGTGCTGTTGATCCTATTAACAGCATTATTCATTGTTCGTGTCTCACCGATTACGATTATCAAAAAAGTCTGGCAACTTTCTCGCCGCGACACCAAAGAGCAAGACGAGAACGTCAAAGTTATGCGTAACGCAGCAACACTTGATGCTCCAAAGACCACCATGGCCGACTTTAAGATGAACGCCGGTGTACCGATGCTTAGTGCCGACGAAACAATGGACAAAAAGAGTACTCACTCTAGCACGATGAAAAACACCTTCATCAAAGATAAGGTCGCTGAAGATAAAGCCGCCTTGGTTACCGTTAGCGACCCTAACTGGAAAGCACCAAGTGTTGATTTGCTTGAAAAGAAACAATCACCAGCTGACCCAGGTGACGTACAACAAAACGCCCAAACTATTAAAGATACATTAGCCGAATTTAATATCCACGTTGAGATGGAAGGCGCTAATATTGGCCCTAAGGTAACGCAGTATACACTTCGTCCACCAAGTGGCGTCAAGCTTACAAAAATTACTCAGCTTGAAACAAACATTGCGTTGAACCTAGCTGCCCAAAGCCTGCGTATGGAAGCCCCAATTCCTGGCCAAAAGGCTGTTGGTATTGAAGTGCCAAACCGTAAAGCTGCCGATGTGCGCTTGCATTCAATTATTACCAGTAAACAATGGACCTCAACAACCGAGCCGCTTCCGTTTGCTATTGGTAAAGATATTGCTGGCCAGCCAGTGATAGGTGAGTTGAACAAGATGCCCCACCTTTTGATCGCTGGTCAAACTGGTTCAGGTAAGTCGGTCATGATTAACACACTCCTTTCAAGCTTGCTATACCACAACAGTCCAAGCGAAATGAAGCTGATTCTAGTTGACCCTAAGCAGGTTGAAATGGCGCCGTACGAAGACATTCCACACCTTATTACCCCTGTTATCACCGAACCTGAAAAGACGATCAGTGCTTTGAAATGGGCCGTTAACGAGATGGAGCGCCGCTACAAGCTGCTTGCTGAACACAAGGTCCGTGACATTAAAACTTATAACACGATGATTCAAAACAGTAAGAAGACAATTACTGTTACCGATAAAGAAGGCCACGAACAACAACACGAAAACGGCGCGATGCCATACATTGTTATTGTTATCGACGAGCTCGCTGACCTTATGATGGTTGCAGCCCGCGACGTCGAGTCGCTGATTGTACGTCTTGCTCAAAAAGCCCGTGCCGTCGGTGTACACTTGGTGCTTGCGACGCAGCGTCCTTCGGTCGATGTTATTACCGGTCTTATTAAAGCTAACGTACCGGCTCGTATTGCCTTTACGGTTGCATCACAAATTGACTCACGTACCATTCTTGACCAAATGGGTGCCGAGAAATTGCTTGGACAAGGTGACATGCTGCTTTTGACACCTTCAATGAGCAAGCCGAAACGTATTCAGGGTGCTTGGGTTACCGATGAAGAAGTGATGAAAATTACCGACCACCTTCGCCAACAATCACCACCACAGTACAACGACGAAGTTGTTAGTCAGCCAGTTCAACTGAACGGCAAGGGCGGGGTAGTTATGGACTTCGACAACAACCATGATGGTAACGACGACCTGTACAAGGATGCCGTCCGTGTTGTCATTGATAGCGGCAAAGCCAGCGCCAGCCTATTACAACGACGCCTCCGCGTAGGCTACGCTCGCGCAGCTCGCCTTGTTGAAGAAATGGAAGACCAAGGTATTATTGGACCGGCCGACGGCGCACGACCTCGTGATGTGCTTGTATCTAGCTTAGACGACGTATTTGGTGTTTCTGAGTCTGCGGATGATAGCGAAGACCTCGGTTAAATTCTTTCCACTTATGCTAAAATAATAGCAATGAAGTGGGTACAAAAACAAAAAGGGTTTACGATAGTCGAACTACTTATTGTTGTCGTGGTAATTGCGATTCTTGCAGCTATTACGATTGTTGCGTATAACGGTATTCAAAATAGGGCGAAACAAAGCGCAGCCCAATCTGCCGTCGCTCAGGCGAGCAAAAAGATTATGGCATACGCCATTCAAAACGGCGATCTGTACCCTCCGGACCTTGTGACTGCTGGTATTGCCAACACAACCGGGCTTGAGTACAGCTACAACAATAGCGTTACACCGAAAACATACGGAGTCACTGCCACGAACGGTAAATTTTCTTATTACATCTCTAGTACTTCGCCTCAACCTGCCGTCGGTGGTTACCCGGGTCATGGCGTGAACGGGGTAGCGGCCATTACTAACCTTGTTCCTAACCCAAGTTTTGAGGGCGGAGCGACCGGCTGGACGGCTTCAAGCAATATTACGCAGAGTCCTCAAGCTACCGGTGGCTTGTACGGAGACCGATTTCACAGGGGTACTCGAACGAGCGGTGCGGCGATTGGTCTATATACCGCTAAATTCAACATAGACGCCAATGAGACATATACAGCCCGTTTGAGCGCTCGCTATGTAGCCGGACAGCAGGCATTTTTGCGCTTCCAGTGGTTCGATAGCGCTGGGGCGTCCATTGGTTCAAATACCGACACTGTCGGTTCAATTAGCTCAAATGTAAACTCATGGCAAACGCTGACGTATAGCTATGCCGCTCCTGCGAATGCTACGAGTTCTCGTTTGGATATTGTCTTGACCACAACGGGCGGTGCAGCTGCTGGGGATGTGCTTGATCTTGATGGCGTTATGGTCGTAAAGGGCTCAACCACAGGTGGCTATGCCGATGGCAACACGCCTGGCTGGGTATGGAACGATACTGTCAACGCTAACACAGCCTCAAGCTCGACCGGTCCTCCGCAGCCGTAATATTATTGCAAGAATTCATTACAATCACATATTAGCCTGCCATACTAAGGGATACTCCGGTTGCATTAACAGGGGAGATAGGGTATAATTACCACTGTTAATAACTCAAGCTCATAAATTACATACCGTAACGAATGAGTATCCAGTTCACCCTGGATTCCAAAAGGAGAAACATAGTGAAAGAATACGAACTTACAGTTCTTATCCACCCAGATCTCGAAGCAGATTTGGAAACGCCACTTACTAAAGTACGTGACATCATCAAGAACGCAGGCGGTACTATCGTCCGTGAAGACAACT
>Ga0247817_10001621_pt1 | contig 11724 bp, 3 predicted proteins | sample UWRJL212509R1_FD_178010 | JGI IMG/M metagenome (GOLD analysis project Ga0247817, IMG submission 178010) | Plant litter microbial communities from Arlington Agricultural Research Station in Wisconsin, United States - UWRJ-L212-509R-1 | ecosystem: Environmental > Terrestrial > Plant litter >... | reverse complement strand
ACTTAATATTAAGTTTTATTATAATAAATATATTATTAGTTATTTTATTATTAATTTTATAAATTTACAGTAAATATAAGCCTAAATAAATTTATAATAAAATATAATAAGCCGAGGTAACTTATTTAAATAGATATTTATATATATTAATAGTTACATACTTAATATTATAACTTATTTTTACTTTTATTAGCTTTATTACTTAATAATTTATATTTTTATATATTTTAAAAATATTCCCTTTTTTAGGTAAATATTTAAAGCTATTATCTTAATAATTCCATATTATAAAGTTAATTTTCAGATTCTTTAGTTAATTATAAGCTAACTAATAATTTTTACTAATATATTCTAACTATATTTAGCTTATAGCTTTTATTTATAAAGTGGCTGTTTTTATTACAGTAAAGAGGCACTAGTTAAAGTAGGTAAACTAATAAGAGGAGAGCCATCCCTCTACGTATACATACTACTTTAACTACCGTTAAGGTAGGCTATTATAAAGGGAACTCTCCTCCAGGATTAATTAAAAGTTACCTATTAACTAGTACTTAAAATACAGTACTACTTATATCGTTTAACAGAATAGTTCTGTTCTAAAAAAAAGTATGCTTTACCCTGTACTTGGTTCTGTAAAAAAAAAATGCTCCCGACGTAAATCGAACTCGCTGCCTCTCGCCTCTACATCGCTGTTACTGTTTTGCTAACCTGATTGCGAAACCCTTATCGGTAGTGCCGAACCTTGATTACGAGCGGGGATAAAAGGCTGGCCGTAGGAGCTGCTCGCTCCTACTGCTCTTCCTTCCTCCATCGTACCAGCCATTCTGTCCGGTACCTTAAAATTACCACCTATTACATCGCCTACGCTACTAAGTATCGTAGGTATCTCTTAATTACTACTAATCTTTACCACTAACTACCTTTAACTAGATACCCGAAGTAAAAGCCTCGGTTTATAGCGATACTATAACAACTATTACAGTAAAGCGGCCGGTTCTTTCGAAAGAATAAGCCTTGGTAATTCGGTATTACTTCTTAGGAGGCCCGAATATGCCCGTCAAGCTCTTCGATAACGAGGAACTCTTGGCTGTCGTTAAAGACGGCTATATCTTATCTGGGATAGAGAGGAAGGAACTAAAGAAAGGATTTTTAGAGGATATAAGGCGTCTTTATAAGGTAGATAATGCTGTAAAGGTCTGGATCGACTAGGTAATCCGAATAAGGAAGTTTGTAAAGACGTATTAATTAGATAATTAAATCCGGCCTAGAGAACCTTTTAGAATCGTAAAGGGTATAGAGGATACGTATACCTTCGCGCCGATAAGTATATTACTATATTTATATCGTTTAACAGAATAGTTTTATTTTAAAAAAAAGTATACTCTACCCTACACTTAGCTCTGTAAAAAAATGCTCCCGACGTAAATCGAACTCGCTACCTCTCGCCTCCATATCGCTGTTACTACCTTACCGGCCTACTAGAGTGGACTGAACTACGAAACCCTTATCGGTAGTACCGAACTTTAATTACAAGCAGAGATAAAAGGCTAGCCGCAGAAGCTACTCGCTCCCACTACTCTTCCTTCCTCCATTATACCAGCCATTCTATCCAGCACCTTAAAATTACTACCTATTACATCACCTACGCTACCAAGCATCGTAAGCATCTCCTAATTACTACCAATCTTTACCGCTAACCACCTTTAACAAGATACCCAAAGTAAGAACCCCGGTTTATAGCGACACCACAACAACCATTACAGTAAAGCGGCCGGTTCTTTCGAAAGAACAAGCCCTAACAATTCGGTATTACCTCCTAAGAGGCCTGAATATACCCGTCGAGCTTCTCGATAACGAGGAACTCTTAGCTGTCGTTAAGGACGACTATATCTTATCTAAAATAGAGAGGAAGGAACTAAAGAAGGGATTCTTAAAGGATGTAAGACGTTTCTATAAGGTAGATAATGCTGTAAAGGTCTGGATCGACTAGGTAATCCGAATAAGGAAGTTCGTAGAGACGTATTAATTAGATAATTAAATCCTTCGCGTCGATAAGCATATTGCTATATTAAAGGATACCTAGTATAATACCCGATTACACTATACCCGATTGTATTATACCCGATTATACCATGCCCGATTGTATTATGCCCGATTGTATTATGCCTCGATTGTCCCGATTGTTTCTGTAAAGCCCTGTACTAGATAACGGTTATAAAGGAGATAAAAACTGTTAGTAAAGCCTTATAGCTATTAACCTTTATACCGTAGCTAGTAATATCTACGCCGTAGCTAGCTTTAACTTTGTAACTAATTATATCGGCCCTGGCTTTATTATTGTAATAAGCCTTTATTTCTCCGTTTAGTCCTGGATTCTAGCTAGCCGCGGAACTACTACTAGTCGGTACGACGGGTATAGTATACGACGATTGGAAGATTACTTATATAACGAGGTTTTAGTTAGACGCCTCGAAGGAGAAAGAAGTAGTATTTTACGAAGGAAAAGAGCTTATATACTTAGACTATAAGCTATAAAAGGAGTACGTTTATTTTTAAGCCGATTTAGCCCCCGCGTTACGGTTAGTAAAGCTCGCTGTAAAGTTATAGATATTATTCCGCGGTTTAACGTTTACTTAGTATACTTAATAATATAAAGAGAACGAGAAGGCTAATATAAGGCGTACTTAGTATACTTATTTTAAGTATATAAATACGCCCTTCGGCTTAAGGATAGCTAAAGTAAAACGTTAGTTACGCGTTAATAAATATACCTATAAGGATAATATAAAGGATAAAAGCGTAAAAACTTATACTTAAAAGTTATTCTAATACGTTAAAGCGATAAGTTATAAACCGATTAATAACTCTTCGTTATACTATTTAATAGTCTATACGATAGCTTTAAGACTTAAGCTATTAACTTATTAACTATTAAAAGTTAGTATAGTCTTTAGAAGGAAACCTTCTCTTCCTACTTTAAAAAGCTAAATAGTAAAGTTAAACCTTTAGAAGCCGTTATACGTAAAGAGAGCGGGTACTACGGTTATTTCTTTAACGTTAAAGAAGATCTCTTTAATAACAGCGAGGATAAAGCTAACTAGTTCAACTACTATTAAGAAGGAAATTGTATACTAAGACCCTGCGAGAACTTTTAACGCGAGGGTCCTTTCCGTAACAATTTCCAACGCGAAGGTTTATAACGCCTCTAGACGCGCGACTAAAAGGGAGGACGACGTTAGTTCTCTAAACGCCGTTACGGTAACGTTCGCGAGGAAAGGTAAAATGGCTTTTAGAAACCCTAACGTAGTAGACGAAAGGGAATATAAGGTAATTTCCGAGATAACTTTCGAAGTAGTTTTAGAAAAGGATTTCGCGGATCGAGCTTTAATCGATTCCCTAATAGCTTCCGAAGCCGTAAACTAATATAACGTTACCGTAACTTCGGAAGACTTTAGTAACGCCTAGATAAGTAAATATTTTATTAAATTAAGGAAACGTTATAAGAAGAAGGTAAAGAGGTTAATAGAGAGGTAAAAAAGATATTTAGTAAAGGATAAATCTACTTAAACGACGGTTTAAGCGAATACAAATTAAATAATAAGTAGTTTTATTTCTTTTAACTATCTTTAAAAGCTAACGAAAAACTAGATAATAATAAGGAAAAGGTATATAAAGTATAGTTCGTACCCTTTTAACTATCTAATAACGAGGAAAGCGAATACGAAACTATAACTGAAGTTATTAACGATATTAAAGCGGCTAGTTAATTAAGCGATTTAACGTTTAAATCGTTAAAGGATAAGGTAAATATTAAAAATACTAGCTTTACTACCTTTTAGGAAGGGTAGGTAATCGAAGCTAATAAGGACCCTTTTACTTTATTAACCGGTACTAATTATAAAAGAACGTTATATATAAAGATAGATATTAAAGTAAACCTTAAGGTAGATCCTATTATTATATACTTCGATATAAGTAGTTTTATAAATATCGTCGACTTAAAGTAGATTAAGTAGTAAGTAGTAAACCCTCGCTTTAAGGCTATTCTTAATTATATATTTAAAGGCGTTAAAGGTAATAAAATATACGAATAAAAGGTCGAATTCGATTTTTATATAGCTAGTAAAGTTAGTTATACTAATATTAATAGTTACTTTTACGTTTAAGTAGATATTTTACCCTAACTTAGCCCGAAGATACTTATTAGTACGGACTTTATAAATAAATACGGCGTAAAGGTAAGTATTTAAAGGCGTAAAGTTACTTTTACGTTAGTCTTTAATATAAAGATTCCTATTAAACTAAAACGTAGCCTAAAAAGAAACTTTACCCGAAAAGTTACTATAAGTTACTATATAGTAGTAAAACCTTACTAAAGTATCGTAATTTTAGTTAACTATATCTCGCTATTAAAGCCTTTAAAGATATAAGCCAAACTATAACTATACTACTTTAAGTTATAATATACGTCGGTTTTAAGCTCTATTATCGATAAGAATACGCCTTATATTATAGTAGTTAGGAATAATACGGAGGAGGTACTTACTATTAGAAAGGGCGAGCGCTTAGGCCGTATCGAAGGATATATAGGTAACGAATATAGTTTTAACGTTAATACTACGGATATAAATAAGAAGTTCCTTTATAAGCTTAATAGCTCGCGATTACTTAAGGAATTCGCTTAATAGATAGTACGCTGTAATAAGGAGACGTTCTACGTTATAAGGGCGAGGATAAAGGAGTTAGAAAAGAATATTATAGTTAAATATCCTACTAACTTTAACCTTGTTAACTCTTAAACTAACTTTCGTACGCCCTTTTATAGCGTCGAAAAGCCCGCGGATATATTATTTATTATCTCTAAGGAAGGAGTATATATTTATAACAAAGATCTTAAATTCGCCCGATAAGTTAAGTTTACTATCGATAAATATAACGTATTCCGTAATAAAGGTATCGTCCCTATACCTATTAAATAGATAATACGGATTAACCTAGTCGATAGTTAATAAAGCTAAATTAAGTTTATAAAACCTTACTTGTTAGGGTATAAGGATTGTAAGTTTCTTAATAAATATAACAATAAGCTTTACGCGGAAGGTAAATAGGTTTTTATAAATAAGCCGATATTACTCGCCTACCCTATGTTTGTAGTATAAAGGAAGGCTATACCTAAACTAAAAGGTAAGGTTATAATTAATTTTAAACTACTTAATAAAATAGTTATCCCTAACGTATACCCTTTCCCTAATTAAGATAATATTATTAACGTAATATAAAAGAAGAAGTACTATACTGTTTTAAATACTTTAAGCTTTTTTTACTAACTATTAGTTTACCTAAACTACCGTAATTATATAGTAGTTATTAGTAAGAAAAGCCTAAAAAGGTTTAATATAGTATTTATAGGTTTTAAGAACTTATTAACCTTCGCCTAACGATTTATAAACCGCTAGTTTAAAAACTAGCGCTACCTCGTTAAAGCTTACATCGACGATATTATTATCTTCTCTAATACTAAGGAGAAATACCTTTAGTATCTCGAGAAGGTACTCGAGATCCTTTTTAAGGCCCGAGTATATATTAACGTATAAAAGTTATTTTCCGCTTACCCGGTAGTCTAGCTCCTTAGTTACGTCGTTAACGGTAAAGGAGTTTAGAAAACTAACGATCGTATCTTAAGCTTTTAAAAGATTAAGTTCCCCGATATACTAGAGAACCTCGAGATCTACCTAGGTATAGTAGGATAGTTAAGGAAAGGTATCGCTTAGTATAATATAAAGGCTAGCCCGTTATAGAAAAGGAAAACTAAGATACTTACTAAAGGATGGGAGAACGGAAAAATCATAAATAGTATATCGAAGAACGCCTGTAAATCGTATACTTTAAAAGCTAAGTTTACCCTAACTTTAGTAAAGTTAAAGTCGTTCTGTTTACTTTAGAAGTATCTTACTTAGTAATTTACTTTATACTACTATTAACGAAATAAATATTTATTCTTTAAAATCGACGCGTATAAAGAGGCGTATAATTTATTCGTATTCTAACTTTAAAGGGAATAGGATAAAACCTCGATTTTAGGGAGAGATATCTCTATAAGAGATATCCTTCCCGTATATTTCCTTTTTAAAGTTATGATAAATATAGAAAAGGGCTATAAATTAACGGAGGTTAAGATTATTACTATAGTTTAGGCTATTAAAAAGCTAAGGAAGATAGTATAATCTAATATATACTCTTTTAATATCCTAACCGACTATATACCAACTAACAGTATCGTTACTTATATATTACTTAAGATTATAAACCTTATAAAGGTAAACGTTAAACTCGTTAATATAGCTAACTAACTTTCGTAGTTCGAAATTAAAATCTTTTATATCCTTAGTATACTTAATATAGTCCCTAATATACTCTTAAGGCTACCTACGTTCGAATAGGATAATCCGGAAGTTTAAGGTAAAGAGTTTAACGAGCTAGATAATATTTAGTCGAATATCTTTAACGAAGCCGCGTACTATTAGAATATAACGGATAAGACGCTTTTAGTAGGAGAGATAAAAAGCGTAGAACCGGTAATAAGCCCCGAATTTAAAGAGAAGGTTATTAATAGGTACTTATACGACTCCTGTTATAACCGTATTATTAAAGCTTTCCGTAAGAGAGAGGAATTAATAACGAAGCTAGACGCCTAAACGGAGTAACGTCGTAAAATATAAAGGGAGCGAAAAAGAAAGCTAGGCGACTCTAAGGAAACGCTTTTTTAATATTACTTAAAACTTACGGTTAGTCCGTTTAAGTAAAAGGAGGAACTTCTCTATTATATTAATAATAATAGTATCCGCCGCTTATATATCCTTAAGACGTATATTTACGAGATTCTTTACCTTACCTACGATAATATATACTACTTTAGAGTTTATAAGATACTCGTTACTTTAAATAGTATATACTTTTACTAAAAAACCTAAAACGTTTGTAAGTACGTATAATATTACCTAGTATATAAAGCGAACTAAATAAATAAGAACCCTTCTTTAGGAAAGCTTAACCTTATCCGTATATATTTATAACCGTTTTATACTATTACTATAAACTTTATCGGCGGCTTTCCTAAAGTCCTATCGCGCGTTATAATATAGTAGATAAAGGGATACGATACCTTTAATATAATATATACGGTAACCTGTAAGTTTAGTAAGAAGACCTTACTTTTAGTAGGATACTTTACCTATATAGCCGCGGAATAAGCGAAGGTATTAATTCGTATATTTTATATATACGACTAGGGAATCCTAACTTATATAATTAACGATAAGGACTTAAAATTCGTATTAGTAATTTAAAAAGAGATCTTTACTATCCTAGCGGTATACCTTCTCTTTTTAATAACGTACTATACCTAGACGGATAGCTAGTTAAAGAGAACGAACTAGATAGTAGAAATCTACCTTTACTACTATACGTTTAGTAACTTTAACGTAACCTAGGTATACATTCTCGGCGTAATCTAGTATAATATTAATAATAGCCTAGTAGTAACTATTAAACGGTTACTAAATAAGCTAATCCTCGGATTTAAGCTACGGTTTATTATTAACCTCCTCGCTAAAAGTTAGGGTAAGTAGGTTACCGACGAAACCTTCGAAGCCCTATACTTCTACTATTAATAGGAGGTAGTATAGCTAATAAATATCGTTAACGCCCTATTTAAGATAAGGTATAACGATAAATATACGTTAATAGAGTTTAACATTAGTAAAGAGGTATACCTCTGCCTTGGAAAAGGCTACTACCTTCTAGGTAAGCTAAACTGTAAGCTTTCGCCTTAATAACTTAACCTATTTAAGGTCGTCGGGAAGATAGGTAACCTTACGTACAAACTCGATTTCCTAAGCTTTTAAAAGGTCTACCCGGTAGTATCGATAGCTTACTTTTAAAAGCCAACTTAAGGGGCGGACCCCTTTAATAAGGAAGTATCTCGGTTAGGTTTAGTTAAGGTAGACAACTAAGAGGAATTCGAAATCGAACGACTTATAGATTATCGCGTAAAGTAACGTAGAAAATCGTTAACAATTAAGTTCCTTATCCGTTAGAAAGGATAGGAGTAGAAGTATAATACCTAGGAGTTAAGATAAAAGTTAATAACTAATATAAGAGAGATAATTAAAGGGTACGAGGCTAGGAACCTTATTAACCTAAAAGCTTTAATTAAAGAAAGGTAACGTAAGAGAGAGGAGAAGGAAGGCTAAGTACTACGAAGAGTAATTAAATAAAGGAAGTAAAAGTATTTAGGCTTAAAAAAGCCTTTATAATAAGGTTATAACTTTCCTTTATATCTTTATAACGTTTCCTTTTACTACTAAGTAGTTTTAAACAGCCTTAACGCCGTAGCTTAAGTTTCCTATATAAAAAGTACTTTTATTTATATTTTCCTTCTATTTCTAACAAAAACGTAGCTAAAACTAAGGTTATATATATACTTTTTAGTTCGTTATTACCTTTTAACCTAAACTTCCGTACCTACCTTAAAAATTTTTAACCTATATAAAATATTAACCTTTTTATCTTCGTAATTATACTATATTTTTATTAGATCTTTACTATTTCTACGTTACGAAAGCGCTTTTCCTCCCCTTACGTTAAGTATTAATCCGAACGCGCGTACGTTATTAATTACTACGCGGCTACTGTTAGACGATACGAGTACCTACCCTTAACTCGAGTAACCTTCGCTTTACCGTTATAGCTATAATTAATAACGAGGAGCCGGCCGTAACCGGTGGCGAGAAGTAAAGAAAGCTTTAGGCGGAGACTAATAAGTATATAAGCGAGTAAAAGCTTAACGTCTTTAAAAACCCTATTAATAACGACGATCCAGCTAATAATAACGACTTAGTTAATAATAACGACTTTATTAACAACGACGACGGTATTAGCTTAAATAATACTACTATTAATGGTAAGGCTATTAGCTAAGCTAATAAGGAAAAGGATTATAAGGAAATTAAGGATATAAACGTAATAATCGTTACTAACTACTACTAGCTTAAGACGGCGTTTCCTTTTACGATAAGCCTAGTAAAGCGTATTCCGTCCGCGACTGAGAAGATAAATAAGAAGATATAAAGAGTTATTAAGGATTATATATTTCTAAAGAGTATTATTACTTATAAAGGGCTTAACTTTATAATATCGAAGGACGCCGTTAGTAGGCTAAAGAGGACTATAGTTATAAAGCGTAAACGTTTCGTCGATATAACGTACCTTTTTATCGAGTATATCGTCGTTTAACAGAATGGTTCTATTTTAAAAAAAAGTATGCTCTACCCTATACTTAGCTCTGTAAAAAAAAAATACTCCTAACGTAAATCGAACTCGCTGCCTCTCGCCTTTACATCGCTGTTGCTGTTTTGCCGACCTGTTAGAGTGGACTAGACTGCGAAACCCTTATCGGCAGTACCGAACCTTAATTACGAGCGGGGATAAAAGGCTGGCCGTAAAAGCTCGCTCCTACTATTCTTCCTTCCTCTATCATACTAGCTATTCTGTCCAGTACCTTAAAATTACTACCTATTACATCGCTTACGCTATTAAGTATCGTAGGTATCTCCTAATTACTACCAATCTTTACCGCTAACCATCTTTAACTAGATACCCGAAGTAAAAGCCCCGGTTTATAGCGATACTATAATAATTATTACAGTAAAGCGGCTAGTTCTTTCGAAAGAATAAGCCCTAGTAATTCGGTATTACCTCCTAGAAGGCCTAAATATACCTGTCGAGCTCTTCGATAACGAAGAACTTTTAGCTATTGTTAAGGACGGCTATATCTTATCTAGGATAGAGAGGAAGGAACTAAAGAAGGGATTCTTAAAGGATGTAAGGCGTCTTTATAAGGTAGATAATGTTGTAAAGGTCTAGATCGACTAGGTAATCTAAATAAAGAAGTTCGTAGAGACGTATTAATTAGATAATTAAATCCGGTTTAGAGAACTTTTTAAAATCGTAAAGGGTGTAGAGGATACGTATACCTTCGCGTTAATAAGTATGTTACTATATCTGTATTAAAGGATACCTGGTATAATACCCGACTGTACTATACCTAACTGTATTATACCTGATTGTACTATACCTGATTATATTATACCTAATTGTCCCGATTGTTTCTGTAAAGCCTTGTACTAGTTATCGAGTATAATAACGATAAAATGATCGGAGATAACGAGTATCTTAACTATATTAGTAATAATAACCTTTTTTATATTATAGAATCTAGTATAGGGCTTTACAGAAATAATCGGGATAATCGAGGTATAATATAATTAGGTATAATATAATCGGGTATAGTATAATTAGGTATAATATAATCGGGTATAGTATAATCAGGCATTATACTAGGTATCCTTTAATATAATAATATACTTATTAACGCGAAGGATTTAATTATCTAATTAATACGTTTTTACAAACTTCCTTATTCGGATTACCTAGTCGATCCAGACCTTTACAGTATTATCTACCTCGTAAAAACATCTTATATCCTTTAAGAATCCCTTTTTTAGTTCCTTCCTCTCTATCCCAGATAAGATATAGCCGTCCTTAACGATAGCCAAAAGTTCCTTATTATCGAGGAGCTCGACGGGTATATTCGGGCCTCTTAGGAGGTTATACCGAATTGTTAGGGCTTATTCTTTCGAAAGAACTAGCCACTTTACTATAATAGTTATTATAGTATCGCTATAAACCGGGGCTTTTACTTTAGGTATCTTGTTAAAGGTGGTTAGCGGTAAAGATTGGTAGTAATTAGGAGATACCTACGATACTTGGTAGCGTAGGCGATGTAATAGGTGGTAATTTTAAGGTGCTGGATAGAATAACTAGTGCGATAGAGGAAGGAAGAGTAGTAGGAGCGAGTAGCTCCTACAGCTAGCCTTTTATCCCCGCTCGTAATTAAGGTTCGGTACTACCGATAAGGGTTTTGTAGTTAGGCTGGCAAGGTAGTAATAGCGATATGGAGGTAAGAGGTAGTGAGTTTGATTTACGTCGGGAGTATTTTTTTACAGAGCTAAGTGTAGAGTAAAGTATACTTTTTTTTGGAACAGAACTATTCTATTAAACAATATATTATAAAATCGCTTTATAAGGAGTTATAACGAATCGTTATCTCTAATACTAAACTCGTAATTACTTAGGTAAAGAACGATAACGATAAATTACTAAATCCAGTTTTATTTTTAGTTCTACCCGGAACGACGATTAACGTAGACTTATATAAGGCTTTATATAAGCCTAGCTACGTTACGTTTAGCCTATTTAAGACCGTACCTACGGAAAGGAATCCCTTAGGCGACCCGGACCTTTACTTAATAAAGGAGAAGGTAATCTAATAGCCCTAGGGTTATCGTAAGAAGGTAACGGAGTTCTATACCAGTATTACGTATAAGACTAAAGACGCGGATAAGGACGGCGTTCTTATTATATATAAAGCTAGTCTCGACCTAACTACTAATAAGGATGTAAAAGAATAAGACTACTACGAGATTCGCTTAACGAACTAGTATATAATACTAGTAAGATTATTAGCGATAAAATACCTATAGTTCGTATAGTTTACCTAAGGCGCGGCGTATCGTTTTAAGCTAAACAAGGACTTTATTTACCAAGATATTATCGAGAAGGGCCGAATATCGTTACCCGAGATCCGTACGCGGTACTACTTAT
>Ga0247817_10001620_pt1 | contig 11726 bp, 10 predicted proteins | sample UWRJL212509R1_FD_178010 | JGI IMG/M metagenome (GOLD analysis project Ga0247817, IMG submission 178010) | Plant litter microbial communities from Arlington Agricultural Research Station in Wisconsin, United States - UWRJ-L212-509R-1 | ecosystem: Environmental > Terrestrial > Plant litter >... | reverse complement strand
CGCCCGCTCTCAGCCGTCGCGAGATCGGTCGCGGAGAGCACACCACGGCGGGTGAGCGCCGACCGCACGTGTCGCATCGGATGGTCGGCGGGCGAGATCCCCGTCGACCACAGGTCGGAGACGAGTTGCTCCTGCTCTGACGGCATCGAGAACAGCGGCGGCTGCACGGCGACGATCGAGTCGGGGAGAAACTCCGCGCGGTCCTGGGCGGCGTTGCCCGCGTTCCACAGCGCCTCGCGACGGTCGAGTCCGAGAGAGTCGAAGGCGCCGGATGCAGCCAGCACCTCGAGTTGCGCTGTCGTGAGCCCTGTGCGGCGCACGAGGTCGTTCATGCTGGCGAAGTCCCCGCCCTCGTCGCGCGCGTGGACGATGCGCTCGGCCAGCTCGACGCTGATGCCGTTGACCTCGGCGAGTCCGAGCCGCACGACGAAGTTGCCGTCGCGGCGGTGGGCGGCGTCGGTGCGGGGGAGTGAGCGGTCGAAGACCGGCACCTCGGGCTGCTCCCGGTGGGTGCAGGAGTCGAGGCCGGTGATCGAGGACCCCTCGAGAGCCCCTTCGAGAGCCTCAGGGACCGCGGGCGCAAGGTTGCTCTGCACCCCCGACCTCAGGATGTCGGGCGTGAGCACCTCCACCCCGTGGCGCCGGGCGTCGGCGACGAGGGACTGCCGCGAGTAGAAACCCATCGGCTGGGCGCGCAGCAGAGCCGCGAGAAAGGCTGCGGGATAGTGCAGGCGCATCCACGCACTCGCGTAGACGAGGAGGGCGAAGCTCAGCGAGTGGCTCTCGGCGAAGCCGAAGTTGGCGAAAGCCTGGATCTTGGCGTAGATCTCGTCGGCGACGGCTCCCGTGATCCCGTTGGTGGCCATGCCTGCGTAGAGCTTCTCCCGCAGGGATTCGATGCGCTCGATGCCGCGTTTGGACCCCATGGCCCGACGCAGCAGGTCGGCGTCTTCGCCGGTGCATCCACCGACCGCCATGGCGACCTGCATGAGCTGCTCCTGGAACACGGGCACGCCGAGGGTGCGCTCGAGCGGCTCGACGAGTTTCGGGTGCAGGTAGGTGATGGGCTCCTGCCCGAGTTTGCGACGGACGAATGGATGCACCGCGCCGCCCTGGATCGGCCCCGGCCGCACGAGCGCGATCTCGACGACGAGGTCGTAGAAGCGCCGGGGCTGCAGTCGAGGCAGGAGTCCCATCTGCGCACGGCTCTCCACCTGGAACACCCCGATGGAGTCGGCGTGGCACAACTGGTCGTAGACGCCGGCCTCCTCGCGCGGGAGGGTGTCGAGCGACCACTCCTCGCCGGTGTGCTCGCGCACGATGTCGAAGGAGTGCTGCAGCGCCGAGAGCATGCCCAGGCCGAGGAGGTCGAACTTGACGAGGCCCATCCAGGCGCAGTCGTCTTTGTCCCACTGCACGACCGTGCGGTTCTTCATGCGGCCGTGCTCGATCGGCACGACCTCGCCGACCGGGCGGTCGGTGAGCACCATGCCGCCGGAGTGGATGCCGAGGTGCCGCGGAAACTTCATGACCTCGAGGGCGAGGTCGACGACGTCGGGCGGAATGTCGTGGTCTTCACTCGACAAAAGGGCACCGTGGCGCTCCACCTGCTTCGACCAGGCGTCCTGCTGGCCGGGGCTGTGGCCGAGCGCCTTCGCCATGTCCCTCACAGCGTTCTTCGGGCGGTAACTGATCACATTCGCGACCTGTGCGGCGTTGAGGCGACCGTACTTCTCGTAGACGTACTGGATGACCTCCTCGCGGCGGTCGGAGTCGAAGTCCACGTCGATGTCGGGTTCCTCGTCGCGCATGCTCGACAGAAACCGCTCGAACGGCAACCGGTAGAAGATCGGGTCGACGGCGGTGATCATGAGCAGGTAGCAGACGGCGGAGTTGGCAGCCGAACCGCGCCCCTGGCAGAGAATGCCGCGCTCCCGCGCAAACGCCACGATGTCGTGCACGATGAGAAAGTAGCCCGGAAAATCCTTCTGCTCGATGACGGCGAGTTCACGCTCGATGCGCTCCCGGTTGGCGTCGGTGAGGTCGAGGTTGCGCTTGGCGACACCCTGCCAGACGAGTTCGCGCAGCCAGCTCATCGGGGTGTGTCCGGCTGGCACCTCCTGCTTCGGTAGCCCCGGCTTGGCGCGCTGCAGCTCGAAGGCGAGGTCGTCGGCCACGTCGACGGTGCGCTCAACGGCTCCCGGGTAACGCGCGAAGCGGGCCGCCATCTCCGCACCACTGCGCAGATGCGCTGAGCCGGATGCCGGAAGCCAGCCGTCGAGCTCATCGAGACTCCTGCGCGCCCGCACCGCCGCAAGCGCTGTTGCGAGCCGGTGCTGGTCGGGCGTCGCGAAGTGGACGTTGCCCGTCGCCACCGTTGCCACCCCTCTTCTCTCGGCGATCGCGGCGAGCACGTCGTTGTAGGTGCTGTCGAGCGGCTCGCCGCGATCGAACAGCTCCACGAGCACGTTGTCGCGACCGAACAACCCGACGAGGGTGTCGAGCTCGCGTGCGGCCGCCGCCTCACCCGCCGCGCGGTTGCTCGCCGAGGTGAGCGCCTGCCGAACGCTGCCTTTGCGGCATCCGGTCAGAATCTGCCAGTGACCACCGGACTGCTCGGCGAGCTGCTCGAGCTCGTAGACGGGGCGGCCCTTCTCCTTGCCCGCGAGCTGCCCCGTGGTGAGGGCGCCGGCGAGCCGGTGGTAGCCCTCCTGGCGGCGCCCGAGCACGACGAGGTGACTGCCCTCAGGGTCGGGCACGCCGTTCTGGGGCGCGCGGAGGCCGAGCGAGAGCTCAGCGCCGAACACCGTGGCGACGTGCCGCTCAGCGAGCACCTTCTGCGCGGCGGCGGCCTCGGCGAGCCGCGCGACGCCGTAGAGCCCGTCGTGGTCGGTGAGGGCTATCGCGTGCAGGCCAAGCCGACCGGCCTCCTCGATGAGGTCCTCGGGGCGGCTCGCACCGTCGAGAAAGCTGAAGTTGGAGTGCGCGTGCAGTTCGGCGTAGGGAACAGCGTTGTCGACCGGCGTTATGGATGGCGCCTGGTACGGCTGCCGCTTGTGCGACCACGCCGGACTGTCGCCACCATCGACGCCGACCGGGCGAGGATCAGGGCGGCCCGCGAGCTTGCGTTCCAACTCGGACCACGGAATGGGCGGGTTACTCCAGCCCATCTTCAGTCGTACCTCGCCTCGGCGACCCAGTGGTCGCCATCGAGCACGAGGAGCCAGGCGATACCGTCGGCGTCCACCACCTGGAAGCGGTGCACACTGCGCCGTTTCCCTAAGACGGCACTGGCTCCTATGGCGGCGGCGCGCCCGTGCGACCACCACCGCTCGTCGAGCGGCCACGGCCCCGCCCACGCCGTGACAGCGCGCATGCGGGCGCCGGAGCCCACGGGTGAGAAACGCGCGGGAGGAGCGCTCAGAAGGCCGCGAGGGTCGACCGAGACCGGTTCACCCCGTGCTCCGAGCACGTGCACCGGATGCGGCGTCGCGAACACCGTCGCGGGAGCAGGGGCAGGCAGTTGCCCAGGCCACGGCTGGCGGGCGACAGCTGCCGTGGCATCCGCGGGCCTATCGCCCCACGCGACGAGGTTCTGGCGGTCGGCGAGGGTGCGCCCGCCGCCGATCATCGCCGTGAGCACGCCCTCGTGACCGAGCATGCTCTGCACGCGCGAGAGCCCGTTGTGAATGCGCTCGTCGGGGCCGGCGCCCCACAGCCCCTGCTCGTGGTTGCCGATCGAGTCGACGCTCTCCGGGGTCACCCGCACCCGGATGATGCCGCTTGTGAGATCGCTGCCTTCGGCGGCACCCTGCAGTTGCCAGCGCACCCGGTCGACGACCTCGGTCGCCGAGAAGGACCGTGGATGCAGCCAGCTCCTGCCCGAGTAGCCCCCGGTGTCCGACTCGATCTCGACGTGAATCGCCGTGCACACGAGCTTGGCTGCCGTGAGCCCCGCGATGAAGCTCTCGGATATCGCGAGCACCCCGAACGTCACCTGGTCGACCCGGTCGAGGGCCGGCTCGAACTCGACGACGCGTTCCAGTTGCTTCGGGGGAGTACGCGGTGCGACCGGGCGACCGTCGAGTCCGCGCGCCAGCACGTGCAGGCGTCCGCCGAGGCTGCCGAACCGGGTGCGCACGTCGGTCTCGTCGAGCGCCGCGAACTGCCCGAGGGTGTGGATGCCGAGCCGCCGCAGGAGCGTCGCAAGCTGTGCATCGCCGAGCAGGCCGACGCTGAGCGGGTCGAGGAACTCCGCGGAGCGCCCCACCGGAACCACGCGCACCGACGGGGTGAGCCGTGCCGCCTGCTCGGCGGTGAACGGTCCGTCGGCGATGCCGACCCGACCACCCGGAACCCCGAGATCGGCAAGGCCGCCGATGATCGACAGCGCTGCGGGCTTCTCCCCGCCGTAATACCGCGCCGGACCCCGTGCCCGGATCGCGAGCGTGCCGGGACGGACGACCTGCACGCCAGGGGTCATCCCCTCGATCGCTGTGACGACCGGGTCGAAAGCGCGCGTGTCGACGACCGGCAGGTAGGGGAGCACGACGAGGTCGGGGCAGCGGGACTGCGCCTCGCGCACGCGGAGCCCCCGCCGCACCCCCTCGGAACGTGCAGACGCAGAGCACGCGAACACCGCACCCTTGTCGATGAGGGCGATGCGGGCGTCGGGCCTTAACCCCTCTTCGCGCACGACAGCGGTGATCGGCCAGTCGGGCGACCACAGGATCATCGTGCGCATCGGCTCTGCGGCGATCATCCGGTCGCCTCCGCCGCATAGATATGCTCTCGCCTGACGTGCTCGACCGGACGGAACTCCTCGCTCAGGTCGGGCAGCCACAAGCGCGCACTGCGTGGGCGGCCACCGAGGCGGCTCGTCACAGTGACTGTCGCCTGGCGCGCCTCGAGGTAGCCGTGGCCGTCGCCGATGCCGCTCCAGTCGCTCTCGGTGAGGGTGAGCATCGCCTCGCTCTGCGGCCAGGTGCCGACGACAATGAGAGTGGATCCCCGCTGCCGCAAGCGTGCGGCAAGTCGGGTGATGGCGCCATCACTTGCCCTTTTGGGCGGGCGCATCACCACGACACCCATGATGTCCGCGATCGCGGCCGTGACGGCGAGCCACTGGTCGCCCGGCTCCGGCACGAGGACGAGGCGCTCCAGCTCGATGCCGAAACGCTGGGCAGCCTCGACGCCGAACTCCGGAACGCCGACGACGCCGCACCACGCGCCAGCCTTCGACGGGGCGGCGAGGAGCGCCATGAGCAGGGTGCCCGAACCCGCGACAGAGTAGACCGAGCCCTCCTGAAGTCCGCCGCCCGGGAGCAGGCCAGCGATGGCAGGGTGCGTCGGGATCGAGCGGGAATCCAGCTTGCGCACCTGCATCGAGGCGATGCGCGACTGGAGCTCCGAAACCGTCTCGAGACGGGCGTCAGCTACCGCAAGTGGGGTGGCTGACGCTGGGGAGGGCATCTCCTCATATTCGAACATACGTTCGAATATGTCAATTGCCGCCGACATTGAGCGCGCGGTGGAGCTAAGGCAATCGCGCCAGCGATTGCGCGACCCCAGCGCCGACTGAGCCTGCGAAGGAGGACGCGGACATTCGGGTTTCGATACGCCCGCTCCTGCGTCGCGGGCTACTCAACCAGCAGGATCAGGCGAGCCCGAGCTCCTTTACCCAATACCCCAGGAACGCCGCCCCGGCCTCGTCGTGGATGAGGCTTCCTTCGGTGATGATCGGGTAGGGGCGCTCGAGGATGCCGTCCGCGGGCCGCACGTCCACGTGAGCCACCTCGTAGCCCGCCGTGTGCAGGTGGTCGGCCATGAGGTAGTCGCCGCGCGAGTCGCCGACAGAGCGCCAGTGGGTCGGAACGTTGCCGAGCCCCGCAAAGTACTCGATGGCTCGCTCCGCGCCACGGTCTTTGTCGAGCAGCACCGACTCGACATCGGTCGAGATGATCGTCGGGTCAAGCCGGAAGGGAACAGCGCCGGCCGCGTTGGGCTCCTCACGGTCCCTGAGGCGCACGCCGATGCCCTGCCCTGCGAGCAAGACAAAGGTCTCGTCGTTGAACTGCTCCTGCACCGCCTGGTAGGTCGAGTGCGCGACATCCACTCGCTGTTCTACCGAGATCATCGCGAGCTTCGACTCGTCGAAGAACATCGTGTCTGCATAAGTGGATGCCACGAGCGCACGCACGGCCTCGACCGACGCCTCGGGCAACTCGACGCTGTGGTCCACGGTGACCGGAGCCAGCCCCTCGGCACCGATCGGAGCCCAGGCTGCACCCTTCTCGAACACGCCGAACATGCGCACTCGCGGCGAGGCGAAGGCATCAGCGAGACCCGCAGCGAGCAGCGGCGCGACGACCTCGTCACGGATGAACGCGTCGGAGCGCCCCGTGATGAACGCGATGGGCACCCCGGCCGAGGCGAGGGCGACCAGGTCGGTCACGATGCTCGGGATGTTGATGGTGCGGGTGGTGGGCGAGGCGAGGGGGCCGTCGACGTCGAAGAGGAGGCCGAGGTTGGGTTCGTGGGTCACAGAACTATCTTCCCTTGCGCTTGCGGGCGTTACGCGCCTTCGGGGAGTTCGGGGACCCTGAACGGTTCTTCGCCTCGCCGCCGCCCGAGGTCGCATATGGCGTGCGCTTCGCCTTGGCTTTGCCGCCGGTGTTCTTTGCCGGCCCGCCCTTGCTGGTCGACGGAGCCTTCGATGGCTTCTCCGGCTTCTCGGCCGGGGGAGTCGGGTTGGCCCGCGAACTGTTCGCCGAACGGCCGCGCACGATACCGACGAACTCCTCGATGTCGGGGGTCTCTTCGTCGGCGACCCAGGCGATCGCGATCTCCGTCTCGGGAGCATCGGTCACCGGGCGGGAGACCAGGTCTTTGCGCGAGTGGGCGCGAGCGAGCGAGTGGGGGAGCACGACGACTCCGACGCCCGCCGCGACGAGAGCGATGGTGTCCATGATCGAGGCCTGCGGGTCGTGCACGGTGTAGCCGTCGAGGTCGGCGAGGGTGAGCTCTTCGAGATCGGCGATCGGGTCATCCGCGGATGCCACGACCACGTGCTTCTCGCTGTACAGGCGGATGACGGCGAGCCCCTCGGTCTCCACCGGGAGTCGCACGAACGCCACATCCGCCGCGCTCGGCAGCTCGGCAACCGCGCCGTGCTCGGTCGTCGGAACGAACTCGAGCGCGACATCCCGCCGCCGTTCCTCCCAGATTCGGGTCCACTTCGTGATCGTCACACCGGGAACGAAGGCAATGCGAAGGGTTGGGCTCACAGGCAAAGGCTACGCTGTAGGCATGAGTGAAGAGCGCGCACCCCAGTTGATGAAGCCCGCCACGGCGGCACAGAAGCTGGGTGTGTACCTCCCCGCAACCCCGGAGTCGTTCCAGACGACTGAGATCACGCGGGCAGAGCTCAACGAATTGACTGCCAACCCGCCCGAGTGGCTCACGACCCTGCGAGCGGATGGCCCGCACCCGCGTTCCGTCATCGCTGGCAAGCTCGGCGTGTCCAATGCCGGCCTTGCGCGCAGCGGAATCACCGACGCCCTCACCACCGCGGAGATCAAGGCCCTCCTCGAGGCTCCGCCGCAGTGGCTCGTGCAGGAGCGCGCGACGCAGGCAGAGGTTCGCGACGAGAAGCAGCGCGTCAAAGAGCGCGACGCCTGGCGCCGCCAGCTGGCCGCCGAGGCTGAGGCCCGTGGCGAGGTCCCTCACGGCGGACCGACGCACGACCGCCCGTCGAGCGGCGGACGCGGGCGCTAGTTCCGCGCGCTCGACTCACGCGTTGAGCCCGCACCCGACGTGAGTCGGGGCAAAAGAGCGTTATCGCTCGACATTCCGACCGTTTGGCCCGACTCGCGGCCCGCCCAAACGCATTAGTCGTTGCGCGAACCGGTACCGCGCGCGTTGTAGACGGTGGCTCCCGAGCGGCCGTACTCGGCGAAAACCGCGACGGCGGCTTCGCGCTGCACGCCGATCGTCACGCTGATTCCGCGCTTTTCCAGCTCGGCGACCCAGTCTGCGGGCATCGGGCCCTCGTCGAAACCGGTGAGGTCTTCGCACTCCGGGCCGTCTCCGGCGATCACAAGGTGCTTGACACCCGACCAGACAAGCGCGCCGTAACACATCGTGCACGGACGCCAGTTGACGACGAGTTCGAGCTCCTGCGAATCGGATGCACCGAGGTCCCACTCGCCGAGGCGCTCCTGGGCGAGCGAGAGCGCCATCACTTCGGCGTGCACCGACGACTTTTTCGTGGAAAGCACGACGTTGACGCCGACGGAGACGAGCTCACCCGTGATGCGGTCGACGACGATCGCCGCAAAGGGGCCACCGTTGCCCTCGACGTAGTTGCGCGCCGCGAGCTCGTTGGTGAGTGCGACACGGTCGTCGTGGGTGGCGAGCACAGTGGGAAAGGTGCGGGACACGACCCACTCGGGCAGGGACGCTGTGAAAGAAGTTGCGAGAGCCATCACTTGAACGTAGTGGTTTTGTAGGGGGCGCCGTCGCGGTCGAAGGTCGTCCACTCGCCCTTCTGCTCACCGTCGACGAAGGATCCGGAGCGCATGCGGGTGCCGTCCTCGCGGAACCACTCCCACGGTCCGACCTGCTTTCCGTGCTCGAAAGCCCCGACGGCTTTGACGTTTCCGTTGCGGTAGAAATGGGTCCAGACGCCGGTCTTCTCGCCGTCGACGATGTGCCCGGTGCCCATGAGGGTTCCGTCGGTGTAGGTCTCCGCGCTCAAAGTCATGCCGACAGCGTCTCAATGCTCTTGGCGACGCGGCGGTCGCGGGTCTCATCCGTCTTCGCCTCGGCGACCGGGAGCGTGTGCAGTTGCTTCTTGCTGTTGGAGAGCGTGTCGAAGGCCTCCTGCGCGCGCGGGTTCGCGGCGAGGGCTTCGGCGAGCGCGGCAGGAACCTCGACCACGCGCGGCGCAGTGTCGAGCTCGAGGGTGATCTCGACGTCATCCCCGCCGCTGAAACCGGATGCAGCCCGGTGCGCGGCGTTGAAGCTGATGAGGTATTTGCCGCCCATGACGGCGACGGTGCTGCGGTACTGGTAGCTGCCGTTGACGTCGACAGTGACTGCGGGCTTTTTGCCAGCGCCCAAGGAGTCGATGACGTTCTGCGGCACCTCGATGCCGACGTTATTACCCATCTGCAGCAGGTTCGTACGGAACTTCATGAGCCCATGCTACGCAGCACGCAGCCGGTCGGTACCCAGCAATCTCCACACGGTCGTCGTGAGGGCGGGGTGCTCCAGCGCGATCTGGCGCAGCACCCGGTACTCCCGGGTGGCGGACGGCGCCTGGCCGTCATTCGCCGCGATCGCGTCGGCACGCAGGAGATAGACGACGAGTTCGTCGACCGAGAGCAGTTCGTCCATGAAATCCCACGGGTCTTCGCCGGCCAGACAGCGGTCGTGGATGACGGTGTCCAGTTCGTCACGCGCCTCGGCCCGCAAGACCTCGAGGCTCGCCTTCCCGCGGGGGATGTGGGCGTGCTCCGTCATGCTTCGACCCTACGACAGGTGGGCGGCGCTCGCTCGGAGGTGTCTCGGAGGCGCGCGTCTGATAATGAGCGGGTGATCTCACCCGACCTTGCACGTTCACTCGCCCTCGCCGGTGTGCGCTGGACTCCGTCAAGTGGCGATGCCTTTCGCATCGACAGCGAGGAGTTCGACGACGAAGTCTTCACGCTCAGCGACATGACGATCGAGGCACACGAGTTCGACACGGGCACGGTGCTCGGCTTCAACGGCACGACCGAGTGGGCGCTCGATTCGATAGAACTCGACAACGTGCTGTGGATGCCCCGCGAAGAGCAGCTGCGCGAACTGCTCGGCGGCACGTTCCGCTCGCTGCGCGTCGAGGGCAGGTTGTTCACTGTCGACGTGGTGTTCGCGGAGGGGACTGCATCGTTCACCTCCACCGATGCGAGCGATGCCTACGGTCTGGCCCTGCTCGAACTCGCATCCCGCGCCCGCCGATAGGCTGAGCGCGTGAAGAGACTCCTCCTGCTCGCAGCCCTCACCGGAGCCCTTGTTCTCGGCAGCGCGGTTCCTGCGTCTGCTGACACCGACGACTTCAGTTTCGACAGTTTTGATGCGACCTACACGCTCGGTCTCGACGCCGACGGACGCTCCGTGCTCACCACGGTGGAGACGCTCGTGGCGGTCTTTCCCGACATCGACCAGAACCACGGCATCGCCCGCGCCCTGGTCGACAACTACGACGGACATCCGGTCGATCTTGAGGTCGTCTCGGTGACCGACGAGAACGGCGAGCCCCGCGCTTTCGAGACCGAGAGCGAAGACGAGTTCACAGTTCTGCTCATCCAGGACGAAGACGTCTACGTGCACGGCGAGCAGACCTACGTGATCACCTACGAGCAGCACAACGTCACGAAGTTCTATGCCGACACGAATGACGACGAGTTCTACTGGGACACCAACGGCACGGGCTGGGCGCAGTCCTTCGGTTCGGTGACCGCGACGGTCATTCTCGAAGACGGGCTGGATGCCAGCGTCACCGAGTTCGCCGGCTACTACGGTGCCGAGCGCGAATCGAATGAAGCGCAGGCTGAAGACCTCGGCGAGGGGCAGTACCAGTTCAGCGCGACCGACCTGCACGGCGGCGAGAACCTGAGCGTGGTCGTGGCCTTCGAGCCCGGCACTTTCGTGGCCCGCGACAGCTCGTTCTTCGCCGCACCGTGGCCGACGATCGCGCTGCTCGGGGCGATCGGCTCCGCAATCGTCGCCGGTCTCGCCGGCATCGCCCGCAAAACCCGGCTCGCTGATGCTCCGGGCCGTGGTGTCATCGTTCCCGAGTACCTGCCGCCGAAGGGCACGAGCCTGCAGCTGTCTGCGCTCATCTCGAAGACCGTGACGAAGTCGACCCCCGCGAACATCGTGAAGCTCGCCGTCGCGGGCAACCTGCGCATCATCGAGCTCGAGAGCGGCAAGAAGCCGAGCTACCAGCTGGAGTTCGTGACCGCCGACGGCGCAGATGCCGACGACCTCGAGTTTCTCCACGCGCTGTTCGGCAAGGACCTCACCCCGGGCGAAGACCGGAGCCTCGAGAAGGTCGACGAGGCCGCGGCCAAGAAGATCACCAAGCTCAATACGCGCGTCGCGAAGGACTCCGTCACCGACGGCTACCGCCGCAAGCCCGCGAGTGCACTCATCGGGTGGCTGTTCGCCGCCTCCTTCGTGACCGCGGCTGTCGGTGTGGGCTTCGCCCTCGCGTCATTCGTGGGGGCGTTCGGCGGAGGGGTTCCCGCGGCGTTCATCGTTGCATCCATCGGCGGCCTGGTCGCGACCTTCGCCCTGGCCGCTCGCTCGCCGCTTGAAGCGAAGGGCACCGAGCTGCGCGAGTACCTCGACGGGTTGAAGATGTACATCGCCCTCGCCGAGGCCGACCGCCTGCGCTACCTGCAGTCGCCCGAGGGCGCCGTGAAGACCCCGGTGGCGACGAATGACACAGCGCAACTCGTCAAGCTCAACGAGCGACTGCTGCCCTACGCGATTCTCTTCGGTGAAGAGAAGGAGTGGACGAAGCAGCTCGGCAAGTACTACGAGGAGCTCGGCGAGCAGCCCGGGTGGTATTACGGGCAGACCGCGTTCAACACGGCGATCTTCGCGAGCAGCATCAGCTCGCTCTCGTCCAGCGCTTCGACCGCCTACACCGGCAGCAGCTCGAGCGGCGGCTCCGG
>Ga0247817_10001617_pt1 | contig 11732 bp, 9 predicted proteins | sample UWRJL212509R1_FD_178010 | JGI IMG/M metagenome (GOLD analysis project Ga0247817, IMG submission 178010) | Plant litter microbial communities from Arlington Agricultural Research Station in Wisconsin, United States - UWRJ-L212-509R-1 | ecosystem: Environmental > Terrestrial > Plant litter >... | reverse complement strand
GGCAACGGTTCGAGCAGCAGATGAATAACTATTACGGGCACATTCCCGAGGATGAGTTCGCCCGCAATCGCGTGTTCCTTGACTTGCAGAACCTGATGGGTCAGGCGTTAAACGTCACACAGCAAACGGAAGGTGGCGCTGCAGCGATGCAGCGATTCGACGCCGTCGCCAAGCCTGACGCCTATTACACCAAAACCTATGGTTGAGCTTGTGAACGACGCCAAGGATAAGACCATGATCAAGACGATGCCCGTTGCATTCATCACTCTGTTTGTCAGCCTGAGCGGCTGCGCGAAGGATTACAGCTTGGCACCGCCCCCGGACAGCGAACAGATCACCGTGACGGTAAAGGTGCCCAAGGAACTCACAGCGGAAACCATGCAGGTGATGTATCGATCAACCCTTTGCACGTTCACCGATTACACCGCCAGTGGCAGGCCTTATCAGCGCGACGGACACCAGAGTGTCGATTTACAACCGGTGCGTCAGGGGCAGAGTGATCTCTACGAAGCGAAGCTGGCGGTGGATGGAGGCGGGGTGTGTCGCTGGCGATTAAGTAATGTGACCTTTGGCGTAATCTATGAAAATCCCACGCACTTTGGCGAGAACGTGACATACGGCGCTGGTGGTGGAGTCGTAGTCGTATTCGATCACAACAATTCACCACGCGGTCAGACCGGCATAGAAGTTGATGGAGATCCAGTAATCAAGAAAGATTATTACCCTTGGGTGGACGAGGAGTTTTTGGGACAGTACAAAAAAACGGTCAGCTTGGCGGGCGAGGGCAGTATCTACCTCAACTATCAGGCATTGCGAGCACGCCAGGTTTATTTCGAACCGCTCCTGCACTCGGATTTTGTGGTTAATTCGGCCGGGCCGAAAGTAAAGAAAAAAGGCAACCACACTGTTTTCACTTATCCCGACGGTAGCAGTTCGGCCGATGGTCGCTCGAGTCCAAATTTTCGCAAACTGCAGGCCATCCGATTCGCGGCGGAGGGCAAACAATGAGGCCAACTCTACCTGCCGCATTTATCACTCTGTTTGTCAGTCTGAGCGGTTGCGCGAAGGATTACAGCCTGGCACCGCCCCCGGACAGCGAGCAGATCACCGTGACGGTAAAGGTGCCCAAGGAACTCACCGCAGAAACCATGCAGGTGATGTACCGATCAACCCTTTGCACGTTCACTGATTACACCGCCAGTGGCAGGCCTTATCAGCGCGACGGGCACCAGAGTGTCGATATCCAACCGGTGCGGCAGGGACAGAGTGATCTCTACGAAGCGAAGCTGGCGATGGATGGAGGCGGGGTGTGTCGCTGGCGATTAAGTAATGTGACCTTTGGCGTGACCTATGAAAATCCGGAAAGCTTTGGAGAGAGCGTAAGTTCTGGCGCTGGAGGCGGAGTGGTTGTGGTGTTTGATCAGAACAACTCTCCTCGCGGCGGAACTGGAATACCAATCGAAGGGGATGTGACAATCAATAAGGATTATTACCCGTGGTTGAAAGAATCTTTTTTAGACGGATACAGTAAACGTATAAGCCTCGCGGGCGAGGGAGGTATCTATCTAGGTTATCAGGCATTACAAGCACGGCGGGTTCATTTCGAACCTACCTTGCACTCCAGTTTTTTGGTTCGTTCGGAAGGAACGAAGGTACATAAAATCGGTAGTTTTATTAAGTTCACGTACCCCGATGGCAGCAGTGCGGCTGATGGTCGCTCGGTCCCAAATTTTCGCAAACTACAATCCATTCGGCTGGCTGCGGAGAGCAATAAATGAGGCCTGCTCTTCCCTCTAGGTTCGCTCTTAGTCCGAACGACAACCAGCAGGCCGAGCAATCACAAGAGCGCCTCATCAGCTCCTTGAACGCCGAAAACCGGGCCCGGTTTTTCCCTGCCTTCAGCAACCCTAAAGCAAGTCGATTGCTGGGAATCCGCCATCACATCATGGGCCGATACCCGCTATTTAGTTTTACAAGGGCTCGGCTTTCACAAGCTAAGTGCATAAAGACTTCCCTGGTGATGGATTTCAATACCCCAATTACAAGCCGGGATGCGTTGGGTAAGCGGCCGATAATGTTCCGGCGACAGCTGTTAGAAACCGCGAAGAATGAGCGATGACCGAGTAAGAAAATACAGATGTAAAAACCATTTAAAAAACAAAAGAGAAATAACCATCATGTCTCAGGGATTTGTTTTGCTCGGCGATAGCACCACCCACGACGGAGTCGTGATATCGGCCTCATCTACGACGTATGCGCATGGTAAACCGGTGGCATTGGTGGGCGATGAAGTCCGTTGCCCGATACCTGGCCATGGGGTCAATGCCATTGTGGAGGGTTGCGAAGACTGGTCCGAAAATGGTCGTGCGTTAGTGGTCGATGGTTGTCGCAGTGAATGTGGCTGCCGGATGATTTCGAGCGCTACCGATTTCGTGGTGGGCTGAGCCATGGGGTGGGATCGTCAGTTACCCCCTATGGTGGAAGCTCCAGTACCACCCATGGTGGGCCGTTGGGTATTGGCGGGAGCTGTAGCAGTGTTGGCCAGCGTGCTGCTGTTCTTGCTTTATGCCTCCGAGCAGGTGCCGCAATTGCAAGTACTGAATGTATGGGCACTTTCTGTCTCGCCGATAATTGTCTGGGTATTGGCCTTCGGTGCACGTGCATACAGTCATGGTGGAGCTGTGAGTCATCACCGGTTTTTTGAGGATAAGGTTCAATCGATCCAGCAGGCCTGGGAGGAGTGGGCGCATCGTTATCTGGCTGTACATGCCAGCTGTGTGGTGCTTCCGGACGATATTTGCGCCAGCGTGCTCACTCGCCCCCCGGTCCATTCACCCATTCGTACAGGAGAGGCGCGGCGCGTTGCGGCGTTGCCAGCGCAGAAGGACGATCGTGCGCAGGCGGGACTTCAGTTGTTGCTCGCTGCTCTTAAACCTGTATTGCAGACCATGTCCGCTGAGCAGGAATTGCGTGTCACCTTATTGAGCGATGTCGACCCAAGGAATTACGAATCGTTGCGCGATGTTTGGCGGCGGAACTGGGCCAGCTTCGCACATCAGGTACAACCAGGGGTGGTGACCCTTGCGGAGGAATTATCGTATGACTGGCTGGACGAAAAGATCAAGACGGCCAGCCCAGCCTTTGAGTTGATCATCGTTGTACAGGTACATGGCGAGGCAATGTATTCCGATGGGCTGGCGGCAATGCTGTTGTGCCCGGACCGATTGGCGCCTGCCTGGAAATTGCCAGTGATGGCGTGTCTTTTTCGTCCAATGCCGTTGAACATCGACTCGCTGAAGAGTGAGTTGCCGCTGTTTCTGAAAGCCCAATCAAGTGCTCGTCGGGCGACTGGTCTGCTGGCTGATCGTGCCGACTGGCTCGCACTGGTTGGCAAAATCATTACGGGCAGCGGTGCTTGCGGTGTTTCGCTGAAGGCGGAGCAGCAATGGATTCAGGAGTCTCTGTGCGGCTTGGCGGGGCCGCTTGGTCATTGGCTGATGTTGGCACTTGGGGTAGAAGTGGTTCGTCATCGGCATCAGCCTCTGATGGTACTGGCAAAGGAAAATTCAACGCATTGGATCGGCACTGTCGGTACGGGAGAGTTGGTATGAACACAGGGAGTAATGCTTGGCGCCGTGCGGGTATTTCGGTGTGGATCATTGCACTGATAGCGGCATTGGTGTGGATGATATGGAGGTATGGTGAACGAGTAGGACTGTTGGAGAACCACCACAAGTTAACGGTGCTTTTACTCATTACCGGCATCGCATGTCTGGTGTATCTGGCGCCGCGTATATTGATGCATCTCAAATGGCAAAACCATCGCGAGCAGGGACTGGCAGATAAGGTCTATCCTCAGCCCGATGCACCTTCGTCGTTGCCAAAAAAATCTACTTTTACGTACTTCGAACTGCGCAAATACCTACGCCAAAACCACGGCCCCCTCTGGCGCCACAAAACCCGCATCCTCCTCATCGTCGGCGAACCCGAGCAGATCACCGCCATTGCCCCCGGCCTCACCCGAACCCACTGGCTCGAAGGCCAAAACACCGTCCTGCTGTGGGGCGGCAGCGTGCAAGACCCACTCGACAATGGGGTCGTAAAACAATGCCAAAGCCTCTCCCGTTGGCGCGCACTCGACGGCGTCATCTGGGCCTTGAACACCAGCCAAACCACCGACGCCATCGCCATGGGCAACGGCATACGCCATCTGCAAAACCTGGCTCGTGACGTGCGCTGGCAGCTCCCGCTGCACCTCTGGCAAGTGTGCGAAACCCCATGGCTACAGACCGCCCGCCAGACCCAACCCGTCGGTTGCCTGCTGCCCGGACGCGTCACTTCGATCGAGCTGGAAACTCGCCTCGATGCACTGGTCGAGCCCCTGCGCCGTGCAGGCCTGGGGCAGATGCACAGTCAAATGAACCATGACTTCCTGCTGCGCCTGTCCCGCGATTTGCAGGTCGAGGGCATCCCGCGCTGGCGTCAGGCGCTGGCGCCTTTGTTGGGTGCGTTCGCCCGTGGTGTGCCGTTGTGCGGGCTGTGGTTCAGCTTGCCGATGCCCCAAGCTGAAAACCCCGGCAAGCACTATTGGCCCGTCGATCCGGCCTGGCAGGGCGTGCTGGGTGATACATCGACCCAACCTCGTCGCCAGGGCTGGCCTGCCTCGCGAATCGGTTATGCGCTGGTGCTTGGCCTGTCGTTGATGTGGGGCGCGGGGCTGCTGTTGTCCTTCATCAGCAATCGCGCGCAGATTGCTCAGGTACACAGCTCGCTCGCCGCGTTGCAGCAGTCAGAACAGGGCGACGCTCAACTGCGCGCACTCAATGAACTGATGCGAGAGCTGGCTCGTCTGGATTACCGCGCCGAGCACGGTACGCCGTGGTACCAGCGCTTTGGCCTGAACCCTAATCAAGACCTGCTCAAGGCCTTATGGCCGGCGTATGTCGAGGCCAATAATCGCTTGCTGCGCGACCCGGCCGCGACCAATTTGCAGCGCCAGCTCAACGCGCTGATGAAGCTGCCGCCAGACAGTCCCGAGCGCGCCGACCGTGCCCGTAACGCCTACGACCAACTCAAGGCCTACCTGATGATGGCGCGCCCGGAAAAAGCGGAAGCGGTTTTCCTGGCGAAAACCCTCAACGACGCCGAACCCCTGCGCTCCGGAATTTCCCCAGGCCTGTGGCGAGGCCTGTCCCCGACCCTGTGGCAGTTTTACGCAGAGCAGTTGCCCGCGCATCCAGCCTGGCGCATCGAAGCCGATCCGACGTTGGTGGCTCAGACTCGGCGGGTGTTGCTCGGACAGCTGGGCCAACGCAACGCCGAGACTCACCTGTACCAGAAGGTTCTTGAATCAACCGCCAATCACTACCCGGACATGAATCTGCCGCAGATGGTCGGTGACACGGACGCCCAAGCGCTGTTCACCAGCCGGGCCAGTGTTCCGGGGGTGTTTACCCGTCAGGCCTGGGAAGGGCAGGTGCGTCAGGCCATCGACGCCATCGCCGAGGCGCGTCGCGAGGAAATCGATTGGGTGCTCAGCGACAACCACCGCGACCTCGCCAGCGAACTGACCCCCGACGTGCTCAAGGCGCGCCTGACCGAACGTTACTTTCAGGATTACGCCAGCGCCTGGCTGGATTTTCTCAACAGCCTGCGGTGGCAGCCGGCCGACAGCCTGGGCGATGTGATCGATCAACTGACGCTGATGAGCGATGTCCGCCAATCGCCGCTGATTGCCCTGATGAACACCTTGGCTGTTCAGGGCCAGGCTGGCATCCGGGGGCCGGCGTTGGCCGAGTCGTTGATCAAGTCCGCGCAGCAATGGGTCGCCCAGGACAAGGTGCCGCAGATCGAGCAGTCGATGCCTGGCGCAACCAGCCCGCTGGACGCAACCTTCGGGCCGCTGCTGGCGCTGCTCGGCAAAGAGGTCGACGGCAGCAGCGAGCGGTTGAGCCTGCAGGCGTTTCTCAATCGGGTGACGCGGGTGCGTTTGAAGCTGCAGCAAGTGAGCACCGCAACCGATCCGCAGGCCATGACCCAGGCCCTGGCGCAAACGGTGTTTCAGGGTCAAAACGTTGACCTCACCGACACCCAGTCCTATGGCAGCCTGGTCGCCGCCAGCCTCGGTGCGCAGTGGGACGGGGTCGGTCAGACGCTGTTCGTGCAGCCACTGGAACAGGCGTGGCAACGGGTCTTGCAACCCTCGGCGGCGAGCCTCAACAGCCAGTGGCAGCGTGCGATCGTCCGTGACTGGCACAGCGCCTTCGCCGGTCGTTATCCCTTTGCTGTCACCACCAGCGATGTGTCCTTGCCAATGCTGGGCCAGATGATCCGCGCCGATTCGGGGCGCATCGAACAGTTTTTGCAGCAACAACTGGGCGGTGTGTTGCGCAAGGAAGGCAGTCGATGGGTGGCCGATTCCCGGCACAGTCAGGGGCTGCGTTTCAACCCGCAGTTCCTGGACGCGATCAATCAGCTCAGCCACCTTGCCGACGTCCTCTACACCGACGGCGGCATGGGTCTGAGCTTCGAACTGCGGGGCAAACCCGTGCGCGACGTGGTGCAAACCACTTTCACGTTGAACGGCGAAACACATCAGTACTTCAATCAGAAGGAAAGCTGGCAGCGTTTCAGTTGGCCGGGCTTCAGCGACCATCCGGGCACGAGCCTGACCTGGATCAGCGTACACGCCAACGAGCGCCTGTTCGCCGATTACGAGGGCAGTTGGGGGTTGATCCGTCTGCTGGAACAAGCCCAGGTCACGCCCCTGAACGACAGCGACAGCCACTACCGTCTGCGCCTTAAAGCACCCGATGGACTGGACCTGACCTGGCACCTGCGCACCGAACTGGGCGCCGGACCGTTGGCGTTGCTCAAGCTACGGGACTTCACTTTGCCGCAGCAGATATTTCTCAGCGAGGGCAGTGCCACAGAGCCTTCGGCGAAAAACGGGAGGGCCGGATGAGTTTGCGCACATTGATAGCCCGATGCCTGGGTGAACGCGATGCCCTGTCACTTGCTCAAGAACAGTCGAATCGCTGGGCATCCTGGCTGGAACCCATCAGTGACAGCTCGGCTGTCGGGGAGGATCCGGGGTACGACGATGACTTCCAGCTGGTGCGTGAAGAGGTCAACAAGCTGTCTGGCGCCGACATTGATCAAGTGGTGCTGCTGGCGCGCAAGCTTCTGACTCAGCGTTGCAAGGACCTGCGCGTGGCCACTTACTATTTGTGGGCACGCTTGCAGAAGGACGGTGAGACCGGTTTGAGCGATGGTCTGAGTTTGCTGGCTGCCCTGATAGAGCGCTACACCAGCGACGTACTGCCTGCACGACCGAACAGTCGCAGGATGGCTCTGGAATGGCTGACCAGCGGCAAGGTGCTGGACAGCCTTTCGCTGTACCCGGAAGTCGTGAAGGACGAGGCAGAACGCACGGTGGCAGCACTCGCCTGGCTGGAGCGCGGTCTGCTGGCCTGGCCGGAGGATCAACGTCCGGAACTCGGTGCACTGTACGGTGCGTTGTCCGCCCGACTGGCGCAGTCGGGCGGCGTGGATGCGCTGGTTCCGCAGAACACGGCCAGCCATGAGTCGAACGCGCAAGCGACTGCGACGAGTGCTACGGCCATCAAATCCGGAAGGGATCTGCTGGACAGTGGTAGGGCCTTGTCCGGTTACCTTCGCGAGCAGCCACAAGGTTGGCTGGCGGCCCATCGTTTGATGAAGAGCCTGCGCTGGGACACCGTGCATCAGGTACCGCCCCAGGACGCTACCGGGATGACGCGCCTGACGGCGCCCCGTGGCGAATACCGGGCACAACTCAAGCGACTGTACCTGCAACAGAGCTGGAATGAATTGCTTGATCAGGTCGAACGAATCTACGCCGAAAGCGTGAACCATTTCTGGCTGGACCTGCAGTGGTACCTGTGCCAGGCGCTGAGCAAACAGCCGGCGCCGCAGGACAGTTGGGCCGATATTGCCAAGCGGGATCTGGGCATGTTCCTGGAGCGACTGCCGGGCCTGGAGGAGTTGAGCTGGAGTGATGGAACGCCTTTCGCCGACCAGACCACCCGGGAGTGGATCGTGCAGCACGTCAGCGGCAATCGTCCCCAGCAGTGGTTGCCTGCACCGGCAGTTGCTCCCGCGAGTGCGGATGCAGATGTGCTGTCGCTGGAGGGTGAGGCATTGGCTCAGGCAGACAGCGACGGGGTGGAACACGCGCTGGCCTGGCTGGCCGCGCGCCCAGGCATACAGACCGGACGGCAGCGGTGGTTATTGCGCCTGTTGATGGCACGGGTGGCCGAGCAGTGTGGCAAGAGCGATCTCGCCATTCATTTGCTGGGCGAACTGGAGGTCACGGCTGATCGCCAGGCGCTGGCCGACTGGGAGCCCGAGCTCAATTTCGAAGTCAAGGCGCGCCTGCTCAAGCTGTTGCGCCTCAAAGCGCAGCGCAATCATGCCGACAAAACCACGCTGGGCCGGCGCACGGAGTCGCTGCTCGCGGCACTGGTGGCGATTGATCCGGTACGCGCTGCAGTGCTCTGCGGTTAACTCTCTTTATCAGGATGATTTCTTTGAGCATGGACAATCTGACACTGCGTTACTTCGACGCCGAAATGCGCTACCTGCGTGAGGCCGGTCAGGAGTTCGCTGAAGCGTTCCCGGACCGGGCCGCGCAGTTGAATCTGGACAGGTCAGGCGCACGCGACCCTTATGTGGAGCGCTTGTTCGAGGGCTTCGCTTTCTTGATGGGACGGTTGCGCGAAAAGCTCGACGATGACCTGCCCGAGTTGACTGAAGGTCTGGTCAGCCTGCTTTGGCCCCATTACCTGCGCACCATTCCGTCGCTGTCCATCGTTGAGCTGGCCCCGGAACTCGCACAAATGAAACGCAGCGAACGGATTGCGACAGGCTTTGAAGTGCTGTCGCAGCCCATCGGGCCCCGGCGTACCCGATGCCGCTACACCACCACCCAGGACCTGATACTGCAACCACTCGCGCTTGAGTCCGTGGGGCAGGCTTACGAGCCCGATGGCCGTTCGCTGTTGCGCCTGCGTTTTACCTGCGGCGCGTTGACCGACTGGAGTGAGATCGACCTGAGTCGCCTGCCGCTGTACCTGAACGCCGATGCCCCGTTGGCGAGTGCGCTGCATCAGGCGTTGACCCTCAACACCCAGGCGTTGTACGTGCGCTGGCCGGGGCAGCTGGATCGTCAGCCACTCAAAGGTCATTTTTCGCCAAAGGGGTTTGCCGATGAGGATCGCTTGTGGCCAAAGGGGGAGAGCGCTTTCAGTGGTTACCAGCTGCTGCTGGAGTATTTCACCTTCCGCGAGAAGTTCATGTTCGTGACCCTCTGTGGGCTGGAACATCTGACGATTGTTCCGGGAACCGCCTGGTTTGAACTGGACGTGGTGCTGGGCGAGCCGTGGCCTCATACCTTCAATCTCAGCGCCGAACACCTGCGGCTGAACACAGTGCCGGTGATCAATCTGTTTGCGCTGGAAGCCGACCCGATGGCCCTTGCGCCCCTGCAAACCGATTACCTGCTCAGACCCATGCGACTGCAGGACGGCCATACCGAAATCTATTCAGTGGATCGAGTGACCTCATCCAGGGATGCCGAGCGGCAGGATTATGTGCCCTTCAGCAGTTTTCGCCACAAAGGCGGTATGTTGCGCGATGACGCACCGGAGCGGTACTTCCATACGCGGCTGAAGCGGGGTGCCAACGGCCTGCATGACACCTGGCTGATTCTGGGAGGCGAGGGTTTTGACAAGGATCGACTGGACGGCAAGGAAAGCCTGTCGCTGCGCCTCACCGGTACCCACGGCCAGCTTCCGCGCAAGGCCCTGCAAAGCACATTGCTGGACACGCTGGTGCAGTCCTCGCAGATCGGTTTACGGGTACGCAATCTGTGCGCGCCCACCTTGCCGTGCTACCCGCCCAATCGTGACCGTTTTCACTGGCGGGTACTCAGCCACATGGGGTCGAATTTCCTGCCGATGCTCGACAACGCCGAAGTGCTGCGAGGCACGCTGGCGCTGTACGACTGGACGGACAGTGAGCTCAATCGCCGCCGCTTGGCAGCCATCGTCGAGGTCAAGCACCACGTGGTGCAGCGCTTTGAAAAAGGCTTTTTGCTGCGTGGGGTGGACATAGAAGTCACGCTCGATGCCCATGGCTTTTCCGGCGAGGGCGACATCAGCCTGTTTGGCGAAATGCTCAATCGCTTCTTTGGTTTGTATGCCGACATCCATCTGTACAACCAGCTCACTCTCATCCTTCAACCTTCTGGAAAATCCCTGCGATGGAACGAGAATCACAGTCAGCGTATTCCCGGCTAAACGCCAGCGGATTACTCGAGGCGCTGGAGGGGCGGGTGGCTGAGGCCAATGTGTATCGCTTCTGTCAGTTGCTGGAACAGGCATTACCCGATCACCCGCCACTGGGCAGTACCACTCACCCGGCGGATGACCCGGTGCGTTTCCGACCCGACCCGGGGATGGGTTTTCCTGCCGGTGAACTCAAGGGAATCGAAACCGACGTGAACCCTCCGCAGCGTCCGGCCACGGTACGCACGCGCCTGCTTGGGCTATACGGGGTCGACTCGCCGTTACCGACGACGTTCCTGGACGACATCGCCCAGCGTCGCGAAGGTCATGAGGCACTGGAGGCGTTCCTCGATATTTTCAACCATCGGATCTTCACCCAGTTCTATCGGATCTGGCGCAAGTACTCGTATCCGGCCGCCTTCGAAAAAGGGGGCACCGATGCGACATCGCAATGCCTTCTGGGCTTGATCGGTCTGGGTATTCCCGGCACCGCCAAGCAGATCGCAACGCCTGTATCGCGTTTTCTGGCGCTGCTGAGTGTGATGCGCCTGCCCACGCGTAACGCCGAAGGCATTATTGCGCTAGTGACGCTGTTGGCACCCGCCACTCAAGCGAAGGTGACGCCCCATTGGCCGCAGAGAATTTCGCTTGCTCAGCCAGCCAGTCTTTCCACGCTCCGTCCGGTGAGTCTGTCCCAAGGTACGCCGCTGGGCAGTGTCGGGCACGACGCCAACAGCCAGCTGCTGCTGTCGTTGTTCACCCACGATCCGGACGAGGCGTCTGGATGGATGCCAGGTGGGCAGTTGCACGCCGATCTGCTGGTCTTGCTGCGTGTCTATCTGGGCTGGCGCTGCACCGCCAAGTTGCGCCTGTCGCTGCCGGTGAGCAGCCTGCCGCATCCGATGTTGGGGCGAGCATCGGTACAGCTGGGAATGACCGCGGTATTGGGGCTGGGCTGCGAAACGCGACCCGGCGCCGAGCGCGACACCATCACGATCAATCTGGGCCGGTATCAAGGTCTTCGAGATAACCCACACAACAGGGAAACACACCATGTCGCGTACCGTTTTTAACCTCGTGGTACTGGCTGTTATTGGCACATGGCTCGGTGGTTGTGGTGTGACCCAAACCGTCACGGATGCCAGCACGTCCACCGCCAGAGCGATTTTCTACAAGCAGATCACGACCTTGCACCTCGATTTCAGCGGACGAGCCGCGATCAATACCGACACGACGGACATGAATGCGCTGTCGGTACCGACCTTGGTGCGCGTGTATCAGTTGCGTGACGGGAAGTCCGTGGAAATGGCCTCCTATGACAATTTGCTGAGTCATGACAACCGGGTACTCAGCGTGGATCTGCTGGACAAACGGGCCGTGGTCGTCAAGCCGGGGGAGGGAGCG
>Ga0247817_10001616_pt1 | contig 11732 bp, 10 predicted proteins | sample UWRJL212509R1_FD_178010 | JGI IMG/M metagenome (GOLD analysis project Ga0247817, IMG submission 178010) | Plant litter microbial communities from Arlington Agricultural Research Station in Wisconsin, United States - UWRJ-L212-509R-1 | ecosystem: Environmental > Terrestrial > Plant litter >... | reverse complement strand
CGAGGTTTCGAAGCTTCCGGCCAGGGCGCGGGTGTTGCCGTTGATGGTCCGCGTCAGCTCGGCCGGGGTCACCCCCTTGTCGCCCAGGAAGCTCTTGTACTGCTCCAGCAGGGCCGCGATCGACTCGCCCGTACGGTTGGCCTGGACCGGCGCCGTGATCAGATAGGGCGTGCGGTGCTCCAGCGCGGTGACCACGCCGCGCACGCCATAGGACCAGCCCTTGGTCTCGCGCAGGTCGGCGTTGATGCGCGACAGGAAGTCCGTGCCCAGCACCGCATTGGCGGTGGTCAGGCTGAGCAGGTCGTCGGTCCCGGACTTGCCTAGGACCTCGCCCGCGTAGATCAGCGACTGGGGCGACTGCGGACGGTCGATCAGGATGATCCGGCTGGTCGCGGCCGGGACAGCGGCGGCGAAGTCCTTGACTCCCTTGGCCGTCGAAGGCGCGCGCCAGTCGCCGAAGGCGGTCTCCAGACGGGCGGTGACCTCGGCCAGAGGCAGGTCCGACACCACGAAGATTCGCGCGTTGTCAGGACGCAGCCAGGCGTCGTGCTGGGCGGTCATGTCGGCGGGGGTGACGGCGGCGATGGTCTGCTCGTCGCCCGTCCCGGTGAAGGGACGGCCATAGGGGCTGTCGGGACCATAGAGGACCGGCGGCAAGGCGCGGCTGGCCAGGGCCTGCGGTTGGGTGCGCTCGCTGGCGATGGCGGCCAGACGTTGGTTGCGCAGGCGTTCGACCTCCGACGCGGCGAAGGCCGGGTTGCGCACCACGTCGGACAGCAGGGTCAGGGACGGCGTCAGATTGGTGCTGACGGCGGTCAGGGTCGCGGCCGAACGGTCCACCGAGGCGCCGACGCTGATCGTGGCGCCCAGACGCTCCTGCTCCTCGGCCAGTTCGGTGGCGTCGCGGGTCTTCGTGCCTTCGTCCAGCAGGTCCAGCATCAGGCTGTGGGCGCCCAGCTGGTCGGCGCGGTCGGCGGCGTAGCCGGCGTCGAACTCGACCGCCACGCGGGTGACCGGCACGGTGTCGCTGTTGGCGTAGACCACCTCGACGCCGTTCGACAGACGGGCGCGCTCGACGGTCGGGAAGTCGATGTTGGAGACGTCGCCGATCGGCGGCATCGGCTGACGGGCGACGCGTTCGATCGGGGCGGCAGGAACCGGTGTGGCGCCGGCCGGGGCGGCGGCGGCCTCGACATAGGCCTCGCGGTCGCCGGGCTCGATGGTCATGCTGTAGACCGGGCGGGTAAGCCACTTCCGCAGGGCGGCCTGGACCTGGGCCGGCGTGACGGCCGCATAGGCCTCGAGCTCGCGCTTGTAATGGTCAGGATCGCCGGCATAGAGCTGGCCCTCGGCCAGAACCGAGGCCTTGCCGTTGACCTGTTCCAGGCTCTGGATGCGGGTGGAGGCGTAGCTGGTGGCGACGCGGGCTACCTCTTCGGCGGTCGGGCCGTTGACGATCAGGTCGGCCACGATGGCGTCCAGACGCGCGCCGACGGCGACCGGATCCTGCCCCGGCTTCACATTGACCTCGATGTCGAAGATGCCGACGCGGTGGAAATCGGACACCGAGGCGCTGGCCGAGACGGCCGACTGGTCCTTGCGCACCAGCTCATTGTCCAGACGCGAACTGGCCAGACCGCCCAGCACCGAGGCGCCGACGGCCAGAGGCACGATGTCGGCGTCCAGCAGGCCGGGCACGGCCCAGCTGCGCGTCAGGCGGACATTGGCGACGCGATCCTTCATCACCGCGCTGATCGGGGCTGCCAGGGTCGGCACCGGGGCCTGGGCCGGGGTGTTCACCGGGCCGCGCGGGATGGCCCCGAAATAGCGGTCCACCAGGGTCTTGGCCGTCGACTCGTCGATGTCGCCCGACAGGACCAGCACCGAGTTGTTCGGACCGTAGTTCTCGCGGAACCAGTTGCGGACGGTCTCAAGGCTGGCGGCGTCCAGATCGGCCATCGAGCCGATGGTCGAGTGGCGATAGGGGTGGCCCTCAGGGAAGAGGGCTTCCAGCTGGGCGTATTCGAACAGGCCGTAGGGCTGGTTGTCGCCCTGACGCTTCTCGTTCTGGACGACGCCACGCTGCAGATCGAGCACCTCCTGCCCGACCTGGCCGAGCAGATAGCCCATGCGGTCGCTTTCCAGATACAGGGTCTGTTCCAGCGCCGGGGTCGGGACGGTCTCGAAATAGTTGGTGCGGTCGAACCAGGTGGTGCCGTTCAGGCTCGTTGCGCCCGCCGCGCTCATCGCCTGGATATGGCTGGTCGGCGAGTTCTCGGAACCACCGAACATCAGGTGTTCGAACAGGTGGGCGAAGCCGGTCGAGCCGGCGGGCTCGTCCTTGGAGCCGACGTTATACCAGACTGACACGGCCACGACCGGCGCCTTGCGGTCGGTGTGAACCAGCACGGTCAGGCCGTTATCCAGCACGAAGCGCGACCACGGGATGTCCACGCGCGCGACCAGATCGGCGACCGGCGCCGCCTGCAGGGCAGGCGCCTGGGCGGCGACGGGGGCAGCCTCGGCGGCCCGGACGGGCACGGCGTGAACAAGAAGGGCGGCGGCGGCGACGGCGGGTACGAAACGACGCATGAAAAGGTCCTGTACGACTGAGATCGGGACCATATCCGCCGAACCGCGCTATACAAATTCGATCGTTCAACATGACGAAAGAGTCATGAAACGAAGCCCGCGATCGGGTTCAGTCGGGATGCGCCCACGCCAGCGCCGTGGCCCGCACGTCCTGCGACCAGGTCGACATGGCGGCGTCCATTCCCGCCGCGTCGCCCGCGAACAGCGCCCGCACCGCATCTTCGTAGCCGGCGAGATCGCCCGCGATGGCGGTCATGAAGCGGTAGGCGGCCTCCCTTCCCTTGCGGATCCGGTCCGGTCCCTCGGCGTCGCGCAAGGCGGTCTCGACCAGTTTGCGCAGGGCCACCGACGCCCCGCCCGGCTGAGTCGCCAGCCAGTCCCAGTGGCGCGGCAACAGGGTGACCTCGCGGGCCGTGACGCCCAGTTTCGGCCGGCCGGGGCCGCGCTTTTCCTCGACGGGCGGCGGGGCCAGACGGGTCAGGATGGCGTTGAGGTCGCCGCGCAGATCGAACTCGACCGGTCGAGCGTCCAGATCGTCGAAGACCAAGACCGACTCGCCCGCCTCGGTCGCCGCCTTTACGGCGCCGACCACCTGATGCGGCGCGCCCGAGGCGATGCGGCGATGTCCCGCAAAGGCGGTACAATGGATGGTCATGACGTCTCTCCAGAATGAGACGCAGGATTTACCCGGATCAAATTACAGAGTCAATATCACCCGGGTATTATAATCGTGCACTCAGTCCGCCCGGCGTCGGTCGTCGCCGATGAAGGCGCCGGCGATCCAGCTGACCACGCCGGTGACGATGGCCGCGCCGATCCCGGGCCACAGGCCCTGCACCGCGAACCCGTCCAGCAGCACAGCCACCAGACCGATCGTCGCCGCATTCACCACCAGCAGGAACAGGCCCAGCGTCAGGACGGTGATCGGGAAGGTCAGCACCACCAGAATGGGCCGCACCACCGCATTGGCGATCCCCAGCAGGACGGCGGCCAGCACCAGCGAGCCGGTGTCGGAGAAGGCCACGCCCGGAACCAGTCGGCTAGCCAGCCACAGGCCCAGCGCCGTGACCAGGGCCTGAATGATGAAACGCAGCATCGAAATCTCCTGCACAGGCGTGACGACGGCCAGTGTATCATGCCGCATCGTCGCGGGCGCCCCTGTTCGAGGAACCGGGACCGTCGCGACGCACTATGCCAGCAGCCTCCCCGGCTCGTCCCACGCCAAAGGAAACCCCATGACCGACCCCATCATCGACGGCGCCGCCTCCACCCTGACCGGCAAGGTCCAGAACGGCCTTGGCCGCCTGACCGGCGACAGCAAGCTTCAGCTCGACGGCAAGTTCAACGAGGTCAAGGGCAAGGCGCTCGACGCCTATGGCCGCGCCATCGACCATCTGGACGGTCTGGTCGAAAAGGCGCCGATCGACCTGCGCGAGCCGGCCCGCACCGGTCTGGACTTCGCCCGCCGCAAGCCGCTGGTGACCACCGCCATCGTCGCCGGCCTGGCCTTCATCCTCGCCCGCTCGGGCCGCCGGTCGTAGGCTTCGTTTCCGACAAACAAAAAGGGCCCGGGCGTCGCCGCCCGGGCCCTTCTTCATGCGCGATCCTTACGGATCAGACCGCCGCGTCCTCGTCGGCCGCTTCCTTCACCGTCTCGCCGCTGCCGGCCGAGGTGATGTCGAAGGCGATCTTGCCGTCCTTCAGCGCGACCTTGACGTGGCCGCCGCGCGTCAGACGCCCGAACAGGATGTCGTCGGCCAGCGGCTTCTTGATGTTTTCCTGGATGACCCGGCCCAGCGGGCGCGCGCCATACAGTTCGTCGAAGCCGTTCTTGGCCAGCCAGTCGGCCGCGTCGTCGGTCAGTTCGATGGTGATGTTCCGGTCCGCCAACTGGGCTTCCAGCTGCAGGATGAACTTGGTCACCACCTGACGGATGGTCTCGGACGACAGCGGCTTGAAGCTGACGATGGCGTCCAGACGGTTGCGGAACTCGGGTGCGAACAGGCGCTGGATGGCCTTGTCGTCCTCGCCCTCGACCTTGCCGCGACCGAAACCGATCGAGGCCCGGGCGTTGTCTGCGGCGCCCGCGTTCGTGGTCATGATCAGCACCACGTTGCGGAAATCGACCTTCTTGCCCACCGCGTCGGTCAGCATCCCGTTGTCCATCACCTGAAGCAGGATGTTGTAGACGTCGGGGTGCGCCTTCTCGATCTCGTCCAGCAGGACCACGGCGTGCGGGTGCTGGTCGACGGCGTCGGTCAGCAGGCCGCCCTGGTCATGGCCGACATAGCCCGGAGGGGCGCCGATCAGGCGGCTGACGGTGTGCCGCTCCATGTATTCCGACATGTCGAAGCGCAGCATCTCGATGCCCAGGGTGGCGGCCAGTTGCTTGGCGACTTCCGTCTTGCCCACTCCGGTCGGCCCGGCGAACAGGAAAGAGCCGATCGGCTTTTGCGGGTCGCGCAGGCCGGCCCGGGCCAGTTTCATGGCCGAGGACACCTGATCGATCGCATCCTTCTGGCCGAACACCGTGGTGTTCAGATCGGTCTCGAGCTGGCGCAGACCTTCGGTGTCGGACTTGGAGACCGACTTCGGCGGAATGCGCGCCATCTTGGCGATGACGGCCTCGACCTCCTTCTGACCGATGACCTTCTTCCGCTTCGATTCCGGCAGCAGCATCTGGGATGCGCCCGCCTCGTCGATGACGTCGATCGCCTTGTCCGGCAGTTTGCGGTCGGTCATGTAGCGGGCCGACAGCTCGACCGCCGAACGGATGGCCGCCTCGGTGTAGCGCAGCTTGTGGTGACCTTCGTAGGCCGTCTTCAGCCCGCGCAGGATCTTGATCGAGTCCTCGACCGTCGGCTCGTTGACGTCGATTTTCTGGAAGCGCCGGACAAGGGCCCGGTCCTTCTCGAAATGCTGGCGGTACTCCTTGTAGGTCGTGGAGCCCATGCAGCGCAGGCTGCCCGAAGCCAGAGCCGGCTTCAGCAGGTTGGACGCATCCATCGCCCCGCCCGAGGTCGCGCCCGCGCCGATCACCGTGTGGATCTCGTCGATGAACAGGATCGCGTTCTCGTGGTTTTCCAGCTCCTTGACGACCTGTTTCAGCCGCTCCTCGAAGTCGCCGCGATAGCGGGTGCCGGCCAGTAGCGCCCCCATGTCGAGGCTGTAGATGGTCGCGCCTTCCAGCACGGCCGGGACTTCGTGGTTGACGATCTTGCGGGCCAGACCTTCGGCGATGGCGGTCTTGCCGACGCCGGGTTCGCCGACCAGCAACGGATTGTTCTTGGTCCGGCGGCACAGGATCTGGATCGCCCGCTCGACTTCGGCGTGACGGCCGATCAGCGGGTCGATCTTGCCCTTGCGCGACTTCTCGTTGAGGTCGACGCAATAGGCCTCCAGGGCCTCTCCGCCCTGTTTGACGGCGGCGGCGTCCTCGGCTTCCTCGGGCGACTGGCCCTTGGCGGGGCGGGTTTCGCCCGAACCGGCCTTCTTGGCGATGCCATGGGCGATGAAGTTCACCGCGTCATAGCGCGTCATGTCCTGCTCCTGCAGGAAGTAGGCGGCGTGGCTCTCGCGTTCGCTGAAGATGGCGACCAGCACGTTCGCGCCGGTCACTTCCTCGCGGCCGGAGCTCTGGACGTGGATCACGGCGCGCTGGATCACGCGCTGGAAGCCGGCCGTGGGCTTGGCGTCGTCGCCGTCGCTGGTGGCCAAGGCCGCCAGATCGGTATCGACATAAAGGGTCAGCGCCGTCTTCAGCGCGACCAGATCGACGTTGCAGGCGCGCATTACGCCGGTCGCGTCCGGATCGTCGATCAGGGCCAGCAGCAGGTGTTCGAGCGTCGCATATTCATGGCGACGTTCGTTGGCGTAGGAGACCGCGCGGTGAAGGGTCTCTTCGAGAGGACGTGAAAACGAGGGCATGGGGAGATCCTCTCAGTCTTTTTCCATAGTGCATTGCAGTGGGTGCTGGTGACGGCGCGCCGTCTCGACCACCTGGGCGACCTTGGTTTCGGCCACTTCATAGGTGAAGACGCCGCAGACACCGACGCCATGCTGGTGCACGTGCAGCATGATGCGGGTCGCGTCCTCGCGGCTCTTCTGGAAGAACCGCTCCAGCACATAGACGACGAATTCCATGGGGGTGTAGTCGTCGTTCAGGATCAGCACCCGATAGAGCGAGGGCTTCTGAAGCTTGGGCTTTGTCTCGGTGACGGTGGCCGAGCCGAAGCCCTGCCCCTGTCCTTCACCTGGCCGCTTGGTGGGCATTCGTGTTCCGTAATCGGGGGAGTCGTAACGCTAGATAGGCAGTGTTCGCCGGTTTTTAAGATGCGTCCAGTCACGGCTTTCGTGAGCGCCCCGTTTTGGCGTCATCCGAACAGGAAAAAGGGCCCGGAGCTTTCGCCCCGGGCCCTTCTGGTACGCTTACTTCCGGAGAGAAGGTCGCCTTAGCGGGCGGCCTGGAACTTTTCGACCGAGGCGGTGACGCGCTCGTTGATCGGCTTGAAGCTGTCCTTGACCGAGGCGGTCAGGGTCTCGGTCATCTTGGTGACGTTCGAAAGGTAAACTTCCATGGCCGACTTGGTGAAGCTGGTCTGCAGCTCGATCAGTTCCTGGACCGAACGGGCCTGCGACATGGTCTTGGCGGCTTCGACGCCGGTTTCCCAACTGGTCTTGCCATAGGACAGAGCCTGGGCCGACAGGGCCTCGGCGCCCTTCTGGGCAGCGGTGGCCGAGGCAACGACGGCGTCCAGGTTCTGCTTGCCCTGGGCGTTCAGTTCGGTGAACGAGGCGGTGGTCTTTTCGATGCCGTCGCGGAACGCCTTGGCGCCGGCGGCCTGGACCTGTTCGGCCTGAACCTTGGCGGTGGAAGCGGCTTGTTCGACGGTCTTCTTAACGGTCTCGGCGCTGTCGGCCATAGTGTGGTCTCCATGAACCCGTGACGCGGCAACCCACGTCGTGATTTTTCCCGCGACCGGTGAATCGGTCGCGACGACGGCTATATGGTGCAAGTGCGAACAGGGGTCAAGGCTTATGTTGCAGCGCACAATGGCTACGCTTGAAGGCATATTGGAGCCGGGCTTGCAGTCGTTCAAATCTGCGTTGAGACCTTGTTAACTACCGCGAAACCCGAGACTTGCATGCTACGTTCTTCATCACGTCGCGCCGGGGGGCGCTACAGTTACGAGGCTATCGGTTGCCCATGACCGCACTGTTCCGCCGCGTGACCGCGGGCGTCCTGGCCGTTCTGGCCGCAGTCGCCCTGTCGGTCCCCGCCCTGTCCCCGGTCGAGGCCCAGTCCTCCGACAACGCCCGCTACGCCGCCATAGTCGTCGATGCGACGACTGGCGAGGTCCTGTTCGCACGCCGCGCCGATAGCCAGCGCTATCCGGCGTCGGTGACCAAGATCATGACCTTGTATTTGACGTTCGAGGCGCTGCAGAAGGGCAAGGTTCACCTCGACGACATCGTCACCGTGTCGCCGCTGGCCGCCTCGCAGCCGCCGTCCAAACTGGGTCTCGCCGCCGGTCAGACCATCCGGCTGGACGACGCGATGCGCGCCACGACCGTCCGGTCCGCCAACGACATGGCCATGCTGCTGGCCGAACACGTGGGAGGGTCCCAGGGCCGGTTCGCCGCCATGGCGACCCTGAAGGCCGAACAGCTGGGCATGACCCAGACCCGCTATGTGAATCCGAACGGTCTGCCCGACAGTCGTCAGGTGACCTCGGCGCGCGACCTGGCCATTCTGGCGCGCGCCGTGATGCGCGACTTCCCCCAGTATTACAGCTACTTCGGCCTTCACGACTGGGCCTACAACGGCCGCGACTATCGCAACACCAACGGCCTGCTGCTGGGCGGCAACGGCTATGACGGCATCAAGACCGGTTTCACCAACGCCTCGGGCTACAATCTGGCGGCCTCAGCCGTGCGCGACGGCCGCCGGATCATCACCGTGGTCCTCGGCGGCCGATCCAGCGCCAGCCGCAACACCCACGTCGCCGAACTGATGAACACCGGCTTCGAGATCGAGGACCGACGCGCTCGGGGCGAGCCGATCCAGATCGCCCAGACCTTCTACGAGCAGCGCGGTTTCGGCATCGGCGACCCCGACTCGGTCACCAACGAGGCCCCCATCGCCTACGCCTCGCTGGATGGCGAGCGCGAGGACGGCATTGGATCGGGCGAGGTGTCCTATGTCGCCATGCCCGTGCGCCAGCCCGCGCCGCCGTCCGCCGCCGCCTACGCCGCCGTGGCCAATGCGCCCCCGCCGGCCGCCCGCACCGAGTCGCGGCCGCCCGCCAATCTGACCGCCTCGCTGAACGGCGCCCCGGGCGTCACCCGCAGCGCGCCGCCCCCTGCGACCCCTGCCCGGGCGACCGCCGCACGCGCCACGCCCGCCCGTCCGCCGGCAGGCCGCTGGGCCGTTCAGGTCGGGGCCTTCCGGGAGGAGCGGGTCGCGCGCGACTGGCTGACCGAGGTCAACCGCCGCTTCCGCACCCAGTTCGCCACGGCCGAACGCAACGTCCAGACCGCCGGCGAATGGTACCGCTCGCGCTTCACGGGCCTGACGCAGGAAGGCGCGGAAGCCGCCTGCTCCGCCCTGTCGGAACGCCGCGTCACCTGTATGGTCGTCCGACCGGACTAGTTATCCCCGCTCATCCCGGCGAATGCCGGGCTCCAGATCACAGACACCGGCGGATAGAACAGGCGTACAAGACGTTCGCCGTCTGACACCTCATCCCCTCATCTGGAGCCCGGCGTTCGCCGGGATGATCGGGAGTGGCGTTGGATCTCGATCCGCCTACCGCCGAAGCAGCCTGTCCCGCGCCGCGTTCACCCGCGCGGCCAGGCCCTCGGCTCCGCCCTGGTCGGGATGGACCCGGCCCATCAGCCTGCGCCATGCGGCGTTGATCGCCTCGGGCGAGGCGTCGGCGGAGACACCCAGGATGGACCGCGCCTCGGCATCGTCCATGCCGCCGCCGCGCACGGCCTTGCCCACGACCGCCCGGATCCGCGACGACAGGATGAAATAGAAGCCGGCAGCCGCCAGACCCACGGCCGCGAACCACGCCCCGTGCGACATCGCCAGCACCGCCCCGGCCAGCAACACCCCGCCGAGCAGGGTGGCAGCCACGCGCCACTGCCCGCGCCCGGGCTTTTCGGATTGCCGCCCCAGCCGGACCAGCGCCCAGACGGCGATCGCCGCCAGCGCCAGCCAGATCAGTCCCATGAAATCAGGCCGCGGCGTCCAGCGCGGCCAGCGACGCCTGATCCAGACCCATGGCCTGCATCAGGTTGCGCATCTCCTGACGCGCCGCGACATGGGCCAGGGACACGGCCACGGGGCGGATGTCGTTGGACAGGTCGGCGACCGTCAGGCCGAAGGGGAAAAGCTCGCGATAGATGACCCGGTCGCGCAGGCCCGGGCCGACGCGGAAGCCGACGCGCTTGGCCAGCTTGGCCATCCGCTCTTCCAGACGGCGACGGTTGCGGGCCTCGGCCACGGCCAGACGGTTGGTGACGACCAACCAGTCGATGGCGGCGTGGCGGCCGTCCTTGATGGCGCGGTACTTGCGCGCCTCCCAAACGCTCTCCGAATAGATCGACGGTTTCAGCAGCTCCAGCGTCACCGGATCGACCTGACCGAGCAGGTCGAAGTCGACGAAGCTGTCGTTCATCGGAGTGACGATCTGGTCGGCGCGGGCGTGGGCGGCGCGCGACAGGGCCGTGTCCCCGCCGGGCGTGTCGATCAGGATGATGTCGACGTCCTGGCACCGGGCGTAGGCGGCCTCGAACGTCGCCAACTGATCGGCCTCGGACGCCTTGGCCAAGGCCTTCCCGTCGCCGAGGTCCGGCTCGACCGGCATCGGCAGGACGTGGCCGTTGGCGGCGGTCCAGGCGGCGCGGTTGGAGAAGAAGTGCGACATGGACCGCTGACGCAGGTCCAGATCCACGATCGCCACCCGGTGTCCTGCGTGCAGCAGCCCGACGACGATATGGATGGCCAAGGTGGACTTGCCCGCCCCGCCCTTTTCATTGCCGACGACGACGACCTGAGGCTGCGCCATGATCCGGTGATCCGATGCTGCGACGGCCGACTCATTACGCGCCGTCAGTGATTCCCAGAATCGGGCCCCGGACGGCGAACGTCAATGAAAGGTTAAGCAACGCTTGTGGACGGCGCGCGATCGGCCCTCAGGCGCGACGCGCGCACCACGGATCGCTGACCTGCGCGGCGCGGCAGATGGCGGCGGCCGTCGCGGCGGGGGCGGCGACCTTCAGCCGTGTCAGGGCGCGTCCGTTGACCTGCACGGCTTCGAACATGGGCGACAAGCCTTTCAGCGACTGGCGCGCTGCACCCGTACTGACGGCGGTCCATGCCGAACGGGCCGCGGCTTCGCTGGAATAGGCGCCCAGTTGGATCGTGGTGCGGACGGTCATGGCGGCTGTCGGACGGATCGCGGGCCGCAGGGGCTCGGCCGTCGCGCGGAAGGCGACCCGATCGGCTGCCTGCTGCACCACGGCGCGGGCGACGGCGGGCGCGGCGGCCTCGACGACGTGCGAGGTCTCGCGCTGGATCGCGCCCCTCAGGCCGGCGTCGCGGGCGTCCCACAGGTCGTGGGGATCCATGATCTCGACCCGCAACGGGGCCTTGCTGTCGGTCGTGGCGGGGCGCATGCCGCTTTCGGCCGAGGCGCGGACGACCATGGCCTGCTCCGCCCGTGGCTGACGGGGCGAACCGTCCAGCGGGATGTCGGCGACGGACTGGGCCAGACTCTCGAAACGGTGCGGATCACCGTCCACCATGCCGCAGGAAGCGGTGACGAAACCGGCGAGGCAAACGAGGACTGGACGAAGCATTCTGCTGGGCGTCATAAGCCGACCCTAGCGAACGAGGCTTTGAAACGCCGTTCACGAACACGCTTAAAGTGCAGGGTTAACGCTGTAACCATGGTCGAAAACCCCGTCTCCCCTCCGTTGCCCATCGTCCGCAGCGTGGCGGAGCTTCGCCCGATCGTGGGTGACTGGCGTCGTCAAGGTTTGAGCGTCGGCTTCGTTCCCACCATGGGGGCCCTGCACGAGGGGCACCTGACGCTCGTGCGGGAGGCGGGGCGACAGGCCGATCGCGTCGT
>Ga0247817_10001615_pt1 | contig 11733 bp, 9 predicted proteins | sample UWRJL212509R1_FD_178010 | JGI IMG/M metagenome (GOLD analysis project Ga0247817, IMG submission 178010) | Plant litter microbial communities from Arlington Agricultural Research Station in Wisconsin, United States - UWRJ-L212-509R-1 | ecosystem: Environmental > Terrestrial > Plant litter >... | reverse complement strand
CAGCCAAGGGATAATCGGGATCGTGCTATCCAAAGCGAACCGCGCCTGTTCCCCGCTGCCGGTGGGCGCGACAATTCCGATTTCGGTGCCATCGGCAGCGCGCCCGCTGGTCCGCTCAAAATCCCCGACTGCCAGGAACAGCAGGTAGGACGACATCTTCGGGCTGGTGGCGAATGTAACCTGCTTGCGCCCATTGCCGAGATCATGCTCGGCGGTAATCGGCATGTTGCCGACTGCCATCTGGGCGGCGGGGACGATGGCGGAAAGATCGAACGTGGCCTTGTACGAAGGCTCATCGAACATCGGTGCGAACCGGCGCGCGTCCGGTGCTTCGAATTGGGTGAACAGTCCGCGCACTTGCTCGCCGGTGCGCTTGTCGGGATAATCGAGCGCGAACAGCCCCACAGCCTGCGTGCCGATCCGCCCGGTATAGCGGGTTTCAAGGCGGTAAGTGCCCGGCAGCAGCATCTCCGCGGCAGTGAATTGCGCGGTCTGCATCTCCGGCTGGTAGCTGACTGAAAGCGGCATCCGCGTGCCATCTGCCGCCACGAGCACGGCTTCGGATATGTCCAGTTCCAGCGCGTGCAGTACCAGCGCGTCGCTCGGTTCGAACAATTCGAGCGTGACCGACGATTGCCCGCTGAAGGTCAGCGCCTGCGCATCCGGCTCTATCGTGATCGCATAATGCAGCGGGCGGGCAATGCGCGGCAGGTCGCTCGGGAGTTCGGCGGGCAGCGGCGCAGTGGTGAAGGTCGCGTTTGGTGCGGCGGTTGGTGCGGAGTACGGGATGCTGGCGCAACTGGCGAGCAGGATGGTGGAAAAGGCAATCGAAGCAGCAAGGCGAGCGCGCATAAAACGGAATGTCCGGGACAGGTTTCGGATGAAAGCAGTTTCGCTAGCAGGCCCGCGCCGCAAATGCGAACGCCTATCCGCCTAGCGGCAGACTCAGTTCTGCCAGCAACCCGCTAACCGCTCCGTCTGCGCTATACCGATTGCCCAGCATCAGCGTACCGCCATGCTGCTCGGCGATTGCGCGGGCCAAGGTAAGGCCCAGCCCGGCCCCGCCAGTCTCTCGATTGCGCGATGCTTCACCGCGCACGAAGGGTTGCAGCATCGCCGCGATGTCGCCGTCGGGAATGCCGGGGCCGTTATCCTCCACGCGAATAACCGCGCGCTGGCCTTCGGGCGTCACCTCGCGCGCCAGTGTAATCCGCGCTTCGCCGCCATATCGCAGCGCGTTGTCGATCAGGTTGCGCAAAGCGCGGCGCAGCCAGGTGTTGCGCAGTTCCAGCGCGCAGCGTTCGGTATCGCCCAACACCACGTTTTCGCCCATATCCTCGTATTCCTCGACCACCGAGGAAACGAGCGCAGACAGATCGGTGCGTTCGAGCGGATCTGACGGACGGCCGACCCGTGCGAGAGAGAGAATATCGTCCAGCGAACGCGAAATATCCTCGATCGTATCGGCCATCTTGGCGCGCTCGCCTTCGTCCTCCACGCTTTCGATGCGTACGCGCAAGGCGGTCAGCGGGGTTTTCAGATCGTGCCCAATCGCGCCGAGCATCACATCCTTCTCATCGATTAGCGCGGCGATGCGCGCTTCCATCGCGTTGTGCGCCGTGATCAGCCGCCTCGTATCTTCCGGCCCGGATGGTTCGAGCGGCCCGGTCGACTCGCGCCGCCCGGCGAACCGGCCAACGCGGCTGGTTAATTCTGCCAGCGGGCGGGTGATACGCCGCAGCAGGAATGCCAGCCCGCCCACCAGCACCACATACAGCACCAGCGTTTGCAGGATTACGCCTGAAAAGCGCCCATTATTGCCCTCAGGTGCGGGCACCCGGGCGACCAGCCATTCACTATCGCCCGGACGTTTCAGCCCGGCGAGCAGCATTTTGCCATGCGGATCCCAGCGGCCACGTTCCATCCGGCCCTGCTCGCGATCTCCGCGCAGGCCGCGCATGATATAGCGATCATGCGACACCGGGCGCGACAGCACCACCAGTTCGCTAACCTCGATCCCCTGTTCCACCAGCACCGCGCGCAGTGCCTCTTCGCGCTTCGTTTCGTGCGTTTCGCCGCGCAAAATCGGTGAGGTGAGCGCGCGTTCGAGCAGCCACCGCCGCCGCCCTTCGCGTTGCCCGCCGGGACTATATTCGAAACGCGGATCGGCAACCAACTGGAACGCCAGCGTGTTGATCAGCCCCGCCTCGCGCCGATGCTGTTCGGCGCGATATAGCAGCACTGCCGACAGGCCCTGCGCCACCAGCAACGCCAGCGCCACCGCCAGCAACATCTGGCCTAGCAGGCTGCGCGGTAGCAGCCGGCTGGGATGGAAGCGTTGAAAGTTCACGCTTAGTCGCGGCTAGCTGCGGTGCGCCGAACATCGCTGGCGAGGCGGTATCCGCCGCCCCACACCGTCTGGATCAGGCGCGGATCACGGCTATCCTGTTCCATCTTGCGACGCAGGCGGGAAACCTGATTATCCACTGCCCGATCAAACAGATGCGCCTCGCGGCCCTGCACCATGTCGAGCAACCGGTCGCGGTCCAGCACCTGCCGGGGGTGATCGAGAAACGCGGTCAGCAGGCGGAATTCAGCCGAGGAAATCGGCACCAATGCGCCTTCCGGATCGGTCAGACGGCGCTTGAGCGGATCGAGCGACCAGCCGTCAAATTCGTAACCGGCGTCATTTTCCGGCAGCGTTCCGCCCCGCCCTGCACGGCGCAGCACCGAACGAATGCGCGCCACCAGTTCGCGCGGTTCAAACGGTTTGACCACGTAATCGTCCGCGCCGATTTCCAGCCCCACGATCCGGTCGGTCGCTTCGCCGCGCGCGGTCAGCAGGATCACCGGCAGGTCTTTGGCTTCCACCAGGTGGCGGCAGAGCGACAGCCCATCCTCGCCCGGCATCATGATGTCGAGCAGCACCAGATCGGGCACTTCCTCGATCAACGCAGCGCGCGCTTTCGCCGCATCGGACGCCTGACGCACGACAAACCCCTGCCGGATCAGATAATCCGCCAGGGGCTGGCGCAAGCTGGCTTCATCATCGACCAGCAGCAGGGATACAACAGATTGTGACGCCATCGACTGCCCTTAGCTGCCCTGAACGGGTTGAGGCGCGGGGCGGGCCTGTTGGCGGCGCGCCTGCACTTCGGAACGGATAGCCTGCCGCAGCGCCATGCCTTCTTCGCGGGTCATCACGCCATCGTCATTGGCGTCGGCCCGGTCAAAATGGCCCAAAGTGGCGGCGGAAAATTCGGCTTGAGTGATGGTGCCATCGCCATTGGTATCGGCGGGCGTTCCGGCAAGGCCGAGCGGGGCAATACCTCCGCGCCGATGGCCGTGCCGACCACCCATTTCTTCACCCCGCCGACCGCGCCGGTTCTCAGCCAGTTCGCTGCGCAATTCGGTGAATTCCTCGAACGCCAGCGCCCCATCGCCATTGGCATCGGCCGTATCGAACCGCACACGCAGCCGCTCGCCTTGCGCTTCGGCGCGGTCGGATGCGTCGATCTGGCCGTCAAGATTCACGTCGAGCCGGTCAAACGCGTGCGCCGCGCGATCCTGCACTTCCGCGCGCGTCGGCCCCTGAGGAACGACCTGCGCATACACAACGCTGCCAGCAGCGCCGGTCGCGAGGATGGCAGCAAGTGAAAGCGCGATCGTCTTCTTCTGCATGGATCGTCTCCGACAATTGGTCTGAGCAACGGGCCGCTAGTCGGAAGGGGGGAGGGAAACCAGCGGCCCGCCACCCATAGCCAACCTTCTAGGGCCTGCTTGTCGCAGGACTTTGCCGGATGTAAACGAAAGTGTCGCAACTTGTCGCTTGCGGCGGATGCTATTCATCCATCCGCAGGCAGGAAATCGCGGCATTTTTCCGCGTCCGGCTCGGCACGTGTTGATCGGCATCTCCGATTAAGCCCGGCCTTAGATCAGCTATTATGAAGCTGGCGGTTTGGAATATCTCACCTTAAGGGACGGCCCGCGAATGGGGGCCCACGCCGCATAAGCGTGATGGCATAGCATTGGGGTTAAAATGGCCGCCGGTATAAACAAGCAGCGTCATGCGATCTTGATTTATCCGGGACTGTTTCACGATAACGCCAATGGGAGCCAGGTGCGAGCTACCAGCTTGCTCCAATGGCTGCGCGCCAATTTCACCTGTGTCACGCTATACGCAATCGATGGCTATCCAGAACCGATTAATGGAGCCGAGCTGAAGGCGGCGATGGCTCGCTTCTACCCTGACGTTGAAGTTGTCATCGAAAAATATTCGAAGCAGCTTCAATGGGCGTCAAAATGCAAAAAGCTACTTCAGTCTATCAACCCGTTTATATGCGGTAAGTTGATAAAGGCACGCATTCCACGAACAACGCCTAAATGGGAAAAGCTGACCGCAAAGCCAAACTCGTCTTTGATATTTGTGAATTATACGAACACGTTGTTCCACCTCAATGGGATCAATCCCGGGCAGTGCATTGTCGAAACGCATGATATTCAATTTCTTCGTAAGGCGAAGGGCCCCGGCCGATCAAGCCTAACCCTGGGCGCACTGATGCGTTTCCGGCTGGAATTCGGGATATTGCGAACCGTGGCGGGCGCTGTCGGCATCTCGCGGTTTGAGGCTTACCTGATCCAGAACACGGCCCCGGAAACCGCGGTGTTCTACATTCCCGATTATGACCAGCGCCCGGTAAAAAGGCTTCCGCTTGTCGATAAGCGCTGGGATTTGCTGTTTATCGGGTCGGGCAATGCAATCAACGAACGTGGGCTTGTCGAAATGTTTGCTCGGCCGGACCTTGATCTTGGCCAATATCAAATCGCGATTAGTGGTAACGTGTGCAAGCTGCCCTCGATCAAGGCTATCGCTGCAACCCGCAAGAACGTGCACCTGCTGGGCTTTGTCGATGATCTGGAGGCGCTCTACGCTAGCTCCCGTGCGTGCCTTTGCCCGACCGATGGGACTGGCTTGAACATCAAGATCGTGGAGGCGCTGCGCTTCGGGCGGCCGGTATTCGCCAGCTCGAGCGCGATGGAAGCCTTGAACGCCGGCCATGAAAACTGCGTGTTCCCGGTGGAGAACTCCGCAATGTCCGCCATGCTGCAAGACCCCGCCGATTGGGTGCGCGCATCACAGGCGTCAGGCGAATTTTACCAGAAGTTCGTCTACGGCGGGGATATGGGTAAGCTCGCGGAGTGGACGCGGGGCCGCGCACCTTGCCGAAATTCAGGCTACTTGGCACAGTCAGTCAGGTGAAGTGATGAGGAAGCGGGACTTCCTTATCAGAGGCGCAGCCAAGGCTGGAACCTCCTGTCCTTCCACCGCCACTGTCCAGTACAGAGGCATTTCACGTTCGCCTAACGCAGCAACGGCTCCATTCACATGGGGGTGCACGCCTGCTCCAGCCAGACCAAGGCTGCCCCATCAAGCTGCGGTGCGATCACTTCGGCTACGCGGGCGTGGTAGGTGTTCCACCACTGGATTTCGCTCGCATCCAGCAACTCGCGCGCCACCATTGCCTTGTCGATCGGCACCAGGGTGAGCGTTTCGAAGCCCAGCCAATCGCCTTCCGCGCCCGCAATCTCGCGCGGTTCCACCAGCACCAGATTCTCGATCCGGATGCCATATTCGCCAGTCTTGTAATAGCCCGGCTCGTTGGACAGGATCATCCCGGCCAGCAATTCCTGCTCGCCGCCCGCCTGCCCGCCGCGCGATTTGGCGATCCGCTGCGGCCCTTCATGCACGCTCAGGAAGCTGCCGACGCCGTGCCCGGTGCCATGCGCATAATCCACGCCCGCCGCCCACAGGTGCTGACGCGCCAGCGTATCGAGCTGCGATCCAATTGTGCCTACGGGGAAGTTCTGGCGAGCGAGTGCGATGTGGCCTTTCAACACGCGGGTGAAGCGGTCACGCACATCTTGCGGTGCCTCGCCGGGGCCGATCCAAACGGTGCGCGTGATATCGGTGGTGCCGTCAGGATATTGCCCCCCCGAATCGCACAGATAGACACTGCCCGGTTCCAGCACCCGGCAGGTTTCCTCACTCGCGCGGTAATGCACGATGGCCCCGTTCGGGCCCGCGCCGCTGATCGTATCGAACGACAGATCCCGCAAATCGCCGCAATCTTCGCGGAAACCCTGCAACTTGTCGGACGCCGAAAGTTCATTCACCGCGCCCTTCGGCCCCTCGACGCTCAGCCAGTGCAGGAACCGGCTTACCGCCCCGCCGTCGCGAGCTTGCGCAGCGCGGTGGCCTGCCTGCTCGGCAGGGGTTTTGACCGCCTTGGGCAGCACCGCCGGATCGGTTTCATGCACGATCTCCGCGCCGACCTCGTCCAGCCGTTCAAAAATCGCCGCGACCGAACGCGACGGATCAGCCGCCACGCGCTTGCCTGCCAGTTCGGCAAAAGCAGCGGCGAACTGATCGCGCGGGCGAATCCGCACTGCGTTGCCGAGCGCGGCGGCCACTTCGGCGGGCACCTTGCCCGGAGCGATGAACCAGTCTGCCGTGCCATCGGCATGGGCGACCAGATAGGACAACGCCACCGGGGTCCGCTCCACGTCCGACCCACGGATATTGAGCACCCACGCTACCGAATCGAGCGCCGAGATGACCACGGCATCAAGCTTCTCGGCCCGCAGCCATTCCGCAATCTGGCCGCGCTTGTCCGCGCTCGAACGCCCGGTCAGCGCCTCGCTTTGCAAGAATGCAGGTGCGGGAGATGGTTCGGGCTGATCTTCCCACACTGCGTCGATCGGATTGCTATCCATCGCCACCAGTTCCGCACCTGCGGCTTCCAGCTTCTCGCGAGCGGCCTTGGCCCAGCCGCGCGTGTGCAGCCACGGGTCAAAGCCGATGCGCGCGCCAGTTCCGGCATGTTCCCCCAGCCAAGCAGCAATACTGTCCTCCGGCACGGACTTATATTCGTACAGCCGCCCCTCCACCTGATCGCGCACCTGCAAGGTATACCGGCCATCCACGAATATTGCGGCCGTGTTGCGCAGCACGGCCACGCTGCCCGCGGACCCGCCGAACCCGGTCAGCCAAGCCATTCGCTGCGCATAAGCGCCGACATATTCGGACAAATGTTCGTCGCTGATCGGGATCACAAACCCGTCCAGCCCGCGCCGTGCCAATTCCTCGCGCAACGCGGTGAGGCGGGCTTCATGGGTGGACATCAACATAAGTGCACTCCGGCAAAAAATTCGCGATGAGTTTAGGACAAGTTTCGTCTGAAACATAGCCCGCGCGCTCTGCAGCAAAGCGAGGCCGCCATATTCCCTATCCTAAAGACTTGCTTGGGCTTTCCAAAATGGAACGCTCTTGCGGTTAATGCATCATCTCGCCTTAAGAGACTTGCGATTGTGCACTGCAACAGGATACGGCATTCGGCATGACGACACTGACGCACCTCCAACGGCTGGAAGCCGAAAGCATTCACATCATGCGGGAAGTTGCCGCCGAGGCAGACAAGCCGGTGATGCTCTATTCCGTTGGCAAAGACTCAGCGGTGATGCTGCACATTGCCAAGAAAGCCTTCTACCCCGCGCCCCCGCCGTTCCCGCTGCTGCACGTGGATACTACGTGGAAATTCAAGGCGATGTACGAACTGCGCGAGAAAGCCGCGCGTGATGCCGGGATGGAATTGCTCGTCTATCACAACCCTGAGGCCGAAGCGCGCGGGATCAACCCGTTCGAACACGGCCCGCTCCACACCGACATGTGGAAGACCGAAGGCCTGAAGCAAGGGCTCGACAAGTACGGCTTCGACGTGGCTTTCGGCGGTGCGCGCCGGGACGAGGAAAAGAGCCGCGCGAAAGAACGCGTGTTCTCGTTCCGCACGTCCAGCCATGGCTGGGATCCGAAGAACCAGCGCCCTGAATTGTGGAACCTCTACAACGCCCGCAAGAAGAAGGGCGAATCGATCCGCGTTTTCCCGATCTCCAACTGGACCGAGCTCGATATCTGGCAATATATCATGGCCGAGAACATCGAGATCGTGCCGCTATATTTCTCCGCCCCGCGCCCGACATACGAATATGAAGGCGGGCTGTTCATGGCCGACGACCTGCCCCGGCTGGAAAAGGCGATGGGCAAGCTGCCGGAAATCACCATGAAGTCGATCCGCTTCCGCACGCTCGGCTGCTTCCCGTTGACCGGGGCGGTGGAGAGCACCGCCTCGACGCTATCCGAAGTGGTGCAGGAAATGCTCCTCACCACTACCAGCGAGCGGCAGGGCCGCGTGATCGACAAGGATGGCGGTGACGCTTCGATGGAGAAGAAGAAGCAGGAGGGTTATTTCTGATGTCCGAAACACCTTCCGTCTACCAAACCGACTCCCTCATCGCCGAGGATATCGACGCCTATCTCGCCCAGCATCAGAACAAGACGATGCTGCGCTTCATCACCTGCGGCAGCGTGGATGATGGCAAATCGACGTTGATCGGGCGCTTGCTGTACGATTCCAAGATGATCTTCGAGGATCAGCTTGCCGCGCTGGAAAGCGACAGCAAGCGAGTTGGCACGCAGGGCCAGGAAATCGATTTCGCGCTGCTGGTGGACGGCCTCGCGGCTGAACGTGAACAGGGCATCACGATCGACGTTGCTTACCGCTTCTTCGGAACTGAAAAGCGCAAGTTCATCGTCGCCGATTGCCCCGGCCACGAACAATACACGCGCAATATGGTGACGGGCGCCTCCACCGCCGATCTCGCCATCGTCATGATCGATGCGCGCAAGGGTGTGCTGGTGCAGACGCGCCGCCATTCGTATCTGTGCAACCTGATCGGCATCAAGAACATCGTGCTGGCGGTAAACAAGATGGATTTGGTCGATTACGATCAGTCGATTTTCGACCAGATCGTGGCCGATTACCTTGCGTTCGCGACCGAAATCGGGATCACCAGTTTCACCGCATTGCCGATTTCGGGCTTCAAGGGTGACAACGTCACTATGGCGCCATCCGAAAACACCCCTTGGTACACCGGGCCGAGCCTGATCGAGCATCTCGAAACGGTTGAAGTTCTATCGGTGGTGGATGCGGACAAGCCGTTCCGGATGCCGGTGCAATGGGTCAACCGCCCCAATCTCGATTTCCGCGGCTTTTGCGGCCAGATCGCCACCGGCGTGGTCAAGCAGGGCGATGCGATCCGGGTACTGCCTTCGGGCAAGACTTCGACGATCAAAAGCATCGTAACGCAGGACGGCAACCTTGCGGAAGCCGTCGCCGGCCAGTCGATTACGCTGACCTTCGAGGACGAGGTCGATTGTTCGCGCGGTGACGTAATCGCCGCATCGGATAATCCCCCCGAAGTGGCCGACCAGTTCGAAGCCACCGTGGTGTGGATGGACGATGAACCGTTGCTGCCGGGTCGCGGTTACTGGCTCAAGCTGGGTACGCGCACCGTGTCGGCCAGCGTTTCGGAGCCTAAATACGAAGTCAACGTCAACACGATGGAACACCTTGCGGCCAAGACGTTGCAACTCAACTCCATCGGCGTGGCCGAGATCACGACCGACAAGCCAATCACGTTCGAGGCTTACAGCACCAGCCGCACGCTGGGCGGGTTCATCCTGATCGACAAGGTGACGAACGCCACCGTCGCCGCCGGGATGCTCAACTTCAGCCTCCGCCGCGCGCAGAACGTGCATTGGCAGGCGACCGACATCACGCGGGAAGCGCATTCGGGCCTCAAGAACCAGACACCGCGCGTGCTGTGGTTCACGGGCCTGTCGGGTTCGGGCAAATCCACCATCGCCAACGAGGTGGAAAAGCAGCTCAACCTGATGAACCGCCACACCTTCCTGTTGGATGGTGACAATATCCGCCACGGTCTGAACAAGGATCTCGGCTTCACCGATGCCGACCGGGTGGAAAACATCCGCCGCGTGGGCGAGGTCGCCAAGCTGATGACCGATGCCGGGCTGATCGTGCTCACGGCGTTCATTTCGCCGTTCCGGGCCGAACGCAACATGGTGCGCGATATACTGCCAGAAGGTGAGTTTATCGAAATATTCGTTGATACGCCTTTGGAAGTAGCCGAAGCGCGCGATGTGAAGGGTCTTTACAAAAAGGCTCGTGAAGGAAACCTCAAGAACTTCACGGGTATTGATAGCCCTTACGAAGCGCCTGAGAATGCAGAAATTCGCGTAAACACGGTCGAGATGTCTCCGCAGGAAGCTGCGCGTCACATCATCGAACGGATCATGCCGTTGAAATAGCGCCGGGTTAACATGGCTTTGCCGAGGGCGAATTGCTCCAGTTTGGGCCATTCAACCGAAGCAAAGTTTGGCGAGGGAACGCAAGGTGGCAAACCGGGTTAAAGAACCCTTGAATCAGGAGACCGGCCAGTTCCGGGAATGCATGACTGGGGATCACAACGGAAATGCTGGATCGTTAACGGTCGCGGTGGTGATCGCCAGCCTGGGGCGTCCGGATCTGCTGTCGCAGATGCGCGCGCTGATTGCTGCGCAGACCCGTCAGCCCGAAATTTTGCTGTTTTCAGTGGTTGGCGAGGCGGATGTTCCTGCTGATTTCTTCGATGACGAAAATTGCCGTATCATCATGGGCAGCAAAGGCCTGTGCGCGCAGCGTAACAATGCGCTCGACTGGCTAGGCGACCGCTACGATATCGTATTGTTCTACGATGACGACTTCATCCCCGCGCGCACCAGCGTCGAAGGGGTCGAAAGGTTGTTCCGTACCCATCCCGAAGTCGCTGGCGCAACCGGCAACGTCCTCGCCGACGGGATCAACAACGCCGGGATCAGTTTCGAACAAGCGCAGGCAATTCTGGACAAGCATTCTTCGCGCGATTCCACGCCCAATTGCATCGTTGGTCCACTTAGCGGGCTGTATGGCTGCAACATGGCTTATCGCGTATCCGCCATCGGCACGACGCGCTTCGATGAGCGGCTTAAACTTTACGCCTGGCAGGAAGACATCGATTTCGCCGGATCGCTACACGCCCGCGGCAGGATCGTGAAAACCTTCGCCTTTGCCGGAGTGCATCAAGGGGTGAAGATCGGTCGGACACCCGGCAGGCGGTTGGGATATTCGCAAATCATCAACCCCACCTATCTGGCGCGCAAGGGGACTATGCCTCTGAGTTTCGCGCTTAAATTGATTATACGCAACACAATCGCAAATCACGTCAAGCTGCTGCGCCCTGAACCGTGGGTCGATCGGTGGGGCCGCGTGCGCGGGAACTGGATCGGTTTTGCCGATCTGCTGCGCGGCCGAGTTACGCCTGAGCGGATCGAGCAACTCTGAAATCTGCCGGACTGCTCGGTGAGCGTCCGAGGACAATCCCCAGCCTTTTCCACATGCTTGTCCACAGCCCAGGATCTTACGTAATGTCCCGAGGGCTGCGCGTAATCGGCTGAACACGCGAGACAACTATCCCATCAATCAGCCGGAAAAGCGGCCTTACGGGCCCCGAAAGGCACTTACTTGCGGAATTGTGACGAAATCAATTCGATTTCGTTGTCACGGAGCCGACTTTATGCCAGAAAGATCGGAACCGGGCGCGAACAATGACGCCGCGGACTATAATCTGGCAGATATCGCTCTCCGGAGAGGTCGCATGAATATGTATCAGACAGAAGATTTGGGCTGGGCCCTTCAGCGTTTACACGACCGCGTATCGTTCAGCGGTTGGTTCTTTGCAGTGGTCGCCGGACTGGCAATGTGGACATTGATGTTCCGGCTGTTCATTTAGCTTGGCTAA
>Ga0247817_10001614_pt1 | contig 11737 bp, 26 predicted proteins | sample UWRJL212509R1_FD_178010 | JGI IMG/M metagenome (GOLD analysis project Ga0247817, IMG submission 178010) | Plant litter microbial communities from Arlington Agricultural Research Station in Wisconsin, United States - UWRJ-L212-509R-1 | ecosystem: Environmental > Terrestrial > Plant litter >... | reverse complement strand
GCGGGAATTGCCGGTTGCCGCGAATAGCTGCCGGCGCATCTCGCCTGCCAACCCCGCGCCGCCCAAAGCCTGAAGCTGCTGACTGATCGATAGGGGCATCGTGCTTCTCTCCGACAACAATGCGAAATCATTAGCACGTTCAAACGTACCAAACAACAATGAGAAAAAGGCCCCACACGGGTTACGTGCAGGGCCAGTTAGATCAGGGAGGAGATGACCAGCACACGAGGGAGGAAGCGCCAGTCACAAATGATTAGCCCCTAACGCTGTTACGCGCAAGGGGCTTGATAAGCCGTTAGATGTCCTTCTGGCGCTTGGTGCCAGCCGGTGCATCTTCTGCTTCATCCGCAGCAGCACGCTCACGGGCAAGCTGGTTCTGCGTATCAACGGCGGTCGGCAGTTCCAGCGCGTCCTTGACATTGTTCTGTTCAGCCCATTCCTCGATCAGCTGACTGCGCAGTGCGGGGCTGACATTCTCGGGGATGGTATTGGGCTGGCCCTCGACGTAGCCAACGGACTTTAGGTCATCGAGAACGGCCTTGGAGATTTTGGACTTGGTCATGGTGTTGGTCCTATGGTTTGGCGGTGTCTGAGGGTGAGGGGATAACGGGCGGGTCTGGGAGAGGTTGCCAATAGATAGCATCCACGTAGTAGCCGTATTCCTCATCGCAGTTGGCTACCATCCATCCCTTATTGGTTTTGTCTGCGTACCAGCTATCCCACCAACTTACTTCTTTGACGTCACCGCCTTTGTCGCAAACAAGAATGCTTACTCTGTGGTCCTTATTCGCTGTTTCAATCGGTTGCCACGTCATTCCTCATCCCCTCCAGCCATAAACTTGGCCTCAACCTCGCCAACCAACTGGTTGAAATACTCATCACCATAGCGCGCTGGGTTAACGTCGATCGTCACCTTGCGCTTGTTGGCCATGCCGATGAAGCGGATCCAGCCATCGCCCTCGGAGTCAACGAGAACGCCCTTTTCGGATAGCTTCGTGGCAAGGTCGGTTGTGATGGTCATCTGCCTCGTCCTCTCGCCCTCAACTGAGGTGCAACTATGCCATCGTCATCATCATCGGGCAATGGCTCTGCAGCAGGCAACGCGCGGCCCTCAAGCATGCGATCGATCAACTGGCCGACCAAACCCAAGGCGTCAACCTGGTCGTCATGAACGCCAACGGGGAAACTCATCATCTCGCTGATAAGGTCGTTTATCCAAGGGTTAGGAACCATGTTGTTCCCGTCAGGCACCATCTTGGGGACATAGAGCCCTCTGGTTGCGATCAGCCCTCGGAACGACTGCGCCCGGATAGCCTTATCCCCACGGGTTGGGAATTGCTCCCTTGCCACATAGGCGCCACGGCTAAGCTGCGCTCGGGTCAGGAACGGGCCAACGCCAGACTTGATCTGCCCAGTTTCCTCAGCCCAGCCAATCGGTTTCCATTTCAGCACAAGATCGCAGAACGCATCCACCCACACATCCGAGCTGGCCTGTGCCCGCCATAGATCGAGCAGCCATGGCTTACCCTCGGGATCAAGACCAACAGTGGCATGCACTGTATAGTCCCCACCATCGCTCGTCACGGCATAGTCAGAGCCGCCATAGACACGCAGGCTGGCGCGATCGGGCAGGCTGTCGGCTAGGTGTATCCATTCGCGCTTGAAATAGTCGCCCGTGTCTGGTGATGGCCGCTGCTGGAACAATGCCGACCATGTTCGGGGCAACCGCTCAAACTTCGCCCAATGGCTGGCTGGGAACCACTCTGGCCAGATGTAATCGCCGATCTGCCTGCCTAGAGGATCATCCGATCGCTCACACTTTGCAGCGAGGCAAATGACCTCCCAGTCCTCACCGTCACGGCCACGGATGATGCCGCTCTCGCCGTTGTAGTTCTCGGGCAGTATCGAGCCGGACAGATCGCCATTATGCCAGCGGGTGTTGATGATGATCAGTGAGCCACCAGGCTTGAGGCGAGTTAGTACGCTTTCCTGATACTCGGCAATCGTGCGCTCCCGGATGACCTCGCTGTCAGCATCCTGGCGCCCCTTGAATGGATCATCCACTACGACGCAATCAGCGCGGTTGCCCGTAATGCCGGACAGGATGCCGCCTGACATGTATTCCGAGCCGTTGCCCAGCGCCCATTCATCAGCTGCTGCGCTTTCAGCAGACAATGCCGTCCCGAACAGTGTGGTGTATTTGGGCTGCTTGATGATCGAACGAGTACGCCGGCCAAACTTGCGGGCCATGTCCGAACCGTAGGACACGCCAATCATGCGGTAGTTAGGGATCTTGCCCATGATCCACGAGGGCGCAACAACCGACCCGTACGTTGACTTGGCGCTGCCTGGAGGCATCAGCAGCATGAGCCGCCCATTAGGTTTCTCAATGCACCGCTGGATTGCTCCAAGAGCAAGGATGTGGTGTTCGGCTAATTCGGTCTCCACCTGATGCCCGATAGCGTCCGAATCCTCGTCCTGCTCAACGAGAGGAGCGCCTGGCACATCAATGTACCGCGCATACTCAATTAAGCTTCGACGGGCTCGGCGGCGTCTCAGTAGCTCCTGCGCTGCTTCCTGCTGCGATGGCTTCAAGTTCATCATCCGTTAGCGCGTTGAGCCGGGACTGGATAACGCCGCTCAACTCTACCTGCTGCATGGGTTTACCATCGACGCGATCAGCCACCTCTTTGATGGCCCAACTCTCACCCTCTAGGGCTTTTGACACAAGAACTTCGGCAACTTCACGCAGCTTAGTTTCGCCGCTCAGACCCTTTGCCGTTAGGGCTATATTGAGCATGTTGGCGAAGGATTTTTCTTTGGGTGGTCGACCAGCCATTAAATTCACTCAACCGCTTGTAACGATATTACGTTTCGCTTTAAGCCTATCACAGAAATCCTGATATCGTACATCCAGCGGGATTCGTGGCACTAGGTCAGACACATCTCCCAAAACATCATACCCTGTATACCATGTGTAGGCATACGTCAGGGCAGCCCGCGGCCTGCGTGTTTGTACCGGGCCCCACAGCGAAACATCAATTCCATTCCAGATCATGTGTTAGCCCGCATCATTTCAGTGCCTCATCGATCATGTCACTCCAGACGCCGTTGGCGTTCTCAGCTAGCGCCTCAGCCCATCCAGCCCCAACCATAGCTTCGGTCGGTTCGCGCATGGCTTCGATGGCGGCGCGGGCAATCCGCCGATACTCGTCCGCAGACTGGTTGGGAGAGCCCATATTTGGCCATGGGAACGCTTCGCTCCAAACATCGTCAGCCTCGTAGATAGCACGCGCTACCCGCTCAACCATCGACACAGGCCGAACCGTCACGCCCTCTCCGAACTCGCCGTCTGGCACGGCGCAAAAGTTCCGATGCCTCGGCCATGTACCCTTCATAATGCCCCGTATAGAGCGGGTCGTCGTAGTCCATCCCAAGGCTCTCTCGCTCGAAAGCCTCTAGCTTACCGTCAATCGACGCCCATGCTGCTGCAAAGGCCCGGACGATATCTGGATGGTGGATATCGAAACTGTCGCTCATTTCGTTAGACCCTCACTCATTGGCTTGCCCTTCTTTTAGTTTAGCTCGGCGCCTTTTCATGTAGCCGCGCATGTAGTTGCGCTGCCATGCTTTCTTGTCGAATTTAGGTTGCCGGTCTTTATCCTCAACCGCACCGGCAAGAGTTGTAGAAACATCAGCTAAAGGAACCACCAAGCTCTTTTTACTGACGCCAGGATTAGTATCGACGGGCAGAAGGTCTAGTTTGCCTTTAGCCTTCTTGCGGGCAACGGCAGTGGACAAGTCCACGCCCGTCAATTTGGCACAGGTGGTCGGGATCGAACCGACAGCCTTCGGTTTTGGAGACCGACGCTCTACCTTCTGAGCTTCACCCATATTGGCTCCCGGAGAGAGAGTCGCACTCTCTGCGCTAGGCGCTATGACCTTTACAGCGCGCACTGGCCCGGATTCCTTTGGCTTCCTACACGGATCAGTCCGGTAATGCAGGAAGCCGCATTTTTCGCATTTGTTCATTCCCGTATCTTAACGGGTCCTAACACCAAGGACAAGCGTTAAGAGTCGGGCGGATGCTCATGATGGCTCCGGGTTGAGAGAGGCGCGGACTTTCGATTGTCGCCATGATATCTCAGGATCGGCGTTTGAAACTAGGCTGCCGTATTGCACACCATCTTTGAAGGCGAGTTCAACAAGCGCTTCCAGCACGGCAATGCGGGCTTCAGCTTTGGCGGCGCGGTCGTGGGCTTCGCTCAAATGGCGCAGTCCGGTGACGATGTTCTCGTAGTTGCTATCGGCTCGCTTTGTTTCGCAGTCCCTTTCCGCTTCCACTGCGATAATACGGGCGGCGGCTTCGCGAGCTATGGCGCGGGAATACTCGCTGCCCCAATACCGGTTTCCACCATCAGGCGGATTGCTGAGATAGCCCACCAGATCATCGGCCTTCAACGCTTCCCCGCTCATGGTGTGGCCGGAGGGGTTAGGGCTGCGAGAACGGCGAGCGCGATCAACTTGAAATCAACCGTACCTTGATCAAGGTAGTCCACGGTCAGATCTTCGTTCGTCTTCCACGGGAAAACGTCTTGATCTGACAGGCTGCCTGCAATGGCCAGTGCAATTCGCTTGATAGCCTCCTCGTCTGCAATCACTTGAGCGGGGGAGGTGAGAGCCGACAGAATGCGGGTGTTGAAGTCGGCTTGGGCGGCGGCTTTGGCTGCTTCTAACGTCTTGCCTTGGCTCTGATGATGTCGGATAGCATAAGACCACCCGCCGTCATCGTAGGCGAAATAAAACTCCCCAAAGCCATTGTCAGCATAGATGCCGTGAGTTCCCTCTTTGGGCTCCCACTCCAGCGCCTTCACCCCACCCTGGCGGATTGAGAGGGCTGCGGTAAGGGCGAGGTCGATGATTGCCGGCAACTCGTATAAAGGGTTGATGTGTTCCGGATGTTCGCGCAAATGCGCCAGACGAGCATCGCTGACTATGGTTGTCACTTGGCTTCTCCGGGGTTGGGTGAGGCGTAGAGGGGCGTGTCTCGGAAAGCTTCTAGGAGACGGCCAAATTGGCGCGCGTCCAGATCGGCGGCTGTTGCCAGTCCGCCGGTCCGCATCAGAGTGCCCTGGTACTGCGCGGGGTGGCCAACAACATGCTCCGCCACACGAAGGAATGGTTCGAGTGCATCGATCTGACGCCACGCTACCGGCTCGGATGGCTCAGAACGGCGGTTCCATGCGGCGATGGCCAAATCCCTAGTGTCCGCACAGGCCTCTGCCGTCAGTGTTCCATCATCATGACCGTCAGGGCCATCCGACACTGGATGCCCGCAAGACACCGATACGTACTCGGCTTTTCCTTCAGCAATGTAGTCATTCAACTTCGGCTGTTTTCCGCAAAACGGGCATGGCAACAGACTGCTGCCATTGAGGTCTTGGGTGCCGTGGGATTGGGTCATGATGCGGTCCTTTTGCGTGAGATGATCCCGTCGATCTGAGCGATTGCCGTTTGGAGGTTCCGAATGGTCTCGTGCTCTGGCGCGTTATGCGAGGACATCTCATCATTCGCGTCTGGGAAAGCGTCCTCCAATCGGGACAGGTCGGATTGCCAACGGGTGCGCATCGCGCGTAACGACCGCTTCGTCAGCCCCGCTTGTTCTCGGTTGCTCATGGCTGAGCCTGTGCGATGAGGGCTGAGAGTAGGGCGGCGAGAATGGCGAGGGGCGCTGTTGGTGCCTTGGCGGTAACGATCCGGAGCGAGGCGCTGTCGCCATCCACCAGAACAGCCTCAAATGGGGTGCCGAAGCGGGGCGAGTGGATGTCGTACCGCCACCCCGGCAACACGCGCTCTGTCAGCGCTAGGGCTGCGTCGATGGAGGCGGTGTAACTGTGCGCAGCAGTCGAAACCCATTTGTCTGTTTTAGGGTCAACCCACACTAGGTCTTTGACGCGCTCCTCGCTGCCATCGGAATACTCCATGACAGCGCCGATGTGCCGCTCCTCTTGGGCGTACGACTGCGCCATCAGCGCAGCGTCAATCTCCCGATCCGCCCCCGTCGCCGCGCGAACCCGTTCAAGCAGTGCTGTTAGATCGGTCATGGCTTATCCCCCTCTTGTTTTGTTGGTGTTGGTAGGATGGGCTTTGGAATGGATAGGGCTTTATCCCTTGCGCGGTATTCCCTAGCCTTCATGGCTTTGTAAGCCTGTCGGTCAGGATGGATGCGCGGCCTGCCCTTCTTCTTCGGTTCTAGCCCCATTGCTCGGCCATTGCGTCTGCAATGCCCTGATAGGTGCGGCTGCGTTCCTTCCAGCGGTCTGGACCGGGCGGCATATGATGTACCCGGTTGCGCTCGGCTACTGGTAGCGTCATCATGTGCGCCTTTACGTGCCCTGAGTCCTCGTTTGGAACCAGCTTAGGCAGACCCTTCAGCCACAGGCATGTGGACTTGGTTTCGGGATGGCCGAACATCCAAGGCTGGACGATCTGGTCTGGCTTGCGGATTTTGCTGCTGATAACGCTGATCGGGTTTTCGATTGCGATACGTTCACACGGTGCGTCCATAAGAGCTTGCACGAAGTCCAATGCGCGCTGCTGGCGTCCGTCTGCGACCTTCTCTGCAAAATGCCGTGCACCGCTAACAGCTAGGTCGGTGCAGGGAGGATGGGCAATAATCAAGTCCCATGGGCGCTTGGCAAAGGTAGCCAAGTTGTACCTAAGACCGCCCAGATGCTCTAGAACGTCACCCTGAATATGCTTTGTGCTCCACTCCTCACTAGGCAAGATATCGCAAGACCACGCTTCATGGCCACGAGCGCGGAACGCTTCCCGCACTCGACCTGAATATTCACAAGCCACCAAAACGCGCATCAGACCTCACCATCAAGGAAAGCGCAGATGGCTTCGGCTGCGTCAGCCATGACGCTCTCAACGTCATCTTCGGTTGCATCGCCATTCATGCAAGCAACAGTAGCGGCCTCGATCTTGGCATCCCATTCAGCGGTGATAAGTTCGTAGGTCATTTGATTTCCCTCTCATCTGATAACCCGAGTATTGTCCATTTTGTCCACGCATGCAAGGGCTATTTTGCATGATCCTGGAAAATCCTCACCGCCACCTCATCCCCCTTCCCGAATGCGTAGATGGATAGAACTACCTTGGGTTGGGATTGACGCTTAATGCGTCGGATATGGGCGAGTAGCTGAGAAACCGTCATGGCTCTGGAGGGGTAGGAAGGGGTTGCCAGTGGGTCGGCTCCCAATCAACTAAGTGCATCGTATAGATGTTCTTCCATTGACCTAATGCGCTGCTCTTGTAGGCGGGTTCCATAAACCCTGTGCCATGACCTGAGTATTCATTCGCTACCCATACGCTTTTCAAAACAGGCGCAGTCTCGATATCCTTCCACATATCCCTCTACCTCGCATTGTTGAGCAGTTCGTCTAGATGATCTTTCTCGGTCATTTCACTGTCCCGCTTTCTAGCTTCGCCTTGTGCCTCTGAAACCCCGAATAAATGGTCGTATGGTCGAATCCGCCCATCTTCTTGCCGATCTGCGGGTAGCTAAGCGCTGTCTCCGTGCGCAGGCGGTAAAATGCCTCGTGGCGGGCCGCTACAATCGATTTATTGCGATGCCGGGAACGGATCTCCATCGGTGAAACACGATGTTTTTCGCACACCTGTTTGACGATATCTCGCCAGCGCATGTTGATGACGAAATTGCTTTCCTCCGATATTGGTTCGCTCTCCCATGGCTGGCACACGGCGACGGCTACAGCCGGCAATGCCCATGAGGTTTCGACATCCGCAGGCTCCGCATCATCCTGGGGAACGAACGCTTCGACTGGCACGGGCTTCTTTCGTACTATCGATGGCTGCCGGGATATGGGCATCCCAAGCCGCACCCTGACGCCTCGGTGGCTTTCCTGCATTGCGTGTTCAATTGAACCAATCATTTCTGCCTCGGTGGGATTCTGATGGATGGATAGGGCGCCAGCACAATGGGTTTGTCCCAGTTGATATGGCTGGTGTTCCCATGGCTGCCTACGCCGCCCGTTTGGATCGCTGTTGCGCGCGGGGCGCCGTTCGCCAACTCAACGCGGCGTTGGTTTTGAAATTCAACCATGCTCGTCATTTAGCCTTCCTTTCCTCAATAGCCGCTTTGATGGCGGGCTCGTGGTCCTTGAGCCAGTGCAACGTGGATATGATGGCCAGTGCAGACCGATATCGGAGCATGGCAGCGCTCTGGCCCTTGCCTGATCTACTGGAAGCGGTTTGGAGTTCGCGGGCGTGCGCTTCGGCTTCGGTGATCTGCATTGGGAGATTGATTCGCTCGGTCAATCGTCGCCTCCCGGCCTGTCGTCGTCAGGCTCGTTAATGTGAACGCCATACTGTTTCGCCAGCGCGCGGCTGACCAGCATGGCTTCGGTGCCTTGGATGTAGTCGCGGCGGTAGAATTCGTCGTGAAGCCGCATCCGCTCTCGGGCCTCAATTTCTCGTTCTGCCAGCTGCTGTTCGGTCAGCGGCGCTGTCTTTTGCCCTACGAGGGAGCGGGCTAGGGCTTGTTCGTATGACTCGGCTGCTGGTGTTGCGCCGATATCGTCCCACGCGCCGCTCAATTCCCCATCCTCCCGAGCCTGGGCGCTGGCATCATCTTGCCGCCCTCGACGGCATCGAGATCGCCATTCGTAATGACGGTGCGGATCTTAGCCAGCGGCAAATATGCGAGGTTCTTGCCATTCACGATGCCCTTGCCGGCCATGATCAGGTCTTGCTCGGCGTTCGTGAGCCCACGCATATCAATTCGACCCGAGCCATAGTCGATTTCGATCAGACCGTTGTGCATCTCCGGCCCATCCTGGCCGGCGCGCTTGGTGATCGCAGCCTGCCACTCGCGGGCATTGGCGGCGAACTCTGCTGCGGCTGGCGGGAACGAATTGTTCCGCTCGACGCGACCGCTGGCGAACTGCTCGGTAGATCGCTTGACTGCCTCGAACGGCGTGTCTGCGGTCGCGCTACAATAGGCGTCCACGGTTGCGCTCGTCATCGAAGCGGCTGCCGATGGCCAGCCTTCCAGCATTTGAATGATAATCGCTCGTCTGGCCTGCGCTTCGGTCGCCATCTGTAATCTCCTGCTGCAGATTGGCGCGCACTCCGGCGAGCCCTTTGGGATTGACCAGCGCGACGGGCGCAGGCTGATCGTTGAATCGCTCTTGCCGAAGGAACGTCGCCGGGTTGAGCCAAGGCCTGTCTGGCGGCTTTGAGGCAATATATTGGGCCAGCCCTGTCATGATAGCAGAATGCAGGTTTCCTCGGCGTCTCACGGCAGTATATGCCTTTTTCGCGTCGGGTTTCCCTACCTTGTTCGGCCAGGCTGACCAAAATTTGGTAAAGTCGTCTTCGCCAAAATCGAGCGCCTCTGCTTCCATGCACGCAATGGCATCGACTATCTCGGATAGACGGGCACCTCTCATGCCTGCCACCATTTCTGATATACGGCCCATCATCGCACCTGTAGACCAATTAAGTTGATCATGGCTCAAACTTGGCCTTTAGCTGGAGATACATCATCCTTTCCCGGCGCTTTCCCGCTTCCACCTCTGCTTCCTTGGCAGCAGCTTCAGCACTCAATTCCTGCTCAGTCTTTGGTCGGATCGAATAGACCGAAGGTCTGGTCTGCCAACCATCACCCTGAATTTCAAATTCAACGTAAAGGTTCTTCCTCTGGTCGGGCTCCGTCTCCGCAACGATAGAATTAAGATAAGAAATGAAGTGCTCCAGAGGAAAGTTACCGCTCTCGAAATCCAGGTTATCAATCTCCTCACTGATGACTGCCCGGCCCCAACCTTTAGAGACGGCGTTTTCGTACATCAGCCGCATTGCATTTTTAGTAGACATTTCCTTGCTCTCCATCTGGCACGGCATTTGCTCGCGCGCCCGGTTTCTATGCTGAAGGCGTAGAAGTCCCTTGCGTCCCCTGATAACCAGCTTTCGCCAGCATCAACCGCCAAGGGGCAAACTGTCTCAACACCGTATACCTGCCACTAGCTCTTATGGGTGAGCCCAACCCTACGCGTCAGTGTGGTGGCAGATGCGAGCATAGCCGTTTGTGCATTTGCTCGGTCCAAGGGCCGTCTTGCGACGTGAAAAAAACCCGGTGTTACCTGCCATAGTGGATGCAGGAAGGTCCGTTTCGTCACGGGAGATGGTGGGTGTGCTATCTCGCAAGCATTTTGCACCGTCACATCTCTCGATGAACCGGAACGGGTGCAATTGCATTTGGTGAGAGAACGCGCCATATTGGCTTCGTTATCGGACCTGAGCGTTACAGCCGCTTCAGTTCTGAGTTGGGACGGACTGGTAATCCGCTCAACACCATTTCAGAATGCCCCTATCGGGGTTCGGCGTCAAGGGCCTCGACGGGAGCAATCTCGTCGGGGCTTTTCGTTAGGTGGGTTAGAAGTCAGGCATCTGTAGATTTTAGGTCAGTCGGTGATGGCTCTTCACTTGATGCCAGCCAAGCGTGATGGCCGTCCCGGTACATCTTCGCGAAAAGGCTGCTAGGGAAATGCTCTATGGCCGATGAGATAAACCAAGTTTCCACCATTCCCCAGCGGCTTACATTCTCATGAGCAACTATACCATTGCTATCGTCACCAAGTTCGAGATCGAATCCGCCATCCCAGAATGTAGAAATTCTGAAATTTATCTCAGAATGGTATAGGTCTTGAAGCACGCTCATTTCATTCTCCATTTCCGGGCACATCGCCCCATGCGGTGATTTCGATAGAGACGCCGCCTTGAGCGGAGCCCCATTGAATTACCGACCTTTCGCAAAGCCGGTCATTCTCGATTACGCCAAGCCCCTGCAAAGTATCCGCGAGGCATTTTTCCATGTTCGTAACGTCAGCCAGAGGATGGCGCTTTGAACGGTCGATGGTGATCTCGATGCTGTATGGCCCTAGAATTGGCTTCTGGCGGGCCATGGCGGCTTTCACGTCCCATCCGAAGGCATTGGCCCAGGTTGTGTATTCCTTGGTCTTGATGCGGCCCTTGACGTGATCCCGAGCGGTCGCATTTCGGTAAGCTTTGTTTACACTAATGGGGACGTGCGGGCTGACGATGCGGACGGTATGCTGCCCGTCTTGCTCGATCAAAGATAGTTCGTTGTCGTGCCAGTTAATTCGCGAGAAAGACGTAGCATCCCAACTAACTTCCCAATTGTCGCCCTCATCCTTCCCTACTATCGTACCGGATAGATGGCCAAGATCAGGAGCATGGGGGCTTACGTCTCGGACTCTATCTCCGATCTTGAATACTGTCATTCCTCGTCCCCTTGGATGGCGTTAAGATATAGGTCAAAGTCCATGTCGTATTGCTCAGCCTCTTGTCGCTTTTCGGGCGTGAGGTTTGCCCGCTTGATTGCGGCTGTTAGAGCTTTTACGCTGTAACCTTCCCCAGCAGCTTCTGCCTTGACGTTTCGGATGTCCTCGACCAGAGCAATGCGCTCGTCATCAAGACGGGTCAGACGTTCGGCATAGGAACGGAGTTTGTCGCGGCCTAGGTTGTCGGTCATGATGCGGTCCTGTTGCGGATGGCGGCGACAAATTCCCAGCCATATGCCGGAACGTCAGTTCGTTGCGTATCAATCCAGACAGCGATGGCCTCGCGCTCCCGTTCCTCGCCACGCTTCTCAGCAGCCATGATAGCTCGGGCGATGAAGCCGACCTCCATT
>Ga0247817_10001612_pt1 | contig 11738 bp, 1 predicted proteins | sample UWRJL212509R1_FD_178010 | JGI IMG/M metagenome (GOLD analysis project Ga0247817, IMG submission 178010) | Plant litter microbial communities from Arlington Agricultural Research Station in Wisconsin, United States - UWRJ-L212-509R-1 | ecosystem: Environmental > Terrestrial > Plant litter >... | reverse complement strand
TTCCCTAGTTGTATATATAAAGTATACGAATTAGTACCTTCGCCTATTCCGCGGCTATATAGGTGGAGTATCCTATTAGGAGTAAGGTCTTCTTATTAAACTTATAGGTTACTGTATATATTATATTAAGAGTATTATATCCCTTTATCTACTATATTATAGCGCGCGATAAGACTTCGGGAAGGCTACTAATAAAGTTTATGGTAATGGTATGGAACGGTTGTAGATATATACGGATAAGGTTAAGCTTTCTTAAAGGAGGGTTCCTATTTATCTGGTTCGCTTTATACGTTAGGTAGTATTATACGTACTTACGAACGTTTTAAGTTTTTTAGTAAAAGTATATACTATCTAAGGCGGCGAGTATTTTGTAAACTCCGAAATAGTATATATTGTTATAGGCGAGGCGGAGGATCTCGTAAATGTACGTCTTAAGGATGTATAAGTAGTAAATATTATTATTATTAATATAGTAGAGAAGTTCCTCCTTTTACTCGAACGGGCTAATTATAAGTCTTAGGTAATACTAGGAAGGCGTTTCCTCAAAATCGCTTAGCTTTCTTTTTCGCTCCCTTCGTATCTTATAACGCTATTCCGTCTAAGCGTTTAACTTCGCTATTAATTTCTCTCTCTCGCGGAAAGCTTTAATTATATAATTATAACAGGAGTTATACGGGTACCTCTTAATAACTTTCTTTTTAAATTCGGGGCTTATTACTAGTTCTACGCTTTCTATCTCTCCTACCGGGGACGTCTCGTCCGTTATATTTTAGTAGTACGCGGCTTCGTTAGAGATATTCGACTAAATATTATCTAACTTACTAGACTTTTTACTTTAAACTTCCGGATTATTCTATTCGAATATAAGTAGCCTTAAAAATACGTCGGGGACTATATTAAATATATTAGAGATATAAAAGATTTTAATTTCGAACTACGAGAGTTAGTTAGCTATATTAACGAGTTTAACGTTTACCTTCGCGAGGTTTATAATCTTAAGTAATATATAAGTAACGATACCGCTAGTCGGTATATAATCGGTTAAGATATTAAAAGGGTATACGTTAGATTATACTATTTTTCTTAGCTTCCTAATAACCTAAACTACGGCGGCGATCTCGGCTTTTATTAATTTATAGCCCTTTTCTATATTTATCGTAACTTTAGAGAGGAAATATACAGGGAGGATATCTCCTATAGGGATATCTCTCCCTAGAATCGAGGTTTTATCCTATTCCTTTTAGAGTTAGAATACAAATAGGCCGTATACCTCTTTATATACGTTAATTTTAAAAAATAGGTACTTATTTCGTTAGTAATAATATAAAGTAAATTGTTAAGTAAGATACTCCTGGAGTAAGCGGAACGACTTTAACTTTACTAAAGTTAGAGTAAACTTAACCTTCGAGGTATACGATTTACAGGCGTTCTTCGACGTACTATTCGCGATTTTTCCGTTCTCCCGTCCTTTAGTAAGTATCTTAGTTTTCCTTTTTTATAACGGGCTAGCTTTTATATTATACTAAACGATACCTTTCTTTAGTTATCCTATTATACTTAGGTAGATCTTAAGGTTTTTTAGTATATCGGGGAACTTAATCTTCTAAAAGCCTAAGATACGATCGTTAGTTTTTTAAACTTCTTTACCGTTAACGATATAGCCGAGGAGCTGGACTACTGGGTAGGCGGAAAATAACTTTTGTATATTAATATATATTCGGGCTTTAGAGAGGATCTCGAGTATTTTCTCGAGATGTTAAAGGTACTCCTTTTTAGTATCGGAGAAGATAATAATATCGTCGATATAAGCTTTAATAAAGTAGCGCTAGTTTTTAAACTAACGGTTTATAAATCGTTAGGCGAAGGCTAGTAAGTTTTTAAAACCTATAAGTACTACGTTAAACCTTTCCAGGCCTTTTTTACTAATAACTACTATACGATTATAGTAGTCTGGGTAGACTGGTAGTTAGTAAAAAAAGCCTAAAGTATCTAAAACGGTATAGTACTTCTTCCTTTATATTACGTTAATAATATTATCTTAATCGGGGAGAGGGTATACGTCGGGGATAACTACTTTATTAAGTGGTCTGAGATTAATTATAACCTTACCTTTTAGTTTAGGTATAGCCTTCCTTTATATTACGAACGCGGGGTAGGCGAGTAGTATTAGCTTATTTATAAAAACCTATTTACCTTTTATATAAAGCTTGTCGTTATATTCGTCGAGGAACTTACGATCCTTATACTTTAACGGATAAGGTTTTGTAAACTTAATTTAGCTTTGCTAACTATCGACTAGGTTAATCTGTATTATCTATTTAATAGGTATAGGGACGATACCCTTATTACGGAATACGTTATATTTATCGATAGTAAACTTAACTTATCGGGCGAATTTAGGATCTTTACTATAGATATATACTCCTTCCTCGGAGGTAATAAATAGTATATCCGTAGGCTTTTTAACGTTATAAGAGGGCGTACGAAAGTTAGTTCGAGAGTTAGTAGGGTCGAAGTTGGTAGGATATTCGGCTGTAATATCCTTTTCTACGTTTTAAGCTACCTTATCTCTTTAGCTAATATCCTTTTTTAACTTCCTTATCCTCGCCCTTATAACGTGGAACGTCTCCTTATTACGGCGTATTATCTATTAAGCGAATTCCTTAAGTAATCGTAAGTTGTTAAGCTTGTAGAGGAACTCCTTATTTATATCCGCGGTATTAACGTTAAGACTATATTCGCTACTTATATATTTTTCGATACGGCCTAGGCGTTCGCCCTTTCTAATAGTAAGTACCTCCTCCGTATTATTCCTAACTATTATAATATAAGGCGTATTCTTATCGATAGTAAAGCTTAAAACTAACGTGTATTATAACTCGAAGTAGTATAGTTATAGTTTAGCTTGTATCTTTAAAAGCTTTGGTAGCGAGATGTAATTAATTGGAACTACGATACTTTAGTAAGGTTTTACTACTGTATAGTAACTTATGGTAACTTTTCGGGTAAAGCTTCTTTTTAGGCTACGTTTTAGTTTAATAGGAACTTTTATATTAAAGACTAATATAAAAGTAACTTTACACCTTCGAATACTTACCTTTATACTATATTTATCTATAAAGTCTGTACTAATAAGTATCTTCGGGCTAAGTTGGAGTAGAATATTTACTCGAATATAAAAGTAACTATTAATATCGGTATAACTAACTTTACCGGCTATATAGAAATCGAATTCGACTTTCTGTTTATATATTCTGTTACCTCTAACGCCCTTAAGTATATAGTTGGGAATGGCCTTAAAGCGAGGGTTTACTACCTACCGCTTAATCTATTTTAAGTTAACGACGTCCGTAAAGCTACCTATATCGAAGTATATAATAGCAGGATCTGCCTTAAGGTTTATTCTAATATCCATCTTTACGTACGACGTTCTCTTACGATTAGTACTGGTTAATAGGGTAAAGGGGTCCCCGTTAGCTTCGATTACCTATCCTTTCTAAAGGGCGGTAAAGCTAGTATCTTTAACGTTTACTTCGTCTTTTAACGATTCGGACGTTAAGTCGCTCGATTAGCTAGCCGCTTTAATATCGTTAATAGCTTCGGTTATAGTCTTATATTCGTTTTCCTTATTATTAGGTAGTTAGGAGGGTACGAACTATACTTTACGTACCTTCTCCTTATTATTATTTAGTCTTTCGTTAGCTTTCGAAGATAGTTGGAGGAAATAAAACTACTCGTCGTTTAGTTCGTATTCGCTTAAGCCGTCGTTTAAGTAAATTTATTCTTTACTAAGTATCTTCTTTACCTCCCTATCGACCTCTTTACCTTCTCTTTATAACGTTTCTTCGGTCTAATAAAATGTTTACCTATCTAGGCGTTACTAAAGTCTTCCGAAGTTATAGTAGCGTTATATTAGTTTACGGCTTTAGAAGTTACTAGGGAATCGATTAAAGCTCGATCCGCGAAATCCTTCTTTAAAACCGCCTTAAAAGCTATCTCGGAAATTACCTCGTATTTCTTTTTGTCTATTACGTTAGGGCTTCTAAGAGCTATTTTACCTTTTTTCGCGAACGTTACTATAACGGCGTTTAAAGAACTGGCGTCGTCCTCCCCTTTAGTCGCGCGTTTAAGGGCGTTGTAAACCTTTATATTAGAAATTATTATAAGGAAAACCCTTACGTTAAAAGTTCTCGTAGGGTCTTAGTATACGATTTCCTTTTCGGCGGTAGTCGAACTAGTTAGCTTTATCCTCGCTATCGTTAAAGAGATCTTCTTTAACGTTAAAAGAGTAACTACGGTACCTGCTTTCTTTACGTATAACGGCTCCTAAGGGTTTAGCTTTACCATTTAACTTCTTAAGGTAGGAAGAAAGGGTTTTCTTTTAAGGACTATACTAGCTTCTAATAGTTAATAAGTTAATAGCTTAGGTCTTAAGGCTATCGTATAGGCTGTTAAATAGTACGATAAGGAATTATTAATCGGTTTTGTAACCTATCGCTTTAACGTATCGGAATAACTCTTAAGCGTAGGTTTTTACGCTTTTATCCTTTATATTATCTTTACGGGTATATTTGTTAATATATAGCCAGCGTTTTACTTCGGCTATCCTTAAGCCGAAGGGCGTATTTATATACTTAAAGTAAGTATATTAGGTACGCCTTATATCGGCCTTTTCGTCCTCCTTATACTACTAAGTATACTAAGTAAGCGCTAAGCCGCGGAATAATATCTATAGCTTTGTAGCGAGCTTTACTAACTACGGCGTAGGGGCCGAATCGGCCTAGGAGTAAACGTATTTCTTTTATAGCTTATAGTCCGAGTATATAAGCTTTTTTCCTTCGTAGAATACCGCTTCTTTCTCCTTCGGGACGTTTAGCCAAAACCTCGCTATATAAATAATCTTCTAGTTATCGTATACTGTACTTATTATACTAACCGGTAGTAGTTTTATAGCTGGTTAGAATCCGGGACTAGACGGAGGAACGGAGGCCTATTATAGTAATAGGGCTAGGGCTGGTATAATTAGTTACGGAACTAGGGTTAGCTATAGCGCGGAAGTTGTTAGCTATAGTATAAAAGTTAATAGTTATAGGGCTTTACTAGCGGTTTTTATCTCCTTTATAACTATTACGAGGGATCTTTCTATCCTGGTTATTCTAGTTTCTATCTTACTTTATATCGCTTCTAATATAGCTATTAAAGTATTTATTTAGCTTGTTAATATATCCCTTTTTAACGTACCCTTTTCTAACCCTAAATAATTACTTACCGGTCCTTCTACTATTACTATTAGTTCGGTAACGCGCGGGGTAAAGGCTTTATTATTTAATAATAGTAGATTGGTTTAAGCTATAAGGATATTTAAGGCTGGTAGGTATTAGGTTAAGCCTAGAAGCGAGCGTAATAGTATCGCTAGAGGTAAAGCCTCTCGTTAAGCTTACATTCCTATTAGTAACGGTAGTAAAGCTTCTCGCTAGGGTTACTTCGCTATTAACGTTTATTATAAAGCGGTTAGTAACGTTAGTTACTAAGTTACCTAAGGCCCTTTTAACGTTATTAAGGGTCCATTCGACCTCTAGGGTTATTAAGTAGAAGCTATAATCCTATTCGACTCTCTAGTTTATTATAGTATATTAGAAGGATAAACGTTAAGAAGGAACTCCCGTACCTCCTAAGGGAATTTACTAAGATTTAGGGAGTTTAATAGTTTACGGATAGTTTTAAAAAGCTTCTCGCTTTCTACCTTTACGAGGTAAGGGTTTACGTTCTAATTAGCTAGGTATAGAGATCTAAGTCTTTAGTAAACGGAGTTGTCGGTCTCGAGGAGGTATAGTCTCGTGATAAGATCGATTACTTTCCTCTTCTCCTTTATCCCTCGAGTTTAGAATAACAGCTTCTTCTTATCTATATAGTCGAGGATTTGTTAGGCTTTGTAAACCTCGTCTTCGCTTATATAAAGGTATTTTAGGTAGCTTAGGATCGACGCTTAACGCGTAGTCGCTAAGTATTTAGGAAGTTTGTCGTTAACTCGGCCCTTAATCTCCCCCTTTAAGGAGAGATCGAGGTTATTAGTTTAATTCTAATAGTAGGTACTAATTGTTAAGATTTATCCCGATAACTTAATGTAGATAAACGATTATAAGGTAAAGGTAAACTACTTAAAGTACAAGGTACTAATATAGTACTATATTTTAGGTACTAGGTAATAGGTAACTTTTAATTACTACTAAAGGAGAGTTCCCTCTATAATAGCCTACCTTAACGGTAGTTAAGGTAGTACGTATACGTAGGGAGATAGCTCTCCTTTTATTAGTCTACCTACTCTAACTAGTATATCTTTACCGTAATAATATTAGTATAACTAACTTTACTAGCTATATAGAAATCGAATTCGACTTTTTATTCGTATATTTTATTACCTTTAACGCTTTTAAGTATATAGTTAGGAATAGCCTTAAAATAAGGGTTTACTACTTACCGCTTAATCTACTTTAAGTTAACAATATTCGTAAAGCTACCTATATTAAAGTATATAATAACGAGATCTACCTTAAAGTCCGCTTTAATATCTATCTTTACGTACGACGTTCTTTTACGATTAGTACCGGTTAATAAGGTAAAGGAGTTCCTATTAGCTTTAATTACCTACCTTTTCTAAAAAGTAGTAAAGCTGGTATCTTTAACGTTTACCTTATCCTTTAACAATTCGGACGTTAAGTTACTTAATTAACTAGCCGTTTTAATATCGTTAATAGCTTCGGTTATAGTCTTATATTCGCTTTCCTCGTTATTAGGTAATTAGAAGGGTACGAACTATATTTTACGTACCTTTTCCTTATTATTATTTAGTTTTTCGTTAGCTTTCGAAGATAATTAAAGGAAATAAAACTACTTATTATCTAGTTCGTATTTACTTAAGCCGTCGTTTAAATAGATTTATCCTTTACTAAGTATCTTCTTTACCTCTTTATCGACTTCTTTACCTTCTCTTTATAACGTTTCCTTAACCTAATAAAATATTTACTTATTTAGACGTTATTAAGGTTTTCTAAAGTTACGATAACGTTATATTAGTCTATAGCCTCGGAAGTTATTAAGGAATCGATTAAAACTCGATCCGTAAAATCCTCTTTTAAAACCGCCTCGAAAGCTATTTTAGAAATTACCTTATATTCCCTCTCGTCTACTACGTTAGGGCTTCTAAAAGCCATTTTACCTTTCTTCGCGAACGTTACTATAATAGCGTTTAGAGAACTAACGTCGTCCTCCCTTTTAGTCGCGCGTTTAAGGGCGTTATAAACCTTTATATTGGAAATTATTACGGGGAGGACCCTTACGTTAGAAGTTCTTATAAGGTCTTAGTATACAATTTCCTTCTTAGCAGCGGTTAAACTAGTTAGCTTCGTCCTCGCCGTTATTAAAGAGATCTTCTTTAATATTAAAAGAGTAACCGTAGTACCTACTCTTTTTACGTATAGCGGCTTTTAAGGGTTTAGCTTTACCGTTTAACTTCTTAAGGTAGGAAGAAAGGGTTTCCTTCTAAAGACTATACTAGCTTTTAATAATTAATAAGTTAATAGCCTAAGTCTTAAGGCTATCGTATAGGCTATTAAATAGTACGATAAGGAGTTATTAATCAGTTTTATAATCTATCGTTTTAACGTATCGGAATAACTTTTAAATATAGGTTTTTATACTTTTATCCTTTATATTATCCTTATAAGTATATTTATTAACGTATAGCTAACGTTTTACTTTAGCTATCCTTAAGCCGAAGGGCGTATTTATATACTTAAAGTAAGTATACTAAGTACGCTTTATATTAGCCTTTTCGTTCTTTTTATATTATTAAATATACTAAGTAAACGTTAAGCCGCGGAATAATATCTATAGCTTTACAGCGAGCTTTACTAACTACGGCGTAGGGGCTAAATCGGCCTAGAAGTAGACATACTCCTTTTATAGCTTATAATCTAAGTATATAAGCTCTTTTCCTTCGTAAAATACCGCTCCTTTCTCCTTTAGGGCGTTTAGCTAAAACCTTATTATATAAGTAATCTTCCAGTCGTTATATACTGTACTTATTATACTAACTAGTAGTAGTTCTATAACTAGCTGGAATCTAGGACTAGACGGAGGAACGGAGGCCTATTATAATAATAAGGTTAAAGCTAGTATAATTAGTTACGGAACTAAAGCCGGTTACGGCGCGGAAGTTACTAGCTACAATATAAAGGTTAATAGCTATAAGGCTTTATTAGCGGTTTTTATCTCCTTTATAACTATTATAAGGGATCTCTTTATCCTAGTTATCCTAGTCTTTATCTTATTTTATATCGCTTTTAATATAGCTATTAAAGTATCTATTTAGCTCGTTAATATACCCCTTTTTAGTATACCCCTTTTTAACCTTAAATAATTACTTACTAGTCCTTTTACCATTATTATTAATTTAGTAACGCGTAGGGTAAAGGCTTCGTTATTTAATAATAGTAAATTAGTCTAAGCTATAAGGATATTTAAGGCTAGTAGGTATTAGGTTAAACCTAGAAGCGAATATAATAGTATCACTAAAGGTAAAGCCTTTCGCTAAGCTTACGTTCCTATTAATAACGGTAGTAAAGCTTCTCGTTAAAGTTACTTCGCTATTAACGCTTATTATAAAGTAGTTAGTAACGTCGGCTATTAAGTTACCTAAGGCCCTTTTAACGTTATTAAAGATCTATTTAACCCTTAAGGTTACTAAATAAAAGCTATAATCCTACTTAACTCTCCAGCTTATTATAGTATATTAAAAGGATAGACGTTAAAGAGGAACTCCTGTACCTTCTAGGGGAATTTACTAAGATTTAGGGAGTTTAATAGTTTATAGATGGTTTTAAAGAGCTTCTCGCTTTCCACCTTCGCGAGGTAAGGGTTTACGTTCCAACTAGCTAGGTATAAGGATCTAGGTCCTTAACGAACGGAGCTATCGGTCTCGAGAAGGTATAGTCTCGCGATAAGATCGATTACTTTCCTCTTCTCCTTTATCCCTCGAGTTTAAAATAACGGCTTCTTTTTATCCGTATAGTTAAGGATTTGTTAGGCTTTATAGACCTTATCTTCGCTTATATAAAGGCGCTTTAGGTAGCTTAGGGTCGACGCTTAACGCGTAGTCGCTAAGTATTTGGGAAGTTTGTCGTTAACTCGGCTCTTAATCTCCCCTTTCGAGGAGAGATTAAGGTTATTAGTTCGATTTTAATAGTAGGTATTAATTATTAGAATTTATCCTAATAACTTAGTATAGATAAACGATTATAAGGTAAAGGTAAACTACTTAGAGTATAAGGTACGTAAGTGGTACTGTACTCTAGGTACTAGGTAATAGGTAACTTTTAATTACTGCCGGAGGAGAGTTCCTTTTACGATAGCCTACCTTAACGGTGGTTAAGGTAGTACGTATACGTAGGGGGATGGCTCTCCTCTTATTAGTCTACCTACTCTAACTAGTGTATCTTTACCGTGATAATAAGGGTAATATAAAGATTTGTAAGTTACCGGATCTATAGTTATCTTATCGTATAAAACTAATAAATATCCAGGGGGTTGTAAGGTAGTGGTTAGCTCTCGGACTTTTACTTATCGTCGGATATTAAGCTGTATTATAATACGGCTAATGTAAGGCTATAAAACCAAAAGTGGTATCGTAAGGGTTAATAATGTGGATCGCTGGCCTCCGGATTCTCTCGCTTTTTACTTCCTTACAAACATAGATAGGTGTAAAGTAGCCGAATTATTAAACGTAAGAAAGGATTACCCTAGCTTGGAAATAGTACTAAGTTTTATTTAACATTTATTGTTACAACTTCCATAGTACAGTAAATATCTTCGAGGTCTCGTATCCTTGGTAAATTTATAGTCGAACTAAGGATATTAGTATCCCGTACGATTTATCTAATAACTTTATTATACTCTTTATACGGGAAGCAAATAAAAAGGAAGCTCTAAACGTAGTTACTAGTACTATCGAGACTCGCCGGGAAGACCTAGGGGGTTAAGTTGCTTAAGGTACGCAAGATCTATACGAAAGTGATCCGAAGCGTAATCTTATACGCGGCTACATCGTAGCATACTTTAACAGCGATAGGGGGAACACTAAAGGGAGTAGCCAAAGTGGTAGACATAGCGTAGTCGAAGTGCCTAAGGACCGTAATAGGGGCGTATAAAGCCGCCTCTGTTAGGAATATAGAAACGGAAGTATAGTACCCGCCGATCGACCTATACCTGTCTTAGTAGGTAGTAAAAATAAAGTAAAGACTCTATAAAACGGGAATAACGAGACTTCTAAAGGAGCTCGGGCTAAAGGTGGTATCGATTTTAAAGATAAAGAGAACTAGGGCGGGTAGAGAAAGGGTAGAGCTACGACTAAAGAAGCTACTAAAAAACAGCGGATTAACTAAGACGAAGTAGGCTAGGGAGTAGCTAAAGGCTTACGCGCCTACCGGCTTAAGACCGTATTAAAGTATAGCTGTTACGTACCCTGGACTAGGGTTACGCACTAGCCTACAAGGTGCACTAGCCCGCCAGGTGCCCTAGCCCACTAGGGCTCACAGGGCCCCCTGGGCCCACAGGACCCACTGACCAACAAAGGGCACTACCCCGTAGAATCAACTAGAATGCTACCACTTTCCAGAGGGTTCTGCCCCACAGAAGACCTTTATACTCCACCTTACAGAAGGCTCTAGAAGCCAGCTCAACGCCTATATCTAGGCCTTCCTCTTCCACTATATATAGTCTCTTCTCTCTAAGCAAGTCAACCAGTCTTTCTAATACAGTACTCTTCCACTAAGAGCCTTATCTTACAGTTGCCCACGGCCACTATAGGACCACTGTTATAGTGGCTGTTTCGCTTCCCTTAGCACCTTACTAAGCTCTGCTATTGTAACTACCTACCGCAGTCTTCCAACCCACCTTCCGTGTCAGGGCCGATTCTTGCTGGTCAGAGTGAATGGGTGTGGAGTGCGGGCACGCAGCGTAGAAGCAGTGTAGGAGGGGGGTAGACGTTGCATTGAACTCTGGCCCTCTCTAAGTCTGGGGCCCTCGCCTGGTCCTTATAACCCGAACTCCAAGAGGGGCGCTCACTCAGCGCACGCGCAGCTTACGCGATACGTAACTACTTTAGGTTAGCCCCTGCGCCTGCGCGTGGGGTGCGCTCCGACTCCGGCTCCCCGCACCCATGGCTCCCATGGCCTCCGAGCCGGCCGGAGCCGCTGGGCCTCCTTGCAGCTGTGGGGCCTGACATTCCGCTTCGTACGCTACAACGTACCCTGCACTATAGCAACCCTATACAGGTACTATCTTTATAGGCCTGTTAGGGCGTACCCAGTAATACAAAATAATATATTTTAGTTAACTGTAGATAGGTGTAAGATATCGAGGTAGAAGCTAAGTAAAGGCGGAACTATTCGCTTTCTAAAGACGGAGACGATCGTAGTTATTTTTATATAGGACTAATTCTAGGCTTGCTTAGCTAGAGTTAAAGTGGTTGTATTACGGCGTAGCCTTCCAAAAATGGTTCCGAGGGTAAGTAAGACTAAGCGAGACTAAGCTAATCCTAAGCCGGCCCTAAGCCGCCCTAATCCGGCCCTAAGCCGGGGTAAGCAACGTTACGTAGGCGTTGTACGAAAAAGGAAATTAAGTGCCCAGATTCGTCGCATAAAACAAATAATACGTTAACCGTAACCCCACCCGATGAGTGC
>Ga0247817_10001611_pt1 | contig 11741 bp, 11 predicted proteins | sample UWRJL212509R1_FD_178010 | JGI IMG/M metagenome (GOLD analysis project Ga0247817, IMG submission 178010) | Plant litter microbial communities from Arlington Agricultural Research Station in Wisconsin, United States - UWRJ-L212-509R-1 | ecosystem: Environmental > Terrestrial > Plant litter >... | reverse complement strand
CGCAATTAATTCTTTCAATAAACTCGCTTCAAAATCTTCATTAAAAACACATTCCTGAGCTGTTTTTATAATTTCTGCGACTACGACATATCTCTTATCAAACTTAACAAGCGTTTCTAAATCTTTCTCTGAATAGCTCAACAAATTAAAAACAAAAAAAGGTTTGTTATCAATAACATTAGGTTGCAAAACATCGGAGTAAAATCGGTATTCGATTCCGTTTGTCAGCACTGCAATTCGCGAATTTCGGGTATTACTAAAATAACCATTAAGCTGTCCGGCTTCCTTATCGCTAAGCCTGCTGTTGTACTTTTTGGCTTCGATTAAAATAGTATCTTTTTTATTAATTAAAATAGCATAATCGATCTTCTGGCTCACGCGCTCTCCAAAATCAGCATTGTATTCCGGGATCAGATCATTAGAAATATAATTTAAAAGATGAAAAAAAGGTTCTATTAAAAATTTTCTTGTTTGCGCCTCGTTTGTGCATAATTCTATAGCATCATCAATTTTAAAATTTTCTAAAATCTTCTTCAATTGATTAACGGCTTGTTTAGGAATACTTGTGATCATGTTTTGTGGTTTGTTAGTTAAACGAATTTTAAAACTTAAACTAGACTAAACAAAGGTCTCTCATAAATAGATGATGCATTTACGGAAAACCATATTTAGAGCGATTAAATCATTTATTTCCAAAAGTATCACTTTAACATTATAAGCAAACTAGGTATTTACACCTGATTATTACATCACTAGAAAGCAAAAAAAAAGAGATTAACTTTAATTAAAAAGTTAGACTCTTTTTTTGTCAATCAGAATTTTTACAACTAATTAATATGTTCTCAGTAATCTTCCCATATCATAAACTTCTGTTTTATCAGCAGGTCCATTTGGTGAATAATACCATTCTCCATCTTTCAATCCATTTACATATTTGCCATTTACCCAACATGACTTATCATACTCCATAATATATTTTCTCTCTTCCCAATCTCCGTTTTTTACGTGATTTTGAACCTTCCCTTTCATATTGTACAAACTAACATAAGACGAATCAAGTCCGTCTTTTGTATAAATAACTTCCTCATCTCCCCATTCTTTACTAATTTCCAAATTGTCTTTTTTGAAATATTCAGAAAAATAATTGCCACGAATGCAATACTTATTTTTGATAATAAGTGTGGTATCTTTTTTTGCCAGATGCCCAGAAATATCACCGTTTCTATCATACTCATAATATTCAATTGTAAAAATTGAATTTGTAATAATATTATCTTTTACTTTTGAAGTTCTTATGTATTCTCCCTCATTTACATATTTTTCATACACGATTAACCCATCATCTAAATTATTGTTTGCTAACAAAATAGCTCTGTAGAGTCTATCATTTTCATAATCAAATGAAATTAAGTAGGATTTGAACTCTTTCTGATTAATATAAAAATCAGCATATTTTTTTATTCCCATTTTAACTCTACCCGTTTTAATTCCGTCAAAGTTTGTTATTGGTTTTATATAATCCTTCTCGAAACTTTTATAATACAATTCTATAATTTTTTCCTTATCAATTTCTACATTTCTAATTTTTGTAGAATCAATACGGTTTATGACAGTATCATGGAGATTTAATTTTACAACAGAAATTTTACTTGTATTTATCTTAATAGAATCGGTTGTAGTAGATATTAATGTAATGCCATTATTTTCTTTTTTACAAGAAATCATGACTACAACTAGAATAAAAATAATTGTAATTTTTAAATGCTTCATTAGATGTTTTTCAAAAGATTGGTGAAAAGGTTCTTAAATAATAGTGACCCGAATTTACCATTCTTTTTTACAATTATCATCTAATTCATAATTCATGAACAACATTTATTGTGTTTGAATTATGATTTCATCTTAATTAAGAGTACCATCTTCGTTTATTTTAAACTCCTTAATATTTTGAGATTGAATCTTATTATCAATAAATACCTTTGTAGTAACATGTATAATCTCATTTTCATCAATTGAAAAATTAGTTCGCTCAACATTACCAATAGTTTCGGGTTCAAATAGTTCCCCTTCAACATATAATTTAGAAATTACTTTGTTGTTTTTTATTGCTAGTAAATAGAATCTATATGGAGAATCTCCACAATCCATTGGAATCAATATAAGATTCACACTATTTATTTTGGGCAAAAGAATATATCTTATTGTTTCATTTCCACATAAAAATTCTTCAATACCGACAGGCCGAAATTTTAGAATTTTATATGTGATATTTTCAATGGCATGTATATTGTCATAGGGTAACAAAAAGTTTATCTCATCTATACAAGATTCCAAAATTGCCTTATTTTCCTCCACTTTTTTGAAACACATTATGCAACCTTCTTTTTCGAAAAACACATAGTTGTCTATAAAAAAAGCATCTTGAAAATACTTATCTAACTCTGAATTTTTATCATAAACTCTTTTATTCCTAATTGTTTTAATTATTTTTGGAATATCTATATTGAATTCTTGCTTTAATATTTTCTTATATGTTTCGTATAAATATTTGTATTTAAAATAATCTTCTGATTTTATACTACTAGTGTAAACATCGTCCGTGTACTTATTATTTATAAAAACAGAATCGTTATGAATATCAAATTTTAGTGAGTTATAATTATAATCATCACATAAATAGCTATTCGCAGACAATGAAACTGTTTTAAAAAACAACCAATTATTTCGCTCGTTTGTTGCCAAATCTTCTTTTAAGATTTTAATCTGATCACTTCCTTTTCCAAAATTGGAATTTGATTGTTTACAATTAATAAACAATAGAGTCATAAAAAAGTATATCATTTTCATAATTTTAATGTGTAGAATCATAATTTTTAATTTAAAGTTCTTTCTACTAATAAGCCATCTTGATTTATAGTATAAGTTTTAAATGAAGTGTTTTTTTGAGTACCATTTTTCTTTGTACTGACATTAATTAGATAATCTTTTGAAATATTAAACTGCATAATTGATTCTCCATCCATAACCCCTATTTCAAGACTTGAAATGATTTTATTATTCTTAATTATCACTAGATCATAGGATTCAATATCAAAATCAGTATTACATAATAAAATTGGCTGATAATCTCTAACTTTAGGAAGATACATGTATTCACTAGGTTGAAATTTTCCTTTAAAAATCTCAGCGATAGGATCTTTATCATCGTAACTATATTTTGGATAATTTTCTTTGCATTTTATACTATCATATGGATGCACACAAGTTTGATAATACTCATCAAAATTCACAGGCAGTATTGAATATTTAATGTTTGTATTGGAGAGAATTATTTTCTTTTCCTTTTTAACTATATCACACAATTTAAAAATGTTATTTTTTTCTAACAATTTTTTATCAAAATCTAATTCAATTGGATTATCCGGATCTGCCGAAGTATTATATAATTTACAATCATAAACATTAAGTTTTAACCAAGCTATAGTACTTTCTACAATTTGCTTTGTTTTAAAATCATCAGATATATTATTTTCAATGTAAACTTGGATAATTATATTATCTTCCTCAATTCTATCTATTTGTGTTAAAAATTCTTTGCGTCCTCTCAATTCTAAATTACTTGATTTAACAATTTGATAAGCGATATCTTCGCATGTGAACTGTTTTTCCTTGAGTACAATATTTTGATGGGAATCATTTACTTTTTGTGAATTAGTATCTTTACAACTAATTTGCACGATTAAAAAAACTAATACTATTACTATTCTTTTCATTTTTAAAACTTATTTGATATTCTTGGTATTGTTGAATTAATATCTCTTATATAATTGTTTTGTACATCCTTATCATATAAAGAATGCCATCTTCCAATATTTCCATTATGTCTTAGAATAAATTCTGCAACATAATGCATTCCAGCATCTACAGAAGGAAACACAATATATTTTTTTTTCCTATCTGTAATTTGAGTGTTTCCTCCCAAACCACTTTTACCTTTATTTTCAAATTCAGACCAAAGCCCAATAGGTGTATACTCAGGATATTTTTCATACAGATCTCCATTCCACCCGTATTCTGGACCTTTTGCCCCCTCCGAAACTTCCATTCCAGGAGAGCCACAACTCTTGTATTGACCAGAATTGAAATGTTCACATTCCCAACGATACATCATCTCAATATTTCTAGCCATTTCTTTTCCATACTTCTTATTTATTTTTTTTAATGAAAGTTCAGCATCTTCAATTGTAAAATGATTTTCTTTATATCTATTAATAATTTTGAATAAATTAAAGGGATTTGAGTTATTAAAATCACATTTGCAAGTATCATTAAAGCCTAGTTGTTTGGCTAATTCAACAATGTTCTTTCCATTAATTTCTTGTATAGTTTTAACAAAAAAAGTGTTTTCTAGATATTTTGAATCAAATTCTCTAACATCAATATGTATCCATGTTGTTGCTATAAACTCTTTAGGATAAGACTTTCTTGATGGCTCGACAGAAAACAAATCATTATCTTCCCATCTGATCTGAGCATTAGTGTAAGGCAAAATAATTTTATCTCTAATTTCTTCAATTTGATTCAACTTATATACCTTTTTATCATTTTTGCTAAAATGAATGTCCAACGCCTTGCCCATATGATTTGTTGAACTTCTTCCGTTGAATTTATTATCTTCCCAACATCTATAGCCTGAGAAAATACATTTAAGCTCATATCCTAAATCTTTTTCTATTACAGAAGTATAAAACATTATACTTCGAATTAACCAAACTAAAGACCTATGAATACCTGGATATTCGTAATCATAAAAGGCCTCTTTTTTTGGTTTATTGCGCTTATAAACTGCCTTATATAACTCATTACCAAAACCTTTACATTTTTTACATTTACATTTTATATCATCAAAATGAATAATATATTTTCTTTGAAACTCATCAATAGCACTTAAAACATTTCCACAAATTTTCCCCGTTTCGGGAACTTTCATATAGTCTCGCTGAAATTGCTTAATCATTCTTTCTGTTCTATCTGTAAATTCATCGGTAGGTACATTGCCTCCAAATCCAGCCAAACGAATATTTATTTCTCTAATTAATTCATTTTTATCCCCCTTCTTAATGCAATATTTTCCACCACAATTATCTTCCTTAAACGGCCACCAACTTTGGCTATTACTTAAATCTACCATCATTTTACTGTTGATTACTTCCATAACCGGCTTGGTTGCAATCTCATTTTTTACGATAAGTTTTTTCTCCACATAGTCAGGATTGGCAACGTGAGTATCTAAAGTTGCTTTTCGCGATTCCTCCTTTCCTAAAATTTCGGCTGTTACATAATATTCATGATACTTTCCTTCGTCTGATTCTCCTTTATCAACTTTACTATTCGCTAAATTCACATGCATTGGGTTCAAATAAAATTTGACATCTGCGAAACCACGCCTTACAAACTTTTTTTGAGTGTCTATTTTAAGATTGGTTGTCTTCAATTTTTGCTTATCGCCATCATTTTCCCACAAGGTCACTACAATAGGGAGCAACTCCATACCTACACAATGGACACGGGCAATAATCGAATCTCCGTATGCAAATTTTCTGGTTGGTATTTTTTTCAGCACATTAAGAAGCTCGATCGATGTAATTTTTGGATTAGATGTAGGTTGTGGCTTAATGTGAATCAAAGTTTCTTTTCCATAAGCCTCAACGATCATAGCTACATCTTTTGCTTTTGAACTAATTTCTGAAAATTTATATGTTACGCTTTGTCCTTTTTTTTCTTTTACATTTGCTAGTCGCCATACTTTAGCATCTTTTACATAAATATTCCATTTTATCTCTGAATCAGGCTGCTCAGGAACAATCGTTACAGGTTTTGTGTCAAAAGCCTCTTTAACCTTTTCTACAGTATATTTTTCAGAAACTCCCACTTCGGGAGTTAAGTTTCCAACTATTTTTATTTTCATTTCATTATTAGTTTAAGAACAGAATGTATTTTCATCTTGTAATTTATTCAATGAAAGTGGGCAAATTTGTTGCATTAATTCCCTATCTTCATTATCAAATTGTTGCTGACTCAATTCTGCGATTTGCCCGTGTTTGGTAATCTCGATACAATCTGGTCCTCCTATTGGACAAGTTGCTTTACTGTTTTCAATAAGCATTTTACCTTGATTACTCAGCGTTACTTTTTCATAAAAGCCCGTCCATTGCTGTATCATCGCCTGACAAGGTTTAAAGCTGTTGCCAAGGGGCTGCATCTTGCAATTGCCAAAGGTGTTTTTTTCTAAAGTTTGCCCAATTTCTTTGGTCGTGGCAATTAGTTTTTTATCAGAATCTTTGTCGTTGGCATAATGCTTACTTTGTGATTTTACTTTTAGGGTATCTGTTGCTTGCGGATCTTCGCTAAATTGGCATTTTAAGGTTGCTCCATGAACCACTATGTGCTTTTTACTCATAACTTGTTAAATTTAATCTTGAACCAAAAGTGATACTCCTGTAGGTACAAAGATTTTTTGGGGATTTAAATTCTTTACTTCAATTTTTATTTTCTCATTCATATTGATAAAATCACACTCTACCACAAAATGTTCTATGCTGTAATTATTAGGATTTAAAAAATAAGCTGCATCATAACTTCCGTTGATACACTGATTTTCTAATGTTCCTTTTTGGGTAACTTCAATAAGATTTAAATCATTAAGGCAAGGACTTACTTTTTGCGTAATAAGAAACTTTTGATCCTCAGCATCGGCTAAAAAAGGAAAATAAAGACTCTTATTCGTTTCTAATTCCGAAGTGTATTTCTCATGAATTCCGTTAAAGTAGGCTCTCAAAAACCAATTTCCGGATACATATTTTAATAGTACATCATCATCTTGCATTATGGATTCAATGTTTTCAGTGATATTATCATAAAATTTACCTTGATAAGCTTCCTTAATTTTTTCTTTTCTCTCTTCCCAACGCGCTTTTATCTTGTAGTAACTATTAAGATCAACCCATTTACCTCTACTGTTCACCACAATACGAAGTGGAAATACAAGTTGATCGAGTAACTGAGCCATTTGATATATTTCTTTCTGTGCTACTTTTTCGTCAATCAACAAGGGTGAAATTTTATTGATCTGAATAAAATGATAATCTGTTTGGTTCGTTTGAGGTTGTAGTCTAGTGAGTTTGTAGTACTGACGTAGTGTTTTTTTCTCTCCTTCTTTTTCAATAGTATATTTAACAGAATATTCCGTGTAAAGCTCATGAGGACAAAAAGGCAAAACATATTCACTGCCGACAAAACGTACCGATTTTTGTTTTTTGTTTTTTAACAATGCTTCTTTTTCCTTTTCATTCGGTATAATTATAAACTTCAAATGTTGTGGAAGTCTGCTGCCAATACAATTTTCAAGCTCACTTCGCGTATTGTGATAACGTTTAAGCTCGAAAACTTCTATATTCAGTTTTCGAGCTATACTATCTAAAGTATCATCTTGCTGAATTTCATATAGGATATGATTTGAATTGCTCATTTTCTAATTTATTTTACTTTTTATTTCATCATTTTTAATATGATTTATTTCATTTTTCTCTGCTGTTTCATTCATCATTTCAGCATCATAGATTACGCCATCAGACTTGATGAATTTTTGAGGTTCTACTATTTTCGTTTTACTTCTGCGCTCGCAAATAATCACAGAATTTTCAGTAATCGGGTTTGCTCCTATGTGCTGATCAGGTATAATGTGTTGCTCTTTACGGTGCCAATTGTTTTGTAGAAAAAAGACCCAAGTATAATTTTCTCCGTTAGATTCAATTAATTCGATCTTATTTTCAGGATTGTGCTCGTTGAATCCTTCTAAAGTGAGCATGAACAGGCGTCCAAATTCAACTCTGACAGGTGCAATAGCTCGCATAGAAGTGGGTTTCTGATCGTAATACCCTTTTTTTATTAAAAAAGTAATGAGCAACACGTCTTTTATTTCTTCTTCAGTAACATCATCATATTTTGCTTTTGGCGTCCAGGTAGCGTATTCAGGTGGCGGAATGAGCATCATCAGGTTAAATGAAATGTTGATGCCTGTTGGACACAGGAACAATACAAAATGAATGCACATCAGATACGTAAAGTAAATTCCGTTGAGTGTCGTGTATATAATGATAAACAGTACACTCGAATACAGAATAACCAACGCACCAAAGAGTACTTCTATACCAATATTGGTGGTGCCAAATTGCTTAAAAGCATTTTGATACAGCCAGCAATGCAGTATTCCCATAAGAAAGGAGACCACCTCGTAGAAGAGAAATTCATCTGAAACCTCGGAAAATAATTTGTTATGCCCAAAGAAGACCAACAGGGCATAAAAAAGCACAAACGATAAAATGTACGGATAAAATACCTTTTTGTAGCTTTTGGAAAAATCAGTGACTTTTGCGCTAAATAATAAAGTTAGAATTACGCAAAGTGAAACAATTACGGCCAAGAAGACCATGAGTTCTGTGTCCAGAACTGCTGATAAACCTTTTTTGAACATTATTTAATTTAATGGCAAACATGGGCATTATGTTTAATGTTAATAATTAATTAATGTAGGTAATCTTTGCGAAAGTATAAAAAAAATTGGTTCCTCAAAACAATTCTGTAGTATTTTATTTATTCTTCAAATAAGGATTATAATTATTCGTACATAAACAATTGTAAATGTAGCAGATAGGAAAAAAGTGAATTTTAATATTTAACATTTACGAACTAAATCATAACCGATGTACTTTCAATACAAAAAAAAAGTCCATCAAAACGATGGACTTGTAAACGTACAGCACGATATTTAGGATATGGGTATTTTCAGTATCCATCCAGGCTGAATAACATCGGGATTTTTAATAATGTCTTTATTGGCTTCGTAAATAGTCTGCCACGAAACGCCATGTACTTTTCCTATTTTAGATAAAGAATCACCACTTGTAACGGTATAGTTCGTGGTTGCTCCTTCGGAAACCGCAATATTCATTACAACATCGGCACCTCTAAAATCAGGATCTAATTTTCCGTAGGCATTCCAGATTTTTTCTTTGTCGTCTGCTGATTTTGCGGTTCCATCAATATACAGTACATTGTCTTGTTCTCTAACCTCTAAATTCGACACTCCTAAGTTCTTTGCCAAATCTGTTAACTCTTTGTATTTATCCTGTAAACTCATGATATCTTATTTAATCGTTAGTTTATTATCTACTTTTTGAGGTTTTAATTCCTGTATTTTCTGAATTAAAGGCTGTAATTGACTTCTTTTAATTTCCCCAGAAAGTGTTACAACTCCTCCAACTACGGTTGCGCTTACTCCGTTATACGATTTTACTACGTCGCTTACCGCTTTATCCAAAACACTATCTGTAGTAATAATAACAGCTGCCGCAGCAGTTTCTTCCGGCTGCACAATCTGACAGTTGTTCATAACAGATTTTACCCCTTTAACTTCTTTAATACTAGCTTCGATTTCTTTTTTAAACGCGCCATCTTTACAAATACCCGAAATGGTCGCAACACCATCTTGTACCGTTACTTGTACTTCTGGATTGTCTGCTAATTTCGCACTAATTTCTTTTTGAATATCTGAATCTTTAGGAGCGCACGCAATTAAAGACAGCGCTAAACTCATTGTCAATAAAATTGATTTAATTTTCATAGTGATAGTTTTTAAATTATGGACTTATAAAGTTAATTATTTAAAAACCAATATTTTACAAAATAACCATGTGGTTTTTATATGATCTCCATGTTTGTTGTCATAAAAGACTTTATTTAATGCATAGATAAAACATTTTCAATATAAAACATTGTGTTCCTTTCTCCTATTCAAAACACTCCAAAATGTACTTGATATTTATTAATTTCAGATTTGTGATTTGGCAATTTTCAGCCTATATTTGCTATCGAATAAAAAGAATATGGAACAATTTGTAGTATCGGCTCGTAAGTATCGCCCGCAGACATTTAAAGATGTTGTGGGGCAAAAAGCCATTACCAACACTTTGCTAAATGCTATAGACAGCAATCACCTTGCTTCTGCTCTTTTATTTACAGGACCTCGTGGTGTTGGTAAAACAACCTGCGCTCGTATTTTGGCTCGAAAAATTAATCAGCCGGGATATGATGATCCTAATGAAGATTTTGCTTTTAACGTTTTTGAGTTAGATGCTGCTTCCAACAATTCTGTTGATGATATTCGTAGTCTTATCGATCAGGTTCGAATCCCGCCACAAACCGGGCAATTTAAAGTCTATATTATTGACGAGGTTCACATGTTGTCTTCTGCCGCTTTTAATGCTTTTTTAAAGACATTAGAAGAACCGCCAAAACATGCTATTTTCATTTTGGCAACAACGGAGAAACACAAAATTATTCCAACGATATTATCCCGTTGTCAGATTTTTGATTTCAAACGAATTACAGTAAAAGATGCTAAAGAACATTTAGCAGAAGTTGCAAAAAGTCAGGGAATCAATTTTGAAGATGATGCTTTGCACATTATTGCTCAAAAAGCAGATGGTGCGATGCGTGATGCTTTGTCTATTTTTGACCGTGTGGTTTCGTATTGTGGAACAAATTTAACACGTCAGGCGGTAACTGAAAATCTAAATGTTTTAGATTACGAAACTTATATCAGCATTACTGATTTACTTTTAGAAAATAAAATTCCGGATCTTTTATTGGCGTATAACGACATTCTATCAAAAGGTTTTGACGGGCATCATTTTATTGCTGGTCTGGCGTCACACTTTAGAGATTTACTGGTAAGCAAAACTCCTGCTACTATTTCATTATTGGAAGTTGGTGAACAAGCGCAGCAAATGTACGGTGTACAGGCTCAAAAATGTTCTCAGGATTTTTTATTAAAAGGAATCGATATTGCTAATGATTGTGATTTAAAATATAAATTGAGTCAGAATCAGCGTCTTTTAGTAGAACTTTGTTTAATGCAATTGGCCTCTATCAACTTTGATGGAGAAAAAAAAAAGTTGAGAAATTCATAATTCCGCCTACTTATTACAAAAATAGCGGCTACTCTATTGTTGAAGCTCCAAAAGCAAAAGAACAAACTACCACTCCTGAGACTGTAAAGTCAGCAACTGAAGCTAAAGAAAATACTGTTGCGACTACCAATCAGCAACAGACTGCTCCAGCCATAAAACAGGAAGTACCGGTAACACCAAAACCTGAAATAAGTACTGAGCCAAAAATTTCTGCATTCTCTTTATCCAGCATACGCAAGAAAAAGGAATTAGAAGCAAGCAGTAAATCTTATGTAAAACCCTCGACAATACTACCAACAGAAGATTTCACGGAAACGGAAATGCTTGTAGAATGGAATAAATATGCACAGCGTTTAGGTGATAAAGGTTTAAAGATCATGCAATCTTTATTATTAATCAATGATCCAAAATTAGACGGAACCGTTATTACACTTGAATTACCTAATGAAGGCTCAAAATTAGATTTTGAGAGCCAGCTTAATGGACTTTTAGGTCATTTAAAAGGACATTTACACAACCACAATATTACAATTAGAGTTGATGTAAATGAAACAATTGAGACCAAACGAAGCTTTAACGATCAGGATCGATACAATCGTTTGTTAGAAATTAATCCAAACATCGAACTTTTACGCTCTACATTTGGATTAGATTTACTTTCTTAATTTCTATAATTGATTTTGTTTACTTTACCTTGAGTGCAAAATTATA
>Ga0247817_10001608_pt1 | contig 11750 bp, 6 predicted proteins | sample UWRJL212509R1_FD_178010 | JGI IMG/M metagenome (GOLD analysis project Ga0247817, IMG submission 178010) | Plant litter microbial communities from Arlington Agricultural Research Station in Wisconsin, United States - UWRJ-L212-509R-1 | ecosystem: Environmental > Terrestrial > Plant litter >... | reverse complement strand
GCGACTTGAACAGCAGCCGGTTGAGATCGCGGGTATAGTCGACCGCGGCGGTCAGGTCCGATGCTTCGAGCACCAGCCCGGGTGAATAGCGCGGCCGTTCGAGCGCGCCGGTTTGAGTGATCGTGTCCTGGCCGTTTTCGGCCGAGCAATCGCATCCGCTGTGCATTTCAGGCCTCCTTCTGGTTTGATGTTTCGACGGGTTTTTCCGCAGCCGACGGGGAAGCCGCTTTCCATTGATCGTCGGGCAATACGGCGAAGCTGCTGAGGTGGCGGCCACCCGGCACACTGCCGGTGCTGGGCACGCCGCGCCCGCCGCCAGCGACTTCCTGGCCGTTGCAATCGAGAATCCAGTCGGTGCGGATTTCGATTTCGATCACGGTTCGCTCCTCGAAGCCGGAAGCGTCGTATGAATCGATTTCGCCTGCATAAAATGCACGGTCTATTTCGACCGAAAAACCGCGCGTGGTGCCGACCGGATCGGTTGAAAGCTGCGCCAGCGGCGAAAGCGCCACGATCGGCACGCGGGTAATTGCGCCGACCCCCTCGCGCGGCTCACGCTGGATCAGGGCCATGACCACCACATCCGGCGTGAGCGTATTGGCCTGCACCGGCCCGCTGAACGACACTTTGAATCGCGTAGTTACCGTGCCGGTCCGGCGGCGGCGGTTGTCCTGCCGTTCGGGCGCATCGGCCGGAGTATCGACCGGGGCATCGAACATTCGCTTGAAGTCCGATAGCGGAACTCTCGTCCCGCCCGGCAGCCAGTCGCGCCAGCTGACATCCATAATCCGCGTCAGATCGCATCCGCGCACCAGATCGAACAGCGTTTCGTTACTCCGCGCGAGGCGGCGGGGATGGGCGTCGTCGACCACACTGGCGACACGGGGCTCGCCGCAATCCCATTCCAGCTTCACGCAGGCCAGCGGCACCCCGGCGCAAGGATCGAATGCGAAGCAGCCGTGTTCGCTCAATCCGCCGGTCTGGCATGGATCGAACCCATCGAAGCCGTCCTCGCTCCACCTTACAAGTTGGCGGTGGTTGCCGCGATCAAGGGTGAAGCAGGGCGCATCCTTGGTGGGGTCGTGGGGGCTACCGTGCGGATACTCCGCGCTGGCCGGCCGGTCGGCAGGGGCCGCCTCCGCTTGATCCGGGATCGCTTCTTTGCCTTGATCCTTCTCAGGCGGGGGTGGGGGAGGGGTGTCGTAGCCCTCCGGCGCCGGCCGGTCGCAGCCGCAGGTGTCCTCGCCCGCGCAGGCAGGGCAGCGGCAATCGGGCAGGCCTGACGGGCAGCAGTCGACCGGGCGCAGCGAATAGACCACCGTTTCACACAGCTGGTTCGCCTCGCAGCGCGCACCGCCGCAATCATCGTCGATCCGCACATTGTCGATGCGCTTCTCGGCATAATGCGCCGACAGTAGGTAGAGGCCTGCGCATGGGTCGTCGCGGTCGTCGCAGCGATCTGTGGGCTCGGCGGGTTCTTCGGGTGGTTCGACCACGGCGAGTCCGCAGCCGCAATCGTGCTTACCTGTTCCGAGCCACAGCAGATCGCCGCGGCCAAGCTTGACCGTCGCGCAGGCGACCAGCTCGCGCCCTTGCGGATCGAGCGCGACACCCGGCCCCACGCTCAGTCCCTCACGGTCGATCACAAACCCTTGGACAACGCCCCAGCCGAGCATTGCCCGGTTGACCAGTCGTCGCCGCGCGATGTGATATTGCTGTTCGAGCACATAATCCGCGACGTGCAGCCGCTTGTCGCGGTAATAGCGGTTGCGGCGCGATGGGGCGCTTGGGCCGCAGCCCCCCGCATCGGTTGGTGGTTCGGTTTGCTTGCTCATTCGCCCGCTCCTTCCTCAATCCAGCCGTTGGGCGAGGCCGATGCCGTCGCCGCGCAGCGTGAGTTCGTTTCTGCCGCCAAGCCGCGCCGCGCCGGGAACAAGCCCGGCATCTGGCGCAATCACCGGCCATTCCCGGACCATCCCGAGCACGGCGCCGCCCGCCGCGTGTTCAAATCCGCTCCAGCGCAGTTCCAACCGCACCCCGGCGGGCACCAGCGCCGCGATCATCTGTCGCAATGCCTCGCCCAGCTGCCGCTGCTCGTCTCCGCGCGACGGGATCACGACGAGCAGCGACGCCGCGCGCGCGACCTGCCCGTCACACGGCCCAGCCGCCCGAAGCGGCGTGCGCCCCAGCACCAGTCGCGCATTAAGCCGGGGCACGCGCGCCGATGGCCCGGCCAGGAACCCCGGCAGCCGCCCGTCGCCGAGCGTGATCGGGATCGTCTGCGCGGTCCGGTCGATCACCCGGTAAGGCCGGTCGCCGAGCACCGCATCCAGCAGCGCGAGCACGCCCGCGCGCGTCCCGCGTCCGGCGATGATCGCGGGCGCGGCGCGCAGCAGGTCGCGGCGCTGTTTTGTGCTAAGTGCCTCGTCGAACGGCAAGCCGAGCATTGCTGCCAGCGATGCCAGCCAGCGCGGATCGGTGCGGTCCGGATCGACCCGGTCGGCGAGCCGGTTAATATCATCGTCAAAACCGAGGAACGTGGCTTCCAGCACCGAAACCAGTCGGCGCAACGTGCCGTCGCCATCGCCTTCGGGCGTGCGGAATACAGCGGGGAGGAAGTCCATCAGCCCCGGCGTGTCGTGCTGGACGACCAGCGCGCTGATGGCGGGGGCGGACGCTGCGCCGTTGCAGTGGACCTCGATCGACAGCCACAGCAATTCGCCTGCCGCCTCGCCGAGCGGTGCGGTGTATGTATGGGGCAAATCTGCGAGATCGCTGTCCGGCCCGGTATAGGTGAGCGTTTCCGACCACGGCAGGATCGCGCGCAGCTTGCGGACCCGGCCAGCTGTGTCCTGTTCGTCATCGGCGAAGATGGCTTGCGCCGATGCCGCCAGCCCCGCATCGGCGGTCGCGGCGAAGGCGATTTCGAGCGTGGCACCTTGGGGCAAGGTTGCCGTGATCTGCGCGCGGCCCCATGCGCCCGCCAGCGTGTCGCTTTCGAGCATCGGGGTGAGCAGCAATTCACCCGCCGGGGCGGCACCACCGGCAAAGCGCCGCACTTGCCATCCACCACCGTCCAGAAACACGGCGAGCAAGTCCTCGCCCGCAGGAGCGACGAAGACGGGCGGCCTGTCCCACACGCCCGAGGTGATGACATCGCCTTTGGCATCGAAGCCGATCCAGCCAGCCGCGCCGTTCCAGTGGCCGATCAACAAGGCGGTGCGATTGCCTGAGATGATGTTGTCAGCGGCAAAGGCCGCGCCGGGTTCACCGGTGATGCGGGCGATTGCAAGCCGCAGCACCGGGGCATTGCCGCGCATGATGGCCAACTCTCCGCGACCAGCATCAAGCACAAACAGGGTGCTGCCCGCGGCGGCGATGCGCTGTGGGAGCATTTCGGGCGGAACCGGCAAGGTTTCGGTCACGTCGCCGCGCGGGTTTCGATGCAAGATCTCGCCATCTTCCAGCAGCCAGATGCCGCCCGCATGATCACTGGCGATGTCGCGCGCAGTGGTGGGAGCATTGGCGAGAATTTGCAGCGCTCGCTGGTCGATATGCAGCAGGTTGCCGCCTGCCAAAGCCCACAACGCCGTTCCGCTGCGGACGATGCGGGCAAGCTCTCCCAGCATCGACCCTGCGCAGTCGCAGCCGTGCAGCATTCCGGAAGTGTCGAGCCAGTCCGTGCCGTCGATCCAGATCGGTGCTTCGGGCAGCACGGCCACCACACTGCCGCTTTCCGCAGCCAGCCGGTGATGTGCGGACAGGTTCATCCGCAGGCCGCGAGCCAGTTGCGCGGCGCTCTCGAAACGATAGGCGCGGCCGTCGCTCATGCCGCAGGCCTCCGCGCCGTGACCGCTGCAAGCAGCGGTAATTCGCCGCGCGCAATGGCCAGCGTACCTTGGTGCGAGGGTGTAAGTACCGCCGCCACGACCGCCGCCACGCCCTCGATCCTGCGCGCCCAGCCCGCGACGATCATGGCCGATACATCGCGGCCGAACGGCCACGGGTGTTGCTCCGGATCGAACTGCTCGTTCACCGCCTTAGCCACGGCTGCGGCAACGCGCGCCGGGTCGCTGCCGCGTGTCACCACCACCTCGATTTCCAGCGTGAAGCGCTGGTATCGCGGAGCAACCACCAGCAGCCGTTCACCAGCGGCGATGCGCGGGGCCAGTCGGCGGCGGATCGCAGCGAGCCAGACTGCGTCTTCGCTAGCCGCGTCCTTGCTCGCAACGATCAGAGTGCGCGTTGGCGGGGTGGCGGGCTTGCGGCGGCCGCGTTCCCACCCGTCCTCGACATGCGCCCGCGCTACGCCGAGCGCGGCCGGAAGCGCCATCGCGGCAGCTTCTATCTGCGCCGATGTGACGAGCGGACGCTGGTCGGCCAGCCGCTGGCGCAATGCCCCAAGCGCGCTATCCTGTGTCTCCGGATTGGCGCCGCCCGCGATCTGGTCAAGGTTCTGCCACCGCGTCCCGCCTGCCTCGGAAACCCATGTCGTGGGCTGCATGATATTACCGGCATGACCGCAGCTGAGCGCCACCGCGACCGTAATCTGTTCGCCCAGCGCGGGACGCTGGCCGTTGATGCCATTGCCGAACCGCAGCGATAGCCTGCTTGAGTCGGCTGTCTCGGACATAGCGAACCGGCGATCTGCCGGCTCGCTTTCGTCCAACCGGCCGCGGTGCCAGGGGACTTGCGTCCCGCTTTCGGCGATGCTGGTGACAGCCAGCGATGCGCCGCCATCGACCAGCCGCCATGCCCGCTCCTGCCCGGCCTCGTCTGGATCGAGTAGCGTGGCGGGTTCTAACTCGATCGTTTGGCCCGGCCGCGCATTGCCCTCGGCTTGCACGGTCAGGTTCGCCCGCTGCGCTACCGGAAGGGCGTTGGGGGAGATGGCGATCAGTCGCGGGTTGAGCGAATACCTGGCTTCCGGGCGCAGCACGATCGGTTGCCCAAGCTCGGCAGCGTCGAGTGCGAACACCATCGCGCCGCTGCGCTGAAGCGCAATGGTAGTGTCGCGGGTGCGCGCCAGTCGCGTGCCATCCGGGCGATAAGCCCCGACCCGGCCAAAGTGCTGCACCGGCGCACCAGTGCTGCCGCCCGCAATGCGAAAGCCGAGCGAGAGCAGCACGCGGCCAGTCCCGGCTGGGACGGCTGAAGCATCCAGCTCAACCGTCAGGTCGCCATCGCTGCCGGGGCCGAATGCCGCAAAGGACGCGCCGCTGCGGGCATTTGCGCGCGTCATGTCGTGCAGTTGTGCGCCCGCAGTTACGCGCTTCACCGCGACGGGTAACAGCGTGATTTCTGCGCTCGCCATCAGTCGCGGCGCGCCGCCGTGAGCGGGTTTGAGCACGGCATGGTGTTTGATCACGCGCACTGCGTCCGGCGTGTCAGCAGGAAATACCAGCCCCTTCGCGGGCTGCGCCCCGCGCGCGCGGCTGCCCATCAGGCCGAGGTAGCCGAGCCGTTCGTCGGTGCGGTTGCGGGCCAGCGAATAGACCTGCGAATCCGCCAGCCACGCCATCAGTTCGATCAACATGATCCCGGGATCGTGATAGTTGTAATCGGTCCATTGCCGGGCGAGAGCGGGCAACCGCTGCCGTGCCATGTCCAGCAGCGCGTCAAACTTTACAGTGTCGAGATCGATGCCGAGCGGGATCATGCCGCTTGCTCCACACTCGGCTCGATTGCGGCGATCCGGACCAGCACATCGGCCGGCAGCGGCTGGGGCAGCGGCTTGCTGTCGGCGCGGGTAATGGTGACACCGGTCAGCAACCCCTCCAGCGGCACGGCGGCAAGCGCGGCGGCGACATCGCTTTGGCCGGGCATCGCCCCGATTGGCCAACCGGCTTCGTCATAGCCGCCCGTCTCATGGTCGAAAAAGCGCGCGATGGTTCCGCGAACAGCCGCGAGCAATGCCGCAAGGTCGGCGGTGCGGTCGGCCAGCAGTGTTACGGCGATGGAGATCGGCAGCAGCCGCGGCTTCACGACCTCCAGCTTCGTGCCGATGCCGTAAGTAGCGACGGCGGCAATATTCTCGGCCACACCGAGCAGTTCGGATGGGGTCGGGATCAGTTTCGATCCGCGTCCCGCAACAACCAGCCGCACCCCGCCACGCCGGTTCGATGCGGCGGCCTGCGCCACGCCCGGCAAGCGGTGGCGTGCGTATTCGGCAATGTCATCCAGCGTAACCAGCCGGTCGCCATTGGTCAGCTTGGTAGGCGCACGCGCCAGCGACCGGTCGGTAGTTTCGGCATCCACGCCGCCGCGCGCGGTATCGAGCGCGCTAACCTTGTCGATCCCGGCGATTGGCGACACGGTCTGCAACACCGCGCCCGCCAGCACCCCGTTCGCATCCGCGCCCACGACTTTGCGATAGCCGCGCGCCAGCACCGCGCTGCCCATCGGCGGGACCAGCGCATTGCTGCCATTGCCAAACCTGATTTCGCCGGAGAGTGCGTCGAGCGTATAGACACGCGCGGGATAAAGCGCCTGAGAGCCCGGCAGTTCGTTCAGCTGCTGCCAGCGCACCCACGGGCCCGGCATGCCCTCGATCTCCTCATCCGCACCCAGCCGCTTTGCATCCTCGGCGCCGAGCGGCTCGGCAATCCGCAGGTCGAGACTATCGGGATCGACCGGCGCGGCGACGAGGCGGAAGGTCTGGTCCGGCGCGCCGGTCGAAGCGCCGAGGCTTTCGTTGGCACGCGTCTCGACCGCTGCCGCCATCGTGCCGTTGAGATAGATGGCGCGGACTTGCGGCGACCAATCGGCAGCGGGTTGAGCGGGGGCAAGCGCGATCCAGTAACCCGCCTGCCCAAAATGCGACGCCAGATCAGGCGCTTGCGGCAATCCGAGGAGCAACACGCCGGATTCGCAGAGGCCGGAACTGGTGTCGCCAAGCACACCGATCGGCATGAATGCGCCCGCCCGGAAGGCAAACGCGTTGATTGGCGTGACGTTGCCCGAAGGTTCGGCATCGACATAAAGCGATACTGCATCGCCTTGCAGCGGCTGATCGAAGCCGAGCAGCAGTGCGCGCTGCATCGCGGGCGCTGCCCCGCTGGTGGCAGGGTCGTGCCAGCTTAGGCAGGACGTGCCGGTGCTGCGTTTCGGCGGCTGGGCGGCGGGCGCGGGGGGCGGGGGCAGGTCGTCCCATTGTTCGCAGCATGGTCCTTCCCCGCCTGCCCGCTCCGGTGCATCCGGCAAGGCAGGGTCAAACAGTGTCGAGACAGGCGGGAACAACCGCACCGGCAGATCGGCAAAGTTGGCATTGGTCTGGTCGACCGCGCCGAGATTGTCGAAGGTGAGCACCGTTTCCGGCGCCAGCGCAGTCGGCGCGCAATAGGTGAGATTGAGCGAGATGATGTATGGCGCACGGATCGCGCTGAGATCGCGCGTGACTGTTTGCGTGGAATTGTCGGCGGGCCCTGTAGTGCTGACCGTCACGCGCGCCTGACCATAGTCGCCGCCGATCAGCCGCGCCCGAATCCAGCGGTTCTGGCGGCCGCCGACATCGGTTTCGGCCAGATCGGGGGGCACGGTAAAGAACACCCCGCCTTCGACCAGCAGGTTGGCGGTGGTATCGCGCAAACCCTTGGCATCGAGGGTCCACCAGTTGCTGCCGTTCCAGTATTCCCACGAGAGATCGGGGTTGGCAGGCTGGTCGGGGCCGACCGCGCTCCATGTGCCGGGTTGCATCGTTAGCGAGATGGTGGCGGCATCGAGTGTGCGGTTTTCGAGCAGCGGTCCGGTGAACGGGAAAATGGCGGTGCCGTTGCTGGTCGCGGACTGGCCAAGCTGGGCCGTACCGCGCGCCTCGAACAGTGGCCGCGTAGCTCCGGCATTGCGCAGGGAGGCGACCTCCGTCGCGGGCGCGGAGAAATAGCCGTTTATATTGGCCGCTGAAAGATCGAGCTTGAAAGGCTCGCGATCCGCGTCGGTCATGGCCTCAAGCGCGGCGTAGGTTGCGCCGGTTTGGGGGGCAAAGTTAGGCGGGATCGTCCAATCGTCCGCCTCGTCAGTGCGGGACAGCAGCCAGATATGCGCCTCGGCCGCGTCCTCCAGCAGGTAGAGTTCGAGCGCGGCGGCTTCGTAACCAGCGGTCAGGGTAAGCTCGGTCCCGTCGTCCAACGTCACCGACATTTCCGCGCCGCTCGCCAACCGCAGCGGCAGCAGCTTTGTAGGCAGCGGGTCAGGGCCGGGCGATGGCCGCGCCGTATCCGATGCTGCCTGAAGCAGCGTGTCGCGGGTTACGCTGTGTAGCGCTGCGCGATAGGCAGCGCCGTCCTCGGCATCCTCGAGCACCATCCACGCCGTGTCGGGCGGAAGCAGGCCCGTACGGATGCCGGGCACGTAGTTACCGTTTAGCGCATAGGCGGCATAGGCAGCGGGCACGCGGGCCCGGTAATACAGCCCTTGGTCGGGATGCTGGATGAGCGTCAATGCGTCGGTTTCGATGTACCGGCGTTCACGATTGGCGCTGCTGCCTATCGCGGGATCGCCGAAGATTTGCCGGACCTCGTCATCGATCACCGCAATCCGCGTGGGCACCTGCGTCGCCAACACGATCACCGGCCAGTCGTTGTTATCGTCATCTCCGAGCGGCGGGCTGAACCCGATTGGCAGCGGCGCGAAGACGCCCAGCGGCGGAGCAACGCGCGGCCTCTCACCGGTTTTGTAACGCGCCATCGTGAGAGCGCGGGGAGCATCCGGGTCATCGCCGGGCGCATCATATCCAGCGATGTAAACAGCGCGATCAGCGCCGATCCACGCCGCGCGCATCGTTTCGGGCAGCGACGCCTCGACATCGCGCGCGATCAATTGCGGAAGAGCGTCAGCGCCTTCCCACAGCCAAATCTCCGTTTCGCCTGCGGCATTGATCTTGACCTGTGCCGCGTGCGTGCCCGGCTGGTTCTCGATCCGGATCAGGTCGATGGTCTCGTTATCGACTGCGAGTTGCAGCGAACTGTCTGCGCCGGTCCAGGTGAACAGCTTTTCTCCGCACAGCGCCATTTGCGCGTTCAGGGTATCGCCGATCTGGTAGATCGCGCTGACCATGATGTCGTTGCTCTCGTCATCGCCCGTCAGCCTATTCCATGCCAGCGTGCCTTCCGCCGGGGCTGTCTCGGCGATAAAGGCGGCAGTGTAGACGCCGCCGGGCGCGCCGACGGTGATCTGGATCAGCGGTCCGACCAACCGCGCGGCAACTGGGGCCTGGCTCTCGAACCCTGTCTCGGCGAGTTCGGGCGGGAGCGGCAGGCGGAAGAAGCCGGGCGCGGAGCCTTCGAGCCGCGCGCGATACAGCAGCCCATCGCTGCCGATGGCGAACACCTGCAGCACCGTGCTGCTCGCAACCACCGCCATCGGCCCGAGCGACGCGCCGCCGAGCGTGAAGCACATCCGCACCGCCGCCCCAGCCTTGCCGAAGGCTTCGTTGCAGCCGACGTGAAACGCATCGTAAATCCGCGGCTCGCGCCCGAACGGATGGAACGGGCGGGTGATCACCGCGGGGGTGTTGACCGCAACCGCCTCGAACATCACGCTCGCATCGGTCGCCGGGCAGGTCAGCGCCGCAGCGTCGCAATCGCCAATCGCAATGCGGATGGTCTGCGCAGACTGCACGCCTGAGGATGCCCCATCGCTGAGCATCGCCCGCAGCCACAGGCCGTTGCGGCCCTCGATGGTGGTCTTTTCGGGCTTTCCAGCGGGCTTTTCCAGCCGCCAGCGGCCCTGATTATCGAGCGTTTGCGCGGTGAACGCCTGCCATGCGGGGGCGTCCGGCTCGTTCAGCTTGCCGAACCAGCTCCATACGATTGGCTGCTCAGCAGCCACGCCAGATACCAAGATAATCGTCTGCGAAGGAACGTCGAGCAGCGTGGCATGGCCGAGGTAGAGGGCGTGCGACTGGTGATCGCGCGTGCCCGGTCCCCACGGCGCAAACATCGTCACCTCGCGCACGGGTGAGCCATCGGCCATTGTCGAGCCGAGCGGCGGATCAATCGTGACGAGGTTGCCTTCGACCTTGGTCGCGATGTGATCGTCCTCCGCCGTAGGGTCGCCGATGCGCAGCACCATGCCTGCGGCAAGGCCGCTCGGTGGTTCGATCTGAAGCACCGCCGCGCCTGCGCCTGCGCCGCCGATGAGCCGCCGCAGGGTTGGTTCGGGGCGTGGCAGGGCGGGCGCGAGTACCGGGCCGGGGGCGATGTGAATCCGGTCCTGCGCGAGATCGGCGGCATAGAGCTGCGCAAGCTTGCCGCGTGCGAGATCGAGCTGTGATAGCGTCTCGAACGTCACCGGCGCGCGACCCGCCGCCGCCTGAAGCTTTGTGCCGACCGGTGCGGGCAAACCGGCTGGCGCGGAATTCGCCAATGTGAACGCCACCGGCATTCGTGCGGGGATCGGCGGCGCGCGGCCGAGGCCCATCGCGGTGTAGAAGTTCGCCGCCTGCTTGGCGGGCACCTGGTCGAGCCGCCGGGTCACTTCTTCCCCGATCCGCGCGGCAACGCCGAACAGCGCGTGCAGCACCTCGCCCGGCTCAATCGCATCCGCGCGGTCGGCGAACACCGCCGCCGCGCGGGCGAGCATTTCCTCGCGCAGTTCGTCCTCGCCCCGCCCGTCGAGAAGGATGTCGCTCATCGTGCGCCGCCTTCACGGAAGTAGAACGGATAGACGAGGTTGTCCGACTGGTTGGTTCGCCGCACGCGGTAGTCGATCGTGATCAGCAGCAGGCCGGTCATCGCCTGAAACGGATCGATGGTGATGCCGAGCAGTTCGATCCGCGGCTCGTACGTGACCAGCGCATCACGGATACGCGCTTCGGCGGCGAACAAGGTGGTAGTGCTGATTTCCTCGAACACCATTTCGCGGATGCCGCAACCGAACCGGGGCCGCATCACGCGTTCGCCCGGCGCGGTGTGGAGGATGATGCGGATCGCTTCCTTCACATCGCGGCCATAGGCGGCGAGCGCGATGTCGCCGCCGACCGGATCGAGCTGAACCGGAAAGCTCCACCCGACGCCGAGGAAATCGCGGTGCCACATCAGGTCCATCTCAACCCCCGATCAGCACAGTAGGTGTGCCGCCCATGATCGGGTTGGGGGCACCGGCTTCGATAATCTGATCGCCCATCCGCGCCGCTGGCAGTCCGCCGATCAGCACGGTCGTGCTACCCGCCGCGACTACTCCGCCGACATGCGGCTTGACCCCGTCGACCAGTGGGCAAACATGCGTGTCGCTGCCCGCGCGCCATGCAGGCATGCCGCCGATCAGCACCGTGGGCGCGCCCGGACCGGGGCCGAGTGGCGTACCGTGCGCGGTCATGTCGCCGACGCGGGCTGCGGGCTGGCCCATCAGTTGATCCTCACCACCCCGGCACTGGCCGAGAGCGAGCCGCCGCCTTTGAGGTCGAGCTTGCCGCTTGCCTCGATGGAAATCTGCGGAGCTTTCAGGGTCAGCGATGTGGTTGCCTGAATGGTGATCGCACCGCCATTGCTGTCGATCGTAATGGCGTTCTGCTTGTCGGTGATGCGGATGCCGTCGTCGTCGATCTCGATCTTCTTGCCGTCGCTGAGCTGGATCGTGATCACCCCCTTCGCGGCCGCATCGTCGAACCGCAGGAAGTGCCCCTTGCGCGACTTGACCATGCGAATGTCGTTTTCGGTATTGGAATTGGCGTCGGGCGGCTTGTCGGTATCGCTCCACAGCGCGCCTAGAACGTAGGGGTAGCGAATATCGTTGCGATCGAACCCGACCAG
>Ga0247817_10001606_pt1 | contig 11751 bp, 7 predicted proteins | sample UWRJL212509R1_FD_178010 | JGI IMG/M metagenome (GOLD analysis project Ga0247817, IMG submission 178010) | Plant litter microbial communities from Arlington Agricultural Research Station in Wisconsin, United States - UWRJ-L212-509R-1 | ecosystem: Environmental > Terrestrial > Plant litter >... | reverse complement strand
ATAGTTACAAAAATTTGCACTACTAAATTGTCAAAGTTCATTTGTCTTTTCAACTCCACGTTGAGTGTGGCTTCACGTAGCTTTTTAGTGCTTTGTTGCGCCTTTCAGACTTAGATAACTATACATGGAGTTTTCCACTGAGTCAACACCTTAATACAGGGAAATTTATTATTTTTCGTTTCTCACAAAAAACAGGCCTAAACTTCCACTTACATATAGGTCATATATAAGCTTTAATTTAGGCCTGAATTACTAAATAAGTGACAAGTAATAGACAGCGATGCCTACACCTACCCCTATAAGACAACCGACGGCTACCTCTAGAGGGGTGTGCCCCATCGCGACACGAGGGAATGGAACTTTGCTTTTTTGCTCTATTAATAAAGCAGTCAGCGCCACCCCTTGTTCACCAGACGAGCGACGGACCATCATAGCGTCGTATATGACGACAGATGAGAACACCAGCGCTAAACCGAACAAACCAGACTGGACGCCATCTATATAGGCAATGACGACCAGTACAGCTACGACGGTTGCACTGTGCGCGCTAGGCATGTGACCCGAGAGGTACAGTTGTCGATATGAGGCTAGCCCTCGACTCTTTACACTCGCGATCACATACTTACCAGCTTGCGATACCACCCATCCCAATACACCTGCGACGATGTACGGTGAGAGTATGTCAAACATTAGGCTTCTTTCGCTCCATCGACAACGTCAGTCGCTTCGGCTTCATCAACCTCTTCGGGTTGCTTTGGCACAAAACCGTATGAAGACAAGATATCCCCTTCACCTAAGCGCATAATGCGAACACCTTGAGTAGTACGGCCGATAACTGGAATGTCCTTTAATCCAACACGAATGGCTTGACCCTTGTTAGAGATAAGTAGGATTTCTTCAGTATCAGCTTCTAATGAACGTACAGCGACAATTGGACCAGTCTTGGCAGTAACAATTGCGGCTTTAATACCAACACCACCGCGTTTGTGTGATGGGAATTGGGCTGCTTTAGTTACTTTTCCGTAACCATTCTGGCTAATAACTAGCAACTTGCCTTCGTTTTCAGCCACGATGTCCATACCAACCACCTTGTCGTTTGGACGCAGGCGGACACCACGAACACCGCGAGCAGCACGGCCCATTGGGCGAGCGTCGGTTTCAGCGAAGCGAATAGCTTGTCCAGCGGATGTTGAAATAATAACATCATCCTTACCAGAGGTGCGCTTAATCCAACGCAGTTCATCTGCATCATCTAACTTAATAGCGATGAGGCCATTTGTGCGGATATTTGAGTAGTCCTTCAACGGAGTCTTTTTGACTGTACCCTTGATGGTTGCCATAAATAGGTAGCCATCTTCACTGGCATCTTTTTCGTGCTTAATGATTGAGGTAATTTTCTCTTCAGGTTGCAATGACAACAGGTTAACTGCAGCGACACCCTTGGCAGCTAAGCTGGCAGCCGGTACTTCGTAGGCCTTAAGGCGGAAGACGCGACCCTTGTTCGTAAAGAAGAATAGCCAGTCATGGGTATTAGCTGGAATCAGCTGGTCAATGACATCTTCTTCTTTAGTGGTCATACCCCGTTTACCCTTACCACCACGGTGTTGGCGACGGTATTCGCTGACGAGTGTTCGCTTAATATAGTTCTCTGTTGTTAACAGAACAACAGACTCTTCTTCAGGGATGAGTTCTTCATCGCTAAACTTGCCCATCTCGTGTGCAATCATTTGAGAACGGCGGTCATCACCATACTTCTCTTTTGCTTCAAGTAGTTCTTCTTTAATAATGCGCAAGATTTCTTGTTCATCACCAAGAATACGTTCAAGTTCTGCAATGAGTTCGAGTAATTGACGTAATTCTTCTTCAATCTTGTCGCGTTCCAAACCAGTAAGGCGGCGAAGTTGCATAGCCAAGATAGCTTGGGCTTGAATTTCACTCAAGCCAAACTTCTCAATTAAGCCCTTTTGCGCATCTTCGCTGGTTTTACTGGCACGAATCAGTTTAATAACTTCATCGATGTGATCAAGGGCAATTTTGTAACCCTCTAAAATGTGGGCACGGGCTTTAGCAGCCTTGAGTTCGAACTCAGTCCGGCGCCGAATGACAACCTGACGGTGCTTAACAAACTCTTGCAGAATTTGTAGCAAGCTAAGGATACGTGGCTGAATACCATCTACTAGTGCCAACATGTTGTAGTGGAAGGCAGTTTGCATAGCTGTCATCTTAAACAATTGGTTAAGCACCTTCTTAGGGTAAGAATCTTTACGAAGTTCAATAACCACACGTACTTTACCGCGGGCACTTTCGTCACGAAGGTCGCTAATGATGATTCGCTTGTCTTTGTGAAGCTCAGCAATCTTTTCAATAAGCGTTGCTTTATTTACACCATATGGCATCTCTGTAATGACAATTTGACTACGACCCTTTTTGGTTTCTTCGATGTTAGTCACTGCACGAATTACAACACTTCCCCTACCAGTTTGGTAAGCTTGGCGCATTGGAGAACCGCCATAAACGATGGCACCAGTTGGGAAATCAGGGCCTTTAACGAACTTAAGCAGGTCGTCAACGACAGCATCTGGGTTATCAATTAAATGAATAGTTGCATCAACTAATTCGCCTAGGTTGTGTGGCGGAATGCTGGTTGCCATACCAACCGCAATACCAACTTGGCCGTTAAGCAGCAAGTTTGGTAGGCGGGCTGGAAGCACTGACGGCTCTTGTTCGCTACCATCGTAGTTATCGCGGAAATCAACGGTATCTTTATCAAGGTCATCAAGCAGTTCGTTACCGGCACGGCCCAAACGGGCTTCGGTGTAACGGCTGGCCGCTGGTGGGTCTCCGTCCATTGAACCGTAGTTACCTTGCCCATTTACTAGTGGGTAGCGCATCACCCAGTCTTGAGCTAGGCGAACCATAGCCATATAGATAGATGAGTCACCGTGTGGGTGGTATTTACCCATAACGTCACCGACAATACGGGCACTCTTTAGGAAACGACCACCTGGCCGAAGGTTTTGCTCACCCATTGAGTAAAGGATACGGCGGTGAACTGGCTTCATACCGTCACGAACGTCCGGTAAGGCACGTTCAACGATAACGCTCATTGAGTATTTAAGGAAGCTATCTTCCATAACGTTCTCAACGGTAAGTTTTTCAACACTTCGAGAGTGAGTTTGTGGAATTTCGATAAGTTCGCCTTCTAGTACAACTGGGTTGTTGCCATCGATAAAGGCGTTATCTTCAATTGGTTCTGCAGGTTCGTTCGGGATTTGATCATCATTCATAATTAAACATCCAAGTCGGCCATATTAAGTTTCTTTGCGTTGCTTTGGATAAAGCTTTTTCGTAAATCAACTTGGTCGCCCATTAACTTTGTAAAAATTGCGTCGCTTTTTTCGGCATCCTGTACGTTTACTTGGATAAGTACACGGTTTTCAGGGTTCATTGTGGTGTCCCAGAGCTGTTCAGCGTCCATTTCACCAAGACCCTTGTAACGTTGCAGTAAGGTAACGCCGGCTTGCTTGTTAATATCAGCCTCAGGGTCGATATTCACGCCCTTAGCGCGTCGTTCTTCGGTCATTGCAACCAATAATTCATCACGCTCTTCGTCGCTGTAGGCATAGGTCTTTTTGGTACCCTGTCGTAGCAAGAACAGTGGTGGTTTCGCTAGGTAGACATGTCCCCCATCGATTACTTCACGCATGTAACGGAACAAGAATGTCAAAAGTAGTGTTGAAATGTGGCTACCGTCGACATCGGCGTCGGTCATGATAACGATACGGTGGTAACGCAGGCCGTTAATGTCGAATTGGTCACCAATCCCTACACCGAAGGCTTTAATCATGTTCACAATTTCAGTGTTACCAAGCATACGGTCAAGGCGAGCACGTTCAACGTTCAATACCTTACCACGGAGTGGCAAAATAGCTTGCGTACGGCTATCGCGGCCAGTTTTCGCTGAACCACCCGCAGATTCACCCTCTACAATGTAGATTTCTGATTCTTTAGGGTCTTTGCTTGAACAGTCAGCTAGCTTACCTGGAAGGCTCATACCGTCGAGGGCACCCTTACGAATGACGTTATCGCGGGCTGCACGGGCTGCTTTACGGGCACGGGCAGCAAGCAGTGCTTTACCAACAATCTTCTTAGCGACAGCTGGGTTTTCATCGAGGTAGTACGAGAAGTACTCGTTCATCACTTGCTCGACGTAACGACGGACTTCCGGGTTACCAAGTTTGTTTTTCGTTTGACCTTCAAATTGAGGGTCAGGCATCTTAACCAAAATAATGGCAGTGAGCCCTTCACGGACGTCATCACCACTCAGGTTTTCTTCTTTTTCTTTTAGTAGGCCGGCTTTTCGAGCGTATTCGTTAATAACGCGGGTCATAGCTGTACGGAACCCAACTAAGTGCGTACCGCCGTCAGGTGTTAAGACGTTGTTGGCGAATGGTTTGACTAGTTCAACGTAAGTTTCGTTATATTGAACGGCAATTTCAACCATCGTATCTTCAACCATCTTCTCAACATAGAAAATACTATCTGTAACGACATCTTTACCAATATTGAGGTGCTTTACGTAGCTTTGGATACCACCTTCAAAGTAGAAGGCTTGGCGTTCGTTAGTGCGTTGGTCTTCCACTGATACGAAAACACCTTTTGTTAGGTAGGCTTGGTGACGAAGGTAGTCAACAACCCATTTGTAATCGAAGGTTACAGTTTCTTTGAAAATTGTATCGTCTGGATAGAATGTAATTGATGTCCCGTTTGGACGGTCAACCTTACCAACTTTTTTGAAAGGAACTTTTGTACCACCACGTTCGAATTCGATGCGGTACAGTTGGTTGTTTTGGACCACTTCGGCAATCATGAGGGTCGAAAGCGCGTTTACCACACTTGAACCCACACCGTGAAGACCAGATGATACCTTATAACCGCCGCCGCCGAACTTACCACCGGCGTGCAGCACGGTCAAAACTGTTTCTAGTGTAGATAACCCAGTTTTTGGGTGCTTGTCGACAGGAATACCACGACCGTTGTCGCTAATTCGCATTCCGCCATCGGCCAGAATAACTACTTCTACCTTTGTGGCATAGCCCGCAATTGCTTCGTCGATTGAGTTATCGGCGATTTCTTTAATAAGATGGTGCACACCGTCGAAACCGGTGCTACCAATGTACATACCAGGACGCTTACGAACTGGTTCGAGACCCTCAAGAACTTGAATCTGAGAACCATCATATGATTTGTCTATTTTTTGAGCCACTTTAATTACCTTCTCCCCTATATTTGTAGGACTAACAACTATATCGTCGTCCGCCCACCGGCCGTGCTATATACATCTATTATACTAAAAAAAACTTATTCACTCAAGTTACTTGCATTGAACATAATAGTTATGCTAATCTTTGTATCAAGAGGTTCTCTACTAACACAAAAAAATAAAAAATATGTTCAAAAAAATAGTCTCACAGCTCTCATTTAGTCCAGCCCTCGTCGGGCAGCTCAGTTTTTATGCCAAGCGTCTTAAAAAAGAACAAACTACCCGTCGTATAGGGTTAGTTTTCGTTGCTTTAGCGTTAGTAGTGCAAAGTTTAGTGGTTTTCCAACCACCTGAATCGGCCAATGCAGCCAATGCCAGCGATATGATTCCTGGTGGGCTTGGGCTCGGCTCGGCGCGCTCGTTTAATAATTTCTTAGCACCATACGATCGTGGCGAACGTCACCTTCAGGACATATACAACTATTTCGGCATTACTCGTGCCGAAATTATGGGAGCAAGTGCGAACTATTCTAGCTTTACAGTTGGAAATAAAATCAGCTGGGGCTTTGAGAACCGCGCCGGCTCGACTGGTGTGACTATTACAAACGGTGCCGGTACACCCGTAACAACCCTATACGGTCGCCCAATGAAGAGCATTAACCCGGTCAATGCGAAAATCTATTCATACATAGGCTATTCACAAAAAGTTGGTTGGTTCGCAATTATGCAAGCTTGTGGAAACTTGGTAACTGATATTTACCCAAGCCCACCACCACCGCCAACCCCTCCTACGCCACCAACACCTACCCCTGCGAAACTTTCGTACAACAAGACTTCTACGAACGTTACCCAAGGAAATGTTGATGCGACCAAAGCAACTGCCCGTGTAAACGACAAGCTTACCTTTAAGCTAACTGCTACAAATACCGGTCAAACAGCTACAACGCTTGATTTCAACGACAATATCGCTGATACACTCGCCTTCTCTAAGTTAATTGATAATGGCGGCGGTGTATTAAACCCAACAACCAAAGTGTTGTCATGGGCAGGAGTACCAATCCCAGCCGGTGCAACCGTTTCCAAAAGCTTTAGCGTTCAAATGAATACGAGCCTGGAAACAACTAAAACCGATTGTAAGTTAGTAAATACCTTCACTAGTAGCACCGTTATTGTGCCGGTTGGCTGTACATTGCCACCTGCTAATATAAAGCTCTCAAAATCAGCTCAGAACGTTTCACAAGGCAATATTAACGCCACAACTACAGCCGCTAAAGCAAAGGATAAGATTACCTTTACGCTAGTTGCTGAAAACAAGGGTGGTTCACCTAAGGACGTTGTGTTCGAAGATATGATTGGCGACACACTTGAGTACTCAAAGCTTACCGATAACGGTGGTGGTACGTATAACGAAGCAACTCGTACTTTGTCATGGCCAACAGTTAACCTGAAAGCCGGTGAGAAAGAAATTCGCACCTTCACTATCCAAATTTTGGCAGTTATCCCAGCTACTCCAGCTGGTGCCAGCGACCCAAGTTCATACGACTGTCGCATTGAAAACGTCTTCGGTACTGATGTCATCATCAATATGGAATGTCCTCCACCAAAAGTTATTGAACAAGTTGTTCCAGAGTTACCACACACTGGACCACGTGAGAACATGATATTCGCTGGTATTGTACTATCGATCGTCACCTTCTTCTACTTCCGTTCAAAACAATTATCAACCGAGGTTCGATTAATCCGTCGTGACCTTAACGGAGGAACCATCTAATGGCTGAGCAGTTACCACAATCACCTGAATCGTCACCAGAGAAAAAAGAACTGTCACCGGAACAGTTAGAAGCCTACTCCAGTGTCGAGGCAGCGCTTGAAAAGAACGCTGAAAAATCTAAGGTAGAAAACGGTGAAAAAGCCGTTGAAAACGCCAAGATCGAAGCCCTTAAAGAAGCTATTAGTGTCGAACGAGGCAGCGCAGAAAAGAAAAAGAAAGAATCTGGGGCCCCTGCTACCCGCCGTCACGGTGTGGTCAGCAAGAAAGAAGCCAATGTTAGTTACAAGAAGCACATGAAGAAGCTCCAAGAAGAGCTCCCTCCAGTGCAACGTGGCTTCAGTAAGCTCATTCACAACCCTGCCGTCGAGAAGACCAGCGAAGTGGTTGGCAGCACTGTAGCGCGCCCTAATGCGGTGTTAGCTGGTGCAGTTGTCGCCTTCTTCGCAGTGTTAGCGGTATACCTTATCGCCAAACACTTCGGCTACGTCCTATCAGGCTTTGAAACCATCGGTGCCTTCATCGTTGGTTGGGTACTGGGCGTTTTGTACGACTTCTTCCGTGTAATGATTACCGGTAAAAAAGCGTAATAGAAATTTCACTCAAACAAAAAGGCAACCTCGGTTGCCTTTTTTAGTTATTGAATTGTTAGCGTAGTTTAATATGTACGCCGTCGTCACCTGCGTTGGCCGCAGCGTCGCGAACATGAAGTTTATCAGGTTCAACGGGGGCTACTGGAGCCGGTGCTGCAACTGGTTCAGTAGGTTTTTGGGCCGGTGGCGCAATTGGTTGCGCTTGCGGCTGGGCTGACGGTTGTTGCCATGCCTGTGGTTGCCAAGGAGTTTGTGGCGCTATAGCAGGCTGAGCCGCTGGAGTTGGTGCTACAGCTGGCGCTGGAGCAGATGGTTGTACAGGTGTAACTGCTGATTGCGTTGCCGGTTGTGGCGCTGTCGCCTTCGTACTACCATTGGCAATCTCTTGGCGCTTAGCTAACCAATCATCAAGGAAAGACGGTGCAGCGGTTGGTTTTGGCGCCCCACCTGGTTGACCCATCGGTTGGCCACTTGGCAAGCTTGGAGCCCCTACAGCGCCCTGCGCGCCTACACCCGGTTGCATATTCGCATGTGGGTTTGCACCGCTCTGGAAGGCTGCCATACGTTGTTCTTGGGCCTTCTTTAATGCTTCCATCTTCTGTTTCTTAGCAGCATCGCCGGCACCCATACGGGCAAAGAAGTCTTTTTCAACTTGGGCCCGTGGTTGTCCGAACTTTGTAGCCGACAATTTCTTGAGCGCATCCTTTAATTGAGGGTTTGGCTGACCAAGCGGTGGCAACAGTGACATACTAAACGCCGCTGATGGCACGTCGTGAATCATAACCGATGCAATGGTCTGGTAGTTTGGCATACGGGTTAAATCTTCCGCATCGAAGGTTGGTGAGAATTTCTTCACCAAAATTTCGGCGTCAGTAATACCAATACGTCCACTAATAACTGTACCGATGTTACCAAGGATAGCCTCGCGGATTTGATCGGTCAGCTGGGTCATGAACTGGTTCGCTAGAATAAGGCTTAGGCGATACTTACGTGCTTCCGACAGAATGGTCGCAAAGCTCTCAGTGGCAAAGTTTTGGAACTCATCTACATACAAGCTAAAGTCTTCACGCTGGTCTTCGGGGATATCAGCCCGGCCCATGGCAGCGGCGTTAAACTTCATGACAAAAATCATACCGAGTAGTTGCGAGTTCAACTCCCCTACTTTACCCTTTGAAAGGTTCACCAAAAGGATCTTTTTGCCATCCATAATTTCGCGGAGGTTAAAGCCACTCTTCGTTTGGCCAATGATGTTACGCATCATGTCATTGGCTAAGAAGGCACCAAACTTACTGGCAAACCAACCAAGCATTTCACCCTTAGCTGATTCACTGGTTTGGGCCATTTCCTTGTTCCAGAAATCAAGGACCGTTTGTGAGGTAAGGTGTTTAATTTTCTCATCCGCGAAGGCTTGGTCGATGAATACTTGTTGGACATCAAGGAATGATGAACCGGCTGGGTCTGACATAACCGTCAGGGCAGCGTTACGGAACCACGATTCAAAGCGCGGGCCAATAATACCAGTGTGACCTGGGTCGTATAACTTATACAGCATGGCGATTGTTTCTTGAATTAAGAAGTCACGTTGGTCTTGGTTGTCAAATTCAAACAAGTTCAAACCAATTGGCATGTCCATGTCACCTGGGCTAAAGTACACCACGTCTTCTACGCGTTCTTTCGGAACCATGCCTAATAATTCTTCGGCAGAGTCACCGTGTGGGTCGATAAAGGCGAAGCCGCGGCCGTCCATCATGTCTTGGTAAGCCAGGTTTTCCAGTAGCTTCGATTTACCAGTACCGGTTTGCCCAATAATATAAGTGTGACGGCGACGGTCTTTCGTACCTAGGCGGATTTCTTTTTTAACACCACGGAATTCGTTGTAGCCCAACAAGAAACCATCGTCCATAATTTCAGTCGGGCCATCAACCTGCTTAGTTGCTTGGCGTTGTACTTGGGAAGTTGGAATGCTGTTTTGGTCTGGCAAGTGGAAAATGCTGGCTAGCTCGACAGTGTTCAAGATATTCTGGTTGACCGCCTGCGGGAAGAAACGGAAAATATAAGCCGTTACAAACTCTTCCATGTTTTTAGCGACCGCAAACTTGAAACCATTATTAGTTGGCGAGTCGAATAATGAAAAAGCCGAGACGACATTATTCATCAGTGCTTGCGAACGGCCAGCTGTGTTCGATGACGCTACTACACGAATTAACGTTTCGTAACCCGGATAACGAGATTTATTTTCAATAGCATCAACAATCCCCTGTTCGGTTGAACTCAGTTGCTTGTCTTCAACTTTCGTTTCACCAGCTTCAGGCGGTTTCCAAAGGGCTTCAATAATACCTTTTGGCTGGAAGCCACCCTTAACTCCTTTATTCTTGCGGATTTGGTTGGCAATATCGCCGGCAGCTTTTGACCAACCAGGCAGCGCTGGGCGAATAAGCAACTGAATACCGACGCCGTCGCCACGAGTTGCCCCAGACAATGCGTTCAGTAGTGCCCGCGTAGCGTCACGCTTGGCTTCTTGGTAAGTTGCAATTGGGTAGCCGAAATCTTTCTTTAAAGTAAACTCACCACCAATGGTGCCACTCATGTGGCCAGCCGGGTTAAAGATGTTGCGTTCGCTGACTTCTTCAAGCCGCGCCGCTGGGTAAGCTGCAGCAACTGATTGTTTAATAACATCTAATAATGAGACCGGCGCAACTACATAGTAATGTACCAGGCCTTCATGGGCGACAATTTCAAATGAAATATGGCGTTGCCCATAAATGCGCGACTTGAAACCTTTGGTAGCTGTGCTGGCAATAATGTTATACATCACCTGCGCCTGGCTGAGCACTTCTTCAGTTAGGTCACGTTCGTCACGGCCGTTACCATCAAGGTCAGAACTCATTGGCGGAATATGGATATACATAGGGACCATCTTCAAACCACGTTCGTAGTTTTTAGCTTCGCGCAGGACTTTACGATATTGCATAAAGGCAAAGCCACCTATACCAGCAGCTGCTAGTAAGATGACCACAATCGTAATAATAAATCCTAACACCTTCCCTCTTCCTCATTTCTCTCTGGTTCTTATTCGCTGGCGCTGACTACTCGGTTGTACCGCTTTTGTAGATAATCGCGCTGAAGCTCATTTACTTTTAGCGTTCTCGCGTGCGGGTCGTCCTTGGTCTGGAGTATAATCTCTTTTGCTTTGTCCACCCACTCTTTTTCAATTAGGTCTTCGTCAGCGGCAACTAGCGGCGTGGCGCTGGAAGCGTTTTGCGTCAGATCATTTGGTGGCACAATTGGCGGTGGCACCGGTGGTACCGCTATTGGGGCGGCGACAGTTGCAGCATCTGCTGCCCGCGCGCCAGCCTCAGCCGCTTGTTCACGACGTTCGGCACCTTTTTCAATCCCCGTCTCAAGTGGCGGCAGTGATGGAATGTGCTCACCAGGCAAAGACGGTGGCATTGGGAACTGTTCTGGACCCATTGGTGCCGATTGAGAATTCTCGGGTTTCATATCTGTGATTATAGCACGCGGAGCCAGTAAAAAGCATGAAACTTATGCTTTTTTGACTACCGAATTCGACGGCTTACATACACACAGGCAACTACTTCAAAAATAATGACTAAAAGCAGCTCGTATACATCAATTGAGCGCACTGATTGTAGGGCGAGTATCATAACCGGCGCAGCTGCTAATACCGTACTGAAGTAATAAGCGCGCCGAAATGGCATGGCAGTAATTGGTTTGCGCACTGTCATACCCGTACTGACGGTAGTAATAAGGTGGGAAATTCCAAACAAAAAAAAGCTTATCAAACCGATGAAGGTCAGATAAGCTGTAACAAAAATCACGAGAAGTCCGAAAGGACCGGCTGATGCTGGCGTAGTAAAGGTCAGCATAGCGCTAAGCAAGCAGAGACTTGCTAAAGAGAGAGTGGCAATAATTCTTGGTAACATCCCTGTTACTATATACGAAACCACTCAAGTTTAAAATGGAGCCTGAGCGGAACGCCTTAATGTTCAGGTAACAGCAAACGCCGCAAAATATAAATATGAGCGTGTGTACCGGTGAACAGCGAACCGCTGCAGACAATCTGACCGCTCCGAGTAAACTCGAAGCATACCGTTTGCTCATAGTCT
>Ga0247817_10001604_pt1 | contig 11764 bp, 10 predicted proteins | sample UWRJL212509R1_FD_178010 | JGI IMG/M metagenome (GOLD analysis project Ga0247817, IMG submission 178010) | Plant litter microbial communities from Arlington Agricultural Research Station in Wisconsin, United States - UWRJ-L212-509R-1 | ecosystem: Environmental > Terrestrial > Plant litter >... | reverse complement strand
GAACCCGGTCGTACAACGCGCCGAGGCTGGTATAAGCCGAGCCTTGCAAGGCTTTGGGGTCCAGGGTCAGGGCTTTCTCCAGATCGACTTTCGCGTCCTTGACCTTGCTCAGCGCACCCAGCCCGCCTTGGGCTCCGGCCCAACTGCTGGTGACGATGCCGGACCAGATCCAGGCTTCGGCCACCGTTGGGCGCTCCTGAGTGAAGGTCGAGGCCTGGCTGGCAAGTTTCTCGAATGCTGCCGTGCGCTGGCCCTCAGGCAGTTCGTACTGAATATGCGCCCAGCTTTGCTGGATGCCCGAGAGGCGTTGCTGGTCAGCGGCATCCAAAGCCCAAACGCTTTGGCTCAAGGCACCCAGTAGAAGGCAAGCGGCGATTCTCTTCATGGCTTGTGGTTCTCGTTGTCGTTCTTCTGGCTCAGGCGGCGGATCAGCGGTAATTGCTTGCGCAAGCTGCGGTCCACCAGGTTGGGTAACAGGTTATTCAGGCGCACAAAGAAACGTTCCGGCCAGCCCAGGTACACGTTGCGATGGTCGCTGGCGATGGCGTGGATAACCGCCGAGGCAACGGTTTGCGGATCGTCGACGTTGGATTTGAGCGCGTCATTCAACGCCTGCGCCGCCGGGCTGTTCATGCTCGTGCGGGTGGCGCGCGGCGCGACGTACAAGACGCCGACGCGGGTGTCTGCCAGTTCCCGGCGCAGGGCCTCGGAGAAACCGCGCAAGGCGAACTTGGTGGCGCAATAGCTGGCGTAGCCGGGATAGCCGATGGAGCCGTAGGTCGAGCCGACGTTAACCACCATTGCACTCTCTGCTTGCTTGAGCATCGGCAGGAAGATTTTAGTCAGGCATATCGGCACGCTGATGTTCACCGCCAGCATCGCGTTGATGTCACTGTCATCCAGCTGATCAAGCATGGCGAAGTGATTGACCCCGGCAGCGTTGATCAGCAGGTTGATACCGCCGATTTCTTCGGCGGCGCTGAGTACTTTGCATCGGTCGGAGCGAAACGTCAGGTCAGCACCGACCCAGCATAGATGCTGCGGGTAGCGTGTCAGCAACGGCTCCAGGGATTCTCGATGTCGAGCCACCGCCAGCACGCGGGCACCCCTGGCGCACAGGGCCTCTGCGATGGCCAGGCCGATTCCGCCGCTGGCACCGGTCAGTACTACGCGAGCTTCAGTCAGACGCATGCAGGTTCTCCGCTTCGCGCGGCAAGCCACGGAACATGTCGGCGTAAAGTGTGTACACCACACGGGATGCGTGAATGACCGCCGCCTGATCGTCCGGATCTTCGAGCTTGTCCATCAGCCGGCGGTAGGTCTGCATGTGTTCGATATCAAGGGAACCGTGAGAGCTGAGGTAGCTGAAGGCCGTTTCCGGCAGGTCCAGCCGTTCACGAATGCTGCCGGCCGCGTGGGTGGCGAGGGCGATGCTGGTGCCTTCCAGCACGTTGACCATGCCGAACAGACCCACCGGGTTATCCCGCGCGATCAGGTCGTAGAGAAAACTGACCATGAGTTCGATCGGCAGGGATGGACGACCGTCGCGCACGGCAGCTTTATCGCCGCCGCAGGCCTGTATGTCGTTGAGTACCCATTGTTCGTGTCCGTATTCGTCTTCTATGTACTCGCATACCGCTTCACGCAGCCACTCCAGGCGCGAGGGCAGTCGCGCGCCACAGGCCATCATCAACGGTACGGTATGACGCACGTGGTAATAGGCCTGCGCCAGAAAGGCCCGGTAGCTTTCCAGGCTGACATTGCCATTCAGGGCATCTCGGATAATGGGCAGGTTGAACAGTTCGTGCCGTTCCTGTTGCGTGGCTTCTTGCAAGGTGTCGAAAAAACTCATGATGCGGATTCCTCGGAAATTCCCGATTCAGTCAGTTGCGCCCGGTAATGCTCGATGATCGCGTCGCGGCGTGGTCGGCCATTGGCAGTCAAAAAGCCGTTGGCGGGCGTGAAGGGTTGACCCAGACGAGTCCAGTGATGGACTTGGGCGTAATTGGGCAAAGACTCGTTAACCTCGGCCACGGCAGCGGCCAATTCTTCGTCGGTGCAGTCCGCACGGTGGGGCCAGAGCAGCGCGTGGTTGCCTGGCATGGCTTCGCCATAGACGAACGCCTGGGCGATATGCCTGCGTTGAGTCAGTTCCGCCTCGACCCACTCCGGGTTCACGTTGCGGCCGAAACTGGAGACGAACTGGTGCTTTTTGCGTCCCGTCAGGTAGAGAAAACCTTCGGGGTCGAATTCGCCAAGGTCACCGCTGGGCCACCAATCGTCGGTGTGCGGTGGCTCTCCCAGATAGCCCAGCAACGCCGAACCCTTGATCAGCACCTCGCCATCGTCAGCGATTCGAATTTCCACGTGGGGCAAAGCCCTGCCGACACTGCCGGGGCGGCGTGCCCCTGGTCGATTGAGGCAGACCACCGAGGCACACTCGGACAATCCGTAACCTTCATAAACGGGAACACCAATGCGCTGGGCACGTTCCAGTAATTTTTTCGAAACCCTTGCGCCCCCCACAGCGGCAAAGCGCAACGTGTGCGGATTAAAGAGTTTCTGTTCAGCCGCGCCGACCAGCATCAGCAGCAACTGCGGCACCAGAATCAGGCTCTCGGGCGCACGTGTGGCAAGGCAACCGAGCATCGTCGGCACATCAACGCCGCTCGCCCCCTGGATACCGAGGGTTTTCTGGCTGGGCAGGCTCAGTGTTGCGCCGGCATAGAGCGCGGCGTAACACCCCAGGTTCTCCAACAGGATCGCCAGCGGCAGCACCGCCAGATGATGCCGCGGATCGGTGGGTTGGCTGGCCTGATGCAACTCGCGAGCGACACGCAACAGGCTCTCGGCGCTGAGGCAGACGCCTTTTGGTGTGCCTGTGGTGCCGGAAGTGAAGGTCAGCTTGGCAGTGCCCTCAGGCATTTGGGTCAGACCACTGAAGGTCTTGCACCAGAACTCACCGGTTTTTTCGTAGCCGGCCCTTTGAAGTTCGTCATCCAGCTCCGGTTCTGCAATCACCCGTTGCGCCTGGCTCAGTTCCAGACAGTGCTGGCGCTGAGCCGGGCTGAAAAAGGCTGGCAGCATCAGGCAGGTCAGGCCTTCGAACAGCGCCGCCAAATCCCAGAGCATCGTTTCGACACCATTGTCCAGGGCCAGCGCAACGACCTTGATGCCCTCATCGCGCAGCCGCTGTTGGCGATACATGACCTCAGCGTAAAGCGTGGCGTAGTCGATTTTCAGTCGATCGCCCCACAAGGCAATGGCGTTGGTCTTGCGTTCGGCATGGTCACGCAGCGTCTTTTTGAAATGCGTCATTTCAGGCGACATGACTGGCCTCCTCGATGGACGTTGGCAACCCCAGGCGATTGAACAAACCGATGTTGCGCAGATGGATGAAGCCGGCGCGGATGTTGCCGACATGCACCCACGGTTTGCTGTCGTAGTAACTCCCCCAACTGTGGCGGTCATCGCCCAGCCGTGCAGGATCGGCAGCGCAGAGGGTCACAGGTTTCAATCCGAGCCGGTGGAAGCTGTTAACCAGTCCGATGTTGCCGGTGAAGGCCACCCATTCCAGTCCGCCCATGGCCAGCAGATAAGTGATGGCAATGATGCTAAGGCGCGCACTGCCGGTATCGCTGGCGGCCAGGTTGCCCACCTCGACGATGCCGGTGCGGTCTACGGTCTGGTTGGCCGCAGCGCTGATGAGTGGATCAATTGGCTCATCCAGGTAACGCTCCAGAAACAGCTCTTCGGTATTGGCCAGACGCACGCCGGCTACCGCGCAGAGTTCACCGGACGCGTTGTTCAGACCAAACAGTTCTGGCATGAAATGACGAATGTCGGCGCCGTGGGCCTTGCGAAAGCGTTGTTGGATATAGGCTTCGAAAGCGCGGCGTCGAGTTTCTTCCGGCAAGGCCCTGACCAGACTCATCGGTGGGGTCTCGGCTTGGCCAAAGTGCAGCGGTAAAGGAATGTGCCAGTCAAAATTGGGCATTGAAAATCGCCTCCCCAGTCAGTTTGGGAGGAGTATCGAGGGCGTTTCTTAACGAAGTCTGAAGATCGCAAAAGACATCACTGAAGCCTCTTCAGATTGCCTTAAGGCTCGGCGGGCAGGGTGCACACCTGATTCGGTAACTCGCCGGATTGTGGCCGGGCGAACAATTCGTCCGCTGTAATGTTTCCTTGAGGCTCTGTATGACCCCCGACCCAATAGCACATCGTTATGGAAAACTGTCGATCACCTTGCACTGGCTGATGCTGGTGCTGTTTGTCGGTGTCTATGCCTGTATCGAAATCAAAGGGCTCTTGCCGCGCGGCCACGCCTTGAAGGGTTTGTTTCTTGGGCTGCACGGGCTCTTCGGGCTGAGCATTTTTGCCTTGGTCTGGGTGCGTTTGCTCGGGCGCTTGACGCCCCGCCCACCGATTACTCCGGCCTTGCCCGCATGGCAGACGGGGCTTTCGCACTTGATGCACCTGGCGTTGTATGGGCTGATGATCGCCACGCCGCTGTTGGCCTGGCTGATGCTGTCGGCAGGGGGCAAGCCGATGCCGTACTTCGGGTTTTACTTCCCGTCGCCCGTGGCGGTTGACCCGGACATGGCCAAGCAACTCAAGTACTGGCACGAATTGCTCGGCAGCAGCGGCTATTGGCTGATTGGCTTACATGCGGCGGCGGGTTTGTTTCATCACTATTGGGTTCGGGACAACACGTTGACCAGAATGCTGCCTAAACGCTTCTGATCGGTGCCCGGTCTGTCGTCGTTAATGCGCTTCGTGCAGGTTCCATTTAACAATCTTCTGCTTCGGGCGCACGGAAGGCTTTGCTGTAGTAGCCAGACGAGTCGAAACAGCAAACCTGCTTCTTGCCGGATGCCAGCATGTCGCAGGCATCACTCACTCGTTTTACGCGCGTCTTGAGTTGCTTGGCAGAAGTCATCCAGTGAATCCAGTCCACTCGTGCGAGGGTCGTCGTCGTGTTCCAGACTTTATGCGCCTCAGGCGTGGCGACCAGTGCCTCCTGAAAGTCTGGTGGGAGGTCAGGTTCGGGTTCCTTTTTCACAGGGGTTAGCTCCAGCGTAACGATCTCCCCAACGGCGATGCCTGCGGCCTCGAGTAACTCGCGACTGACCTGCAGCCAATGGCTCAGCTGACCATCCGGCTCAAGGGTGGCCTGGAAGGGGTGCCCATTGATGGTGCCTTCGACTGTCGTTCTTCCTCGCCTCGGAAGTTGTTCACTCGCATCTCTTGGCAGAACCACGAACGCCCACGACGTGTCATTACCAGGCTTTGCCGGACGAAAAAGCTTCGCTTCGAATCGAAGCTTCACATCGATTGTTGTCATTGCAACGGCTCCAGTTGATACGCCTGACTGTTGTCTCGCGGCAAGATCAGTACAGAAGGTCGACGCTAGTCTGTCCAGCAGTTGCTGTTCTGAGCCGACGGGTCTCTAGACCGGGCCGGTAGTTTCTGTGCCAACTGTGCCTGGGACTGCTGGTAAAGCCTGACTTCGGCTACTCGGCACATTTCTGACACGAAGGACATCTTCAAGTACCTCCTTGAAGATCGGTGCTGCAATCGCTCCCCCGAAGTAACCCTTGGCAGAGGGCTCGTCGACCAGTACAGCCATAATGAACTCAGGCGCGTTGGCCGGCGCGATACCCACGAACATGGCTCTGTATTTATTGCTTTGATACCCGCCTCCGGAGGCCTTGCGAGAGGTCCCGCTTTTACCCGCAATGACATAACCGTCGATCGCTGCGCGCTTTCCGCCTGCGCCAGCGCCATCGACTGCACCCACCAGCATGTCCAGAATACTGTTGGCGATCTCCGGGCTGATGACATTGCGGGATTGCTGGGGCTCACCTTTGATTATCGACAATGGAACCAGGTTTCCATCATTGGCAAAGACGGTATACGCCTGGGCAAGTTGAGCCAGATTGACCGATAAGCTGTAGCCGTATGAAAGGCTTGCTGTGGCGATATCCGACCATACTCGCCGGGCTGGAACAGTCCCCACACTTTCCCCTGGAAAGTAGATCGAAGTGTTATCTCCGAATCCCAACTCAATCAGCAATCTCGATATGGCTGCTCCTCCCGTCGGTATCGCCACCTTGCTCATGCCCACGTTGGAAGAGCGACGGATAATGCCCGGCAGGTCCAACTGTTTATCCCTGCCTACATCTCGAATCGTATATCCATCGATTTTGACGAAGCCGGGCGCTATTTGAATGATGGCGTTCTTGTCAATGATGCCTGCTTTTAAAACAGCGGCCATGCTGAATGGCTTTATAACTGAACCTGGCTCATATACATCAGTAAATACGCGGTTTCGGATGGCCTCCGCGCTAACTGTTTTACGCGCATTTGGATTGAATGAGGGCATCGTGGATAACGCTAATATCTCCCCTGTTTTGGCGTGAATAAGAATGGCACTAGCCGACCGGGCTGCGTTCTCTTTGACGCTCTTCAATAATGCTTTTTCAACGTAGTACTGAAGTGTGGAGTCAATGGTTAAAAACAGGTCGTCGCCAGGTATGACGGGCTTGTGCACAATAATTTCGCTGGTGACTCGCTTGTGCAGGTTTAACGTCCGTTCTTCCAGACCGGCCCTGCCGGACAGTTGCTGGTTGTACAGCAACTCGATGCCTTCAATGCCTTTCTGGTCGATGTTCGTAAAGCCCAACGTCTGGGCCAGCATCGAAGACTGCGGGTAATATCGTTTGTATTCATGGCGCTCGTAGAGGCCCGGAATAGAGAGCTCGACTATCTTGCTTGCCACCTGCGGATCAACCCTTCTGGCCAGGTAAGCGAAGGACCTGCCTTGGGTGTTCAAGCTCAAATGGCCGACCAGCGAGGCATCAATATCAAGATGCTCGTTTAATAGTATTGCCTGCTGTTTGGTTGGGGTGAATTGTTTAGGGTTTACCCACAAAGTGCTGACGGGGGTGGAAACTGCCAAGGGTTCATTGAATCGGTCAAATATGGTGCCGCGAATGGGGACAGTTTCAATCAGTCGCGTTGAGCGTTTGCGACCTTCGTTACTCAGGAATTCATGGGAGAAAATCGCGAGATAAGTAATTCTCGCGGCAAGTATCATTGAGAAGGAGCAAAAAACAGCTATAACAATCGTGAATCGCGGATTTTGCCCTAAGAGCCTCATACAACATTCCATTTAAACGTACGGCAAAAAACCAGCTTAACTAACTCATTATCATTTTGCTTTGTAATATCATGAAACGATTCGATATATAAATTGATCTTCAGCGTATGGGGAGGAGAGCCACTGGCCGTTTTCTGCCGTCGCGACCGGCTGAAAAAGACCCATGGCGCCGGGTTGCCAACGGCGGAAATTGATCAGAGTGGGTCTTCAGTGACCTGCCGGTTTCTGTGCTTTTGCCAGCACCAACAACAGCAAGCACGCCAATAACGCCGCACTAAGGTTGTAGAGCATTCCCGAGATAAAGGCAGAAACGTAGTGTCCCTCTCGCACAATCGTTTCATCGCCTGCAGCAAGTCCTGTACGGAAAAGGATGCCAACCACTGCAACCCCCAGCGCCGCGCCGATCTGCTGGACGGTTGAGATCAAACCCGAGGCCATTCCGGCGCAGGCTTCATCGACAAAACCCAGCACCAGATTGAGCAGCGGCGTCATGATGAGGCCCTGGCCAGCGCCGACCACCATCAACACGGGAATCAGCCGCATTGGCGCCAGGGCGGCGCCGGCCATCTGTACCTGTGCAATCAGTACACCGATCGAGATCGCGTAAACCAGCGCACCCGCGACGATGGCCTGCGATCCCCACCGGCTCATCAGGTACGGTGCAGATAGCGATGCCAGAACAAAGCCCACACTGCAAGGGGCGAAAATGCTGCCTGCGGTGAAGGGGTCGAGTCCCAGTCCTGTTTGCATTAACAAAGCAAAGCACAGGAAAAACGAACTGGACGTGGAATAAACCACCAATATCAACAGCGTACCCAGCGCGAAGCGAGGCTGGGCCAGCAGTTGCATATCCACCAGTGGCAAGCCACCTGCTGCCCGCCGTCGTTCTTGCTGGCGATGGAACAGTGCAAGCATTGCCAGTGCTGTACCCAGTGACCACAAACTCCAGGCCGGCCAGTCTTGCGCGGGTCCCTCGATCAACGGCACCAGCAGCAACACCAGTGCGACGCTCACTAATACGGCGCCTGTCCAGTCCAGCGTGGGGCGCTGCGGCGCGCGAGATTCTGGTATGTAACGCGCGGCCGCCACGGCGCATAGCCCGATGGGAACGTTGATCAGAAAGATGTTGCGCCAGCCCAACCCGAACAGATCGGCATGCACCAGCCATCCACCCACTACCTGACCCGCGATGGCCGCCAGGCCTAACGTCATCCCCAACAAACCGAAGGCTCGGCGGCTGTCGTCGCCATTGAAATTAACGCGAATGGAGGCATACACCTGGGGGAACAGCAGGGCGGCCATCAGTCCTTGCAGCACTCGCGCGCCAATCAGAAAACCAGGGGCGGGTGCCAATCCGCACAACGCCGATGCCACCGTGAAGCCGGCCATGCCGATCACGAATAAACGGCGCCGACCAAACAAGTCGCCCAGTCGGCCCCCCATAATCAGCAGGACCCCGAACGCCAATTCATAACCGGCGACGATGAAGCCAATCTGCGAGAAACTGGCATTGAGACGCACCTGCAGGCTGGGGATGGCCACATTGACCACGAACAGATCGAAGACGGTCACGAAACCCGCCAGCAGCAGTACAGACAGGCCGAGCCAGGGAGTGCCGCGGGAGGTCGCGACGGGCAAGGCAGCAGAGGATAAAGGTGTGTTCATCAGGCGTATCCGAATCAGTGAATATTGATTCTCGACCGCTTTCTTAACCGCTTACAATCTAACCATTTATGCTGTTACTGAAAGTAATGAGATAAACAATGCGAACCATGGAACGGACACGCTCTGATCTGGCGGCTTTCTTGAAGGCGCGCCGCGAACAGTTGTCACCGGCTGATGTGGGCCTGCCCAGCGGAGGGCGCAGGCGCACACCGGGACTGCGCCGCGAAGAAGTCGCCGCCCTCGCCGGCGTCGGACTGACCTGGTACACATGGCTCGAACAGGGACGCGACATTGGGGTCTCAGCGGCTTTTCTGGACAATCTGGCGCGGGTACTGAAACTGGATGCCGCCGAGCGGCGGCATCTGTTCCTCTTGGCCCACGACAGGCCGCCCGCAGAACCGGGTAAAACGTTTTGCATCGTGCCGCCGCTGGTAGTGCGCCTCATGCACGACCTGGCACCACACGCCGCCTTTGTTCTGAATCTGCGTTGGGATGTATTGACTTACAACGAGCCGGCCGGGCAGATTTTTGGTTTCGAGCGTCATATCCCTGCACGGCGAAATTTGCTGTGGATGCTGTTCACGGATCCGACCTTGCATGAACGTTTTGCCGATTGGGAACAGCAGGCGTCACAGATGTTGTCCGGTTTCCAGCGAGACTTTGCACGGGCCACGCAAGAAGTCGACATTCAGACGCTGGTGGACGAACTGCAAAAAGCATCGCCCGACTTCAATCGTTGGTGGCGCCGTCACGACGTGCAAGTGCCCTGCAAGGGTGAGGGTTACCTGAACATCGACGGCAGTGCCGTACTGTTCGAGCACACTACACTGACGATCGACGCAGACCGCCACCTTCGCCTGGTGATATACGCAAGACAGTCATGAACGGCTGGCCATACTGTGCGCTCGAGCCAATGGATCAGACGTGACAGCGCAACGGTAAGCAGGCCCGCGTGAAACAGGAACAACCTAATGAGTAAGGTGGCGGCACCCATGGTTGAAGAAGCGCTGTCGAGGCCGCAAGCGATTGGTTTGCGTGAGGCGTTCTGGTTCTGGTTGAAACTCGGCTTCATCAGTTTCGGCGGGCCTGCGGGGCAGATCTCGATCATGCACCAGGAATTGGTCGAGCGGCGGCGATGGATCTCCGAGCGCCGATTCCTGCATGCCCTCAACTACTGCATGTTGCTGCCTGGGCCAGAGGCTCAGCAGTTGGCGACCTATATCGGCTGGCTGATGCATCGAACCTGGGGCGGGGTGATGGCTGGCGTACTCTTCGTACTGCCGTCGTTGTTCATCCTGATCGCGTTGTCGTGGATGTACATCGCCTTCGGCGAAATGCCGGTGGTGGCCGGGCTGTTCTATGGCATCAAGCCTGCCGTGACTGCCATCGTGGTGCAGGCGGCCCATCGAATCGGCTCCCGGGCATTGAAGAATAATTGGCTATGGGCGATAGCGGCAGCGTCGTTTACCGCGATCTTCGCGTTCAATGTTCCGTTCCCGCTGATCGTTCTGGGCGCCGCACTGATCGGCTATGCCGGTGGGCGTTTCGCGCCCGAGAAGTTCACAACCGGTGGCCATGGTGCCGCCAGAAAATCCTTCGGCCCAGCCTTGATCGATGACGACACCCCACCTCCGGAACACGCCCGGTTCAGCGGGTCGAAAACGGCATCGCTCGCCTTGATTGGCGCCGCACTCTGGGCATTGCCGATGGGGATTCTGACGGCACTCTTTGGCTGGGACGGGACCTTGACCCAAATGAGCTGGTTCTTTACCAAGGCCGCGCTGCTGACCTTCGGCGGCGCCTACGCGGTGCTCCCGTATGTCTACCAAGGTGCGGTGGGTCACTACGGCTGGCTAACGCCGACACAGATGATCGACGGGCTGGCGCTGGGGGAAACCACGCCAGGGCCGCTGATCATGGTGGTGGCTTTCGTCGGGTTTATCGGGGCCTATGTTTCGCAGGTGTTCGGTGCCGATCAGGTGTTTCTGGCGGGGGCGGTCGCTGCTTCCCTGGTGACGTGGTTCACCTTTCTGCCCTCGTTCCTGTTCATCCTCGCGGGAGGTCCCCTGGTGGAGTCGACCCACAACGAACTCAGGTTCACGGCACCACTGACGGCCATTACCGCGGCAGTGGTAGGCGTGATCCTCAATCTGGCCTGTTTCTTCGGTTATCACGTGCTTTGGCCGAAGGGTTTGAGCGGTAGCCTGGACTGGCCCTCTGCACTGATCGCCATCGTGGCGGCCGTTGCCTTGTTTCGCTTCAAGCGGGGCGTTATTCAGGTGCTGATCGCCTGCGCAATCGTTGGCTTGGGCGTGCACCTGTGGCGGGGGTGATCATCGGGGTGCTCGAACTGTTTCCCAAGTGATTTCAGCCCCGTTGCAGCATCTCCAGGCGTCACGAATGATGACTGCTCCAAACGTCAAAATGGCGACCCCTGATGAGGTCGCCATGTTTCCCCTATCTGATCAGTTACCCGCTGGCATCGGCAGGTTGATGCCTTCTTTTTTGAGGGTGTCACGCACGTACTGGAATTTCTGGTATTGCGATAGCTCGATCGGCCCGTCGTAACCCATGCTTTGCAGTTTGCGGGGCGGGTAGTCGACGTAGGTTTTCATCAACTTGATGATCGCGGCTGAGATCGGGACCATTGTCCAGGTGCGTTCGGTAAAGTTGTTCATGAACAGGTCATAGCGCTCTTGCGGGTCTTGCCACAGGTCAAAGACCTGCGGCACGACGGCCACATATTTTTCTGCGCCTTTCCATCCCAGGTTAGTGTCCACCGCCAAGCCACCGGTTTGCGCGCCGTCATCGCCGCGCAGGTTGAACACCGCCTTGTAGTTGCCGACCCGGGCCGCGCCTGGTGACAGTTCGTTCTCGGTGAAGTAGAACCACTCCTTGCGCGGAGATGGGCCACTGCCGGTGAGCACGGGCGTCATG
>Ga0247817_10001603_pt1 | contig 11764 bp, 10 predicted proteins | sample UWRJL212509R1_FD_178010 | JGI IMG/M metagenome (GOLD analysis project Ga0247817, IMG submission 178010) | Plant litter microbial communities from Arlington Agricultural Research Station in Wisconsin, United States - UWRJ-L212-509R-1 | ecosystem: Environmental > Terrestrial > Plant litter >... | reverse complement strand
AAAAGAAAAATGTGTTTTCTAGAAGAACACCATGTTAAACATGTTTTTTGAAATTAGGCTTCCCGCCCTTACAGGGCTTAAATACTAATCATCATTCTGTTCATAGTGCTTCGCACTATTGCTAATGCTCTTTCAGAGCAACAGGTTTCGAACACTTATGATTTCAATCCGTGCCAGCAAAGAGAATACTTAGCGCCCCAAAACCGTAGGCTTTTTAGATTTAACATAAATCAAATCCGGTTCATTATCCCAGGAAATTACGAGACGATCTTTCGTTACTTTTTTAATGATTCCCAAATACCATTTACTACGAGAATAATGCACCCAAAGAGAATCGTTCTTGTAATTGCAATCGTAAACTTTACCATCACTATCGTTTACAAAATAATCAGCATTGATTTCTATTTTATTGAAATTGACTTTTTTGGCAGATTCCCATTTACCGTAACAGTCAGCAATATTTAATGGTTCCTTTTTCTTTCCAAAAGTTAAATTGAAAGATTCTCTTCTTGAGAATTCGTCTAATCCTTTATTTTCTTTTTTACTGAAAAATGCTTTTTTATCATAGCTTTTTAGCGGTTTCCAATTAAGATCTAAAATTGAAATTTTAAAATCTTTAGGAAAACCTACTAATGTATCTTTAGCGTGCAAAGGCAATGGAACATATTGTTCCGCTCCTTTGTCTATTACAAGCGGATCGATAACATTGTTTTTTTGTCGTAACTTCCATTCTTCATTTACTTCCCTTACAATATCTATCGAATCGGATTCTTTATAAACCAATTTATATTCCTCTCCGTATTCACTAATAAATTGTTTGCGTTTTGCTATGGCAATTTTGATTTCCTGTTTTTTATAAAATTCAATCTCTTTTTCAGAAAATTTAAAATCTATCAAAACCACTACTTTTTCATCACTTTCATTTTTCAGGTTTAAATATCTAAAACCATCTTCAAAGGTTTCCGGCTCCTGTGGTTTAGAAGTGGCAACAAAAGAGAAACAAGAAAGAAGAAAAATCAATTTCAGAAAAACGGGATGAACTCTATATGTAACAGATTCTTGCTTTAATAACCAAAATGAAACCAGAATACTTATCAAGGCAATATTATCTGAAAAATCTACAACGCGATAAAAACCAAAAAAGTCAACAAAAGTTTCTGAAAAAGTGCTCTTCCAAAAAACAAAAAATAAAGCTACAGCAATATGAATTTCTTTGATTCTTTTTGGAAAAAGCACACTCCAAAAAAACGGAAAAGCAAGAAGTCCCGCAAAATCAGATAATTTTCCGGTGAGATAATTATGAAAGACTGTTTTTAATATGAAGTCATTTAAAAACAGCATCACTAACGAAACAAGAAAAACAGGATGCGCTAATCTATTTAAATTTTTTATCATATCTAGCATTATTGATTAGCTCTAACTAACTTCTATCCCATTCGAAAAAATTGCAAATCAAAAAAACTTTGTCTCTTAGCGCCTTCGCAGCAAAACGTATTATTTCAACAAATACCCAAATCGAATCGATCCATAAAAATAACCTGAATTGGTATTCGTTTCCGGATCTCTTAATTCTCTGCCTCTATAAATAAAAGAATACGACATATTGAAGTTGTTATGTCTGTATTTTAATCCAAATTCGGCATTAAAACGAAGCGGTTCCAGCTCAAAAGTTAGCGGACTTGTATTACTAAACATGCTTCCCTGAATCGTAGCGTCATAAAATTGGTAATTAACGCTTGGCATCGCATAAAAATAAAACTCTCTGATATTGTATTGCGGTACAGAACTTACCGAGGCATCATGCAAATTCGAATCATAAATTGGTAGTAATTTTTTAAAACCAATTCGGGTTAAGAATCCCGTAGAAACGCCATCAAAGATAGTTCCCACGTTTGCTTCTGATTGAAAATGAAGGTCTATGAAATCGTTGTGTTTTGCAGGAAACATTTTCTTCGAATACATCACATGTGCCTGGACAGCAAAAGCATTATGCAATTGATTTTCCCAGCCAAATACTTCTTTATATCCAATAATATGATGAAAACTTTCCTGAGTTTCTTTTCCCAAAGCATTTGGCCCCATAAAACCTACCTGAAAATCAGTCTTTAAAACTGATTCGCTTTGATAAAAAAAGCTTCTTCCCGCTTCTGCAAAAAGATATCCGGTAAAAGGGCGATCATTTATCGTTACAGCTTCTGCATTAATAAACCTGGGATTATAAATGTACTGACCAATACGGAATTCAGTGATTTTTTTGTTTATTTTAGGATTATCATTTTTCGATAAAAACCGATAAAAAAGTTCTAAACCATTGGTATAATACATATCATTTTTAGATGATGTGTACAAATCGTTGTCGGTAATAAAACCAATTTCTGTTGTTTTTGCCTGACCAAAAGCCAAAGCCGTTGTCAATACGAGGAGCGCAATAAAAGATTTTTTATTTGGCATTATAATTTATTTTTCCAACCGCGCGCATTTCACGAACAATTCGTTCTTTTCTTCTGTTTATATAACTTGAAGATCCTGTTGCTTTAAATTTTCTTGGGTTTGGTAATATTGCCGCAATTCCGGCGGCCTGCATTGGTGTTAAGCTTGATGCATCACGACGGTACCAATGTTCTGTTGCTGCATAAGCACCGTACACTCCGTCTCCCATTTCGATACTATTAAGATAGACTTCCATAATACGTTCTTTGCCCCAAATTACTTCAATTAAAACCGTAAAATAAGCTTCGAGACCTTTACGGAAATAACTTTTCCCCTGCCATAAAAAGACATTTTTGGCGGTTTGCTGCGAAATCGTACTTCCGCCACGAATTCGGCGTCCGCGTTCGTTGCTTTTATATGCTTTTTGAAGCGCTTTAAAATCGAAACCATTATGCTTTAAAAAAGTTCCGTCTTCACTGGCGATTACGGCTTTTTGCAAATTCATCGAAATTTTCTCGATAGGTTCCCAATCGTGATCAAAGAAAACTTCTTTACCATCGAGTTTATTTTCGATCGCCCTAATCAGCATCAAAGGGGTAAACGGTACGGGAATATATTTAAAAAACACCACAGACGCGATTGAGATTCCGAAAAACCATAAACATAATTTTATAAAAAACCATTTTACTTTTTCACCAAAAGAGCGATTGCCTTTTTTTGGTGCTGCTTTAGGTTTTGGTTTCGGTTTGTTTGCGGTTGTTGTTTTTGGTATCGGTCTTTTGGTTACTCCCATTATATTAAATCTGCTAATTCTGTTCCTATTAAACTCCCAATCGCTACTCCCATTCCGCCTAAACGCACTCCACAAAACACGTTTTCAGACAGTTGAGCAACAACAGGATTTTTACTATTTCCAATTCCCATGATCCCACTCCAACGATGTGCGATCTGGAAATCCTGATTTGGTAAAATTACATTTTTAAGTAAATCCTCCAATTTATTTTGCACAATTTTCGTCTGCCCAAATTGTGTTGTTGTTTCTGCCTCAAAATCAAGATTTCTGCCTCCGCCAAGCAAAATTCTATTGTCTATATTTCTGAAATAATAATAACCTCGATCCAGATGAAAAGTGCCTTTTATATCTAAATTTGCGATAGGTTCTGTAATTAAAACCTGTGCTCTTGCAGGTTGCACAGCTCCTTTTGTAATGGTATTTGCAAAACCATTTGTGGCAAAAAGTAGTTTATTCGATTTAAAACTAAAATCAGTCAAAACAATTTCGACCTGATTTCCTAAATCGGCGTATGAAGTCACGGTTTGCTGGTTCAGAATTAAAACATTTGAAGAAACAGCCTGCCTTAGCAATTCCTGCATCATATTTCCGGTATCCACCTGAGCTTCAAAAGGATTAAAAATTAAATATTCATTCACCTTATCAAACCCAAATCGGTCCACTTCTTTAGAAAAAACATCGGCTTTAAAAAGTGGTTTTAAAATTTCATTTACAAAAGGCAATCTCGAAATACATTCCCTAAATCCGCTTTCATCCTCTTTCAGAAATAATTCATATCCGCCGTGAGGCTTAAAATCAATCGCAGCATCTCCCAGTCTTTTTCGGAGTAATTGCAAACCTTTCCAACGTTTCTCTATCAGATTTATTACATCTTCTTCTGAATGTGTTTTGATATCTTCCAAGATTTCAGAGAGACTTCCAAAACAGGCAAAACCGGCATTCTTGGTACTCGCACCTTGTGGCAGCATTCCTTTTTCTAACACCAGAATTTTTGCAGCAGGAAATCTTTCGCGTAAGCGTAATGCAGCATGCAATCCTACAATACCGCTGCCCACGATAGTATAATCAACATTTGTGAACCAATTTTTAAGTTCCCAATAACTTAATTCCATTTTTATCTTAAAATAAATTCCAATCTTTTGAATTCCAAATTCCAATTTAGGAAATAAATTTAAAACTTTATTTTCAATCGCCACGAATTCATGAATTTTCATTTTAAAAAATTATCAAAAAAAATTCGTGAATTCGTGCCAGAAAAACTTTAGTATAAACTTTTGGGATTTTTAACATTTTTGGGATTTGGAATTTAACTATTTGGAGTTTAAAAGTTGTATTTTTAGCCCCACGAATATTAGAATTTTATTATGAAAAAAGTATTATTTACAACCTTAATAATGATGAGTTTAAACGCTATCGGACAGAATGTAATGTCTCCGGAATTGTTATGGAAATTAGGAAGAGTAAGTGCTCTTGGACTTTCGAAAGATGCGAAGAATGTTGTTTTCAAGGTTTCGACGCCTTCGATCGAGGAAAACAAATCGTCTTCTAAATTTTACATTATCCCTGTAAATGGCGGAAATGCAACTGAAATTAAAGACACAAAAGATGTTTTGGCCGACAAAAATGTTTCGCCAGACGGAAAATTTTTAGTGTACAATGAAGAAGTAAAAATTGACAAGGTTTTAGGTAAAGATTTTTATCCAAAACTGGACAAATCCGATGCTCAAATCTACGATGGTTTAGATTATCGCCATTGGGATACCTGGAATGAAGGTAAATTTAACCACGTTTTTTATAAAGAAAACAAAGACGGCGCAAAAGGAATTGACATTTTGAAAGGTGAAAATTTTGATTCTCCGCAAAAACCTTTTGGTGGCGACGAAGATTATATCTGGTCTCCTGACGGAAAAAGTATTTTATATGTGTGCAAGAAAAAAGCTGGAACACAATATGCAATTTCTACCAATACAGATATTTATGAGTACAACTTAGAAACTCAAAAAACGACAAACAGAACCGAAGAAAACTTAGGTTACGATACGGCTCCACAATTTTCTCCAACAGGAAACTTAACCTGGCTACAAATGAAACGTGACGGTTATGAAGCTGATAAAAACGATATTATTGTTGAGTTTAAAGGAATCAAAACCAACTTAACGGCAAATTGGGACGGAACTGTAGATAATTTTATTTGGAGTAAAGATGGCAAAAACGTATTTTTTGTAGCTGCTGTTGATGGTACAAAACAATTGTTTACGGTAAACTTTCCTGGATTAACCAAAATTGCAATCAATGTTCGCCAATTGACTAAAGGAGATTTTGACGTAAATGATTTAGTAGGTTTGGCTGGTGATGACATTATTGTTACCAGAAATGATATGAATCACGCTCCCGAAATTTATGCTTTTAATTTAAAGAAAAACAGCTGGAAACAATTAACAAACGTAAATACCGAAACGTACAAGACATTAGCGTTAAGCAAAACAGAAAAACGTTATGTTACGACTACAGACGGTAAAAAAATGTTGGTTTGGGTAATTTTACCTCCAAATTTTGATGCTTCTAAAAAATATCCAACTTTATTGTTTTGTCAGGGAGGACCTCAATCTCCGTTAACACAATCGTATTCTTTCCGTTGGAATTTTCAATTAATGGCTGCTAAAGGTTATGTGGTGGTAGCACCAAACCGTCGTGGAATGCCAGGACATGGTGTAGAATGGAATGAGCAAATTAGTAAAGATTGGGGCGGACAGGTTATGGACGATTACCTATCAGCAATTGATGATGTAGCTAAAGAAAGTTACGTAGACAAATCACGTTTAGGTTGCGTTGGTGCAAGTTACGGAGGATACTCTGTATTTTATTTGGCCGGAATTCATAAAAACCGTTTCAAAACTTTTATCGCTCATGATGGCGTTTTTAATACGGTAAGTATGTTAGGAACTACAGAAGAGGTTTTCTTTAACAACTGGGATTTTGGCGGTGCTTACTGGGAAAAAGACAATGCTGTAGCGCAAAAAGCATACACTACTTTTAACCCTGCAACTTTGGTACAAAACTGGAACAAACCTATTTTGATTTTTCAGGGTGGAAAAGATTACCGTGTACCAATTGGGCAAGGACAAGAAGCTTTTCAGGCTGCGCAATTAAGAGGCATCAAATCTAGATTTGTATATTTCCCTGATGAAAATCATTGGGTTTTACATCCGCAAAATGCTCAGGTTTGGCAAGGTGAATTTTTTAAATGGTTAGACGAGACACTTTAATCCTATAATTAAACGATAAAAATAGCCGTAGATTTATATAATCTGCGGCTATTTTGTTTTTCACTTCTTTTAATTATGTAAAATATTAGCATTAATTTGTATTTCTAAAACAGAAATTTTGAATAAATTGCAGCGATTTCACATCATAAAATCTTCTCAATCCCCACAATAGCAATCTATGGAGAGTAAAAAAAGTTATACAGCACTCAAAGTCCTTTTTAGTTACATTGCTCTTTTGGGATTGGTAGTTACTGTAGGATGGTTTTTATATTCTGAAAATGTAGTTTATAAAAAATTAGAAGATAAAATCGCTTTTGAAAAAACCAAGATCCTCAGGGTAAGTAAATTGTTTTCGAATGTGTATAAAACAGAAAGTTTAGCAAGGAAAACGATTCAGACTAATTCTGAACAAGATTTTAGAAGTTATATTATCGAAACTGATTCTTTAAAATCAAGAATCGATACTTTAAAACAAATTGTTACCACTCAATATCAAAAAACGTTATTGGATAGCGTTACGTATTTATTGTCTGAAAAAACGAAAAACATTCGGCAATTAAAAACTATAAAAAATAAGGCCGAAGACGAAGTTTCTGTTAATACTGCGATTGATGAAATTACCAAAATGGAGTTTAAACTTCGAAAATTAGAACTTCAGGATTTCAACAAAAACCCGAATCAGTTAGGCAGTTACCAGCGCAATGTACTTCAAAAATATGTTGATTATCTCAATCAGAATATTCCGGATGACAGCACGAATACATTGAGCAAACAAGCATCGGATTCTATTTTGGCCAATTCTAAAAAATTGTTAAGCAATGTAAAAATCAAGGCCGAAAAGAAAAAGGAATCGTTGAATTTTGAAGAGAACAAATTATTGAAAAATGAAATTGCCATTTCGGACCAACTTCGTAAAGTACTTCGAATTATCGAAAGAGAAATTATCATTAACTCTATAAAAAACAATTCGCTAAAAGAAAAATCCCTTAAAAAAGTCAATGAAATTGTGACCGTTTCAGCTATTGTTGGTTTGGTCTTAACATTGTTTTTCTCGATTTTAATTGTGAGCGATTACTCAAAATCGCAGGTGTATAAGAAACAACTCGAAATTGCGAATTTCAAAACCAAGAATTTACTTAAAAGCCGCGAACAGTTAATTTCAACGGTAAGTCACGATTTAAAAACGCCGCTGAGTACCATTGTGGGTTATTCTGAACTTTTGGGGAATTCTGATGTTACTACAAAGCAATCGTATTTCATTAAAAACATCAAAAACTCATCAGAATATATTACGCAATTGGTTCAGGATTTACTGGATTTCTCTAAGATTGAAGCCGGAAAAATCACGATCGAAAAAGTTCCGTTTTTATTACCTGACATTATTGATGAAGTTGCCAAAAGTATTCAGACCGTATACAAACACAAAAACATTGATCTTATTATTAATGTTGATGAGAAACTGAATTCGAAAATTGTTGGAGATCCTTTTAGACTGAAACAAATTTTAAGTAATATTATAGGAAACGCATATAAATTTACCGAAGAAGGTTTCATCAAAATAAGCGGATACATAGCTGAAAATGATCAATTTTATACCATTAGAATTGAAGATACAGGAATTGGAATCGAAAAAGGAAATCAGAAATTAGTTTTTGAAGAATTTGCGCAGGCCAATGAAAATATTGAAAAAGAATATGGAGGAACTGGTTTGGGATTGTCTATTTGCCAAAAAATAATTTTGATTTTGGGTGGAGATTTAAAACTGGAAAGTACATTTGGTAAAGGAAGTACTTTTGAAGTACAACTTCCGTTACAGTTTGATAATAGTCCGAATTCAGTTCCCGAAGTCAAAAAACCTCTAGTTCGTAATACTAAAAAACAAACTTTTATAGTTCTGGACGATGACATCAATCTTTTGAATTTGACAAGCGGCGTTTTAAAGCAGGAACAACATCAGGTACTGTCTTTTAATAGTGGTATAAAAGCTTTAGAAGCGATCCAGAATACGAATTTCGATTTTATTATTACAGATATACAAATGCCGGAAATGGACGGTTTTGCTTTTTTGAAAAAATTAAAAAATTCTGGATATTCCACTTATAAAAACCAGCCTGTAATTGCCTTAACAGGAAGAACTGATCTTGACGCGGCTGTGTATAACGAAGCCGGTTTTACAACTGTAATACAAAAACCGTATTCGCCTAAAATATTACTGGAAACCATACATCTTATTTTAGAAAATGATACATTACCCAATGTTGACATTAATAAACAAGAACAAAAAACCAGTTCTCAATTGTATTCGTTGGATACACTAAAAGAATTTTTAGGTAATGATACTACGGCATTAAAAGAAGTTTTAAAATCATTTATCGAAAGCAGTTCTGAAAACTTAAATTTATTAGAGAATGCGATGATTGATAAAAACACAACTGAAATTAATTCAGTTGCACACCGAATTGCGCCAATGTTCAAGCAAATTCAGGCGCGTGAAATTGGTGAAATTTTAAAAGTCTTAGAAAATAAGGATCTTGAAACTTCTGATTTACCCGATATTTTTAAAGTTTTGAAAGCAAAAACAGATGTACTTTTTAAAGCTCTACATAAAGAAATAGCCTAATCTATATTGTAATGCTTTAATTTATTATAAAGTGTTTTTCTGGTAATCTTAAGCAATTTTGCGGCCTCGGATTTATTATTCTGTGCTTTTGATAAAGCATAGATAATTGCTTCTTTTTCGTTTTCCGACAAAGAGAAATCACTATTATTAGTTTGCTGTTTTTGGATCTGAAAAAACTCAACCGGCAACACATCACTTTGTATAAAATCGCCCTGAGTTAAAAGCGTAGCACGTTTGACACAGTTTTGAAGTTCACGCAAATTTCCAGGCCAGTTGTAGTTTTGAAAAATAGTAACTACTTCTGGTGAAAATCCGATGATATCTTTATTCAATTGCTGATTGGCCTTTTCAAGGAAATAATCGGCAAAAACCATTAAATCTTCGTCTCTGTCTTTTAATGATGGAGACTGAATAGAGAATTCGTTGATTCTATGATACAAATCTTCTCTAAAATCGCCATTTTTTACTGCTTCGCGCAAATCTTCATTGGTAGCCGTAATGATTCTAATATCAACATTAATTTCTTTATTACTACCAACAGGCTTGATTTTACGTTCCTGAAGCGCTCTTAAAAGCTGTATTTGATTTTCGTATGAAAGGTTCCCTATTTCATCTAAAAAAAGAGTTCCTCCATTAGCCGCTTCAAAATAACCCATTTTATCGCTGATGGCTCCGGTAAAAGATCCTTTCAAATGTCCGAAGAATTCACTTGCCGCCAATTCTTTCGGAATAGCTCCGCAATCGACTGCAATGAAATTATTGTTTTTCCGTAAACTTTGCTGGTGAATACTTTTGGCGATGATTTCTTTTCCGGTTCCGCTTTCTCCAATAATCAAAACCGACATATCAGTTGGACTTACCAAATGAATATGATCTAATAATTTTTTGGATGCAACTGAAATTCCTTTAACAAACTCATTTTCATTGCTATTAGTTTGCTTTTTTACAGATTTCTTTTCCTTTACAGGAATTTCTTCTTCTGTTTCTGAAGTTTTTAAAGCATTGGTAATAACCAGTAAAACCTCATCGGGATTGAAAGGTTTCGAAATATAATCAGCTGCGCCGTTTTTAATAGCTTTTACTGCAGTATTAACATCTGAATATCCTGTCATAAGAATTACAGGTATTTCAGGATACGATGTTTTAAACTCAGACATTAACCCAATACCATCAGAGTCAGGCAAGCGAAGATCTGTCAAAATTAAATCGAATGATTCTTTTTTGATGGCTAATCTTGCTTCTGCAGCAGAGAAGGCAATGGTTACTTCGTATGCTTTTTTTACCAGAAATTTTTCTAATAATTTGCAAAACGAAATATCATCTTCTATGAGTAATATCTTTGACATTTGTTTTTAGGGACTTTTTTGCTAAAATAAGACTATTAAAATTGTCTTTTCACAAAATTATGCAAAAAAAAAGAGATTGCATACTGCAATCTCTTTTTCACCAAAAACATAAATCTAAATTCACCTAATTTATATCTTCAACCAGTTGCCATTGACATCTGAAAAAACAGTAGCCTTTTGGTCACCAACCGATATTTCGAGTTTATACTCTTTTTTTTCATTTACAAATGCTTTGTCCAGTTTTGCTCCCGGATAAGCAGTTTGCAGTGCGGTTTTTATAGCAGGAGGTACAGCATCTGTACTCACTTCTGTATATTCTGCCTGAGCAGTAACAACCGTCTTAGTTTGTTCCGGCGTTACCTGATTACTTGCGTAAAGAGATAAACTGCCTAAAACTATTACTGCTGATAAGATTAACTTTTTCATGTTGCTCTCTTCTTAATTATTTTTTAATGATGTTTCCTGAAGCATCTGTAAATACAGTATACTTTTTGTCACCACTTGAAATTTCCAACTTGTACTCATTCTTTTCGTTTTTATAAGCTTTTTCAAGTTTTGTATTCGGAAAAGATTTTTCTACAGTTGATTTTACAGCTGCCGGAACAGCATCTGTACCAATTTCAGTAAATTCATCCTGAACTGTCACTGACTGAGTCATTGAAGTTGTTACAGGATTAGCTGCCTGAATTGACAAACTTCCTAAAATGATTGCTGCTGATAAGATTAACTTTTTCATAATAATAGTTTTTATGGGTTACTTAATTATTTTTTAATAATTTTACCAGTAGCATCTGTATAAACAGTAGACTTTTCACCTCTTACAGTGATTTCTATTTTATACTCTTTTTTCTCGTTTACATAAGCTTTGTCCAATTTTACACCTGGATAAGCTTCGTCTAACGCTGTTTTAATAGCTGCCGGTACGGCATCAACTTCTTTATATTCGTCCTGAATGTTTACTGATTGAACCATTGAACTTGTCACGGCTACATTCCCTGCTTGCATTGACAACCCTCCTAACAGGATAGCTGCCGATAAGATTAACTTTTTCATAGTGATAGTTTTTTACGGTTACTTTTTAATTATTTTTTAATCCAAGATCCATCTGCGTTAGCAAAAAGTGAACCTACTTTGTCACCTACTGTAACGTCTAGTTTATACTCTGATTTAGCATTTTTGTATGCTTTAGAAAGTACTGCATCCGGATACGCTTTTTTAAGAGCATCTGTAATTGCAACTGGTACTTCTTCTAATTTAATTTCAGTGTATTCGTCCTGAATTGAAATTGTTTTTACGATTGTATTTGTTA
>Ga0247817_10001602_pt1 | contig 11774 bp, 8 predicted proteins | sample UWRJL212509R1_FD_178010 | JGI IMG/M metagenome (GOLD analysis project Ga0247817, IMG submission 178010) | Plant litter microbial communities from Arlington Agricultural Research Station in Wisconsin, United States - UWRJ-L212-509R-1 | ecosystem: Environmental > Terrestrial > Plant litter >... | reverse complement strand
TCTTGATCATACAGTCGTTTGGTTAACATAACCTCTATCAGCAATACACCTTTCTCGCCAATAATAAAGCCACCTGTGGTCGCCTGCGGAATGCCTTTAGTTGTTTCTGTTTGGGCAGTTGTGGGTATAATTGCGTAAATGTCTTTGCTGATTTTTTGCAACCCCAGGGTTACTTTATTGGCATCCCATATAGGCACGGTTGGCGGCAATTGTGCAAACGCGTTGCTGCTTAACGCCAGGCAAAATAGGATTAACTTAAAAAAATGTGTCTTCATTGTTACTAATATTTAGGTTGATTTATTTTTGATAGCCGCCATAATATTTTACCGGCGACCATGCAGGGATAACCTCTGCAATAGGAGGGGATTCTGATGCGTATTTACCTGCTGCGTAAACTATTTTGCCATTTACCACCGTCATTAAAGCGGTTATTTGTTTTACCTTTTCGGGGGTAGCGGTGAAATAATCATCGTTGATGATGGCCATATCGGCATACATTCCCTTAACCAGTTTGCCTTTCACAGCTTGTTCGCCAGAGAACCAGGCGCTGCCGGAGGTGTACAGTTTAAGTGCTGTGTATTTGTCCAAGACCTGATCTTTGGGCCAGAACTGCATGCCACCTATAGTTTTACCGGTAAGCAGCCAGTGCAGCGCCATCCAGGGGTTAAAGGTTGATATCCGGGGCGCATCTGTGCCCATGCCAACAGGTATCCCCATTGCCAGCATTTTTTTAATAGGCGGCAATTGTGTTTTGGGCTGTCCATACATTTTGTTGTACAATTCGCCCTGGTAATACATTCTAAATTGTACGGCTACGCCGCCGCCCAGCGCTTTAACACGGGCCAGTTCTGCATCCGTAATCGTTTCAGCATGATCAAAAAACCAGCGCAAGCCGTTAAACGGAATGTCTTTGTTAACTTTTTCAAAAACGTTCAGCATTCGGTCTATTGATTCTCCGTAGGTTGCGTGCAAGCGGAAGGGCCAGCGGTTTTTCACCAATAAACGTATCACAGGCTCCAGATCGGTTTCCATATCGGGTGATAGTTCAATGCGCGGTTCCAAAAAATTCTCAAAATCCGCTCCGGACGCGATAAGGTTTTCTCCCGCGCCTTCCATGGCATAACCGTTATCCATCAGGATGTGATCGTTTTTATTGGGCTGCGTTTGTTTGATCCATTTTTCGTAGTCTTCCAGCTCTTTACCTTTTTGCTGCGCGAATACATAATAAGCGGTACGCACGGTAAGTTTACCGGCCTTTGCCAGCGCCAGTGATGCCTGATAATCGGCGTCGTAATTTTGTGAGCCGCCGGCGGCATCAATTACGCTGGTTATCCCAAAACTGTTTATCTCCCGGTAAAAATGCTCAGAACTGTTAATACGTTCCTCGGCCGAGAGTGTGCCGGTTAGCGCCAGTGTTTTATAGATGGCCATTGGCGTTTGCTTGGCGTATAACAGGCCGGTTGGTTTGCCATCCTTATCCAGTTCCACTAAACTGCCTGGATAGCTGGTGTTTTTATCATAACCCAATACTTCAATACCCTTTTTGTTTAAAAAGGCTTTTCCGTACAGGTAGGTAATAAATACAGGCTTATCAGGCACGGCAGCGTTGATCTCATCAATGGTAGGCTGACGTTTTTCTGCAAACTGAAATTCGTTCCAGCCGCCCACCACTTTTACCCATGCACCCGGCGGGGTTCTGGCGGCTTGTTCTTTCAGCATTTCCATGGCGCGTTTAAGTGTTTTTACACCATCCCAACGCAACTCCATATTGAAATTAAGCCCCTCGCGAATGGCATGCATGTGGCTATCATTTAAACCAGGGATAACCGTTTTGCCACTCGCATCTATCAATTTGGTAGTAGCGGTTTTATATAATTTAAAAACGGATGATGTACTGCCGGTAGCCAATATGATACCGTTTTTAATAGCTATGGCCTGTTTAAATTCGCCCGGTTTTGCCATGGTGGCTATTTTGCCGTTGTAGATTATCATATCGGCCTTTTGCTGAGCGTTAGCATCAGCGGCAACTAACAATAGCAAACAGAGCAGTTTGCCAATAATTGTAAATATGTTTTTCATAGGTTTATTTTTTTGCTATAAGGTTTAGGTTAAGCCAGTTCAAAATAAAGTCCGCTTCTTCCTCCCAGCCCTGTTGCCCCAATACAAAGTGGTTACGACCGGGAAACTCTTTGTACCCGGTTACAGAAGTAGCGTGATTATATTTTTTGTAATTGCTGTAATTAAGCGATGCAGGTATAAATTTATCTGTACTGCCGGCCAGGAAGAGCAATGGCGCATGCGGCCGGGCGAAATCTATTTTGGCGGCATCGGTAGTGGCATCACGCACAACTAGTTTTGATTCGGGTACCAGCAGGTTGTAATAAGCATCTTTCTGCTTATCGTACCCCATGCCATTGGTAAAAGCATACTGCCACTCGCGGAAAGACATGAGGTAAGTTTTGTGGGCGTCGGTAAAAAAGCCAAGTGCTGGCCAGCCCGCTTTGTAAAAAGAAAATTTAAAGGTAAAAATCCCTTTAGGCTGTAAAGAATGGATAGCTACACCAGCCACGGCCAGATCTTTTTGTAGAAGCAACTGGGTTATTAACCCACCCATAGAATGCCCTATCAAAATGGGTTTCTCCGGCAATTGTTTAACAATGGCAGCAAAGTAGGCGGTAAGGTTGGCCAGGCGCTGGCTGGCTATATCTGCATCGGGGTGGCGTTCGCGCAGTGTGCAGGCAGGGGCGTCTTTGTAGGGCCAGGCGGGTGCAAGGGTAGTGTAGCCCTTATCTTCAAAATAAGTTTTCCACTCGTTCCAGCAATCACTGCTAACAAATGCGCCCGTAATAAATACAATAGTTTTTGATTGGCTATTTTTCATAACGCTATTTTTAAATCATTACTGCGTTTAATGCGGTTGTAGGTTGATGTGCGTCCATTTTGTTTGTATTGATGCCAGCAGAATAGCAAGCACGGGGCCACTAACTCAAATTATTGAATATCAATACTTTGGCTTTTTAAGAGATATTCCATCTACTTTATATCGTTGCTTAATAGTACCGCGGTAACGACATAAGGTTATAATCCTTAAAATGAATAGTACGATTACTGAGAGGTGCGGTTATATAGATTGTGTTACCACTATTGATCACGGTAACGCTATATCGTTGAATAACTCACGCCAACTGCGATATATAGCAGAATAGTTATTTAAAAAATATTTAAACTACTGTTATTCAATTGGTTAATTTGAAGGCATTGTTGTTGAATAACGGATCTTAAATCAAGACCCTGCATTTCAATACCTATGAAAAAGCTTTTCACTTTATTTTTTATCACCACATCAATATCCTGCTTCGCGCAGGATATTCCTTTTAAAGCGTTGCGATTTGATGAGAATTACGCCTATTTGGCTAAGGACACATCCAACAATTGGTACAAGCACTTCAAGTTTGCCCCCTTATCGGTCGATAAGAAAACCTACTTGAGTTTCGGCGGCGAGATCCGTTACCAGTACTTCCATTTCACCAATCAGGACTGGGGCGCAGCGCCCGAAGACAAAGACGGCTTTGTCCTTACGCGCTACCTTGCACATGCTGATCTGCACCTGGGAAATCATTTCCGCACCTTTGTACAATTGCAAAGCAGCATGGCTAACGGGCAACTAACAACACCATCACCTGTTGATCAAAACATACTGGATCTGCATCAGGCTTTTATAGATTTTTCAGCTACTCCTACAAAAACCCAAAACCTTACATTGAGACTTGGCAGGCAGGAATTTTTGTACGGATCGCAGCGGTTGGTGTCTGTGCGCGATGCGCCTAACAACAGGCAGGCCTTTGATGCCGCAAGGTTACTTTATACCGGCCGAAAGTTTAAGTTAGATGCTTTTTACTCTTATTATGTACCCGCTAAACCCAATATTTTTGATGATGGCCTTAACAAAAACACGCAATTTTGGGGCGCATACGCAGTGTTTAACAAAGTGCCTGTGCTACAAAATGTTGATCTGTATTATTTAGGCATCCATAAAAAAACAGCGATTTTTGATGCCGGTACAGGTACAGAAACGCGGCACTCTGCCGGTACACGGATATGGGCAACAACACCTAAATGGCAGTATGATATTGAAGCATTATATCAGTTTGGTGATTTTGCGGGCAGCACGATATCAGCCTGGACAGCATCCGCCAATGTATCTTACACCTTCATTAACACCCGTTACAAACCACAGGTGGGTATCAAGACAGAGGCCATAAGCGGTGACAGGCATAATAACGACGGAAGACTGAACACATTTAACCCATTGTTTCCGCGGGGCGGCTATTTTGGTTTGGCTGCGCTGATAGGGCCATCCAACTTAACAGACGTTCATCCCTATTTTCAAATGAGCCTTACAAAAAAACTGGCGTTTAACGTGGATTATGATCTGTTTTGGCGCATGAGCCGTAACGATGGCATTTATGCTGTCAGCGGTAAAATTATCTATTCTGGCAAGGCAGGAACATCAGACCAGATTGGCAGGCAGCTAGGCACCGCGCTTGAATTTACACCCAACAAACACTTTTACTTAAGACAAGAGCTCACCTGGTTTAGCGCCGGCGAATATTTAAAACAGGCTGGCCCGGGAAAAGACATTTTAATGCTTGGCAGTACCGCCACCTTTAAATTTTAGAGCTTTGGAAACGGATAGATTTATCAGGAACACAACATTGCTGCTCTGCTTTACTGCAGGCTTTTGCGATACGCTTACTTTTGTTGCAGCAGGCGAAGTATTTTCGGCACATGTAACCGGCAACTTTATTCTGTTTGCTTATGATATTATTAAACACTCAGACACACATAGCTGGCAAAAGCTGCTTACCTTCCCGGTGTTTGTATTGGCGGTAATGCTGGGTGGGCGTATTGCTCAAAAATACGCTTACAAATATGCACTGTTAACAATTGAAGGCCTCATTTTGCTTATTGCAGGCCTGGCGTCGGCACTTTTGGTAAAAGAGGGGAATGAAATAGGGTGGCAGATGACGATTGTTACCATGCTCATAGTAATGGCCATGGCGTTTCAAAACACCTTTGGTAAGTTAAACAACAAAGCCACATATGGCTTAACCACTGTAATGACCGGTAATGTAACCCAGGCCGCACTAGATCTGATGAATGGCCTTGTTAACCGGCCGGCAAGCGCTGCAGACTGGCAAAGCCTTAAAAAGCAGTGTTTCCTTATTATAGGTTTTCTGGCAGGATGTATTGCAGGTGCGGTAATGGCCATGCAATTTGGCTTGGTTGCGGTAATAATACCCGGGACCATTTTATTGGTTTGGCTTGGGTACAATAAACTGTTGGGACCTTTTGTCAATCCTTCCTAAATCCCAAAATCTTTGCGGATACCCAACTTTTTCATTTTTGAATTAAGTGTTGTAGGCGGGATATCAAGCAAACTGGCCGCACCGCCTTCTCCCCATATTTTGCCTTTGCATTTTTTAAGGGCCGCCATTATGTGCGCCCGTTCTCCTTCGCTCATGGTTGTAGCCTTGGCATCTGTGGCAAAACCTGTACCGCTTTGCTCTAGCTGTGTTGGCAGCACCATACTGTTTATCATATCATCGCGCGTAAGCAGCACGTTACGCTCTATCAAATTTTCTAGCTCACGGATGTTGCCCGGCCAATGGTAGTTTTTCATATTCTCCAAAACTTGCGGAGCAATGCCACGCACTGCTTTACCAGTTTTACGGGCATAAATATTCAAAAAATGCATGGCCAGGTGGGCAATGTCTTCTTTGCGCTCGCGCAAGGGCGGCATCACTATCGGAAAAACGTTGATGCGGTAAAACAAATCCAGCCTGAACCGTCCTTCTGCTACTTCTTTCTCCAGATTGCGGTTAGTAGCGGCAATAATCCGTACATCGGTTTTGATGGTTACGCGGCCACCTATGCGCTCTATTTCTTTTTCCTGCAACACCCGTAACAGCTTAGATTGCGATTCCAGCGGCAACTCTCCTATTTCATCCAAAAATATGGTACCGCTGTGCGCCTGCTCAAACTTGCCTATTTTTTTATCGTAAGCGCCGGTAAAGGAGCCCTTTTCGTGCCCGAAGAGTTCTGAGTCTATCAAAGTTGTTGGCAGGGCAGCGCAATTTATCCTCACAAAAGGCTTATCCTTTCTATTTGATAAGGCGTGGATACGCTCGGCTATCTTTTCTTTGCCGGTACCGCTTTCCCCTAATATCAACACTGAAGAGTCTGACCGCGAAACCTGCATTACATGATCAAAAACTGTCAGTAGTAAATGGCTTCCGCCAATAATACCACTAAAGGGATTGGGTTGCCCGGCTTTTGATACCGGATGTTTCACCTCGTAATTATCTGCTTTGCCAATCATAGGGCAATCTGCTGCCAGCACCATGCCTGCCATAAAATTAGCCAGCAAAGGCGTTAAACTGTTGCATAATGCCAGATGGTCTGCCTGATAAGCATCGGGGCGGCGGCTGTAAAAATTAAAATAGCAGGTGCGCCCATCTGCTAAGTTTAAAGGCAATGATAAGTGCGATCTGAGTACGTAAATATCAACCAACATTTTTTTAAGGCATGGCTGATAAAGCAATGCTTCCAGGTCTTTTTCATCATAGCAGATAGCAACCTGTTGATAGGTATCTGCAGATTTAAGGCGCGCTAATTCGTGTTTTTTTTGTTTGGTAACTACCATTAGTTCGGGGCAACTCAATAGCTGGTACTCATCAAATCCTATTCGTGAAAAAGCTATCTCATAAAAATCCTCACCATCGTCCTGCTTCATGCCTACTGATAAAAACTCAAATGGGATATATGGCTGTAAGCTTTTGCCCAGTTCTAACAATTTGTTCTCCCAGCTTTTTGCTGATGCGAGTATTTCGGCAGCCTTTTTCTGTAATACCGCGTTTTGGCGCGTACCGTTTTCTAACTGATTTTCGTGCCGGTAAACAGCAATATCAAGGGCTACCAGCACATCTTTTTCTCTAAACGGTTTAACAACAAAACCGTAAGGCCGGGTAACTTTTGCTGCTTCTAACAGTTTTTGGTTGGCATTAGCCGATATATATATAAATGGAAGATCCATTTCCATTAACCGGTGCGCCAGATCAATGCCCGTTGATTTGCCTTTTAAAAAAATATCTACCAGTACAAAATCGGGTTGGTGATCATTGATCATTTCCAACGCATCTTTCATATTATCCGCTATGCCACAAACGTTATATCCTGCGGTTTTAAGTATGTTGACCAACACATCGGCAATAATAAATTCGTCCTCAACAACTAGGATCTTTTTTTTATTCATCATATCCTGGGTTTATGCTATTGGGTCTTTCACAATTTCCCTGTTAAATATTTCTGTTTTAAAAACCACGTTTATGGTACAACCCTGATCGCTGTTAATATCAAAACTCCCCCCCAACTGCTTGCTCAAGCCGCGCATCAGGTTAATGCCTAATGATTCCACCTTATCAATATCAAACCCGGCGGGCAAACCCGCGCCGTCATCAGCAATGGTTAATTGGTTGTATTGCCCTTCGTTTCTTACCAGCGTTACGTAAATAGTACCGGCCTGCTGGGGTTGATAAGCATATTTTATAGCGTTAGTTATGGCCTCATTCAATATCAAACCCAGCGGTACAGCCTGCGCTACATCCAGGTAAACATCTTCTATATGCTTTTCAAACAGAATGCGATTATCAATATCACAGCTGTCTTTTAAATACCCTACCATCTCCTCTATGTACTCCGGCATGCTTATCAGATCTAAATTTTCAGACTGGTAAAGCTTTTGGTGAATTAGAGCGATGGAATGCATCCGGTTCTCGCTATTTTGAATTGCGGCCAGCGCCTCGTCGTTATTTATATAGGCAGATTGCCGTTGCAACAAGCCCATTACTATTTGCAGGTTGTTTTTTACCCGGTGGTGGATTTCTTTTAGCAGCCATTCTTTTTCAACCAACAGCTTGTCTTTTTCTGTTACCAACGCGTTAAGCGCAATGTTACCACGCTGTTTTGTTCTGTAGCTATTGTAAGTTAAGCCCATAAAAAAAACCAACATAATGGTTACTATCAGTGTAAGATTACGTGTATTGTTAGCGCGGTTCACCTTTTCTCTTTGCAGCGCTCCTTCTTTAGTTAATAACTCAATATCATGCTCTTTTTGTTCTGTTTCAAATTGTACTTGCAGCTGTTGTATCTGCTTGTTTTTTGTTGCTTCTGATATTGAATCTTTAATTGCGGTGTATTTTCTATAATTACGCATTGCAGCCAAATAATTCTGTTTTGCAGAATCTATCTGATAGCTGAAAAGATAAACAGGCGATGCAAACTTTGATCTGCCTGTAATTTTTGCGGCCTGTTTAAATGCATACAGATACCGGTTAGCGATATCAAAATTGCGCGTAGCAATGTAGTACTGAATTGCAGGGCCAAGCATTGTAATTTCAAGCAAGGGTGTATGTCCCCCCCCGGCGTAGCTTTTTAAAAGGCGCTTAACATGCTTATCAGCTTCTGGATAGTTTTTTAATAACAGATTTGCCTGTACATAAAACGCATCATAATACAGGCGATGACGCTCCTCTATATCAGGAAAGTGTTTTTCGCTGGTTTTTAGCACTTCAATAGCCTCTAAGGCTCTTTTTTGATGTATAAAGTTATTGGCCAGGTTAGCGCTCAAAAAAATGGCAGACGGGTCTTTATATTTTTGAGCTACCGATATAGATTTTTTGAAATAGTTATTGGCCTGGTCAAACCGCCCGGTTTCAAGGTAAACCATTCCTGCACGGTTATAAATTGTGCATAACAGCATACTGGTATCTTGCCTATCCTCGGCTGTTTTTACTGCCAGTAACGCGTACTTTAGTGCATCTTTATATCTTTCGGTTTTAAGGTAGCTGGTACCCAATAGATCATATACATTTTGCACATCTTTATGCCCAATTGTATTGTAAATAGACAATGCCCTTTGAAGGTTTGCTATACCCAAAACGGGCTTCTCTACCTGATAATAAAAATCGCCGAGCATTGAAAGTGTAGCCCCTTCTCTATCCAATGCATGGGCTTTGCGAAACAGAGGGGCCGCTTGTTCGTAATAGCCTATCATCACATTATAATCTTTACCCCCTGTTGATGCGTACCATTCCTGCATGTTAAGGTAACACTCGGCCGCTTCACGATAGAGATTAATGGCCAAGAGCACATTTATCGCTTTTTTTAAGAACGCTTCACTTTTCTTAAAATCCCTTTTCATGCAAAGGGCCTGCCCTATAGTCTGGTAACTTAACCCAATTCCTTTTTTATAAGAAAGTTTTACCGCTAGCGAATTTGCCCGTATAGCAGTTGCTAAAGCACTATCAATAAGAGCGGGTTGCCTTGCTCCGGCTATGTTATCATAACGACTTATTTCAATCAGTAATTTAACGCGGGCGGTATCGGCTTTGCTTTTAGTTAACTGCTGGTATAGTACATTAACATCTTTTGCAATAGGCGGTTGCGCATAGAGTGATTTACCTAGCACTAAAGAAAGTAGCATAATAAGCAGCAGGCTCCTGATCATTTTTTTCTTTAGTAATTGTGATAACAAATTTGAGCAGATATAGCGTGTAAAGTCATAAACCCTGCCACAAGCCCAATGCATTTACTTAGTAGCCTAAATATCAGTAAAAAACACCTTCCATAGTGTTTTTTATTTATAGCTGGTGATTAATTTGTTGGCGTAAATAATCTCACAACGACATTAAGTTGTGCCAATTAACGAAATATCGCTGTTTTGGCGCTCCTTTAAAATTAAGCATTGTAACGCAATCTCGCTGTAGCAATAACGAAATAAAGTGATGTTAAATACCAATTTACATTTAATACATTGAATATCAACTATTTATGATTTTGGTATCTGACTTGATTCTATTTCAGTAAAAATAGAATCAATTATCATGAAAAATCAAAAACCTATCAGCAAGCTATTGGCAATGGTTGCTACAGCTTTATTTTTCTTAACTGCATCAATAACAAGCTTTGGTCAAACTAAACCGGCAGTAAAAAACATTGTTATTGTGCATGGTGCTTTCGCAGATGCATCGGGCTGGGAGGCCGTTTACAAAATTCTTAAAAAGGCCGGTTATAAAGTTACGTTGGTGCAAAATCCGCTAACATCTCTTGAGGACGATGTTGCGGCAACCAACAGGGCTTTGGATAAACAAGACGGACCTGTAATTTTGGTTGGCCACTCCTGGGGTGGCGCGGTAATTACGCAGGCGGGTGTTTCGCCAAAGGTAGTGGGCCTTGTTTATGTTGCAGCATTTGTGCCGGACAAAGGAGAGACGGTGTTGGGCATGATACAGAATGGACCACAACTACCGGTAAACGGCATACTACCTCCAGACGATAAGGGTATTGTTTATTTTGACAAGGCAAAGTTCAGGGAATGCTTCGCGGCAGAACAAACCATAGAGAAGGCTAACTTTATGTTTGATTCGCAACAGCCTATCGCGGTTAAATCATTTTTAACCCCGCTTACCGAGGCCGCATGGAAGAGCAAGCCAACATATGCGGTGCTTGCTACACTAGACAAAAGCATCCACCCAGACCTTTTACGTTCTATGTATAAGCGTGCCGGTGCTAAGGTTACCACGCTTAAAGGCAGCCACACACTATTTATGGCGCAACCAACAGCAGTAGCCGGGGTAATTGAAGCTGCAGCGGCTGCTAAAAAGCAATAATAAACAGCATTTATACAGGCTTTGCGCCAAGCCTTTAAATGCTCCAAAATTTAGAGATTCCGCACCTCACCTCTACTAAAAAACGCTATTCTTTATAAAGGAATGGTGTTTTTTGCTTTTAGGGTAAGTGATGGTTAAGTTTGTTTAATATACTGGGCATATGCGGCAGAAGCACGCCAGCGGGAGAGTTTTGTTTTATGAACGTTTCTCTTACATTTATTAATTACAGTAATAACATGGATAAAGAATTGCTTCATAAAAATCTAATAGTATGCATACTTGCCTTGGCAAGTGATAAACAAAGTCAGATAGCTTATACAACGCCTGGCTGCGCAGTATGTGACCTAACCGAAGATTTTGAAAACTACGGCAAGAGATGTTTTGATATAGCCAATTATTCGATTGAAGAATGTGAACTTATTAAAGAATTAAATTTGCTCATTGATCAATTTATAGAATTAGGTTATGAATGTTTTGACATTGACGTTTTGGACAGTATGCAATGGAATGAAATAAGAGCTAAAGCATCATATGCATTATCAAAGTTTGGTTACCTTATTATTCCTTTACCACGAAACATCGAAATTCAACCGGGGGTTTGGAATATTGATATAATCAAATACGAATTAAAAAAAATCAGCAATAGGTAACAATTTTAAATACTTAGTTCATTCAAACTTCGCCGCGCTGGCGCGCACGTGCCTTGTGTATCCAACGCTATGAGTTAAGCAATGGGCTGTGTAATTGGTTTAGATATACCTTTTAACCGTTGCAAACTATCACCAAAAAAAACATAATTTTTAGCTTTTATAAACATTTGATTAACAGCAAATTGAAGACATTCTACAGCTAAACTTCCTGACGAATAAGTCTGTTGCAAAGTGTTGCATGTTTAAACATTTAACATTTATAAAAAACTAAATATCAATAACATACAAAAAACGCTGTTGCAAGTGTTGCAAAGTGTTGTATATATTTCTGCAACAGCAATTGCATTAAATCACAATGCTTACCCCGTTACTGGTCGAAGCTTGTAGCTTCGAC
>Ga0247817_10001601_pt1 | contig 11788 bp, 14 predicted proteins | sample UWRJL212509R1_FD_178010 | JGI IMG/M metagenome (GOLD analysis project Ga0247817, IMG submission 178010) | Plant litter microbial communities from Arlington Agricultural Research Station in Wisconsin, United States - UWRJ-L212-509R-1 | ecosystem: Environmental > Terrestrial > Plant litter >... | reverse complement strand
TCTAAGTCAGGCGCCGACTTACCTCCGCGCCAAAGCCGCCACACATGCCGCGCGGTCCACCTCGGCCCCGTCGCTGCGGCGCCGCGCTTCTACCCACGTGGCGACCGGCTCGCCGCCCTGCGAAAGCGGGTACAGGAAGATATCGAGCACGCAGGCTTCGCTCGCAAATTGCAGCTTGCGCATATCGCCTTCGACCGTTTGCAACCTCGGCGCGCCGAACCGGCGCAGCAAGCTGGCCCCATCTTCACGGATGACGTTTTCCAGCCCGCGTTCTCGCATGATTTCGGGCGCCTGGAACCCAGCGATGGGCGGCGGCGGGGTGAATACCGGAGGCTGGCCCGGAACAGGCAGCGGTGCTGGCGTCTGCGGGCGCGGTACGCTTGTGTCACGCTGCGACGGAGCGCTGACGCAGGCTGCCAGCGCCAAAGTGCACGCGGCGGCAAGTTTTACGCGCATCGCGGTCATGCTGCGCGCTGCCCGGCGCGGCGATGCACCAGATGCGCAGCCGATGCGGCGCCGAGTAATGGCGCGACAAACTGCACCAACGGCACCAGCATCAGCCCCGCAATAACTCCGCCCAGCATCATCCGATCCCCCCGTCCGAGAGGAGCCGGAGCGGCTTTATCCGCACGGTGTCGTAGCCATACCATGTCCTGCAACTCACGCCCCAACAGCACGGCATTGACCAACACGAACACAATCGCCGGGCCGATCGCGGTGAACAGCAGCACCAGGGCGAACGGCGCGGCGATCAGGTTTATGACCAGCGCGCGCCCCGCTGCGGCCAACGCCTGCCGCGCTTGTTCGCCCAGCGAAAGATCGCGCGCCATGCTCGCCTGCAATGGATAATGTTTGCGCTCCACCGCCTGCACCACTTCGTCCGCGAAGAACTGGATCACGGCCATCGCCACGATCCGCCACAACAGCCACAGCCCCAATATAGCGAGCAATAGCGATGCCGCTCCGCGCAGCGATCCGGCATTGGCAAACGCCGTATCCGCCAGCCCGGCGCGCGCCAGCAGCCAATCTAGCGCGTACCAGCCCGCCGTAGCGAGCAGCGCGAACACCACCAATGTCACCGCTATACTCTTGGCGAGAATGCGCAGGCAGGCCGGATCGAGGAGCTGTCTCAAGCCGAGCAGCAGACTGGTAACGAGCGCAGACATGTAAGCTTGCGATTGCCGTGGCGGTGGGCCAAGTCAACGGCACATTTTTCAAAAGATCAGGATCAAGCATGTCTACGCCCCGTTACGACGTAATCGCCATCGGTAATGCCATTGTCGACGTGATGTCTCCTGCTTCGGACGAGTTGATCGAAGAACTGGGCATGGCCAAGGGCGGGATGACGCTGATCGACGAGGCTGGCGCGCGCGATCTGTATGCCGCGATGGGGCCTGCGCGAGAGATTTCGGGCGGTTCGGCGGCCAACACGCTGGCGGGCTTGTCAGCCCTGGGCGCGCAATGCGCGTTCGTGGGGCAGGTGGCGGACGATCAACTCGGGCAAGTGTTCGCGCATGACATTCGCGCGGTCGGGATCGATTTCGACACCCCGATGCGCGCTGGCGAGCCGAGCACCGCGCGGTGCCTGATTTTCGTGACGCCAGACGGCCAGCGCACGATGAACACCTTTCTGGGTGCATCGCAGTTCCTCCCCGCCGCGGCTCTGAACGAGGAAGCAATCGGCGGCGCGTCGATTCTCTACCTCGAAGGCTATTTGTGGGATCCGGAAGAACCGCGCCGGGCGATGCGCAGCGCTATTGCGGCAGCGCGGGCGGCCAATCGCAAAGTGGCGTTTACCCTGTCCGATGGGTTCGTGATTGCGCGTTACGGCGATGATTTCCGCGCGCTGATCAGCGAAGGCCTGATCGACATCCTGTTTGCCAACGAAGGCGAATTGGCCGCGTTGACGGGGGAAGACGATCTCGAAGCCGGGCTGGCGGCGATTGGCGGTCAGGTGGAAACACTGGTCGTCACCCGCAGCGAACAAGGCGCGGTTGCGGTGCGCGGCGCTGAACGTGCTGCCGTGCCCGCTGAGCCTATCGCCAAGGTGATCGACACCACCGGCGCGGGCGACCTGTTCGCCGCCGGGTTTCTGTTTGGCACGATCCGCGAAGAATCGCTCGAACGCTGCCTGAAGCGCGGCGCAATCGCGGCGGCGGAGATTATCTCGCATTATGGCGCGCGGCCGGAAGCGGATTTGCAGGCGCTAATGGCGGAACGCTTGGGCTGAACGGGAAGTCACGGTTCTGCCAATGCATTTCCCGCGCAGGTCTGCCGCGTTTTTTGAATAACAAATGTGTGTCTACTAGAAGGCAGACTTTTATTGAACGTGCGCCTATGTTAGCGGATAATTAGCCGGGTTGGACCCAAATGCCTCACAAGATTGCACAGGATGATCTCGAGTTTTTGCGCGAGTTCATCGGGTCCGCTGGCGCCTCTGGCGAGGACGGGGAGGCGTTGGGGCCGGCACGTGCGCTGCGCACCGTACTCGATGCTGTGCCGCACATGGTCTGGTCCACGCGGCCGGATGGGTTTCATGATTTCTACAATCAGCGGTGGTATGATTTTACCGGAGTACCGTCAGGATCGACCGATGGGGAAGGGTGGAACGGCATGTTTCACCCCGAGGATCAGGAGCGCGCTTGGGCTGCCTGGCGGCATAGCCTGGCAACGGGCGAGCCCTACGAAATCGAGTATCGGCTGCGGCACCACGGCGATGATTACCGCTGGACGCTGGGGCGTGCCTTGCCGATCCGTGACAATGATGGGAAGATCCTGCGGTGGTTCGGAACGTGTACGGATATTGACGATCTGAAACGGGCCGAGGCCAAGGTCGAACTGATCGCGGGCGAGTTGGCGCACCGGATTGCCAATATTTTCGCTGTGGTGCTGGCCTTGCTGTCGTCCAGCGCGCGTCACCGGCCAGATGCGGCTGGTTTCGCCCGCGACTTTGGCGCGAAGGTCCACGCACTTTCGCGGGCGCATGGGCTGGTTCGGATGCAGCAAAGCGGGACGGGCGGCCAAAAGGAAAACCTGCTGGAGCTGCTCGAATCGCTGGCGGCCCCGTATCAGCTTGCGCAATCCAAGGCGGTAGTAATCGCGGGGGACGACGTCGTTCTCGGGATCAAGGCAGCCGCAGCGCTGGCGTTGGTGGTGCACGAACTGGCCACCAACGCGCTGAAATACGGAGCGCTTTCGTTACCCGACGGGCGCGTCATCCTGACCACGCTGATTATCGGCGATAATCTGCAACTGGACTGGGTCGAACGCGGGGGGCCACCGGTTGAAGGCAAACCGCAGCACACCGGGTTCGGCACCGAAATGAAACGGCGTGCGGCGGCACTGCAATTGCGCGGCGAAGTGGTCGAGGATTGGGATCAGGCAGGGTTGCGAGCGACAATGACTTTTCCGGTCGCTGCGCTCGCCCTCTGACTTATTCCTGCACGGCTTCCCGCGCTACTTCGCGCCAGCCAATATCGCGCCTGCAAAACCCGTTCGGGAAATGGATCGCATCGACCGCCGCATAGGCCGCTTTCTGCGCCGCTGCCACGGTATCGCCCAACGCGGTGACGTTCAGCACGCGGCCTCCGTTAGCGCGCAGCATATCGTCCTCGTCCATTACCGTGCCCGCGTGGAATACCCGCGCGCCGCCATCTTCCGCCGCCGAAATGCGGGTGATTGCGCCGCCCTTTTCCGGCGTTCCGGGATAGCCCTTGGCCGCCATCACCACCGTCAGCGCCGCGCCTTGGGCGAATTGGGCCGGTTCCATCGCGCCGAGCCGGTTTTCGGCGCAGGCGAGCAGGTAGTCGGCCAGATCGCTTTCCAGCCGCATCATCAGCACCTGACATTCCGGATCGCCGAAGCGGCAGTTATATTCGACCAGTTTCGGCCCTTCGTCGGTCAGCATCAGCCCGGCATACAGCACGCCCGAATAAGGCGTCCCATCATTGGCCATCTGCTTAACGGTCGGCGCGATGATCTTTTGCATCACTTCGGCGCGCAATTCGGGGGTGAATACGCGGGCGGGGCTGTAGGCACCCATGCCGCCGGTGTTCGGCCCGGTATCGCCTTCGCCCACGCGCTTGTGATCCTGCGCGCTGCCGAACGCCATGAAGATCGCGCCATCCGTAAGCGCGAAAAAGCTGACCTCCTCGCCCTCCATGAACTCCTCGATCACCACTTCGGCGCCGGCATCGCCGAATGCCCCGCCGAACATCTCGTCCAGCGCTTCCTCGGCCTTGGTGCGGTCTTCTGCGATAACCACGCCCTTGCCCGCTGCCAGACCGTCAGCCTTGAGCACGTAGGGCGGCTTGAACCCGTCCAGCGCGGCTTTCGCTTCGGCCAGAGAGGTAGTGCGGACATACCCGGCGGTGGGGATATTGGCGCGAGCGCACAGATCCTTGGTGAAGCCCTTGCTCCCTTCAAGCTGAGCGGCGGCCGCAGATGGGCCGAATACCGCGAACCCTTCAGCGCGCAGCGAATCGGCTAGCCCGTCCACCAGCGGCGCTTCGGGGCCGATAACCACGAGGCCGATCTGCTCCTGTTCGCAGAAGGCGACCACCAGTTCGTGGTCGCTCAGGTCGGTATCGAAACACTCGGCATACAGCGCGATGCCCGGATTTCCGGGGGTTGCGAACAGGGTTCCGCCGTCTGAAAGGATGGCGCGCGATTGCGCCAGCTTCCACGCCAGTGCATGTTCGCGGCCACCCGCGCCGATCAAGAGGATATTCATGCCCGCGTTTCCCGAAGAAGAAGATGGCGCGCTGGTAGCCAAGGCGAAGGCTGGCGACAATTCCGAACCCCTCACCATCACCGAATTATCGCAAGCGCTCAAACGCACGGTGGAAGACCGGTTCGGGTTTGTGCGGCTGCGGGGCGAACTTTCCGGCGTGAAACGCGCGGCGAGCGGGCACCTGTATTGCTGCCTCAAGGATGAAGGGGCGTTGCTCGACGGGGTGATGTGGAAAGGCGGCGCGGCGCGGCTGGGGTTCGTGCCCGAAGACGGGATCGAAGTGATCGCCAGCGGCAAGCTGACCACCTTCCCGGGCCGCTCAAAATACCAGATCGTGATTGAGCGGATGGAAATCGCAGGCGAAGGCGCGCTTTTGGCGCTGTTGGAGAAAAACCGTCAGCGGTTTGCCGCCGAGGGATTGTTTGCGAACAACCGGGAGCTGCCGTTCGCGCCTAGGGTGATCGGGGTAGTGACTTCGCCAACGGGAGCAGTAATTCGCGATATCCTCCACCGGCTGGCCGACCGCTTCCCGGTACACGTGCTGGTGTGGCCGGTGCTGGTGCAAGGGAATGGCGCAGCAGCGCAGGTAGCAGCGGCGGTACGCGGATTCGGCGCGATGGAAGCTGGCGGCGCGATTCCTCGCCCGGATTTGCTGATCGTGGCGCGCGGCGGCGGTTCGGTCGAGGATTTGTGGGCGTTCAACGAAGAAGCGGTGGTGCGCGCCATCGCTGCTTCGCCGATTCCGGTCATCAGCGCGGTCGGGCATGAGACGGACACCACGCTGGCCGATTTCGCCGCTGACCACCGCGCCCCCACTCCTACCGCTGCGGCGGAAATGGCGGTGCCGGTGCGGCGCGAGCTGGCTGCCACTTTGGACGATCTCGCCTACCGCCAGCGCCGCTGTGCTATCCGCCCGGTTACACTGGGTCGGGAGCGGTTAGAAGCGCGGGTGGGGCGGTTGCCAAGCCTGCAACAGCTTCTGCAAACCCGGACGCAGCGGTTGGACGACCTGTCCGAACGGCTGCGGCGCGGGCTGCTCGACCGGGCCGGGAAGGGCCGCGAACAGCTCGGAAAAGCGCGGTTGGTGCCGACTTTGCTGCTCCGGGGATTCAGGGAGGCTAAGGGCGGGCTGACGGGTGTCAGGCTGACTTCGGCGCTGGTCACGCGTCCGATTGCAGAGCGTAGCCAGCGGCTGGTATCGCTCGCCCGGGTGATGGAACAATTGCACCCGGATCGGCCATTATCGCGTGGCTATGCAATGGTGCTCGACGCTAACGGTCAGGCGATTACCAGCGCTCCGGCGGCGGCGAAAGAAGCGCTGTTGGCGATCAAGTTTGCCGATGGGATCGTGCAGACATCGCCAACTACTGCGGCGAGCGGAGCCAAACGTCCGGCCAAGCCGCCCGTCCCCAAGTCCGGACCTGAGCAAAGCGAATTGTTTTGATGGGCAGCGCTTGGTAAGGCTCGGACCATGTTGATGTCATCCGATAATTCCTCGCATGGGGCGGCAACGCTGATCTACGGGCCGAACGGCTTTCGCATGGTCCGCCCCGGCCACTTCGTGATCTGCGCAGTGAGCGGAGCGCAAGTGCCGATCGAAGTGCTGCGTTACTGGAGCGTAGACCGGCAGGAAGCCTATGCCACCGCCGAACTCGCCACGCAGGCCGCACTGGGCGAGCGGTGACGCCGCGCCCATTGTGGCTCGCGCTGGCGGCGAGCGTGGTGAGTGCCTGTGTTCCGAACGTGGCGGCACCCCCGCCGCCACCGTCTGATCCAGCCGAGGTGGTGCCGCCGATCCCCGCTCCGACGCCTGCGCCCCAACCTGCGCCCCGGCCCATTCCGGGCGGCCCGGCGAACTTCGTTTTCGCAGGTCAGTTGACCCAAGGCGGCTGGATCCGCGGGCAAGCTCCCGGCGGTACCGTGTCCGCTCGGCTGGGCGATCAGGCGCTGGTGCTCGACGAGACAGGGCATTTCTTCGCCGCGTTCGATCGCGATGCCGGGCCAAGCACTCGGCTTGTCGCGAGACTGGCTGATGGTAGCGAAACAAGCCGCGAACTTTCCGTGGAGCCGCGCGCCTGGCAGATCGAACACGTCAATATCGCCAGAACGCCGGGCGGTGCGACCGATGCGTTTCTGCGGCTGCGCGAACCCGAAGTCCTCCGCATCGCTGCGGCGCGCGCAGTCAATGCAGACGCAAATGGCTGGCAACAGGACTTTATCTGGCCGCTAACGGGCCGCATTTCAGGCCGGTTCGGCAGCCAGCGGGTGTATCGCGGCGAGCCTGCCAGCTACCATTCGGGGCTCGACATCGCCACCGGCGGCAGTGGCAACCCGTTTGTCGCGCCTGCCGCTGGAGTGGTGGTGCTGGCGGCAGAAACGCCGTTCACGCTGGAGGGCAATCTGCTGATTATCGACCACGGACAAGGCCTCAACAGCGCTTTCCTGCACCTGTCGCGCATCGATGTGCGCGAAGGCCAGCGGGTCGAGCAAGGACAGGTTCTAGGGACCATCGGCGCCACCGGGCGGGCCACCGGGCCGCATCTGCATTGGAGCATAAAGTGGCGCGATACGCGGCTCGATCCATTGCTGTTCCTCCCGCCGATGCCGTAAACTAGCAGTGAGAATTGGGCGGCTGGCAGCGATTATCGCATTGGGTTTGCTGATCGCGCCGGGGAACTGGTGGCGCAGCGTGCCTATCGTAAGCACGTCGGACAACGTCCAATTTGTCCGCATGTCTGCGATCACGCCTGCCGATTGGCCGGAGGGGCTGACGCTGGAGGAGGCGTGGCATCTCAATCCGTCCAATCCTGCATTTTCAGGCTTTTCCGCGCTCGTATTTGAAGGCGGCGGCTTTCGCGCAATCAGCGATTTCGGCGGGATTGCGGTAATTCCGCGCCCAACTTCCGGGCAAATGCTGGTGCCGGTCGGATCGTTGCCTGCGATTCGCGAGATCGCCAATACGCCCGATGCGGAGGCTGCGGTGTATGATCCGGCAAGCGATACGCTGTGGCTGTCCTACGAACATCACAATGCGATTCGCCGGATTGGCGGGGATGGCAAATCAGCCTTCGTTCGGCCTGCCGCCTTGCGCAAGCTAGGCGCGAATAGCGGGATCGAGGCGATGACGCAGCTGCCGGGCGGCGGTTTCCTGATGCTGGCCGAGCGTAGTGGGGAGGGGTTCCTGTTTGCGGGCGACCCGGTGGAAAATGATGCGGTTACGCGGTTCCGCGTGCAATCGCCGCCGGACTTTCTCCCGACCGATATGGCGCTGCTGCCCGATGGGCGGGTGCTGGTGCTGTTGCGCAAGCTAACATGGGGTTTTCCACCGTTTGCCAGCATGTTGGCAGTCGGCGACTCGTCGGCGATTCGCGAGGGAGAGACGTGGCCTCTCGAACCGCTCGCCATTATCGACGGACACGACTTGCGCGAGAACTACGAAGGGCTGGCGGTGGAGCCTGCCGACGACGGCGCGCTGACCATATGGCTGATTTCCGACAGCAACCGCTCGGTGCTCCAGCGCACCTTACTGCTCAAGCTGCGCTGGCAAACGAAAACGGCCCGCGAAGGCAATCTTCGCGAGCCGTGAATTCGTAAACCAGTGGAATCAGACGGTTGCAGCCGCCTTCTTCAGTTCGCGCTTCACCTTGACCGCGTTATCAGAAAGCTGATCGTCGCTGGTCTTCAGCAGCCAGTTATCCAGCCCGCCATTATGCTCGACCGAGCGCAGGCCGTGCGTGGAAACGCGGAACTTGAAGCTACGCTCCAGCTTTTCGCTCATCAGCGTAACGTGCTGAAGGTTGGGCAGGAACACGCGCTTGGTCTTGTTGTTCGCGTGGCTGACGTTGTGGCCAGTCTGGCGGCTTTTGCCGGTAAGTTCGCAAATACGCGACATGGGAAAACTCTCTCGTTCAAATCTGATTCGGTAAACCAGCCGAGGCCGGGAAAGGCGCGCGCATACATAGGAGGGGTGCTTGCGTCAAGCAAAGCCGCAGCCTAGCGCCTTGATCGATGACCCGCTGGCCGCTCCCCCAACCCATGATCCTTGCGCTGGAACAGGCGCGGATCGCGGGTGATGCGGGCGAAGTGCCGGTCGGCGCGGTGGTGGTCAAGGATGGTGTCGTCGTCGCTATGGCGCATAATCTCACCCGCACTTTGCCCGATCCCACGGCCCATGCCGAACTGCTGGCGATTCGCCGCGCGGCAGAGGCCTTGGGGCAGGAGCGGCTTGAAGGCTGCGATCTGTACGTCACGTTGGAGCCATGTGCGATGTGTGCCGGGGCGATTGCTCACGCACGGATCGCGCGACTATATTACGCGGCGCCTGATCCCAAGGGCGGGGCGGTGGACCACGGCGCGCGGGTGTTCGAGCAGGCGCAATGCCATCATCGGCCGGAGGTTTATGGCGGTATTGGCGAAGGCGAAGCTGCGGCGCTGCTCAGGGGGTTTTTCGCGGGACGGCGATAATCACAGCCCGCGCCAGATTCTCACCGCCGCACCATCCGCCGGGCCGTACCGCCGCCGGTCGCAGCGCGCAGGCAGGTAGTCGAGCCCATAACAAAGACGCATTTCGGTGAGCCAGCCGCGTTCGTTCACCACCAGCCCGACATGCTCCGGCTCCCACCGCCCGTTCGCGTCCGCAAAAGCCTGACGAATCTGGCCCGCTGTCAGAGTGCGATCACGCGAAAGCCGGTCATATTCGGGCCAGCGCAAGCTGTTCCACAATATGCGGGTGACGCGCAGATACGCATCCGGATTGCGAACCATGCACGATCCGTGGCGCGCCCATTCATTCGCGATCAGTCGCTCACCCGGCATCGTGCAGAGTGTTTCGCGCACGGCCTGATCAGAAGGTGTGCGCGCCGTCTCGCACCATTGTGGCCACTGGCCGCTGCGACTTTCAGGCCATAAGCCATGCACCACAAACCCGAACCGCCCGCCGCGCCCCGAACATTGGCGCGCATGACGCGGATCATCCTCGCGCCCCCGGCAGAACTCCGGGCTCCAGCTAAGTGCGAGGGTGTAGCCGGTGATCGGTATATCGCGCACCGGCCCATCGCGGGCGACTGGGGGGAGCGAGATGCGACCTTGCGGGATGCTGCACTGGTAGGCTTGGGCGAGCGCTGGGGCGGGCAGGGCGAGAAACGCAAGCGTGAGGAAGGCCGCCTTATGCAAAGACGCCAACATCAGACTTGGCCCGCGCGAACCACCATTTTGCGGATGGATGGAACAGCAGCGCCGCGCCGCATAGGGCAAGCACCTGCGCTGCGATGAAAGTAGGCCGCAATGGGCCGCCGGAAAGCGCGGTTTCGATCGTCTCCGGAAGATTTATCGCGAGCCGCCCCAACGCCACCACGACGACCATCCATCGCGCGAACGGGCTGGCAAAAAACCACACCAGAGCCATGGGGATCAGCGCAATCGTCAGGCGCACGCTAATCACCACGATTGTACCGTCATCATTGAGCGGTATGCCGCCGCGTTCCAGCAGCATCGTTGCCACGCCAGCGCGGTGCGTCATTTCCCACCAGAACGACAGGAGGGCCTGCACCGCGAACGCTGCCGCGAACAGCCGGATCGGCCAAGGGCGCGGGCCCTTCGCCACCTTCACGGCCGTACTTTCCTCACAGCGGGGTGAAATCCAGCCCGATATCGGCCGCAGGTGCGCTTTGCGTCAGGCGACCTACGGAGACATAATCCACCCCGGTTGCGGACTTGGCGGCGATGGTCGAAAGGTTGATTCCGCCGCTCGCCTCAGTCTTGGCGCGGCCCGCAACCAGCGCGACGGCTTCGCGCAGGGTGGGCGCATCCATATTGTCGAGCAACAGGTGGCTGGCGCCTGCCGCAATCGCGGGTTCGATCTGGTCGAGCCGGTCCACTTCGCAGATAATTTCGGCTACTCCGGCAGCGCGGGCCCGGCGCACTGCCTCGCCCACATCGCCTGCTACCAGTACGTGATTGTCCTTGATCATCGCCGCATCCCACAAGCCCATCCGATGATTGGTCCCGCCGCCCATCCTGACAGCGTATTTTTCGAGATGGCGCAGGCCGGGGATCGTCTTGCGGGTGTCGAGCAACTTGGCTGAGGTTTCGCCCATTGCGGAGACGTATTCGCGGGTCAAGGTGGCGATGCCGGACAGGTGCTGCACAGTGTTGAGCGCGCTGCGTTCGGCGGTCAGCAGCGCGCGGGCGTTGCCTTCAAGCCGCATGATGTCAGTCCCGGCGGGCACTGCCGCTCCCTCCTCTGTCAGGAATTGGACCTGCATGTCGGGGTCAAGCGCGCGGAAGAACGCGGCGGCGATCGGCAGGCCCGCCACGATGATGGCATCGCGGCTATCCATCACGCCGGAAAAGCGCGCGTTGGCGGGAATTACGCTTTGCGCGGTAACATCATACCCGCCGCCGGGCAGGCCTACGCCCAAATCCTCGTCCAAAGTGGCGCGGACGAAAGTGGGGAGGTCGAAGCCGGGGAGGGTGAAGTGCATTTGGGCTTAATGCACGAACCTCGCGACCACGTCACGATAGGAACGGCTTACCTTCACCTCGGCCCCGGATTGCAGCACCAGGAAGCACTCGCCGTTGGTATGCGGCTTGATCTGGCGCACCAGATCGAGATTGACGATGGTGGAACGGTGCACGCGCTGGAACGCCTTGGGGTCCAGCCGCCGCTCGAGATCCTTCATCGTTTCGCGCAAGATCAGCGAGTTGTCGCCGGTATAGATGCACATGTAATCGCCGGCCGCTTCGATATGCTCGATCGATTCGACATCGACGCGGAAGATCTGGCCGCGGTCCTTGATATTGATGATTTTCTCATAACGGCCGGCCATTTCGTCCTCGCCGCCCATTTCCTCGAGGCTGTCGGGCGCGACTTCGGCCAGCACGTCTTTCAGCTTACCAGCTTCCTCGGCGCCACGCTTTTCGGTCAGGCGCTGGCGCACGCGTTCGATGGTGTCGGCCAGCTTGTCCACATCGACCGGCTTCATCAGATAATTGACCGCATTGGCCTCGAACGCGCGGATCGCATGCTCTTCGTAAGCGGTGACAAACACGAAGAGC
>Ga0247817_10001600_pt1 | contig 11790 bp, 11 predicted proteins | sample UWRJL212509R1_FD_178010 | JGI IMG/M metagenome (GOLD analysis project Ga0247817, IMG submission 178010) | Plant litter microbial communities from Arlington Agricultural Research Station in Wisconsin, United States - UWRJ-L212-509R-1 | ecosystem: Environmental > Terrestrial > Plant litter >... | reverse complement strand
TGGTATGCTGGACAAATTGGCTAAAAGAAACATCATTCATAAAAACAATGCTGCTAACAAAAAATCTAAGTTGGCTAAATTTGTTAATAAATTAGCTGCTTAATTTCGGCTGTGAACATATTGAAAAGTCTCCCGATAGGTATATCGGGAGACTTTTTTTATGCCTTTGTATAACTGAATTCCCACGAAGCTTCATTATATGAAAATCTATTCTAAAGTACTTACTTCAGCCCTATTGGCAAGTAACATCTTTGCTTTTTCATGTTATTATAATAAAGCGGAAGTTAATCCTGCAACTGCTGAATGCAAGGAAGTAATCACCACCGTATCTTTTTCAAAGGATATAAATCCGATATTAACTGCAAACTGTGCGAACACAAGCTGCCACGCAGGCAACAACCCAGAAGGAAACCTTAATCTTGAATCTTCTAAAGCCTATGCCTCTTTATTAAAAAAAGGAAGCGGATATGTTGACACCATTCATCCCAAATCGAGTGTTCTTTATAGTTCATTAACCTCTATAACCAATCCAATGCCTCCAAAAGGTGCACTCAGTGCCTGCGACTTAAAGCGCATTGAAATCTGGATGAAACAAGGTGCAAAGAATAATTAGTTTGCTGCTTCTGATTGACAGTTTATAAATCTGGCAGCACTTTTCAACCGAAGCAAATCCTGATCTGAAATTATTGGCCTGACAGCCGTTCCATTTTAAAATAATAATTTCAATAACAGATAAAATTTATATTTTTACATAAAATATGATATCAGATTATGAAGAAAATAGCTATTCTAACCATCCTTCCAGCGTTCTTTCTTTTTACGAATTGTCAAAAGGACTCTGAGGATCCAAAACCAGTAGATAACACACCTCCTATAACCGGAGATTCTATATTTGTAAATTCAAGTGGTATCTTATTGAATGGTGTAAAAACAAATGTTATAACCCAAGCATATGTAACCGGAAGCTTTTTTACCATTTCCGGAACAGGTACTTCAAGGGAATCTCAGGTTATATCTGCAGTATTTGATGAAATACCTACAAGCTCTTCAACAGAAAACCTTGCTACATCAACGGATGTTACGCTTTATTATACGTCACCAAGTTTACAACTCGTATCTATTGCTGGCACAGCCAAAATTACAGTAAACGATACTGCTATTGTTGTAAACTTCAGAGATGCGTCATTTAAAAATCAACATTCAAGTCCTATATATAAATTAAGCGGACAACTGATTTACGTATATAAACCTGGTGGCGGCACTACAACTCCTCCTGCAACTACTAATGGATATTATATTATTAGTAGCGTCAAAACAGATTTAGCTGTTACTTCAAGCAAAACTTCAGCCTTGTATGCTATTACAGGATATAACTCATCACTGAATACATATGTGAGCCTTGGCATTGTTGGTGGCATAAAACCAACAGCTTCTACTACAGTAGATTTTTCTAAAGGATTCAGCGGCACATATCTTTCATATGTTTCCGGAAGCAACACCTTTGATGCAAAATCTGGAACAGCTGATATTACTGTAACAGGAACTGAAATCACAGTTACATATACAGATGTTGTATTTACAAGTTCTCAAACGTCAACTTCAGTTACCGTATCTGGAAAATTGTATACATCAAACTAAGGTATAACAACCTTATACAATCATAAAATGCCTAAAGGATTCCTTTAGGCATTTTTTTTGATTTTGGACGAAAACTAAAGTCAAATTAAAACACTCATAATTAATAAGTTGCACCAAAAATAAAAAAATTATTATTTTAAAACATTTAAAAATAATTTTAACATAAGATAAAATCACTATTTTTAGAGAAAAATTAATACCAACTCCCCACTTATGAAAAAAATTATTCTTTTAACAATCCTTTCTACTGCGATTTCTTTTACAAGCTGTAAAAAGAAATCTGATGAACCAACACCTGCATCATCAAACAACACTCCTGGTAATCCTTCTACTGGAGGTGGCGGAACTACTACCCCTGCTACTACTAGCGGATCTTTAACGATTGGGAGTGGATCAGCTACAAATCTTACCGTTCAACCTGTGTCTTATGGAGGTAGCTACATATTGATGGGAACGACATCTGCAGGAACAACGGCTTTAAGCACTACTTTTCTTACAAAACCAACGGCTTCATCTGTTGTAAATTTATCTGGATCAACAACCGTATTACTTTCTTATACATCTGGAAGCACTTCTTATATAGCTACTTCCGGAACGGCTAATGTAACAGTATCAGGAACAGCAATCTCTGTTTCCTTTACCAATGCTGTATTTACGAATGTTGTGAATTCGACTACAGTTACTTTAAGTGGCAGCTTATATACTTCTAAGTAATTTTTAATACAATACTTATAAAGACATTAAAAGACTAAAGTACTCCTTTAGTCTTTTAGTCTTTAATAAAAAACAAATTTTCAGGTAATCAATCGTCATACATTTTTGATTTTATAAAATAAATTTCAATTCACTTTTAAATAAAAATACACACTCCGCCTTATGAAAAAAATCATTCTTTTAACAATCATTTCTACTGTGATTGTTTTTACAAGCTGTAAAAAAAAATCCGATGAGCCAGCTCCCAATAACTCAACGACCCCAGCAACAATTAAACGTGAAAATATTTTAATCCAAAATGGCACTACCCTGCAACTCAATACTAAATTGTATAAGGTCATGGGTTATCAAATAGTCGGTTATGCTACCTCCGGAAGTTATCAATCTATTTTAGTTCATTCTGTTACAGCAGCAGCTTTCAAAACAACTACAAACGTAGATTTCTCAAATACAGCTGTTCTTCAACTTTCATATACAAATAACTCTGGCGTATACTATGCGTATAAAGGCAGCGGAAAAGTTATTGTAAGCGATACTTCAACATATATCATATTTACTGATGCAACATTTAAGAAAAATGGCGGAACAGAAGAAGTTACATATAGCGGCCAGTTAAGCATCAATGCGAACACACCTGAACTTGCCATCAGTGACCCTACAGCGGTCACAACTGGTTCAGTTTATTGGAGTGATGCCAACAGAACTCTTTCAGTTAGCGGAAATACCAATCCAAATGGGTATAACTTAACTGGTAACTATAATTTAGTAACATTAAGTGCTACCTTTTTCCCAGAGAGACCTAAAGTATCTAAAACAATAGATTTAGCATCGGCTACACCTGGACTATCACTTGTATATTCATCCGGAACTACCTCTTACTACGCTCAATCAGGTACTGCAACTGTAACTGTAGATGGTACAGCTGTTTCTATTTCATTTACCAATGCCGTTTTTAAAGATAGAAATTCAACATCTACTCAAACAGTAAAGAGTGGATCTCTAGCTACTTCTAAATAGAAAAGGCGTAATAGACAAATTAAATCTTTCTTGAAATAACTCGACAATTTAATAAAATACCAGTCATCAAAAATGGCTGGTATTTTTTATTATTGAAATCAAATATCAATTGATTTGTAGTTACCAGGGAATGTGAAAATTCGTGCAGCAGCTTTCATTACACCTACACGATAACATAAAAGCTATACCGATGCTTATAATAAGCAGTACAAACCATAGCATATATTTTTTCAAATAATAATATCTATTCATAATTCATAATTCATAATTAACTAAGGTGTATCCCTTCCGACAAACCGTTCTTTTCCTAATAAAAAATTGATTGCCCGAAGTACATTCCGATCAATACTTTCTTCCGTTTTCAAATGAGAAATATAACGCACGATCTCTGCTTGTAAGGAAGGACGCAAACCATCAAAAACATTTTTAGCAGACTTATTTCCGGCAAGGGCTTTTTTAAGCTTGGGATGCATGGCTATTACTCTAGAAACCGGATCATATACAATCTCAAAGACTGCATTATCTCCTACGTCCTTCTTTGCTGCCTTGCGCATAGGAGTATTTAAATACAAGCGCCATGCACCGCTATATTTGATGAGTGTTTGCGTAAACTCATGTCCATCGATTTTCATCTTAACAGGTATCTTACCTTTGTCTTTTCCTGCCTGCTCAAAAACACGTGCTAACGCAGACTCCGGTAAATACACAAACGGATTGATTCCGATGATCTCAATAGTAGCAGAGAAAGAATGAGTATTTTTTTTAGTCACGATTTATGTAATTATGAATTATAAATTATGAGTTATGAATTGAAGCAAACTCTAAACGTCGTAAAATATTATTCCATAGAAATTAAACTAGTATAAGTACAAAAATTAAGTCGAACGAATAAATTAATTCTTAATTCTTAATTCTTAATTACGACATTTTAATTAATTATAATTATTCAAATTAGAATATTAATTATAATTAAAATATATTTACATATTGAAATTATATAGTCTAACTTATTCTGAAACGATGACAAAACAGTACCTTTTCATTTTAATAACAGTAATTACTACACTTCCCGTATTTAGCCAGGTATATAAATGCGGAGTAACCGTTGATACTTACGTAAAAGAACAGGGAAAAACCATTAAATCGGTATGTTCTGACAAAGATGGAAATATCTATTATCTAAAAAGCAACGGTATCTACAAAAACAATGTAAGCTGGATACAGTATAAGCCAGACACGTATACGAGCTATTTTTCATTTCCATTTTATTTAGCAACAGACCAGACAAATCTTTACGTATACGATAATACAAATATGGTCTTTAAAATTACACCAGCAGGCGTTGTTACTGCCCTTGCGGGAATTAAAAATGTGAACTCATCTGTTAATGGACCAGCTGCATCTGCAACATTTTCGAATGTTACAGCACTCTGTGCCGACAAAACCGGAAATGTGTTTGTTGCTGAAAACACAAAAATAAGAAAGATTGGTATTGACGGAAATGTAACCACATTTGCTGGAAAAGATATAGCAGGCACAACGAACGGAGATATTACTGTTGCAACATTTCAATCTATCCGATCCATTACCTGCGACCATTCAGGAAATTTGTTTGTAGTAGATTTTAGTAAATACATAAGAAAAGTAAATGCTGTTGGAACAGTATCAAATTACGTGGGCGGACACGCCTATTATTATGTAGATGATATAAACTATAAAGCAGGATTTTCAAGCCTTACATGTATATACTATGGAAACGACAACTATTTGTATGTATCAGATGAAAATTGCATCAGAAGAATTTCATCTACCGGTGAAACGATAACATTGGTAGGCGGCAAAGTCAACGATAACAATAGCTATAATTATATCAGCAGCAAGACCGATCCGGATCGGGTATATGTAGCAACTGCAATTACTCTTGCACCAAATGGTAAATTGTATTTTTACACATCCTATACCTACTCTGAATATTCGATTATTAGAAGTGTTACAGTAGATAACGCATGCGAACAGGAAAAAAGAATCGTTGAAACCATGTGCGGGAATGGGCATAGAAATGCAAATATTTATGGAAATGGTAAAAATGCGGAATTTGAATTGCCACAAGCAATTACTATGGATAAGTTTAAAAATCTTTACATAGGTGTGAGTAATTACAATATGGTGTATAAAATGACTCCATCAAGAGATGTTTCTTTATTTTATACTCCCCCATCTGGATTGAGTGCTGCCCCAAGATCGTTAGTTACTGACGCCAATGGTACACTATATATTTCTTACGGGACAAGAATTGAAGCTGTTAGTAGCACAGGTACGTATATAAAGACTTATAGAAGTAATGTAGGTGAATCATTCAATGCCGAACGAATGGTAATTGATAATAATGGCGATTTGCTATTTACGGATAGACAATACGATAATATTAGAAAACTAAACCTCACTACCGGATCCTATACAACAATTGCTGGTGGAACAAATTACGTATCATCAGGCATTAGTGAAGGATATGTTGATGGCACTGCAGCAAATTCAAGATTTACAAATCCTACAGGCATTGATGTGGATTCCAAAGGTAATATTTACATTGTAGATGAATATAATTCTATTATACGTAAAATAAGTACTGATGGCAGCGTAAGCACTGTTATAGGGGGCACTGTAGGCAATACCGACGAAAGGTTTTGGCCGCGTGCATTACAGGTAGATTATCAGGATAACATTTATGTATCAGACAGGGATGCCAATGTGATACGAAAAATAAATGTATCAACAAATACGATGCAGATTGTTGCAGGTAATATGATTGATGGGAAAGCTAAATATATTGATGGCAAAGCTAGTATTGCAAACTTTGATGACCCTACTGATATATATTACGACACCGACAAAAACTTATGGGTTGCTGACATGACAAACGATGCTATTAGAAGAATTACAGGATTAGATGCTTCAATAACTACAGCAGTAATAACACCTTCTGAAAATACAGAAACAAGAAAGTGTATTTCATATCCCAACCCGGTTTCCAACCTCTTACATTTCGATGAAGAAAGAAGTTATGAAATTTACGATCTGAATGGTGTGTCAAAATTATCGGGAAAAGATCATTTTGCAGACATTTCTTTTTTAACGGAAGGCCTTTATTTTATTCGATTTGAAGAAATAAACGTTACTGAAAAAATAATTAAAAGATAAATCTATTTTTTAACTACACAGATACCTCCCCTCCTAAAAAACCCTAGGTGTCTGTGTAGTTATTAAATATTTTACTTTTTAAAACAACAATACTCTTCCTTATATAGACATTACCCGCTGAAAGATAGCAGCCATGTTTTTACAAATGCTATGTTGTGTGCTGCTTTGTTCAATTTGATGTTCTAATACACTATCAGCTTGTAAAAGTATTTGTAAGATGGGGCAAGTTTTCGTCGGAACGATGCAAATCTGTAGTAAAGGTATGATCAATCTTCTTTTTTACGAGGGCTTGTTTTTTATATTTGGCTGAATCAAATGAATCCCAATGCAACGATGTAGTATAACGTTAATTGCCACCCGACACAAAGAAATTGGTCGATGTACCTCAAATGAGTTGTATCAAATTATCGAACAAATTGCGCCGGATGTAATTTTTGAGGAAGTTCCACCGAGCAAATTTGATGCAGTTTATAAAGGTTTACTTCACGATACCTTGGAAACACACACAATCAAAAGATACTTGGAAAAACAACCCACTGCACATGTCCCGGTGGATGCAGAGATAGATGAAGTAACTGATACTTTTACTGAGAGTGATTACAATGTTATGGTTAACATATTCGGACGTCATAGCTCAGAATACAGAAGTTTATTCAAGGAACGGCAACTATTCGCAGAAGATAAGGTTTCCCTTACTTAAATAGCGAAGGTTGGACAATATTATCGAAACGTATGGATGCGTTGTAAGAGGAAATAATAAAAAGAATTGATAACGACAAGTGGAAACTACGGTATAAAGATTGGTTGAGTGTACTCGAGATCCGGAATAATGGAATGATTAGGATATATACAAGTATATTGAGAATAATGGGTGTGGAAAGTGCTTGTTTCTCGTTGGTGTTGAGCATAGGAGGCAAATAATGGATAAGATACCTGAGTTTGAAAAGAACCATCATTTTAAGCCAGATTGGAACTTCAACTATTTCAACCGATGAGATATAACAGAAGTATCTCCATTATTGTCTTCTTAAAGTATGTCCAACAAGCTTGCACACAACGTTTGTGCTGGTAATTAGTTCAAATGTAAATGCTCTTATCAGTTTCCACACCAGTACTGAAAGCATGCCTAAATATTCAAATCATTCATGCAGTTGTAACGTACCAAAATCTCCTAACAACCGAACTTACCCTAATTACTAGCTATTGTTGTAAACCGTTATTCATTCTTTTCATGCCAATTATTAAAAATACTAAGGCAAATAAAATAGTTAAGACAGGGATTAGAAGTGTGAACTGTGTAATAATTGATAGATATAGCCCAAGTCCACCACCAATTATTATTCCAAATATTGACCAAGCTACTACTATTAAAGAGCCTCTTTTAACTTTTTTATTTCTTCCAAGCAGTTCAGACGAGTCTACTGTTCCCGCTTGGAGTGAATTTTTAAAGTGTTTAATTACCAGATTCCAAATTTCAAGTTCATTTTGTGTCACTATTTGATTCTTAGTATTGATTTTGAAATTTGAAACAATTTTCACTGACTCTGCATTTTTTTCAAAATTTACGTTGATTAAACTCATCCATTTTAGAGGATTTGTTGTCAAGCCATTTTGTATTTCACTACCTCTTTTAAAGTCAATTGAATTAATTAATGTATGTGATTTTTTAAAGCCTAAACTATCGAAATAATTCAGAGCTAATATTTTGCAATCCTCAACACTTAAGTAAGTTTGGAATTCAATATTTTCTTCAATCCAATTCGACATTATTCGTAATGGTTTACAACGTGATTGGTTGCATTTGTTGTAGGTCTTGAAAGAGCCAAGATTTATTCAACACTGAAACCGCACAACCTTTTAAATTTAATTATTTCGTGCGGACTTTAATGTACTGCTTATAATATTATCAGAGGAGCCAACAATAAATGCTACTTGTTGTTAGCCATAGTTTTTATATGTTCACTCATTGATTCACGTGGTGTTTTATAAGACAAGCTTCCAGAAGGCATTTGATTTAAATTAACCCAAACATAATTTCTTGTCATTTCTAAATTTTTATCGTCAGCATAAAAGCTTTTCACTTGATAGATAAAATCATTCATTGAACCGATTGTTTTTCTATCGTTATCTGTCGTACAAAAAGAAACAATTTGATCAGAATTACGCAAATAGTTTTCAAAATACCTTGTCAACATATTTTCTCTGTCAAGTTGTTTAATAAGTGTGTCTATAAACAGAAATGACAGATTCATCAAATCCTTCTTTAGGATATCCATAATTATAAAACTATATAGAGTCTTTTTATTTACAAAAATTATCCATTTTTTACCTGCAACATTAAATAAATGTGCGTTCCAGTCATTTATAAAACTCGCTTCAATATTGAATGACTTTTCAATATTTATAAAATCGGCGAGCTTGTGTGAACAAAAAACATTTATCATGTAAAAGTATTGAATATATTGTTAGCGAAAATTATGGCTAACTATTGGATATACGCACCTAGGTGCATGTATATTTCATTTGTTTATTGCTTAACCGTATAATAAACGGATACCGAATTTTGAATTTCAAAAAACATCAACCTATTTATCCTTTCAATAATCAACTATTGCACCAATATCCACTCTTTTGCTTTAAAAACCAATAACGTAAAAAAGTTTATTATGCCTTAAAACAAACAAGTCGCCAAACCACAAAAAAGTGGTCAGACGACTGTGCATTAGTTGCGGCATGACCTGTCCCGATTAGGGCCGGATTGCGGCCGTTTGTTTTTTGGAATTTTGAATTTTAAAACAAAGCTGCCACAATCTTCTTCAGCTGATGCACATGTCTTACCGTATGCACCGTCATAAATTGGATCCATTCGGTGCGGGTAAGTGTGCCTGCATTGGGGAGTTCAAAATCCAGACACGTTAACGTAAGATCATCTTTACTCTGAATAAAATCTTTTATACCGTTGATGCGCTTTTCAAGTCCGCTCAATAAAATTGTCTTATCAAAATGACCTGTACCCGGTACAATAAAATCCGGAGATTGCATTTTGAAGTCGAAATTTAAAAAGACTTCTTTAACCGGACCGATCTTTTCATCTACTGAACGGGTTGTCGGCTCTGTTTTGCCCTTTAGAACAGTAAATAAACCATACGATTTGAATAAGTGATCTCCAAGCTGCCCTGCAGTCCAGCTGCCCTCAAACGGTACCGTGTTTAATTGTTCTTCCGACAAAGGCGTGAGCAGGTGCATAAGCTCATCCGTACTATGTGTAAGCTCTGCTAAAAGTTGTTCGTGTGTCATAAGTTCTATAGCTGTTGTTGTTCTATATAAAAATAACAATTCTATCCACAAATGCTAGAGGCTGATCATGTCATTATGCAGGGGCAATTGAGACAAAGACAGCTATTGAAAAAAAACCGAATTAGGGCATGTATTAAGATTAATCATTCGCTGTATAGCTATTTTAGTGCCGGATAAAGCACAAAATAAGTATAGAATCACCATGTCTGGAGCATGCATAAAGACTGGTACAAGCATAGATGTACCGGGTATGTTCCGGGGATGTCTCAGGTATGTCTCAGGTATGTCTTGGATATGTTCCGGAGTATATTCTGGCTCGGGATAGTCGAATAGTATATTCAAAAATAAAAAACAGCAATTAAAGCTAAAAAAAGATACTCAAACATTTATACTGCAAAGTTCTAAAAAAGAATTCAAATTTACTATAAATAAACAAGTCGTCGGACCACGAAAAAAGCGGTCTGACGACTGTGATATTAGATACGGCATGACCTGTCCCGCTTTTGGGCGGGATTTCATCCGTTTGGAATTTGTTTTTTGTTATTTGGAATTTATACTACCTGTTATTTGGAATTTCTACTCGAATCAATTTCATTCAGTCGAACACTAACCGCATTCTTATGCGCATCCAGCATCTCCGCAGCAGCCATGGTTTCGATCACCGGACCAATAACCTGCAATCCTTCTTTACTGATCTTCTGAAATGTTACTTTACGAATAAACGAATCCAAGGACACGCCTGCATACGCTGTGGCATAGCCATTCGTTGGCAAGGTATGATTCGTACCCGATGCATAATCACCTGCGGATTCGGGCGTATACGGACCGATAAACACAGAACCTGCATTCACGACTTTAGAAACCAACGCTTCTAAATTTTCTACCTGCAAGATCAAGTGTTCGGGTGCATAGAGATTACTCATCTCCATCGCTTCATTCAGATCTTTTACTAAAAAGGCTTTACTGTTGTCCAGTGCTTTTGCTGCAAGATCCTTGCGTGAAAGCTTAGCCAACTGCGCAGCGACTTCTGCCTGTACACGGTCAATCAAGTCTTCACTATCACTCAGCAACACCACCTGACTGTCAGCACCGTGTTCCGCCTGCGATAATAAGTCGGCAGCTACAAATGCCGCATTCGCGTTTTTATCTGCTATAACAGCAACTTCCGACGGACCGGCAGGCATGTCAATTGCCACACCATATTTCGTTACCAATTGCTTGGCTGTTGTTACATATTGATTCCCCGGGCCAAAGATCTTATATACCTTCGGCACCGAAGCTGTACCAAATGCCATTGCTGCGATACCTTGCGCACCACCAGCTTTAACAATGGTTTTAATACCCAATAAATTCGCTGTATATAAAATGGCAGGGTGAATTTTCCCTTCTTTGTTTGGCGGTGTACACAACACCAACTGCGAACAACCTGCAATCGTAGCAGGTACACCCAACATTAAAATGGTTGAGAACAACGGCGCAGTTCCGCCCGGAATATATAAACCTACTTTTTCGATCGGTAAGCTTTTTCTCCAGCAATTCACACCCGGCATCGTCTCTACATGAATCTCCGCTTCTTTTTGTGCCGTGTGAAATTTCTCAATATTAGTTGCAGCAACCTGAATCGCTGCTTTTAGTTCTTCTGAAACCAAACCCTTTGCTTCTGCGATCTCTGCATCCGTTGCTAACAAAGATTCCGGTGCTGCACCATCAAACTTCAATGCAAAATCAATCAAGGCTGCATCTCCACGCTCCTGCACTTCTTTCAAAATAGCAAGCACACGTCCCTCCAGCTCCACTGCTTCCATTACAGGGCGTTTGAGTAGGCTTGACCAATCAGATGTTGCAGGGTATTTATAGACTTTCATCTTTAAGTAATAAGTTCTAAGTAATACGTTTTAAGAATGCTTGCCTTAAGTTAAACATGTT
>Ga0247817_10001599_pt1 | contig 11794 bp, 6 predicted proteins | sample UWRJL212509R1_FD_178010 | JGI IMG/M metagenome (GOLD analysis project Ga0247817, IMG submission 178010) | Plant litter microbial communities from Arlington Agricultural Research Station in Wisconsin, United States - UWRJ-L212-509R-1 | ecosystem: Environmental > Terrestrial > Plant litter >... | reverse complement strand
TTGCACTGTCGAGCGCATTAAAACTAAGAATATCAGCGCTCTCTGTATCGTATTTCTTTGCTAGCGCACTAATGGTATCTCCCTTTTTTACGGTGTGCTGAATACCGGTAATAGGAAGGATGGTGAGCTTGTCACCGACCTTAATGGTTCCTTTTGAACCTAAATCGTTTGCCCAACGAATAGTATTAGTGGAGATATGATATTTTTCAGCAATCCCACCGATCGTATCACCACTTTTTACTGTATACACGGTGATTTCATGCTTGGATGCTGAGGTATCAACTGCTTCGATAGGCGAAAGCTCAGTACCCCCTTCGAGCATTCCTGCCTCTTCAAGCGATACCTGATCATCTTTAATCAAAGAAATGCCTTGTGTTTGTACACGACTAATAATCTGACTGGTAAGGATGTGTCCTGTGCCTGCATTTAACGCAAGAAGCAGAAGTAATGTAAGTGTACGTTTTTGCGGTCTACCGCTTGAATCGTCGGGTGATGTCATAGTTACAAGAGAATATGATACCAGGCAAAAGCATGATTTTATGATTGAACAATTGTATTTAAATATGTCAATAGCATATTGTCTAATAACCCTTGTACTTCAATCATTGACACTTTGGATAGAATCATTGTAGTTAAAATTCTTTAAATAGCCTTATAAATACTAGCTATTCTCAAATACTTTTTTTAGGTTTTCCTCTCATAACTCTGTTACACTTGATGAACATGGATTTCACTCAAGGACTTAACGATGCGCAAAAGAAAGCAGTACTGACGACAGACGGTCCGCTTCTTATCGTTGCGGGTGCAGGTGCCGGAAAGACCAAGACAGTGGTTCACCGTATCTGTCATATCATCACCACAGGCGTCGCGCCATCAAGCATTTTGGCGGTGACATTTACCAACAAAGCAGCAAAAGAGATGCGCGAACGAGTACACGCACTCATCCAGGAAGTTCCGTTTATTGCACGAGGCGAGGGATTACCGTTTGTCAGCACGTTTCACAGTTTAGGCGTTTATCTCTTGCGAAAGTTCGGAGCATATGACGGTGCCGTCAAACGGTTCACCATTCTCGACGACAGTGATACGAACAGCCTGATCAAAGAGTCGTTGAATTATTTTGGAATGGACCCAAAAATGCACGATCCACGCGGCATCAAAAACACGATCAGTCGAAGTGCGAACGCATTGCTCGACCCCGAACAACTCAGTAGCAGTAGCAATCCGAACCACCGTATCGCAGGACAAATCTGGAAGCGCTACAAGGCACTCAAGCGAGAACAAAAAGCAGTCGACTTTGACGACTTGTTGCTTGAGACGGTGCACCTGTTAGAAAAAAATGAAGAAGCACGTGCGTGGTGCCATGCGACATGGAGCCATATCAGTGTGGACGAGTATCAGGATACGAACGAAGTGCAGTACCGTATTGCAAAGGCACTCGCACAAGACAAAAAAAATATTTGTGTAGTCGGTGACAGTGACCAGAGTATCTATTCATGGCGCGGAGCAAACATCAAAAATATTTTGGAGTATGAACGAGACTACCCGGAGGCAACCGTGGTCGTGCTTGAAGAAAACTATCGCTCAACAAAAACCGTGATCGCTGTTGCGAACGAAGTCATCAATAAAAATACCTACCGCACACCGAAACAATTGTTTACCAACAATGAGGAGGGTGACATGATATCGCTTTATGGCGCGTATGATGAAAATGACGAAGCGCAATTTATCGTGGAGCGCTGCATCGAACAAATAGACAAAGGTGTCCCCGCAGAAGACATCGCCGTGCTCTTTCGCACGAACTTTCAGTCTCGCGTTCTTGAAGAAGCCTTTCTTACGCAAGGCCTTCCGTATCAAGTCCTCGGCGTACGTTTCTTTGAACGAAAGGAAGTTAAAGACGTGCTGTCGTATTTGCGCGCAGCACTTAACCCTGATAGTTTGCTCGACATCAAACGTACCATCAACACCCCGGTGCGAGGAATCGGCAAGGTAACAATCGCAAAACTTTTTGCGGCACACTCAGTTGCCCAAGCACTGGCAGGGGAAGGTACTGATCCATTGACAGGAAAAGCACTTATATCGGTACGCAACTTTTTTGCCTTGCTTGAAAGAATCCGTGATTTCATCGAAACACATTCAGTTTCTGAAACTATCCGTTACATTATAAGCGAAAGCGGTATGATTGCCGCATATAAAGGAGAAGCGGAGGGAGAGGAACGACTGGAAAACCTTGAAGAACTTGTGACACTCGGTCTTCGCTATGACGGGTTCGGTGCACAAGAAGGGCTTGAAAAACTTATTGAAGACGCGACATTGATGAGCGACCAGGATAATCTTGAAGCTGCCAAAGGAGTGAAGCTCATGACCATTCACGCGGCAAAAGGACTTGAGTTCAAGGTGGTATTCGTAACAGGACTTGAATTCGGATTATTCCCGCACGAACGCGACCAAAAACTCACCGGAAGCGATGCGGAAGAAGAGCGGCGCCTGATGTACGTTGCACTGACTCGTGCCCGCGTCAAACTCTATCTTACCTACGCGAGCATGCGAACGATCTTTGGTATGCGCGATGTCAGATTACCAAGTGAATTTATCAGTGATATTCCAGACGAATTTATTGAGCGTGAAAGCAGGCAAGGGGAATCAGGGTTTACCACTGTCTATCTATAAAAGGTATACTTACTACTATGTACGCAAAAAAATCTCTCGGCCAGCACTTTCTTAAAAGTGAAAAAGCTCTATCGCAAATAATCGAAGCAAGTAATCCCGCAGAAACCGACATCGTGCTTGAAATAGGCCCCGGCCAAGGAGCACTCACTGATGGGCTGCTTTCATACGCAAAAAAGGTCATTGCCATTGAAAAAGATGCGGACCTTATTCCGTTCTTGTCAGAAACTTTTAACCCAGAACTACAAGACGGCCGCTTTGAACTTATCGAACAGGATATCCTGAAATTTAACCCTGACGCGTTTTTTACAGAGGATAATTATCCGTACAAACTCGTTGCAAACATTCCGTACTATATAACAGGCGCAATCATCGAAAAATTCCTGAGTTGCAACAAACAACCTTCAACCATGGTGCTCTTGATGCAAAAAGAAGTTGCGGAAAGAATTATTGCCCGTGATAAAAAGGAGAGTATTCTCTCGATTGCCATCAAGGCCTACGGTATTCCAAAACTTATTGCGAAAGTTCCGCCCGGCGCTTTTGTTCCGCCTCCGACCGTAGACTCCGCGATCCTATCCGTCGAAGGAATAACACGTGATTTCTTTACCGGACCAAACGGTTGCGACGAGACACTTTTTTTTGCAGTACTAAAAAAAGTATTCGGACAAAAACGAAAACAGATCGGCGGGATGCTTACGGAATTTCTCAATGACAAAGACCTTGCATTGCGCACACTCGGTGAGTCCGGTATCGACACAAAAACCCGTCCTGAAGACATGTCGCTTGCCACATGGAAAATCCTCACCCAAACACTAGGGAGAAATACGACGCTCGTTGTACAATAGTGTGATGAAAGCATCAGGACTTCCGAGCAAACAGTTTCTTATTCGCGGTGGTATCGCAACCGGTATCGTCGCACTCATTCTTATCGCGCAAACCAATTGGTTCCTAGGACTCTTTGGTAAAAAAGCTCGACCACTAGACCCGAGTCTCACGGTAGGAGATGCAATCGCAAAAGATTCAAACGGCAACGGTATTCCTGACTGGGAAGAACGCCTCTGGGGACTTGACCCGACAGAACTCTATACCGGCGACATGTCCAACAAAGAAATCATCGATAATAAAAAGCGTGCGCTCGGCCTTACCGTAGAGGACGACAAAGACCTTAATGAAACCGACCGTCTCGCCCGACAACTTTTTAGTATCAGTACATCACTCGGGCAAGAAGGCGCAAGTCTCGACGATATCGGGGAAGTAGGAGGTGCGTTAGGAGACTCAGTGGACGTAAAAAGCATACCGAATCATTATTTTTATAAGGATATAAAAACAACAGCGACAACAGCAACCTCGTTGCGAAGCTATCAACAAAAATTCGTTACGATTACCAAAAAATATGCAACCGCCCAAGCCGACATCGAAACCGTCCTTACCGCTATAGATACCGGCGACTACACCACCATCTCTCAAGTTAAGCAAACAGCCGTTTCATACAAGGCATACTCGAAAGAACTTGCCGCAATGACAATCCCGATTGGTGTTGCGCAGTTTCACCTGGATATTATCAACGGACTGTACGGTATGGCTGAATCGTTTCAGTATTTTTCTGATTTGGAAGAAAATCCCGTACTAGGATTTAAAGGATTAGCGATATACAAGCAATATTCCATGAGCTACGAAATAGCGGGGGAATACTTGAACATGTATCTGACAGAATACGGTATACTATAGCAACATCATGAAACAACTTATCCTCACCCTTTTTATAGCTTCTTTCTTTCTCTCCCCGACCATTACTATCGCACAACAGTCCGGTACGTTTAGCCCGGCTGATATAAACAATGCAGGAAATTCAAACAGCGATATCGGAGCAACTTTAAAAACACTTGGTCCTGCAGTCCTGTCTTGCGTTCTTGCAAGTGAAAAAGTTGGCCAATTACTTGGCGGCATAGGTACAGCAATATCTGTTCAAGCTACTGTTCTGTCAGCTACTGGCGGACCGATAGGAAAAGCATTCGGGTGGTTACTCGGTGCTGCTACAGGTTCAGAGGGGGAGCCCGTAAATGATAAGGTTGCACGCGAACGACTTAAGTCAATAAATCAAAAGGAGCAGTGTTGGGACCAAGTAGCAAAAGGTCTTGCAAACAAAGCAATGGTCACGATGACAAACAAGACATTGGGCTGGGTTAACACAGGGTTTGACGGCAATCCGCTTTATATCCGTGACATCGACAGTTATCTTAAAACTGTCCGCGACCAACAGATCAAAAAGTTTTTGCCGAACACCCAAAAAAGCGACCCTATTTTCGGTAATGCATTGCGGGCGGTTATCACCAAGCAGGTGACCAGGCAAATTACGACTCAAACCGACTCATTGCTTAAAAAGGGCATGAACACGCCTGAGGCTAAAGCCTATACTGACTTTACTGCAGACTTTACCAAGGGTGGTTGGAGCGCACTCCTTAACACAAGCAACAACCCGCTTTCATCTCTCTACAGAGAAGCCGACAATCTTGCTAAAACAATTAGCAATCAAAAGAATAATACTCGAGACGAACTCAATAGAAACAGCGGTTTTATGGATGTTCGAAAATGTATCGAGGTTGACAAGCAGGATGCAACAAAATGTGCTCGTTACAGCACCATTACACCTGGATCAGTCATCGCAGACCAACTCGGGACAACGCTCGGATCTACCATGCGTCAATTAGAAGCCGTTGACGAAATCAATGAGGTCGTACTTTCCTTTTTCAACAGATTAGTAGACGGTTTGTTTAAGAAAAATGCAGGATTGTTTGGGCTCGGTTCTCTTGGGGGAAGCTATGGTGGAGTAGGGTTCGGTTCAAACATGCTTTATGACGAATATAACAACCCTATAGGTTCCGAGAATCTTTTGAACATGATTCAACCTCAACCAGGGGTTTCTGATACCGATGTAAGTCGCCCGCAAACCCTTCGTCGCCTTATCGTGCTTCAAAAAAATCTTATAAACACCACCAATGATGTAACCATAATCGCCCGCAACACCCTTCCGGAACTTGCTCGTCTCGACTACTGTATGCCGGGACCTAATCCCGCATGGCAAGACGGATACGGAGCAAACCTTCAAAGTTTGATAAGCAACAGTGTGTATGATGTCGCCAACAAGGTGGAAGCTGTCGTCCGATCATTCCCTGTTACTGACAAGATTACGGAAAAGGAACGAATGGTGATGGGTCCGGGAATATTCTCAGTAAGAAACTATACTCCGAACGTTACATTTTCTGGGAACATAGGAAGTAATGCGGCTAATAATACATTTTACGGTATCGGCTTTAATATCAGTCACGGCAATAGTGACCAGGGCGTATGGGTTGATTATTTTTCTCGAGTCGGAACAGCACTCGCAGAAGAAATCAATACTACCTATAACATCAATACCGTGCCAGCTGCATTTTCAGGAGGTACCGGAGGCAGTACTGTTACCCAAGGACTTGCAACAACTGCATACCGTGCAACGGCAGCACTGATTCCTTTTGCTCAAAGTGTCGCACAGTTGGAAACAGACAATGACACGATCCAAAAACAAACAACGGCAAATCTTGCCGAACTGGAAGGAATCCATATAGAAGCATTGGCAATAGTAAAGGTGGCGAAGGCGCGTTATATCGCGGAGCGTGCTGCAGCAGGAAATCCGGTTGACATGGCATGTATCAATGAGGCGTATGTGATCAATGAAACAATGCCGATAGCTGCAACCGAGCTGCCTAAAGAAAGCACAGGCATTAACCCTAAAGTTAAGGCGGTGGAAGACGCGTATAATTACTTTAACAGCACACTCTAGCCTATATGACATTCAAACGAATTATCACAATCATCATCGTTCTCCTCGTCCTTGCCGGACTATTGCTCGGCGCGTCATGGTACGTAAACCGTAAAAACGCACAAAAAAATGGCACGACCCCTTTAACGTTTCGCGAGTTTCTTGGTATCGGGAGTCCTGCACTTCCCGGACAGGGAGCGGATGGAGAATTGGACGGAGAATTCACCGAACCTCAAAAAACTATCAAATATGATAGTAATGACAACGGAACGAATGACTGGTTAGAGGATATGAACAACAACGGCATAGTCGACGGAAACGAAGACCTGAATAATAACGGAACCCTTGACGGTGATGAAGATTCTGACTTTGACTCTGTTCCGAACAGATACGACAGATACCTTGACCCAAAAATCGACGACTATACGGGAGAGGTCATTGATGGTGGAGGCACCCTACCTCCAGACACTACTGTTCCCCCGGATGGTGGCGGTTTTGATGGTGGAGGACCAATTGACCCAGGAACTAATCCTGGCGGAGGGGGTAATACTGGCGGTGGAACTAATCCTGGCGGAGGAACTAATCCTGGCGGAGGGGGTAATACTGGCGGTGGAACTGATCCTGGAGAAGGTCCGGGGCCTGACGTAGAAGAAGGACCTGACGATGAAGAGGAGTTTCCTGAACCTAACAATCCTACGCCTGTTTTGCAATGTAGCGAAGAAGACCTGAATATTCAATTTACCGCTGAAGAACTCGTAAAACTAAGGAATTTGCAGACCAGATTCAATGCTATAGCCAACCAGTTGTACGAAGAAGACGCGGTGAGTGAGCAGAAATCATTCTATAGCTCACTACAGATAAAATCTGATCAAATTAAAGACCTCGTGAATTTCTGTGAAAACAACAGTTCGAGCATCAGTGATCCAAAGATGAACCGACGCATCCCAACACCGTTTTATCGTGGCTCACAAGACAACAATACGTACACCAACAACACAAGTTACGTATCTGAAGACAACAACAGCATGCCGAACAGCAGAAAACCTCTTCTGAATTACCCCATAAACGCAACTACACTCTTTGAACGGCTCCTGCGTATTAATATCTGGTAGGGAACAACAAATACAAAACAAAAACGCACCAGTACGGTGCGTTTTTGTTTTGTATTTGTATGGTAAAAACAACACTACCCGTGATACACTACTAGCGTGCAATCGAACCTGTTTCGTTATCTAAAAACACTCCTCTCAAAAACAAGTAAGCCTATTATTTTGGCGTTTTTTGTTTTAAGTCTCATAACAAGCATGAGTGGTACTGCGTATGCACAAACTGCTGCGGATGTACAAAACAAGTACGGAAAATACATCAATCTTTTTAGTGGTAGTACCCTCACATACAGCGGTCCGCTACTGAGCTCTGCAAAAAAAACAGTTACGGGTCTTCAATTTATATTTTCTTACAAACTAAACGGCAATGCTGACGACGCATGGAAATATGTTGCGTCGCCTAAAACAAATCAGGAGCAATTTATCCTTGAAGCATGTCTGGCAGACAAAGGGCAGGATGGTACAGAAGATTTTTGTATTTATTCCAAGATACCCTACGCAGAAAGTCCTTCTGCGGGAACAACCGCAGCACTAAAACGAGTGTTCTCCTGGCTTAGCTTCATCAATCCTACAGGTGCTGCGGCTGGCCTCTTGGCAGAGGCTGAATACGGAGCAAAACTTACTGCCGACCAAAACAGTGTTCGCGTTATCTTCAAAAAAGACGCCGACGGAAAAACTATTAGTGGCCGAGATATCAACATCATGGCAACCGACTGGATGTTTTTGCGTCCAGACGGAACCACTCCTCCGTACGAAAATTCTAAATGGCTCCAAACAAAAAAGCGTATCGTGTCTGTCTGGTATTGTGGTGCACAAGTCGATGATACTACCAATCCGCAGGGTGCGGCAGGAGAAGCAACTCAAGCGGGATTAACCACGATAAAAACTATCGGCAGACTCTGCGGTGAAACAAGTGGCGCAAGCCAGTCAATGCCTGGAGCGCCGACAACCGCTACAACTATCTCAACTACTTCCTTTTTCAAGGTTGCTCAAACTGAGGTGTTGCCTCCTCAGTCTCTTGAAGAGGCAACGAAGCAAAATGCCTCAATAGTTTCCGCTGATCCTAATGCAACAAAAACTGATACGGGGGACGGGGATACAAACCTTCCGGTGTGTTCAATCGGAATAATTGGTGAGAATCATCTCATTGGATGTCTCGCTCGCATCGTTTACTACGGTATCTACTGGCCTATCGCATGGATAGCCGGATTGTTCGGGACATTGTTTGACTTTTTTATCGGATACTCAGTGAGCGACGAGTCGTACCGAATGTCTTTTGCCGTAACAGGATGGAAGCTTGTTCGCGACATTGCAAACATCTTCTTTATTATCATCATGGTGTACACCGGCTTTGCTGCGGTATTTAGCTTTGGAGGGAAAGGTGGTGCCACCATGAGACGAATCATTCCGTTTCTTATTATCAATGCACTCATCATTAACTTTAGCTTGTTTGCGACCCGCACCGTCATCGACATTTCAAACATCACCGCCCGGGTATTTTATAGTCGCATGATTGTCTGTGACGGACCGTGTGGACCGAATGTTCCCGGTACCAGTATTCCGGAAAATGTTAAGCGAAGTCCGCTCGGGGGACACTGGCCGTTGTCTGAAAAAATAGTCGCATCCTTTGATCCACAAAGAATGTTTGGTCCGACCATACTTAATCCGAAGGAAACGGTTACTGGTGCAGGAAATCCTGATGATCGGCTAGAAAATAAAGTATCTGCTTCACGGACTGCCGAACAACAAGTCCAAGCAAAAGGATTTGCCAAAAACAGTGATGAATACGCGGGTTACTATGCCCTCGTCAGCCTTATCGCCGCCGTCATCATGGCATTTATCGGTATCATGTTTTTCAAGGTCATGTTCATGTTCCTCGGACGAGTCATGGGGCTCTATGTCGCGATGATATTTTCACCGTTTGCATTCCTTACCATGAATGGCGCCGGAGGTGCTGTTCTGACAGGAAAAATGGATCTTTTTGAATGGAATTCCTGGGCAAAGGACTTGTTCAACTATGCAGCCCTGGCTCCCGTATTCACATTCATGCTCTATATCGTGTATTCGTTTTTGAACACCAATATGGTGCAAGAAATCGGCCTCAAAGATGAAACGGGCGGATTCTTTGGTACGGTACTTCTCATTGCCGTACCGATGCTTATCATCTATTTCCTTATCGATATCTGCGTACAGACAGCTAAAAAGTTTTCTGGAAAGTTTGGAGACTTTGCACAAAAAACACTTACCAACACCATAGGTCTCGCAGCGGGCGGGGCAATAGGTCTTGCAGGAGGTGCTGTTGCCATGGCAGGAACAGGCTTGGGAGCACGTGCAGGAAAAGCGCTTGGTGGTACAAAACTAGGAGCATGGGCAGCAAATAATGCAGACTCTAACCGGGCTGCAAGATTTTTCAATAATACACTCAGTAAAACTCAGACAGGGAGTTGGGATTTTAGAAAAACCAAACTTAATAATCTTGTGAACAAAGGCGTCAATGTTGCGACAGGGGGGCAAGTAGCGCTCAAAGACGTAGTAAGTAGTCGTATAGGACTCGGATCAGAAAAATTTAAAGGGGGTGCTGTCGCCCGCCTAAAAACTCGCGAAAAGGAGCTGAAAGAGGAGTTTGAAAACAAGATTCAATATGCACATCTTTCTGAAGACAGAGTAAAAGAACTTTGGGATAGACGCCAAAATAAAAAGGCGTCAGAACTTGCAATGGAAGAACATGCAAGCGCAACAGACACTGAATACAAGGCCGCAAGCGATGAGGTAGACGCTAAGAAAAAAGAACTTGAAACAAAACGCAAGGAAATTGCTGACGCAAAACGAAGACTCAGTGTAGAGAGAAGTACTCTTACTGATGATGAAAAAACAACATTACGTAACACTGTACTAGACGGGCAAAAAATTGAGCGTGCTACAAAAGAGGCGATGCTCGAAGCAAAGGCAAAGAAAAAGGCGCGTCTTGCACATGTTACAGCGACAACAGATAAAAATGATGCTTCTTATCAAAGCAAAGTTGCCGATGCAATTACTAAACAAAAAGAAGAAGATGCAAAAACATATGGTGATATCAAAAATAATGCACAGTATACCAACGCAATGCGTCGTGACTATGTAGAGGACAAGCGTAATAATTCAGTATGGATGAAAGACGGGGAGCAACGTGCCGGTATGTTCGGTCTTCCGCTTGGAGGAGGTGTTGCAGGCGTACTTGCTGGGCTAAGTAGTGCCGTAGGTCTCGGTGCCGGAAGTATCATCGCTGACCGCATCAAGTTTGAACAAGAAGCATTTGATAATGCTACCCAAGCTTACATGAAAGATTATGGTAAAAAAGGAAAAGATAGTAAAACAGAAAAGTTGAATAAAAAAATCAAAGAGTATGAAGATACTATAAAAAATAGTGTAAAGAGTAGAATTAAAACTGAGGATACCAACAATGGTATAAACCGAACTGACGCAGAGATAGAGGAAGAAATTAAGAATATGGACGCCAAAATAAAGGAAAAGCATTTTAATGATTATATTAATGCGGCCCAGGAAGAATATGATTTCAGAACAACTCAATATAAAAAGGCGGAACAGATGTATTACAATAACGAGATAGGGGAAGATGATTTGAAAATGACATCTCGAGAAAGAAAAAAAGCTGAAGATGCGTTAAATAATGCAAAAAATGCTAAGTCCAACAAAGAAAAGGCTGAGACTGATCTTGAAAAAGAAGGTGAAAAAAACAAACCTAAAGATAAGCCTGATGATAAGGAAAAAGACAAGAAAGATAAAGACAAATAATAATGAACAACGATATCGCACAAAACTTCATAACTAGCTACCAAGAAGCTCTCGACCATACGCCGGAAGAGGTTCGTAACTTTCTATGGAGTGATGCATATAAAGGTATTATTGCTGGTATTGTAAAAACGTGTGCGCTTACACCCGAACAGGGTAGTGTAGTATCGGACGTACTGTTCGACCTCACTATTAACGCCATGGATGAGCTGACCGCCCGAGCCAAACTCACTACGGCTGGAATCGACGAAGAAAAACAGGAAAATATTTTTACCATAGGCTATGAATACATCATTAACCCCTCTATCTCGGAAGCAGAATCGACTGTTGATCAATCTGTATCAGGGGAGCCGTCTCAAGACGAAGAATCTCCTCAGCAAACCTCGAGTGATGTTCTTGCAAATCTTGGTGCAAGACTGAGCCAGTCCTCTGTGAT
>Ga0247817_10001598_pt1 | contig 11795 bp, 10 predicted proteins | sample UWRJL212509R1_FD_178010 | JGI IMG/M metagenome (GOLD analysis project Ga0247817, IMG submission 178010) | Plant litter microbial communities from Arlington Agricultural Research Station in Wisconsin, United States - UWRJ-L212-509R-1 | ecosystem: Environmental > Terrestrial > Plant litter >... | reverse complement strand
TTTGACAGAATTCAAGAAAGGGAACTGTCCCTTGCCGGCTTTTAGCACGAGTACTGTTAGGACTGCAGTCCCTTTTTTGGAGTCGCTGCCAGTTATGAAAAAAAACCAAAGCCGTATTTTTCATAACCCAAGCAAGACTATAAAGAAAGCCCTCACTTGGAGGGCTCTTTAACTGACAGCTGTAGCTGTATTATCTTGTGAATTTTACCGTATAGGTAAAGAAGTTTCCTTCAACCACTCTCGGGTACCTGCCGCGCACGAGCTTCACGCCATCCCAAACAACCGAGTCGGTATCGAAATATTCGAAATCAGACGGCACGTTGGATGCAGATCTTGTCACCGCAGCCGGCAGGTAGATTTTTAGATTTCCACCGTCGAGCTGGCGGATATATACATCCGCCGAATTGGTGCTGGGATAAAACTGCGCATTTTGCGGCGCTGCCAGAGGGGCATTTCTCACGCAGTCAAAAGTAATCTTGATCGAGGTTCCGAAACAGGCGCCGAATCCGGAAGTGCAGGTACGCATGCCTTTGAAAAGGTTCAGCTCAAATTCTGAAAATACCTCGAAGTGAAATCCTTCACGGCAGAGCCTGCTGGTCAGTTCGTCCTTATCTTTCCCAGGAGGGGTTGCTTCGGACTGCGCATTTTCGACAGTGGCCGCATTCTGGTCATTTTGCGGAGCGCCTTCGTCGCTGCTGCAGGACAGTCCAAGGCTTAAGGCAGCCACAATGGCAAACCGCTTCAGGTAGTTTAATTTTTTCATTGCAAATCATAATCCCCAGTGAATTATTTCTTGAGGCTGCTGTTGGGATCGTAGGTTAAGTTTTTCCAGCCTTTGTCAGTCAATTAAGGGCGTAATTCACTGACAACCAAATATACAAAAAACATGATAACAATAATTTTCATTTTGCGACAGCCGATGTTAATTAAAAATGCTCAAAATATTTTACTGGATAATTACTCACTAAAAAATATATAATATTGGGTGCTTTCTAGAGAAATTAATAACCGTATATTTGGACACCATAAAACTGCTGCCATGTCATTTCGATTTCCCTTTGCAATCATCACTATACTCTTTTCCCTTACCGCAAACGCCCAAGATATCAAATGGATACCGTTCCACTGGACGGGCGATACCATCTCTGGAAAATATTTTGACAAGGCCGCCATCGTCGTCCCGGTCAGCATCGAGAATATCCCTGCCCGCTTCAACATGCAGTTTGACCTGGGCGCGGTCAGGACGGTCATCTACGGAAACGCCATCGCGCCCTACCTGGATGCCTATCCGGAATTGGAAAAAAAGATCGACCCATCGAAAACATTCCTAATACAGGGCGAAAATAGCCCCATGTTTGCAGGCATGTCGCTGCAGATGGGCGGTGCTTCCTTTGAAGGCCTGGACATCGGCTATTTCAAGAACTACGGCGGCAGGCTGAGCAAGGAGGACCTCCTTTCCGACAGTGAAAAACATATTGGAACCATCGGCCCGGACCTCTTCCAAGGCAAGATCCTGATCATAGACTATCCCAAAAAGCGCATCGGCATCTGCGACAAACTGCCCAAAGAATACAGAAAAGCGACGTTCCAGCCTTTCAACAGCGGCGACGGAAGGCCGAAAATACCGCTGACCATCAACGGCAAGACCCAGCAGGTAATGTTTGACACAGGTTCCAGCATCTTCACCCTGCAGACCACAAAAAAAGAAGCCCTGGCGGCGGCAACTGATAAAATTATAGATTCCCTTACCGTTAACAGCTGGGGGAAAAAGCTGACCTTCTACGGCGTCAAGGCAACAAAGCCGATAAAATTCGGGACGAAGCCCCTTGACGGCTCTACCCTGTATTACGACGAGCAGGAGACCTTCCAGGATTTTTACAAGTATGTCGAGATCTGGGGGCTGACCGGAAATGCCTTCTTCCTGAACAACACTGTAGTAATCGACTACAAAAACAAGCTATTTGGAGTGCTGTAGCTTTTTCAACAAAAAAGCTACAGTAGCCCCTTTCATCATCTTGGATCTCTCCTAATTTCCTGCAAGCATTATCGGCATGTTTAGGTCGGATCCATTAAGTCATTAAAATCATACCTTTCCAAAAATTGTATTAAGATCTCTTCACATCATCAGCCTGCATCTTCTGTCTTGGCAAATTGATCTCATGCTCTTGGGGATAGGGCTTTCGCTGCGTCATGCTTACATCCTCCCTGATCTGTTCATGTACAGAAAACTGCCTGTCAGCTGCATTGGAATATCTAGGGTCGGGAATGAAGGGCATTTTGGCCATTTTTACTACCGTAATAGTGGGAAAATGATAATCTACCTCCACATTGCCCAATAGTAGATAGCATCCCCCTCCCTGAAATGGATACTTCGCGAGGCAATCCGTAAAGTGCGCCGTGTCGAAAAACTCGCCAGCAGCGTCAATCCAAGTGCCAAAATACATTGCGCCCATTTTTGTAGGCACATGCTTCCTTGAAATCAGGTAAGCCAGCATCCTGACCTGCTTCTTATGATTTTTCAATAAATCCTTCGCCATTACATCGCCCCGGTAGTTTGTCTGCAGAAGTTCAAACGGCGAACAGGAAACTGGAAAACGCAGCAGTTCAATCTCATCAAATGCATCTTCAAAAACTGACCGTGCCAGCGCCGGCAGCTTGTATTCTTTTACAGGCTCATCGAGCAGTGTCAAGTTCCTGTTCTCAGGTCTGAAATTGACAAGCAGCAGCCTCGAAATTACCAGCAGCTCATTTTTAGGCTTTCCTGTAAAACGAAAAGCTCCGATAAATATAAGGATCTGCAGTCCTTCGATGCCGACAGGTACGCGGTTGATAAAATCTTCCAGCGATTTATAGTCGCCATTTTCCCGTTCAAGAACGATGAAATTCGCAATCTTCTCTTCAAGGCCCTGCAGGTGCATGAATCCCAGATATACATCTTTTCCATACAGCGATGTTTGGAATCCGCTCTTATTGACGCAGGGGTTGTGGATAATCCCGCCTGACATCCTGGCCTCATGCACATATACCTCGGTCCTGTAGAATCCGCCCTGGTTATTGATCACCGCCACCATAAATTCTATAGGAAAATGTACCTTCAGGTACAGGCTCTGGTAGCTCTCCACAGCATAGCTTGCGGAGTGCGCCTTGCAGAAAGAATAGCCGGCAAAGGATTCAATCTGGCGATAAATCTCCTGGCTAAGTTCCAAAGGATGGCCTTGACGCTCACAGCATTCAAAAAAGTTATCTTTTACTTTCTGAAGTGCGGATTTTGACCTTCCTTTTCCGCTCATTGCCCTGCGCAATATATCCCCGTCTGCCGCGGGAAGTCCTCCATAATGAAGGGCTATCTTTATTACGTCTTCCTGATAGACCATGATTCCGTATGTCTCGCCAAGCTGCTCCTTAAAAACTTCATGGAAGTATTCAAATCTTTCCGGATAGTTGTGGCGGAAGATATACTCTTTCATCATGCCGCTTTGGGCAACTCCGGGCCTTATTATCGAAGATGCCGCAACCAGAGTCTTGTAGTCATCGCATTTCAGCCTCCTCAGAAGCCCCCGCATGGCCGGGCTCTCGATATAGAAACAGCCGATGGTTTTTCCCATTCCAAGGAACTCATTGCACGAAGCCTCGTTTTTCGATAGCGATGTATCTCTAATATCCACATCGATGCCGCGGTTTTTCTTGATCAGCTTGACGCTGTCGTCGATATGGCCTATGCCTCTTTGACTCAGGATGTCAAACTTTTCAAATCCGATATCTTCTGCAACGTGCATGTCGAACTGCACGATTGGAAATCCTTTCGGGGGCATCTCCAGGATAGTATAGTTTGTGATGGGCTCTTCAGAAATTATGATGCCGCAGGAATGCATGCTCCGCTGGTTCGGGTATTTTTCCATCATCATCCCGTACTTCTGCACAAGCCCTACTATCGAATTGGAATCATGTTCTGCGGGTGGAGACTTTGCGAGCGAGTCCAGTTCGTCTTTGGCGAGGCCGAAAACCTTGCCTACCTCACGGAATATCGAGCGGTATTTGAATTCTACATTGGTGCCGCAGAAGGCGACATGGTCCTTCCCGTATTTGTCAAATATATACCTCAGGATGATATCCCTTTCCTTCCAGCTCCAGTCTATGTCAAAATCCGGCGGTGTCTTCCTGTTCAGGTTCAAGAACCTTTCAAAGTACAGGTCCAATTCCACAGGGCAGATATCAGTGATGCCCAAGCAGTAGCTCACGATGCTGTTTGCCCCCGATCCCCGTCCTATATGAAGGAATCCTTTCTCCCTGCTGTATCTTACGATGTCCCAGGTTATTAGGAAGTAGCCGCAGAACTCCAGTTCTCCTATCACTTTCAGTTCCTTCTCAACACGGGCAGTGGCAGCGCTGTTCTTTCCGTATTTTACTTCCAGCCCTTCGTATGCAAGCTTCCGCAGAAGGCCCATGTCAGTTTCAAGGCTTTCTGTAAAATGCTTTTTATTTTTCGGGGTACTGAACTCAAATTTGAAATCACAGCAATCGACTATCCGATTGGTATTTTCCAAAATCTGCGGATAGGCCGCATACCTGGCTTCCAATTCTTCAGCCAAAAGCATTGTTTCATTTGCGCCGCAGCATTCTGATGGAGGAAGCTTCGACAAGATGACATTCAAATCGACGGCTCTCAATATACGATGAAGGCTAAACTCTTTTTTACTCCGGAAAGTCACAGGACTCAGCACAACCATCTTATCGAGCTTTTGCTTCCATGCCTCATTGTACAGCCTGCTGATTTCTTCAGGCCTTACACCAATAAGCTCATTATCTTTTAATTCCGATGGCCTGTTTTCGGAAGGATAGATGACAAAGACATCTTTAAAATCTGGCGCTGCCAGGGGCAATGCGGTATTCTCAAAATTGTGGGCGGTTAGAAACCTGCACATCTCGCCAATTCCATTCCTATTTTTTGCCAGGCCGATATATCGCAATTTTCCAGCCTGCCGGAACTCAACACCTGCAATTGGCTTAATTCCTGCAGCGTTGCATGTTTTTACAAAATCGTAAATGCCGGTAACGGTATTGATATCGGTCAGTGCCATGGCTTTGGCATTGCAGGAAGCTCCCAAATGCACCAATTCGGGCAAGGGAATCGTCCCGTACCGCAGCGAGTGGAAAGAGTGGCAGTTCAAATACATCGGCTATGGTTTGTTTTTTAAAATGGCTCCGGCGCACCTCCCGACCGCATCGCTTCCGAACCTGTTTCTTATCTTATCCATTGTCTGGTAGAGCGACATCATTTCTACGGTATCGTCGAACATGTTGATCTGGTAGGTGCCGCGGACAAGGCCACTCAAACGAATTCCGACCAGCCTTATCCTCATTCTCCGCTGGTAGAGCTTGTCAAATAATTCGGCAACGTACCGTATCAGTACGTGGTCGCAGGAAGTATAGGAAATCCTGCACTGTTTGGTCTCAGTGTCGAAATTATTATACCTGATTTTGACTGTCACTGTTGAAGCGAGCCATTGCTCAGACCGCAGCTCGTAGGCTAATTTCTCCACCATCCCGATAAGCATCGATTTTATCATCGGTATGTCAAAAGTATCGCTTGCAAAGGTGTTTTCAGTAGAAATCGATTTCCTTTCATTATAAGGCTCAACCGGATTCTCATCAATGCCGTTTGCTTTCTTCCAGAGTTCCGTTCCATTCTTCCCGATCATCTGCTGCAGGACCTGGACCGGCATTTCCGAAAGGGTCTGTATCGTCCTGATGCCGATTCTTGAGAGCAGCTGGAAGGTAACGTCCCCCACCATGGGGATTTTTTGGATGGAAAGGGGATTGAGGAAGGCCTTTACATTATTTTCAGGAATCTCCATCCTTCCGGCCGGCTTGCTTTCGCCAGTGCCGATTTTTGAGACTGTCTTATTTACAGACAGGGCAAAGCTTATCGGAAGCCCTGTTTCTCTGGTGATTGCCTGCGATAGTTCATTGGTCCATTTGTATGCGCCGTAGAATTTATCCATCCCGGTTATGTCCAGATAAAATTCATCGATGCTTGCTTTTTCTACGACTGGCGCCCTGTTTTCTATGACCTGAGTGACCAGGTGCGACATCTTGGAATAGAGTTCCATATCGCCCTTTATGATCTTGGCTTGCGGGCACAGCCTTACTGCCATCTTGATGGGCATGGCAGCACGTACTCCGAACTTCCTTGCTTCATAGCTGCAAGATGCTACCACGCCTCTGTCGCCGCCGCCGATTATCAGCGGCATGCCTGACAGGGAAGAGTTTTCCAGCCTTTCGCATGATACAAAAAATGTATCCAGATCCATATGTACCACTGCACGCTTCATAAAATGCCATTAATTATCCACACAAAATTAGTACAGATATTACCATAAAAACTATATTTGCATGATACTAATTTTACCATTAACATATCATGTCGCTATTTTCTGATAACTTGAAATTTTTGAGAAACAAGAGAAATCTGACGCAGAAAAACGTTGCGGACGCCCTTTTGATTTCTAGGGAAAGGCTTGCAAAATACGAAGACGGGACGCAGCCCCCATTTGATCTGCTCAGGAGCATTTCCCAATACTTCCATATCAGCATTGACATTCTCATTTCTGTTGACTTGAGAAAGGTCAATCTGGATGACCTCCTAAAATTGGGCGACAACAGGATACTGCTTCCCATTGCGGTTGATTCCAGAGGAGAAAATGTTATTGAAATCATACCGCATAAGGCACAGGCCGGGTACCTGGCAGGATATTCAGATCCTGAATTTATTGAAAGCCTGGAGCACATCTCCCTTCCGTTCCTGACCAACGGGAAATTTAGGGCCTTCCCGGTCGAAGGCGATTCCATGCCTCCCCACAGGGATGGGGATGTCCTGGTAGCCAGGTATGTCGAATCCCTGGAAGAAATAAAAAACGGCAAGACTTATCTGCTGCTTACAAAAAATAATGGGATCGTATATAAGAGGCTGCACAAGAGCGGGAAAGATACGCTGGCCCTCCAATCCGACAATAAATTTTACAGGACTTATGACATCAGGGCATCTGAAATCCTCGAGGTCTGGGAGTTTGCGTGCAGCATTGCAAGAAGAGAATTTGAGCCTGTTGAATTTACCGAAGCGAACATACAGGATATGTTTGTACAGCTGAAAAATGAAATTGCTGGGATAAGGCAGCAACTGCCCATCCACTAGCTCCGAAGGCAATAAAAATGAGAAACAGGCCTGCAGGGCCTGTTTCTTTGTGGATGGTCAAAGAATTAGATCCATCTTTGGAAAATTATTGAAACTTCTCCATTCTCAAGCCGCCATTCTCCTTGATGGTCAGCCTGTAGTCGCCGTGCCCGTAGGCGTTCCCGGCAACCTTGTCTGCCTGGGTATTCCACTGGCCCTTTTTATTGTAATAGGCTCCTGAATTGTGGTCATCCCACAACAGGATATTCAAGGAGAGTTCCGGTATCCTGATAGAAATGCATTTGCCCTCGCTATTGACATCGCTGACCCATGGAAGCGGAAAGTTGGCCGGCTTGTCTGTTTCCCCAGCCTCGATGGCCAAAGACAGATTGGGATATTCCCTTACCTTGATCTGTATGTCGTACTTGGTCAGGTTGTCCACCATCTTCACATACATTCCAAAAAAACCCTCTGCCTGCACTTCATTCTTATTTTCTTCTGACATAATACAAATAAATTGAATTGTTCCTACTCTTTAGATTTTCGGAGTCCTCTATTTGCTTGTAAATGAAATATTTAATCCGAACATAGCAACAAGTATATATACCTGTTTTTCAGGCTTTAAGATCCAATAATTATAAAAACATCAATTTATCACATCTGCGTCATCGTTTTAAAGCACAGCTTGGTTATTTTTAAAACCAGTTTCAAAATTTCAACCGACCCCTAACAGTTAAATTAACCTTGGCCACACCATCTGAATGGAAAGATTCGGAGCACGTGCGCCTGCACCGGCTGCCAAACCTTGGGCAGGAAGCTACCGTTGAAGAGGACAAAATGCAACAACCGATCTTTCAAGCCCGAAGGAAACTACTAGAGCGGCGTGGGTACCCTCAACGGCATTTATTTTTTGGACTGCCATCTGCGGCATTTGTGAAGAAAGCTACCGGAGCCAAGCTGTTTCACTTTGGCAGCCAGCATAAGAGGATTATGCCTACTTTTGCAAGGCATGCGAACAGTCTGGCGGTAATGCATACGCACAGCCAAACCAAATCCAATAAATCAAAAAATGACAAAAACAGCAAAAATTCTTTCCTGCCTCCTCATCCTTATTTCAGCCCATGGCCTTTTAGCCCAAGCAGCAGCTAAAGATTCCATACGGGGTATTTGGAAAACGAGAGGATATGGAAGCATCATAGCCATAAGCGATACTACAGTAACCAGCTATGATATTACTGCTGTCTCAAGTACCTTGAGCGCTCAATTGAAAAGAGCGGATATCTTGCAGCTGGGAACTGTCAGAAGCGTAAACCAAAACCTGCTTACGATTACCCAGGGCATCAAAGTCTACACGCTGGACAGAATGGAAGCGCTTCCGGAAAGCACTGATGGGAATCCAGGAAAGTCCGAAGATCCCAATTATAATTTTGACGTTTTCTGGCACATGATGAATGAAAATTATCCTTTTTTTGCGGAGCGAAAGTTGGATTGGCAGGGCATCCGTAAAAAGTACCAAGAAAAAAGGATTAAAAATAAGCACCAGCTGCGCCGGGAACTTAAAACTATAATCAGGCAGCTCAATGACGGTCATACCGCCCTTATAGTACCCAAAAAGAATGGCGCCATGCCCCATTACCGTACAAGCGGCAAAACAGCAGTTCTGGAAGACAAGATTCTGGAGCGCTACGTCAAGAATCCGGTCAGGTACGGAACGAGCATCAAGGGAAACGGCCTGCTGAACTATGGAATTACGGAAAACAACGTGGGCTATATCCAGATCAACAATATGATGTTCTTCTCTGAAAAGTACAAAAATCCTGGCGCCCTGTCCGGCTACGATTACCTATTCGATTACCTGGGCGCAGCCCAAACCAATCCCTACCATTTTGAAGATGAAAAAAAAGGCATCAGGACACTAATGGGAAAAGCCGTCGGAGAGCTAAAAGAAACAGCAGCGATAATAGTTGACCTGCGTTTCAATTCAGGAGGCTACGATCTGGTGTCATTGGAAATACTTAGGCATTTCATCTCAGAAGAAACACGATTATACTCTAAAAAAGCCAAGCTGGCAGACGGATATACAGCACCGCAGCTCTTCTCTATCGCTCCAGCCGAGGCAACCTACGAAAAGCCCGTTTTTCTTCTGACCAGCCACCAGACAGCAAGCGCCCCGGAGATAGCAGCACTTGGTTCTTTAGCGATAGGAAATATTACGCGGATCGGTTCCAACACTGAAGGCATCTTTTCTGACATCTTAGAAAAGAAGCTGCCCAATGGATGGACGCTGCACCTTTCCAACGAGATCTACCAGGACAGGACCGGAACCTGCTATGAAAGCACGGGCATTCCTCCAAATAAACAAATAGATTACCCACACGGTGAAAATGCGTTTATTAGAAAATTGAGCAAAGAAATAAAAAACGGGGATGAGGCCATAGAAATGGTTTTTTCACTTATCGCTAAGTAATCGCACGGCGCAGCTTCACTGCCGGCCAGTTTGCTGCTCCTGCAGGCGCAACGGGCGCCAGCTGAAAAAAGCGCAGGCTATCGGCGCGGCCAACTCTTTTTGAAAAGCAGCTGAATAAAAAAATCTCGCTATGCCCATCCAAGAGAGATAATTAAGAGCATATGGTCAAATCTTGAAACAAGTTCAAATTTTATACTTTTGCCGGTTTCAAGGAAAAAATTGAATTGATTTTCAATCCAGCTTGATCATATTGCTGTAAAGTAGAATTTTACCCGACAGTCTGGCTGAAACTGCAGCCTCTGCGCCGTCAAATATGACATTGTAGCCAGTAAATTCATGGCTGGAATCCAGAACCACCATATGCGGAATGCTTCGTCTCCATCTGTGGGATTGTGTTGAATTTGATTGGTGCAGTGTTGCAGATGGTTCTGGAATTGCTAGTGATTCTTGTAGTTAGCGTTAAATGGATTTGAAAAGGTTCAAAAATAAAAAGACAGCACTTAAGCTGTCTTTATCAATTCAAAATCACAACAAACCTTAATCTTTTGGCTTATGAATGTGAGGCTTTAAATCAGGATGCTTCGGCTTGTTGTTTGGATTAACTCTTCTTCTCTCATCTGGTGTTCCATCTTTTTTGTCTGGTTTTGAACCAGGTTTGATAGCTTGGATTGTTTCCATAAAATGCTTGTTTTTAATAATTAATATTAGTGATGTATTTCACCAAAGCAAAACTAGTTATTCGCCGATTCTGATATTTACGGGTTTCCACAATCACTAAATTATATGCAAAACTGCTCGGTCTTTGGTGGATTGGCATTTTATATTTAATTTGATTAGTGCGGTGTTGCAGATGCTTCTGGCGTTGGTGGTGATTTGTTTTGTTGGGGTTAAATGGATTTTGGAAAGGTTTTAAAAGAAGAAAGACAGCCAAAGCGCTGTCTTTCTTCTTTTAATAATAGATTGGCTTATTTAACATCGTTTACACTTATACCATCAACAATATTAGTACTGCCAATATATTTTGTTTCTTTCAATAGTTCAAGAATGTCAAATGGCAATTCTTCAAACTTAAATATTGTTTTGGCTTTGCAACTATATGATAATTTACGTCTAAAAAATTATTTAACGATAGTTTGTCAAAAGCAAACAAGCCTCTTTTAGCCATATAAAGGAAATCATTAAGATAATTCTCGTTTATAGCTGAGCCTTTTATTTTTTCAAGTTCATTATTTATAATAGCTTCTGTTTTTTCAGGTAAATTTCTGAAATAAGATGATAGAATTCCATTCTTTTCATCTAAAGAAGCAACTGATGAAGGTAGTTTTCCTCCTGCGGAGGCCACAAAACCAATTTTATCTTCGGATGTAAAAAACCAGTCAATGTCTAATGTTTGTTGTTGAATTTCTGTAAGCATATTTATAAATTAAAATTATTATAGTCCAAATGTAGTTTTACAGTTTTCACAAGGAGGAACTATCTCTCCTGTCCTGGGACGAATTGCGTCTGTAAAGTTTACCTGTCTGGGTGTCGCTGATGGGTTATTTAAAAGCAATTCATTTGCAGCTTGAAATTCACCACAACAACCGACAGTTTTTCCAGATGCAGTTTTAGTTCCAACACCTCCTAGCTCACTTGCAGCGGCTTCTAAACTTGGGGCAATATTACCTGGAATTTTTCCACTTGTTGCTATTGCTGTCTGTCCATTTAATTCAGCACCGACAACTGTAGCGGGCGCTCTACCACTAGCCTTTATTTCAGATGCTGTCGCACGGACTAAACCATTCAATGAATTCATTTCTGATACACTGGCTCCCCCTGATTTTCCAGCTCCTGCTTTATGAGTAACAATTCCTACCGTTACTACTGCAGCTAAACTTCCTACTGCTTCTGCGTTACCGTTGGCTGCAGCCTTTACAGTTCTAGCAACAGCAGGGATACCTGTCGCTTCGGTAGCTTTATTTCCAGCTCCTTTAAAATCTCCTTTCACCAAACTCTTGCCGACATCCCATGAAGTTTTAGCAGCGCTAATGTGGATATAGTAATTTAGCTTCCAGTTAAAGTTAAGGATAAAAACTTATTTTTAACTTATGAAACGAGAGAGAAAAATTTATGATCCGGCTTTTAAGACAAAAGCCGTTCAATTAAGCAATGAAAGAG
>Ga0247817_10001595_pt1 | contig 11797 bp, 8 predicted proteins | sample UWRJL212509R1_FD_178010 | JGI IMG/M metagenome (GOLD analysis project Ga0247817, IMG submission 178010) | Plant litter microbial communities from Arlington Agricultural Research Station in Wisconsin, United States - UWRJ-L212-509R-1 | ecosystem: Environmental > Terrestrial > Plant litter >... | reverse complement strand
AAGATATCACATCGGCAGTACCACGGATCACAAAATCATACGGATTTTCATTCGGGTCATCATTCGCTATTGTCAATGTCGTCTGTTTTGTTCCTGCAGGAGCACTCGGATTGAATGTCACCGTAAAGTCTACAGATGCACCAACTGCTACAGTTCTGGGCAATGTGATTCCTGATACTACAAAATTTGTATTATCACCGCCAACCATTGTTATTGAACTGACGTTAAGGATAGCGTTTCCGGAATTAGTAATCCGGAATTGTTTTGCCTGTCCGGGCTGGCCAACAGTTATTGTCCCAAAGAGTGTATTATTAGTTCCCTGTGGCGTCGTATCGCCGTCTGGAATTGTTGGATTGGATCCTACGATTCCCCTGACTGTAATCTCAGGGTTATTGGGTGTGTTGCAACTTGTAGAACGAATGGTAGCAGCAGTTCTGTAATTGATGGTGGCTGCCACGCTTAAATATGAATTAAAAGGAATTATTGAAAAATAATAGGTCGTTCCGTTATCGAGTCCGAGAATCGCATAAGTTGTATCGGTTCCTGAAACCGAAGTATACCCCGCGACAACGCCATTGCCTAAAGTAGCTCCGGCGGCGTAAATAGTCCCATCTGCCGGAACTCCGGTTGGAGTAGCGACGGTACTCATTAAAATCACATATCCTACTGCCGAACCTAAAGTATTGGCAGCCGGAAAAGCCAATTGCAATGAAGAAGCACCAGTCTGGCTGCAAACTAACGTTCCTGCACCGGGATGCGTGGTTGGCTCTGTAGACAAAGTATAAAAGTCTACACTGACCGGTGAGATAGTATTGTAGCAACTCGCCGTATTATAAGAATAAACTGTAGCCGTATATTGTGTTCCGGGCGTTAATCCTGTAATTCCGGTTACTGTCGTACCACTTCCGATATAAAAAACCCTGTTATTTGTATTGATTTGTGCGGCAGTTGTCCAAACAGTTGTTGGTGTATAGGCAGTACCATCAACCGGAATTGCAGCAGCAGTCGCGGTTGGGCGAATAACGATCACTGAACCTGATGCAGAAGCAGCATTGGCCCAGGACAAGTCAAGACCTGTGGTATTGACATTTGCCGTTGCAAGTGCCGAGGACTGGTTGACCGGATCCGAACATGGGCCAACAGGCGTTACAGTCCAGTTTACAGTCACATCATCAATTGCCATACCATGATCGGAGCCAATATTGTCCGGGTCATCCCATTTGATCATGATATAACTGTTATCGGCAAGACTAAGTGATGGCAACGTGACCGCGCTAAATACCGTTCGGTTAGCTGTTGCATTACCATTGATTGCAATACCTGAAGAACTTGTATTTTGGGGACTTGAAAAATTTAAAGCCGTAACTGCTGTCCAGCCTGCAGGGTTTCGCATCCAAAGAAGTAATTGCTGAACCTGATACTTTATACCATACTGTAAGCACATCTACAGGCGAAGTCTTTGCATCCCTCCATTGCTCTCCAGTATAGGCTACTGTCATGTTTGTAATCGTATTTCCTGATGTGTTTCGCAACAGCAATCCATGCGCCATATCATCCGGTGTACCAGATCCTATCGTCCCCAAAGCCCTGTCTGAAGCCGAAGCACTTCCAAAACTGTACAATGCTCCAGCATTTGAACTTCCCGTTCCTACTACATATGTACCTGCTCCTGCTCCTGTTCTCTGTGAATACCAGCTTGCAATAGTTGTGTTATCCGCCCAAGCTGGAGTAGCTGCTGGAGTACTTGAAAGTGTATTAAAATCCTGCGAATAGCTTCCCGTTGTGGTCATAGTAACCTGAGCATTTGCAGCAAAGACAAATAAGAAACAAAATATTGTAAATTTAAGTTTCATATTCAAAGTTCTAATATGAGTAAAATTCATGTGGGACGTTTTAAAAATAAAAAAATTGAACCTACAAATTTATAGCTAATCTTCTTTATTTCAATATTTTTGCATTACTAAATTATTAACAAATCCGCAGCATTACTTCGGTATTTTATCATGCGTAAACCATATACTATTCAGGAAGTTAGACAAAAAATGGAGCATTATTGCGCTTATCAGGAGCGCTGCCATGACGAAGCCATCCGGAAAATGCGTGAAATGGCAGTGCTTCCCAATGATACCGACGCAATCATGGTGCATCTCATCGAACAAAACTTCATCAATGAAGAGCGGTTTGCACGCAGTTTTGCAAGAGGAAAGCACCGGATCAAACATTGGGGGAAATCCCGAATTATTAACGAATTAAAATGCAGAAATATCTCACAATACAATATCACTGCTGCTCTAAAAGAGATTTCTGCTGAGGAATATGCCGCGACTTTCCACCAACTTGCTGAACGCCATTGGGAAACTATGACGGAAAAAAACAATCTCAAGAAGCAGAAAAAATTCTGTGATTTTTTACTACGGAAAGGTTTTGAAAGTCATCTGGTTTATGAAAAATTCAAAGCGCTTGAGAATAATTGAACATTTTATTGGTTCCAAAAACCTGATTTTATTCTTACACTTTCCTATCAATTTCATCCCCGAAAAACACGATAACGTTTTCGTAAACTCCCATTTTACTGGTACCAACGCTTGTTGTCGCTTAAACTCGCCTTTAATCGAAAAAGTGCCGGATTACAAAAAACTACCCATTGTTGTATGTACATTTGCACGCTGAAACAAAAATCTTAAAGCACATTACGTTCATGTTTAGCCAATTAGATTCTTTGTTTAGTCATCGTTGAACTGCATTATTCTTTGATTTGTTGTTAGATTTATCCTACAATTTGTAAAAATCTAATTATAAATGACAAATAACCGTAAAGCGTTGATTTTTAATAAAATGAACACTAAAATAACTAACGAAATCGAAATAGTTATTTGTAGGAAATAAAATATAGTTTACAAATATTTGTGTATTTCAACGATAATAATATACATTTGGTCGATTATTTAATTGATTTGACCAATTTTAAAACTGTAAATAAAATAGCATCGTAAATCAGTTTCATAATGAAATTTAACAATACCACCATGAAAAAAATTATACTTGTAGCATTGCTTCTTCCTTTTTTTGGTTTTGCCCAATTATCGGGAACATATCTGGTTGGTTCTGGTCAAGCCGCACCTTTTGATAATCTGCCTAATGCGATAGCACGAATCCAGAGCGTTGGTGTTTCAGGTCCTGTAACATTTAGCCTTACCAGCGATGTTACCACTTCGGGCGCTATGGTTTTTACCGGAATTTCAGGATCCAGTACCACCAATACTTTAACGATCAAACCAGCAGCAACAAAAACAATTACCATTTCAGCTAATAATGTTAATAGTTATACCGGAGTTCCGGGTGTTTTCATCTTTAATGGCGTAAGTAACGTTATTCTTGACGGTAGCAATACAATCAACGGGACAACCCGAAATATGACCATCAATAACAATAACAATATTAATTATTGTGGAATTAGTGTCGTATTTATTGCCAGCAATGGTTCGACCGGTTCTAATAATATTTCCGTAAAAAACACCATCCTTAAGACAACAAACAGAAATCAGGATGGCTTGTGGTGCCTCGGCGTATATTCCGGAAACTATTCGGTAACAGGAAACAACGGATTGAGTGCAGCCAATGCAACGGCGGCCAATTCAAATACGACCATTACCAATAATCAGTTTGTAAATGTTAGGCAAGGTGTTTTTATCAACAGCAGCGCTACTACTTCACTAAAATCGAGCAATGTTTCAATTACCGGTAATTCGATTGGATCTACAGTGTCAGCAGAAAAACCTTCATTAGGACTTAATCTGATTAACATCTCTAATTTTACAGTACAGAGTAATACTTTTTCCGGCATTCAGAACAGCAGCAGCGGTGATCCTTACACAAACGTAATGATTGTAGACAATTGCAACGACTATAGCATCCGCCTGAATACGATAACCAATTTCAGCCATACGATTAACCACATGATTGGCGCTGCGATCTTTCTTAAAGGAGATGCCAACGTGAACGGAAAAATTCTGGAAAACACTATCCAGAACATTAAAAATACAGGTGGCGGAATTGTACGCGCTATCGATATTGACCTCAATAGTTCTGTTAACACCAACTTATGGATTGCCAACAACTTTATCAGTGACGTTACTTCATCCGGAACAACAACCAATAATGGAAACGGGATACTGATCCGTAAAGGAAAAGACATTAATATTTACCACAACACTATTGCATTGAATACCAATCAGAGCAATACTTCTGCCGCACTTTGTATCAATGGCGGTTCTGATTTGGATATTATCAATAATATTTTTACCAATACCAGTTCTTCCGGAACGCCATACGGTGTTTATGCTACAGTTGCCAATACAGCATTTACCAATATCAATTATAATAATTATTACGCAACAAATATTGGTTATTTGGGAGGCAATAAAACAAATTTGGCAGCATGGCAGGCCGCAACAGGTAAAGATGCCAAATCTTTAAATGAATTGCCTGCGTTTGTTTCCAGTACCGACTTGCACCTTACGACTGCTAATTGCGCACTCAATGGAAAAGGAACGCCAATAGCTACTATCACTATTGATATCGATAATGAAACCAGAAGTACAACTACACCTGACATCGGCGCGGATGAATTCAATTCTGTAAAATGCTGCAACACGACTACATGGGGCGTGAGCGGATGGAGCAATGGTGCCCCGACGGCTTCTGTGAAAGCAATCATCAACAGTAATTACAGCACCAATACTGCCGACATCAACACTTGTGAGCTGCTCGTCAATACCGGATTTACTTTAACCATCACAGCCAACCACTATGTAAAGGTTGAAAATAACGTGACTGTTAACGGAAACCTGACCGTAGAAAACAACGGTAGCCTTGTACAGGTAGATGATACGGCAACAAGTACGGGAAGTATCGTTGTGAAAAGGAAAACCACGAGAATGAAATTGTACGACTTTACCTATTGGTCTTCACCTGTTAAAGGAATGACATTATACCAGTTATCTCCAAATACATTGAGCGATAAGTATTTTAGCTTCAATCCTTTAACCAATAATTATGTTTTGTCTAATTATGGCGTTGACACCATGCTTCCTGCAGTAGGTTATCTTGTTCGGGCACCGCAAGGATGGAGCGCTACCAACAGCACCGAAGGCGTATATGAAGGTATCTTCACCGGAGTTCCAAATACCGGAATTATTCCTGTAACCATACAAAAAGGCGCAGGTACGTATAATCTTATCGGAAACCCATATCCTTGTGCTATTGACATTGATGCTTTTATTACAGATAACACCAATAAAGGCCTTGTAAACGGAATGATCGCGCTTTGGACGCACAATACTGCAATCAGTTCAGCAACTCCGGGCAACTCCATTTACAATTACAGCAGCGATGATTATGCAAAATATACGCTGACTGGTGGTATAAAAACTGTTTCAGCTGCTTTCCCCGGCGGAGTGGTACCAGACGGAAAAGTTGCTTCCGGACAGGCATTCTTCATCGAAGCCAAAACTTCCCTTAGTAATGGAACTTATACTGCTAATTTCAATAACAGTATGAGAATTACAGGAAATAACGCCGGTTTTTACAGAACACAGCCCGGTCATAATCCGGTACACAATACCATTGAAAAAAACCGCCTTTGGGTACATATGTCAAATGATCAGGGTGCCTATAACGAAACGCTCTTAGGATACGTGACCGGTGCTACAAATGACTATGATAATTTATATGATGGGAAAACTTTTGAAGCCGGAAATGTACTTTCGTTATATACACTTGTAGGCACAGATCGCTATTGTATTCAGGGAAGAGCATTGCCCTTTAATGAAAATGAAAGCATTCCATTAGGCTATAGTACAACACTTGCAGGAACATTTAGCATTGGCATTGAAAATTTAGACGGATTTTTCCACGACCAGCAAGTATTTCTTTTTGATAAGCTTGACGGGACTTACCACAATCTAAAAGAAGGCTCGTACCCTTTCGTAACCGCTACAGGAATATACAACGACCGATTCGAACTTCGTTTCACATCCGCATTACTTGGTACCGAGCCAATAAAAGACATTGCCGATTCATTAATTATCTATACCGCAAAACAGGAAATTAATTTCAGCGCAAAGGCGACCATCAAATCTATTGAAATTTACGACCTCTCGGGCAGAATCATCTTCATGGGCAACAATATCGATGCGGTGACCTACAAAATTGCAGACCTTAACATTCACTCACAAGTAGTAATTGCCAAGATAAAACTCAATGACAATACTGTTGTAGCCAGAAAAGTATTGCTGAACTAAACAATAAAAACAAAAGAAACACCCGCATTCAGAAATGATTTGCGGGTTTTTTTATGGTTTGGATAATAAGATACTCACCGCATTTCCGCCAAAACCTACGGCATTTACCAGAACCTTTTTTATAGCCGGTCTTTCTTTTTGCGCTTCCGCGAAAGGAACGCTGAAGAATTCCTGGTACCGGATCATCAGCAATGCCATTTCAATATTGAGCATTCCCGAAGCACCAAAAGTATGTCCGATTTTCCATTTGTTGGTCGTCAGCATCGGCAATTGCTTTCCGAAGATTTTACCGATGGCTTTGTATTCGCTCAAATCTCCGGTTCGTGTTCCGGGCGCATGCATAACAACGGCATCGACTTCATTTAAATCAACGTCCTTTAATGCCATCGCCATCGATTTTACAAAACAATCCGCTTCCGCAGAAATGGACGTGCTGTGTTCGAGCAGTTCGGTCGCATAACCGATTCCTTCAATGTAAGCTAATGCCCGATCACTTTTACCGGTTTCAAGGCAGCATACAGCGGCGCCTTCTCCTAAAATCATTGTGTTCTGTGTTTTTTCAAGATCGAAGGCACGACATGGAAATTCGCCGCTTTCTTTCGAATAGATTTTTAATGCCTGCATCTGCGCAATCGTAAATGGCGTCAAAGGTGCTTCACTACCGCCAACGAGAAATTTATCGGCCATTCCGGCACGCAGCCAGGCCACGCCATTCAATACCGCATGCAACGCTGTTGAGCAGGTAATGGAATGGGAAATTTCAGGACCGCTGCTTTGCAGATCATGCGCAACCCATGACGAAATATTGCCCAAAGTAGTTGTAGGAGAAGCCAGTGTTTGCGCTTTATCTGTTTGTATAAAATCGAGGTGGTGCTTTTCGAAAAGACCAGTGGCACCGCGGGAAGAACCAAGGTTGATTCCAAACACTGAATTTTGATTCCATCCGGTGCGCTTTATTGCCATTCTTGACGCAGCAATAGCATACAACACAGAATTATCAAGTGATTTGTATTTGGAATCGGATGCTTTTAATGTTTCGATGATAGCCGTGGATTCCGCGCTGAGTGCCGCAACCAATACTTGTTGTGCGCCAAAATCCTTTGGTGAAAAAAAATGCTTCGGACTCCGATAATTGTCAAAAATCTCAGCAGGATTGTTTCCTAACGGAGAAATAGATGCAATGGCAGTTATGGAGATGGTTTCAGGCACGGTTTGTTTTCTAAATGATACTTCAATGGAGTTGCAGATTCTAGCCCCGATAGTAGCGGCATCCTTTGCCTGCTTTCTTTAAGCAGGCAAAGATAAAGCGGATAGCGGGAATGGCTTCAAAATTACACTATTTCCAGTGCTTTTTCGACTACTTTATATACTTTTTCCAATTGTTCAGTGGTCATAATGTAAGGCGGCAAAATGTAAACAATATTGCCTACAGGACGCAGGATGACACCGTTTTCTATGAAGAAGTCATACAGTTTGTTGCGTAAGTTGCCATAATAGTCTTCGGTGCTGTCGGTCCTGATTTCAAGCGCAAAGATAACGCCGAGTACGCGTGTTGTGCTGACTTTTGGATGGTTCCCGATTTGCTTTTTAAACTCAAGATGACTCAGATTGATTCGGGCAATATTGTCCTGCATGGCTGTTGTCTGCAGCAATTCCAGACTCGCAAGTGCTGCCGCGCAACCTGTAGGATTTGCGGTAAAAGTATGTCCGTGAAATAAGGCCTTATTGATATCATCGCTGTAGAAACCTTCAAACAATTGCTGTGTAAATGTGGTGATTGCCATTGGAATTGTGCCGCCTGTCAGGGCTTTTGACAGACAGATCATGTCGGGTTGGGATTTCAGGTAATCGCAGGCAAAGTTTTTTCCCGTTTTGCCAAAGCCTGTCATAACCTCGTCGGCAATCGTGAGAACTCCGTTTTCTTTACAAATTTCCAGCAGTTGGTCTAAAGGTTCCGCTTCATACATCACCATTCCGGCGGCACCCTGAACCAGCGGCTCAAAGATAAATCCGGCAACGGGATTGTTTTTTATAGCATGGCGAAGGGCTTCAAAGCTGGCTTTCTCCTGCCCTTTGACCGGAACCGGAATGCGTACCACATCGATAAACATGCCTTTAAAAGCCTGTGTATAGAATGAGATTCCGCTTGCTGCCATTGCCGCGAAAGTATCGCCATGAAAGGCATTTTCAAATGCGATTATAGTAGTTTTCTTTTCGCCTTTGTTGTAGAAATACTGTAAGGCAACTTTAATGGCGACTTCAACCGCGGTTGAGCCATTATCGGAAAAGAAGATTTTCTTTTGATTATTGGGCAATATCGCAAGCAATTTTTCAGCAAGCTGTATGGCCGGTTCATGCGTAAATCCGCCAAAAAGCACGTGTTCTAAAGTTGTCAGCTGTTTGTAAATGGCATCGGCAATAAAACGATTGCTGTGCCCGAAAGGATTGACCCACCATGAAGCGATGGCATCTATATATTCTTTGTCATGCTCATCCCAAAGCAAAGCACCTTCGCCTTTTTTAATGGCAATAGGAAGTGCCGCGGTTTTATGTTGCGTGTACGGATGCCACAAATGTTGGCGGTCTCTTTCGGTAAGATTCATATTAATTGATTTGCAATAATTTTTCACGGAAATCTGCTGCATATTCCAGTATGACATTCTTATCAAAATAGGGTTCGTTTTCAATTCTGCCTAAATTGTTAATTCCTGTTTTTTGAAGGATGATTGCTTCTGTCGACGGGTTTTCATTTCCATTAAAAACAATACCGGCAATGGGAATATTCCTGTTTTTCAACGCTTCGATGGTGAGTAATGTGTGATTGATGCTTCCGAGATAATGCCTTGACACTACAATTACTTTGTAATCATTTTGGATCAGGTCGATGATGGTATCATTATCATTCAGCGGAACAAAAACACCGCCTGCGCCTTCAATGACAAGGTGGTTTTTTGTCTTTGGCTCAGCTATATTCTTTAAGTCGATTGTAATTCCGTCTAATTGTGCTGCCAGATGCGGACTCGCAGGTGTTTGCAGCGCATAGCTGTTGGAATGGATGATTGTTTTTTCATTTGAGATAATGGATTGTATAGTATGGCTGTCGGATTGGGAAAGATCTCCGGCCTGAATGGGTTTCCAATAATCGGCTTGCAGCGCTTCGGTAATGATTGCCGAAACAACTGTCTTGCCTACATCGGTTCCAATTCCTGTGATAAATAATTTCATAATGCTTTGTTGGTCAAACAAAGATACGCAACAATCGTACATCCGGGAGTTGTTTGAGATTGATTTGCAACTTCTCTGACTTTACTAAGTTTTTTTAGAAAATGTGCCGTTTATAATTATTAAATTTGTTAAAGACCAATTATTAAACGACATGAATACGGAAAAAATACCTCCTTACATCAAAGCTGTTTATATTTCACTGCTTATCATCATTATTATATTTTTTATGATTATGGCCAAGCCGATACTTGTTCCACTAATGGTTTCCGGTTATATCGCGATGGTGATGACTCCTTTGTGCAATCGTCTGGAGCGTTATAAAATCCCGCGGTCACTGAGTGCTTTTATTGCTTTGCTTTTGTGTTCGGTATTTATTTTTGGCATCGGCTATTTCATTATCACACAATTACAAAACTTCGTGGTTGACCTGCAAGGCGGTTTTGAGAAGAACATCAATCATTTTGCAGTAAATATCAATCGTTCTGTATTTGATTTTTGTGGTGTGGATTTAGGAATGAAGTACGGATTTGAAATTGAAAAACTGATTGCTTTCATCAACTCCGGAAACACTAATATCCGTGAAATGCTGATGATGACTCTTGGTACACTAACCGACTTATTATTGCTTCCTGTATTCATTTTTTTCCTATTGATCTACCGTGACCATCTTGCTGTTTTTATCACCAAGGTTTTCCAGAAGCAACGCAACAAAATCCTGATGGCAAACATTACCGAAATTCGCCAAATCGTACATGCTTATCTTGCCGGTGCCGGAAAAGTGATGCTCATATTAGGAATTGTCAATACGCTTGTCCTTTTTGCACTCGGAATCAAACACGCGATCTTTTTTGGGATGCTTGCCGGTATGCTCAATATTATTCCTTATCTGGGTCCGTTTATTGGTGCTACACTGCCATTTTTCTTTGCTTTACTTACAAAAGACAGTTTGTTCTATCCTTTTGCAATCGTAATTGCCTTTACGCTGATTCAGTTTTTAGAAAGCAGTTGGCTGACGCCAAAGATTACCGGTGCCAATGTAAACCTCAATGCTTTTGTTACTTTTCTTGGATTACTGATTGGAGCGGCAATATGGGGAATTGTTGGCATGATCCTCATTATACCAACCATCGCAATCCTTAAAAAACTGTTTGAGTTTAGTCCGGAAACAGAACCTTACGCTTACTTATTTGGCGAAGAGAACCAGCGGTGGTTTTCGAAAAAAAATTAAAAGACCAATGCTGCCAAAGCCTGAATCACTTGTGCGATTTCTGCTTCAGAATTATAGCTGTGAATACAAAAACGCAATCTTTCCTGTCCTTCGGGTACTGTTGGTGACAAGATCGGTCTGACATCAAAACCTTTTTGTTGCAACTGCGCGGCAATTACCCGTACTTTTTCGTTTCCTGGAATAATGGCACATTGAATGGCTGATTTGCTTCGGACAAAAACCGGCTTCAATCCAGATAATTGTTTCTGCTGGTTAAATACATTGATGTTATCGCGCAATTTTTTTCGGGTGGCATCAGCCATCTCCAATTCTTTATAAGCTACCAAAATGGTCGCAACCGAATGTGGCGGAAGTCCGGTCGTATAAATAAAACTGCGCGCAAAATTAATGAGATACTCTTTCAATTCGGCGCTTCCCAATACAGCGGCACCGTGACAACCCAATCCTTTTCCGAAAGTCATAATACGGGCAAAAACGCGATCCTGCAACTGGAGACTCTGGACAAATCCTTCCCCTTTTTCACCAAAGACACCTAATGCATGTGCCTCATCAACAACCAGATAGCAACCGTGTTTTGCTGAAATTTCAGCAAGTTTTCCGATATCGGGCGTGTCGCCATCCATTGAAAAGACCGATTCGGTAACCAGATATATTTCACCGATTTCTGTAGTGAAACGGGCAATTAATTTTTCTGCATCTTCATAATCATTGTGCCTGAATTTATACGATTTGGCGTTTGATAATCTGATGCCATCCCGAATGGAGGCATGGCACAATTCATCATACAATATAATGTCATGCTTTTGGGGCACTGAACTGAAAAACCCCACATTCGCATCGTAACCGGAATTAAAAACCAATGCCGCTTCCGATTGATGAAAACCGGCGATATGATTTTCCGTTTCCTCATACAGGTTGTAGTTGCCTGAAAGCAAGCGCGAACCTGTCGCTCCGTTTGAAATACAATCATGATCCAGAAGCAATTGGTGCGCTTGTTTAAAAATAGGTGCTGACTTGGCAAATCCTAAATAATCATTGGAGG
>Ga0247817_10001592_pt1 | contig 11811 bp, 15 predicted proteins | sample UWRJL212509R1_FD_178010 | JGI IMG/M metagenome (GOLD analysis project Ga0247817, IMG submission 178010) | Plant litter microbial communities from Arlington Agricultural Research Station in Wisconsin, United States - UWRJ-L212-509R-1 | ecosystem: Environmental > Terrestrial > Plant litter >... | reverse complement strand
GATGTGGTTCGCACAGCGGCAAAACGTGCACTGGCTGTGGGACGAAGGGATGATCGACCTCACCCAGCTTTCCGCGCCAGAATATGCGGACTTGCTGATGGCGCGGACCACTCCGGAGCAATTAACCGCGTGGTGGGATCATCGCCCCGAAACCTGGCTCACGGAAAGCGCCGCTCTGCGTGATGAGGTATATGGCGAGTTGGATGTGCTGGTTCCGGCGGTTGGTGGAGAGCCGTTGCAACTCGGCTGGCCCTACCAATACCGCTGGCGCCCGGCGATGGAATTGCGGCTCCAGCAATCGGGCATCCGCATGGCTGCGATGCTCGACTGGATATTCCGCCCGGAAAGTTAGGGCCGGGCTTCCTTGGAAACCGCATCGAGCACGCCGTTAACGAAATTCGCCTCACGCTGATCGAAGAAGGCGTGCCCGACATCGACATATTCGCTGATGGCTGCCTTGATCGGCACGTCCGGGCGCGCGAGCAGTTCATACGCTCCGCAGCGCAGGATCTGGAGCATCGTCTTGTCCATCCTCGCGATGGTCCAGCCATCGGCCAGTTTGCTTGCGAGCAGCGTGTCGATTTCCTCGATCCGGGCGATAGTGCCCTTCACCACGTCGTCGAAATAGGCGGTTTCGGCGGGTGCGTATTGGTCGTCCTCGATTTCCTTGCCCAGCCGATGCTGGTGGAATTCGTTGAGCAGCAGCGCCAGCGGGGTCTTTTCCATGTGCCACTGATACAGCGCCTGCACCGCCGCAAGGCGGGCGGCGGCGCGGCGGCGGGAGCGTGAATTGCCGCTCATGCCAATCTCACTTTCACGGATGCGGCGTGCGCGGGCAGGCCTTCGATTTCGGCCAGAATGGCGGCGGCAGGGCCGATGGCCGCCAGCGCGGCAGGATCGCACTGGATGAAGGAGGTACGTTTCATGAAATCCAATACCGATAATCCGCTGGCAAAGCGCGCGCGCCGGCCAGTGGGAAGAACGTGGTTCGGCCCGGCGACGTAATCGCCGACGGCCTCAGGAGTATGGCGGCCAAGGAACACGCTGCCTGCGTGGCGAATAGCGGCGAATAGCGGTTCGGGATCATCCACCGCCAGTTCGACGTGCTCGGCGGCGAGGCGGTTGGCGAGAGCGGGGGCTTCGGCCAGCAGATCATTGACGACGATGATCACCCCGTGGTCCTTCCAGCTGGCCAGCGCGGTGAGACGCGTGGAAAGCTGTGCGCCCAGCACGTCCACCGCATCTTCCACCAGATTGGCGAAACCGGCGTCATCCGTAATCAGGATGGACTGGGCGGAGGGATCGTGTTCCGCCTGGCTCATCAGATCGGCGGCGATCCAGTCGGGGTCGGACTTACCGTCTGAGATCACGAGGATTTCCGAAGGCCCGGCGACCATATCGATCCCGACCACGCCGTAAAGCTGGCGCTTGGCTTCCGCGACAAAGGCGTTGCCGGGGCCGGTAATCACATCGACCGGAGCGATCGTATCGGTGCCGTGAGCGAGTGCGGCAATCGCCTGCGCGCCGCCGACCCTCCAAATTTCATCCACCCCGACCAGATGCGCGGCGGCCAGCACCAGCGGGTTGACCTCGCCCTTGGGAGTGGGAGTGGTGACTACCAGCCGGTCAACGCCCGCAACCTTAGCGGGGATCGCGTTCATCAGCAGGGTCGAGGGATAGGACGCGCGCCCGCCGGGAACATACAGGCCAGCAGCCTCTACCGCACCCCAACGGGCACCCAGGCGCACCCCTGCGGCATCGCGGTAATCGCGGTCTTCGGGCAATTGCGCTTCGTGGTATGCGCGGATGCGGGACGCGGCGAGTTCGAGCGCGGCGCGCACTTCCGGCGCCAGATTGTGGAACGCATCGGCGCATTCTTCCGCGCTTATCCGCCAAGTGGACTGATCGGCGGTCAGCGCGTGCTTGTCGTAGCGCATCGTCAGGTCGCTCAAGGCGGCGTCGCCGTTGCGGCGGACGTTGTCGATGATTTCGCGGACGACGAATTCGACCTTGTCATCCGCCTCGCGCCGGTCGTTCACGATCCGGGTAAAGCGCGTTTCGAAATCGGCGTCGGTGGTGCGTAGCATTTGCATCAGGCGGCCTCCGCCAAGGTGCGGAAGCGTTCGACCAGCGCGGCCACGCGGGCATCGGTCTTCAGCGCGGCGCGGTTGACGATCAGCCGTGCGCTGACCTGCATGATCACTTCGCGTTCCACCAGACCATTATCCTTCAGCGTGCGCCCGCTCGATACCAGATCGACGATCCGCCCGGCCAGCCCCAGCGAAGGCGCGAGTTCCATCGCGCCGTTCAGCTTGACGCATTCCGCCTGCACGCCCTGGCGTTCGAACCAGCGGCGGGTGATGCTGGGGTATTTCGTCGCCACGCGCAGGTGGCTAGCATTTCCGGCGGAGTATTCGGCGGCTTGTACCGGTTCGGCCACGGACAGCCTGCAATGGCCGATGGCGAGATCGACCGGCGCGTAAAGTTCTGAATAATCGAATTCTTCGATCACATCCGAGCCAACGATGCCTACCTGCGCGGCCCCGTGCGCCACAAAGGTGGCCACATCGAACGCGCGCACGCGGATGATCCGGGTTGCTCCATCCACGCTGGCGAAACTGAGCGAACGGTCCATCTTGTCGTGGAACGCGGCTTCGGGCACCACGCCGCCGCGCGCCATTACAGGCAGAGCTTCGTCGAGAATGCGGCCCTTGGGTACGGCGAAAGTGAGCGGTGCAGAGGTATTCATGGCCGCGCGCTTTACGGCGGCAGGCAGCAAAGGGCAATGCGAATGGGTAGCACTACGCCGGTCATGGGAATCACCGATATCGCGGAGGCCATCGCGTGGCAGGCGCAGCACGCGGAGGAAGCGGGTGCGCCAATCACCGGGCGGGTGGTGCGCGCGCAACTGGCGATCCTGCGCGGCCCCAGCACTTTAGGCGCGCGGATTGCTGGCTGGCCGGGGCTGAGCCTCGAAGATGCGATGCCGCTGCGCGTGGCGGGCGGGCTGCATTTCCTGCATTTGAGCGGAGCCGAACCTAAGCTTGCGGGCGTGTATTCCGGCGCGGTGAGCGATCAGTCTGAGGTCGATGCCATCGTAGCGCGCGCTGCGCTCCAGTTTGACGAGGAACTGTGCGGCTGGCTCGAAAGTCCGCCGCAAACCAACGAGGCTGGGCGATCATCTTGCGTAATGGCTGGCCTGCTGTGGTTGGCGGGCCGGATCGGGCCGGAGTTCGAACTGATCGAGATTGGTGCGAGTGCGGGGATCAACACGATGATGCACCGCTATGCCTATGATCTCGGCGGCACGCTGGCCGGGCCGCAGGATTCGCCGATGCTGCTGAAGCCCGAATGGCGCGGGGAAGCGCCGCCTCGGGCCGATCTGCGCATTGCATCGGTCAAAGGCTGTGACATCGCGCCGGTCGATCTGACCGACCCGGAGCAGTCGCTCCGCCTCAAGGCGTATATCTGGGCCGATGCGACTGAGCGGATGGTGCGGATGGAAACCGCGATTGCGATGGCGCACGAATGCCCGCCCGATCTTGTGGCGGCTGACGCGCTGGCGTTCGTGCATGAGCAACTCGCGCACCCGCAAGCCGAGGGGCGGGCGCGGGTGCTGTTCCATTCGGTGATGTGGCAATATCTGCCGCAGGAAACCCGCGCCGCGATTACCGCTGCAATGGAGGCGGCGGGCGCGGAGGCGACTGCGGATCGGACACTCGGCTGGATTCGTGTCGAGACTAACCGTGCTACCTTTCGCCATGAATTGACGGTGCGTTATTGGCGCGGCCAAAGCGAAGAGGGCGGCGGGGATTGGGTGCAGCTTGCCGAGGCGCATCCGCACGGCGCTTGGGTGGCGTGGCAGGGGGCGGGTTAGGAGGCCCGATGCCAGCCTAATCACCCACCCGGCGGGCGCGACACGTCAAGCAGTTCAATCGTGAACAGCAGCGTTGCGCCGCCGGGGATTGGGCCGCCGCCGTCAGGGCCGTAGCCCATTTCCATCGGGACCACGATTTCGGCAGTGTCGCCAATGCCCATATAGGGGATCGCGATCTGCCAGGCGCGGATCAGGCGGCTGAGCGGGAAGGTGGCGGGGGCGCGGCCTGCGTTGCTGTCGAACACCTGTCCATCCGCGAACCGCCCGGTGTAATTCACACTCACGACGTCGCGCAGAACCGGCGCGCCGCCGGTGCCGTCGCCGCCAGTGCGGCGGAAACGTACCCCGCCATTGAGGATGGACCACCCATCCGCGCTGGGGGTCGAGTGCAAAGCCGCCTGTTGCTGGTTATGCCACGCCGAAGATTGCGCCAACGAAGGCGCCGGGCTTTCGGGCGGGCCATCCTGAGCGGCAGCGGGAAGGGCGAAGGCGGCGAGTGCAAGCGCCGCAGCAAGGGTCGATTTCATGGCCCCTGACTAACCGCCATTCATCTGGCGGACAATAGTTTGCCAAATTGTATGCGATGTATCGCGGAAACGGAGCTGCTGCGGCAATTAAACGCCGCAATCGTAACGGCTTGTTGAACTTCGCTTGGCGGGTGAGCGCGACAAGGCACGACACTTTCTCGCACGCGCAGCACACTGGCGCGACAGGTGGCCGGTAGAGCGGACAAATCGCCACTCCGGCGTGGCAAACCTTAGGAACCCGCCATGAACTTTCCCGCTCTTGCTGCCGCCATTGCCCTTTCCGCCAGCCTGTTGGCGGTCGTTCCAGCCTCCGCGCAGGAAGCTGCCGCGATTGCTTTCCAGGATCTGGATCTCAACTCCCCCGCCGGCAAAGCGCGGTTCGAACAACGGGTCGATCATGCCATCGATCAGGTTTGCCACCGCCCCGACGGCCGCCTTCCGTCCGCTATGAGCGCGTTCGAGAATTGTGCTTCCGAAGCGCGCGCTCAAGTGCAGGCTGATCTTACACGCCTGGGTGTTTCGCTTTAAGTATTTTCCCATCTCCGCTCATCCTGAGCTTGTCGAAGGATCATGCGTCACGCCAGCCCAGCATCAGGCGGGGGCTGCACGTGATCCTTCGACAGGCTCAGGATGAGCGGGAGGAGGGTGGTGGATTGCGCAGTAGAGTGCGTGAACTGCCCAAAAACCGTGGCGATTTGTCTACGGGTAACTGACCGTCTTCGGCTTGTCCGGCAGCGGGATAAACTCATCGTCACCCTGCACCTTGGCGAAACGGCCTTCCAGCCAATCGGCTTTGGCCTGTTCGATCCGTTCGGGGCGCGAGGAGACGAAGTTCCACCACACGTGGCGCTTCGTGGCAAACGCCTCGCCGCCCAGCAGCATCACCCGCGCGCCGCTGGTTGAAGAAAGCCGCATCGCCGCACCGGGGGCGAGCAGTACCAGTTCGTACAGCCCAAGCACCGTGCCATCGATGCTAGCCTCGCCGCCCACCAGCATCACCGCGCGCTCATCAGCCTCCGCATCCACCGGGATCGCGCCGCCGGGGGCGAGCACGATTTCGGCATAGATCGTCTCGGCATGGCAGGTTGTGCGGGCGCGCTGGCCCCACAGGCTGCCCATGATGATCCGCGCGGTCGTGCCGCCGTCCACGATCAGCGGCAGGTCGTCTATTGCCTCGAACGCCGGGTCAATTTCCTCCAGCGCTTCGGGCAGCGCGAGCCACGTCTGCATTCCGTACATCGTGGCTCCGCCAGTGCGTTCTTCCACCGGGCTGCGTTCCGAATGCACGATCCCCTTGCCCGCAGTCATCAGGTTGACCGTCCCGGGGCGAATGGTGGACACCGTGCCGAGGCTGTCGCGGTGATCGATTGCGCCTTCGAACAGCCATGTCACCGTGGCGAGATTGATATGCGGGTGTGGGCGCACGTCCATTCCCGTGCCCGGATCGAGCCGGGCCGGGCCGAACTGATCCACGAACACGAACGGCCCGACCATCCGGCAGTTCGGGCTGGGCACTGCGCGGCGGACGGTGAACCCGCCGAGATCGTGGCTGACGGGGGTGATCGTTTTGAGGATGCTCATGCTTCATCCAGTTCTTCGTAATGGCGGAAAATTCCGTCCTGATTGAAATCCATCCGGCGTTCGCTGGCCAGATATTCCACCAAACCTTCGATTTCAGGCACCGCGGCTTGCAGCGCTTCGAGGTTGGCCCACGTGCCCTGCATCCGGCGCATGTAATTGGGGAAGGCGTAATCGAGGCCCTCCATCACCTGAAACAGGCTGGTGTCGACATGGCTCCACTGTTCGCCGAGCACAAACGGGCCGCCATTGGTCGCCAGCGCGTTGTCGAAATGAATCAGGAACTTGGGCAGGCGGTTGGCGCGGAAATCCTCCGCCTTGCCGTAAGCCGCTTCCATCTGTTCGATGTAGTCCAGCCCCGGCGCGAGTGGATGATGGGTGGCGTGCACCTCCATCACCAGATCGGAAATATCCATCTGCAATTGCACCAGCCCCAGATCGCTGGCGAGATCGCCCGAACTGAGGCCTTCCTTGTCCGCCAGATACAGCAGGATCAGCGCAGTCTGGCCGATGCACACGTCCTCATCCACGAGGTAAGGCGGCGCGAACGGGCGGATGCCTTCGCGAGTGACGAGGTCTTCGATCAGCGCGGCGGCTCCATCCACGCGCGCGATATCGTCATAATCGAGCTCGGCTGCTTCCATGAACAGACGCACGAATTCGCCGCGACCGGGAATGTCCGGCCAATACCACAGCTGATAACTCACGCCGTTTCCCCCGGTGCATGGGCACGAATCGCGAGTGCGTGGACTCGTTCGCCGGGAATGTCGCCGAGCGCGCGATTGACCATGCGCTGGCGTTCAAGCCGCGACTTGCCAGTGAACGCGGCGCTCTCGATCACTACGGTGAAATGCGATTCGCCGCTGCCATCATCGCCGGAATGGCCGTGGTGGCTGGCGCTATCGTTGATCACCTCCAGCTTGGTGGGGGCGAAGGCGGCGGAGAGGATCTGGTCCATCTCGGTTTGCAGGGGTCCGGGCATATTTGATCCATATGGGGGTTTTCATCGCAAGCCTAGCTCCCCATTCTATGCCGAATGGCCAATCGCACTTTCCACGGACGATTTGAAAGCAGTGGGCGGCCATGCATGGCCCCCGGTTGCCTCGAAGCAGGCGAATTTCGCGCAATCGGGCATGAGCGCCCCGGTTTTGACGGGCCGGGCGATTATCGCTGGTTCTGTCTCGATCATATCCGGGAATTCAACGCGGGCTATAACTGGTTCGAAGGCATGACGACCGAGGAAATCCTCGAAGCGCAATCGCCGATTCACGGCTGGCAGACCGAAACCCGCGCGTTCCGCCCCGGCGCGGGGAGTATGCCGCGCTGGGCCGATTTTGAAGATCCGATCGACGCAATCGGTGCGCGTGCTGCGGGGATTCGCCGCGGGGCAGGGCAGGCGGCGGAGAGTAGCGACAGTGCCCGGCTGCGCTTTTCCGCGCGGGAGCAGGAAGCGCTGGCGGTGATGGGGCTTTCCCCGACCGGCGACAGAACAGCCTTGCGCCGCCGCTACACCGAACTGGTCCGCCGTTATCATCCCGACCGGAATGGCGGGGACCGGGCGCATGAAAGCAGGCTGCAACGGGTGGTGGAAGCGTATCAGGTGCTGCGGCGCGCCCGGCCGTTCGTGTAGCTAGAGCCAGCGGGCGAGGGCATCGCGCAACACTTGGCCATCGTCGCGCGCGAAATCGGGGGCGAGCTTGTGCGCCAGATCGCGAGCAGTAATGCGCGACTCGCTGTCTGCCCAAGCGTGTTGCAGCGCCTCGCGAATAGTCTCGGCAGGCGCAGTCGCGGGCCAGATCACGCGCGCTACCCCTGCCGCTGCAGCCTGCCGGGCGACATAAAGCTGCTCCAGATGCTGCGGCAGGCACACTTGCGGGATGCCTGCTGCCAGGCCGAGGCAGACCATTCCGTGCTGCCCGGAATTGCAGATTATCCGCGCGGTGGCGGCGATTTCGGCAACCGGCAGCGGCGCGTTTTCGATCCGCATTCCCGATGCCGCGAGCCGCTCCCGCACGCCATCGGGCGCTCCGGGTAAGTAGCCGCGCAAGGGCAAGCCGCACGTCGCGAGCGCTTCGACCAGCCCCGGATGCGCCAGTTCGGTGGTGGAGAAATAGCAGAACGCGGTGTCGCCTTCGCCCTGCGCGACTCCGCCATAATCTGCCACCGGCGGCAGGTATGCGCTGCTGCGCTGCCCGCGATACGGATCGAGCATTTCGAGCGTCCGCACGACCTCGCCGGAACGGGCATAAACCTCCGGCAGATGCGCTAGCGCAGGCAGGCCGAGCGGGCCGAGCGCAGCGTTCAGCCCCTCTACCAGCGCATTCTCATCCGCTTCGCGCTGCGCATACTCGGGCAGGAATACCGGGAAGCTCTGCAAGCCCAGTGGCGGGATGGCGTAGCCGGTGCCGATGGCCAGCGCGGGAATCCCGGCAATGCGCGCTGCCATCAGCGCGCATGGGCCGTAGTCCGCGATTACCAATGTCGTTTGCCTGCGCGCCAGTGTGTCGAGCCACCAACCCACCCGGCGGGCCGTCTTTGCGCCATTGGCAAAGCCGCAGTCGAGCAGCCATTCGGCCCATGTCGCCGCAGGAGGAGCAGCGCGGGCTTTGCGGCCTTCACGGTCGTAAGGAAGCTTTACGCCGGGGAAAACGCCTTCGCAAAACGGCGCGATTTCGGCCGCGTGGTCCATCCAGCCGAGCGCGGCATCACAGGGGGACAAACCGGACAAAGCGCGTGCGACGCGGGCAAGTGTCACCACATGCCCGCGCCCCGCGCCCCCCTCCCAAGCCAGCATGACCCGGCTCATAAGACTTCGGCAGTCAGCGTGCTATCAGGCTGCGCAGCCGTAGCCGCCGCAGCTGCCGCAACCGTCGTCATCATCATCGTCGTCCTCGTCGACTGGCGGCGGCAATGGCACGCCCAGTGTGCTGCGCGTGTTCGATGGTGCGAACAGATCTTCGATCATGCGGTTGTCGAGCAGCGAAGCGCCGTTATTCCCGCCGCCGAAGCGGGCGCGCAGGCCGACAAAGCCGCCGTCGTAATCTTCTTCACCGATCCGCCCCTCGGCGAATACCGCCAAGTTACCGGTGATGCCGAAAACCACACTTGCCGCGCCGGCATGGAGCCCGCCGGTATAGCGATGCCCGACCGAAACGCGGAAGTTTTCCGATGGACGGAACCGCAGATCGGAAAAAGCGAATATCCGCCCGTCGCCGTCATACACATCGTAGATGTCGTCGGTGGCAGTAGATCCGGTAAGGAACGCGCCGCTTTCGGTGTGTTCGTAACCGCCGACTGCGCTGAATTCGACGAGTTCGCCGAGATCGAACTCCACCTCGCCGCCGAGTCGGTAAAGCGCCAAACCGGTGTGCCGGTCATTTTCCGAACGCGAACCATAAGCACCGATATACGCGCCGTCGCCCACTCGTGCGCCGATACGCAACGCGCCGCCAAATACCGCGTCATCGCGGTGGCCGGCGATCAGACCGTCGACCTGCACGACGAAAGTTTCGCCGTAGCTCGCGCTGGGCAAGGCAACTACCGAGACATCATCATCAAAACCAGTTTCTGTACTGTCGTCGCGGACAATGCCGACCAGCCCATCCAGGCCGACACTAGCGGTTTGCGCCTGCGCCGTGACTGGCACGGCAATGGCCATCGCGGCCGCGAGATATTGGTAGTTGCGCCTCATGTGAAAACTTCCTGTCGTTGCTGAGAACACGAGCCCTGTGGTCCGGATCCATTGTGTTTCGGTCCGGTTCCAGTGTCGGTACGCGGCAACAACAGCATGTCAAATGATGTCGATCAAATTGCCCGATGTGCAACTTCATACCCGTATATGCATCAAATTGCGACTTCGGACGGACTACTTTGCAGCGCCGAAATCAGCGGTGCGGGGCAGCGTCAGTTGGGTGTTGCGGCCTGAGCCTGAGCAATCAATTCCATGTCGATTGCCTTGGCCGCCTGATAAGTCGGGCGCGCCTGTAACGCGGCCTGATAGGCCTTGAAGCTGGCGAGCGAGGGCAGGGTGCCGAATTGCAGGCCCCAATCCACTTGGCTGCCCACATACACATCGGCCATCGTGAAACGCGGGCCGCACACGAATGGGTGCTGCGACAGCCACCAGTCGAGCGTTTCGACCACCCGATCGAAGCTGCCGAAGCCCACGGTCATTTCCTGCCGCGCATCCTTGGGCTCCCAGCCCATCGCCTTGTTGGTGATGGCGGTTTCGAGCGGGCCCGCGCCGAAGAACATCCAGCGGTAATACGCCGCCCGCTCGGATGCATCGGGCAACAGCGGGCAGGCGGATGCTTCCGCCAGATAGTGGCACACCGCCGCCGCCTCGCTCACCACATGGTCGCCGCCGGGGGTGTGGTGGATGATGGTCGGCAGCTTGCCCATCGGGTTAGCCTCCATCAGCGCGGCGGGCTTGTTATCCCACGGCACGAGTACACCTTCGTAATCTGCATCGACCTCGTGCAGCGCCCACCGGGCGATCTGCGCGCGGCTCATCGGATTATAGAAGAACGTGTAGGCGGCCATCATATCGTCTCCTCAGCCCGAATCAGCTTAGAACATAATGCGAACGATTATTGGCCCGGTCAACCAACCTCGCACAATTGCTTGAGCTGGCGCGCGCATTCGTCCCAGCCTTGTTCGAAACCCATGTCGATATGGCTTTGGCGCGCTTCTGCGGTCCAATGTCGGGCGGTGGCGGTGTAGCGGGTGCCGCCAGTTTCCGGGGCGATTTCCCAGATGCCGATCATGAACGGGCCAGACGGCTCAAGGTCGCCCACGATCGCATCGGTGCTGGCAAACCGGCGCCCTTCATCGAACGCCAGATAGATGCCGCGATGCGGGTGAACTTCGCCATTGGGGCCGTACATGGTGGTATCGATCCGCCCGCCCGGCCGCTGTTCGTCCACATCGAATTCCGCGCGCCACGGCAGCGGGCACCACCACTCGGCTTTGCGATTGGCCATTGCGTCCCATACCTTGGCGGGCGGGGCGTTGATGAAAGTGGTGGCGACGAGTTCGTGCATGGCATGCTCCATTAGTCTCTGTCGGGTGCGCCGAGCGGGAAGAACTTGCGAAACGGGCGGGCGGCGTCGACGCACAGGATCACCGGCGGCAGCGCCAGCAGTTCGGCGCGTAGGGCGATCAGGCGCGGGCAATCTTGCGGGATGGGCAGCGCCCAATCGGCATAGAACAGCGAAGGCGCAGCGGCGCAGGTGACGAGGCTGACATGCGCGGGCAGCGGGATATTGCTGAGCCACTTTTCGAGCCAGTTATACGCCTTGAGCAAGCCAGCGCGCGCGTCTGCCACTTCTACTGGGTCGGGGTTTTCGCTGTCAGCAATATAGGCCGCCACCACGCGCTGCATATTGCCCATCACATAATTGTCGAACACCCGGTCCAGCATCCGGACGCGCAAAGCCTCCCCAGCGTCGGCAGGGATTAGCGGCGCAACACCCGGATGGTTCACGGCGAGATATTCGACGATGGTGGTCGCTTCAAACACCACCTTCGGGCCGTCTCGCAGTACCGGAAACTTGCCAGCCGGATGCGCCATCGCCACGAAGGCGGAATTGTCCGGGTGGCCGGGATCGACCGTCTTGAACACGTGGGGGGTGCCGTTCGCGTGTAGCGCGATCTGCGCTTTCCACGTGTAGCTGGAGAACGGGTGGCCGTAGAGTTCGAGCATTGCGCTAGCGCCTTTTTCGTTAGCCTTGGCGTGCGGCTTCGATGGCGGCAACGTCGATCTTTTTCATCGTCATCATCGCCTGCATCACTCGCTTGGCGGCCGCCGGATTGGGGTCTTTCATACCT
>Ga0247817_10001591_pt1 | contig 11813 bp, 9 predicted proteins | sample UWRJL212509R1_FD_178010 | JGI IMG/M metagenome (GOLD analysis project Ga0247817, IMG submission 178010) | Plant litter microbial communities from Arlington Agricultural Research Station in Wisconsin, United States - UWRJ-L212-509R-1 | ecosystem: Environmental > Terrestrial > Plant litter >... | reverse complement strand
AGGGTGAAGTTCACCGAGACCTGGTCGCCGTTCTCGACGATGTCGCCGTCGCCCTGGATCGCGATCGAGCGCTCCGTCGTCTCCGGCGCGAGCGGGCCGTCGAACTCGACGACCGGCTTGGTGCCGAGCTCGCCGGTCACCGACACCGCGTCACTCGCCTCCCCCGACTTCGCCGGGGTGCAGGTCGCCGATACCGGCTCCTCGACGCCGACCTCGGTCGGGGCCGCACACGCGGCAAGCGAGACGAGAAGGCTCGCGGAGATCAAAACGGCTATGCCAGTGCGCACGGGCGGCACCTTTCATTCACGGGTGGAAAGTCTCGTCCAGTGTTGCCTATACAACCTGTACGAAGAGTGGATTCAGCGTGTTCGGGTTCGCGCCACGAAAGCGCCGAACAGCACGAGCAGGCCGATGAGGGTCCAGCCGACGATGAGCGTGCCCACCGGAACGCCGAGCACGACGATCGGGCGCACCACCTCGACGACGGGGATGACCTGGTTGGTGGATCCGGCCGACACGATGGCGATATCCGAGGTCACTTGAAGTTTGGGGTCGTCGTAGCGCACGTCGATGACGGTGAGGAACTCGCCCCGGCGGGCGAGGGCGGGGTCATCCACCGGCCCTGCCCACACCGTGGTGCGGGCTGCGTTGAGCGGGCCGCCCTTCGCGTCGGCCTTGGCGATCTCCGCACGCTCGTCGTCGAGGATGTAGAGGCGCAAGTGCTGGGTCGTCTCGGCCCCGGCCGACAAGCGCATCGGGTAGACGAACTGCTCCGACTCGAAGGTGATGCGGATCGGGTCGAGGGTGCCGTCGAGCACCTTGTCGCTCGTGATCTTGACGGCGACGAACGACCACTTCTGCTTGACGTAGTAATCGAGAAGTTTCTTGGAGGCCGACGAGAGCGTGTACTCGTTGGACTTGAGCCAGGAGTTGAGGCCTGCGGTGTCCGAGGCGCGGAGCGTCGTCGCCTCGATCGGTCCGAGCTGCACCTGGCTGAGGATCTCGGGTGCCGCGCCGACTCCACCGTCGCCGCTGCCGGGGAAGATCGGGAGGCCCCACCAGTCGTCGACATAGACCGGTCGCGGCGCGATGTTCGTCAGGAGCTTGTCGAAGTCCTCGCTCGAGCCGTTCTCGACGGTGGCCGGTGTCGGCGTCGGAAAGACCAGGCCGGTGTCGCCCGTCTGCGCGAGGAGGGCAAGCGAGAGATCGATCTGCTCGATGCCATCAGCGTGGGAGACGATCGCGGCCTCACCCTCAACCGTGACGGTCGAGTTCGGGCCGACGGCAATGCCGCCGCACCCGCACGCCATCGCGGGAGCCGCAACCTGCAGCCCCACGAGCGCGGCGGTGAGGATACCTACTGCCCAGAGTCGTCGCACCGTCCCATGGTGCCACACCCTGCGCTAGCCCAAGACGATAACGGGCTCGTGGAGCACAGGAAAGTTCACGGATGCCGCGATGAAGCACTTCTCGCTCGCGTCGGCGTGCAGTTTCGCGGCGAGTTCGGGGTCTCCACCGGAGATCGTGACGCGCGGACGCAGCGTGACACTCGTCATGTGACCGCCGCCGTTGCTCGTCTGCTCCATGGTGCCGGTCGCGGCATCCGTGTAGCTCTCGACGACGATGCCGTTCGTGGCCGCGACGTGCAGGTAGCTGAGCAGGTGGCACTCGCTCAACGCGGCGATGAGGAGCTCCTCGGGATTCCACCGCTCGGCGTTGCCGCGAAAGGCCCGATCACTCGACCCGTCGATCGACTCCTTGCCTTCGGCGGAGATCACTGTCTCGCGGCCGTAGGCCTTGTAGTCGGCGGTTCCGGCGCCGCGATTGCCCGCCCATTCGAGCGCGACGGCGAAGTGATGTTCGAGGTGCATTCTGGCTCCGATCGGTAGACTCATTTCACCATGACAGACACACTTTCCGCTGCTCCCGTAAGCCTCGAGCGCCGCATCGTCACAGCGATTCCCGGCCCGCGTTCGATCGAACTGCAGAAGCGACGAGAGGCAGTCGTTCCGGTCGGTGTCGCCTCGGCGATCCCGGTCTACATCGACCACGCCCACGGGGCTATCGTCGTCGACGTCGACGGCAACCAGTTCATCGACCTCGGCTCAGGCATCGGTGTCATGACCATCGGCCACACCAACCCCGCCGTGGTCGCCGCCGCGACAGCACAGCTCGGCCGCGTCACCCACTCGATGTTCACGATCACGCCCTACGAGTCGTACGTGCGCGTCGCGGAGCTCCTCGCCGAGCACACGCCCGGCGACTTCGCGAAGAAGACTGTGCTGCTCAACTCGGGCGCAGAAGCCGTTGAGAACGCCGTCAAGATCGCGCGCAAGTTCACCGGTCGCGCCGGCGTCGCCGTGCTCGACCACGCCTACCACGGGCGCACCAACCTCACGATGGCAATGACGTTCAAGGCCATGCCCTACAAGTCCGGTTTCGGTCCGTTCGCCTCCGACGTGCACCACGCACCCAACTCCTACCCCTTCCACGACGGACTCACCGGCGCAGAGGCCGCAGCCCGCACGATCACCTGGCTCGAGAAGTCGGTGGGCGCCTCCGACCTGGCGTGCATCGTCGCGGAGCCGATTCAGGGCGAGGGCGGCTTCGTCGTTCCGGCGGAGGGCTACCTCGCGGCCTTACAGGAATGGTGCACCGCCAACGGCGTCGTCTTCATCGCCGACGAGATCCAGAGCGGCATGGCCCGCACCGGTGCCTGGTACGCGAGCGAGCACTTCGGTGTCACACCCGACATCGTGCTGACCGCCAAGGGTATCGCGGGCGGCCTGCCCATCGCTGCCGTCACCGGGCGATCAGAGATCATGGATGCCACCCACCCCGGCGGGCTCGGTGGCACCTTCGCCGGCAACCCGGTGGCCGCTGAGGCGGCGATCGCCGTCTTCGGTGAGATCGTGGACCGCAACCTCCTCGCCGAGGGCGCCCGCATCGAGGGAGTGCTCAAGCCCGCCCTGCTCGACCTGCAGCGCCGCTTCCCGGTCATCGGCGACGTGCGGGGCATCGGCGCGATGCTCGCGATCGAGTTCGTGCAGGCGGGCACCACGGAGCCCAACGCTGCGGCCGTCGCATCCATCACAGCTTTTGCCGCACAGAACGGAGTGCTGCTGCTGAGCGCCGGAACCTTCGGAAACGTCGTGCGCTTTCTCCCGAGCCTCGCGATCACCGACGAGCAGTTGCGCGACGCGCTGGGCGTGCTCGAAGAGGCGCTCGCTGCGCTGTAGTTCCGTGGTCGAGCTTGTCGAGATCAGTCCGAGCACGCGAGGTCTCGACAAGCTCGACCACCGGAAATCAGCGGTAGAGCGAAGCCACAGCCTCACGGAACGCCACGGTGTGACGCTCGACGTCGGCGCTCGTCGTCTCGGGACACATGAGCGCCATGTTGTGAAACGGCGTGATCAGAATGCCGCGGTTGAGCGCGTGCAGGTGCAGGTACTGCTGCAGCTCGAAGTCGTCGGCCGCTGCTGCCTCCGCGCCGTCGAGAGGCGCCCTCTCGAGGAACGAGTACTCCCCCCGGGCACCCAGTTGGGTGACCTGCCACGGCACGTCGAATTCGTCGATCGCTGCCTGAACACCGGCGGTCCACTCGGTCGCGCGGTCGATCATGCTGTCGAAGGCCGCCTCGGTGAGTACCTCGCCGAGGGTCGCACGAATGCCCGCCATCGAGGCGGCGTTGCCCGCGAGGGTTCCGCCGACTCCCCCGACGTCGATGTCCTCGAGCTCGAGCGAGTCGCGCACGCGGGCGGCGAGCTCGGCGGTCATGCCGTAGGCGCCGGCCGGGATTCCGCCGCCGATCGTCTTGCCCACGACAATCGCATCGGGCTTCAGCCCGTCGCGTGCCGTCATGCCGCCGGGGCCGGCGCACAGCGTGTGGGTCTCATCGATGATGAGCAGGGTGCCGGTTTCCGTGCACAGGGCTCGCAGGGCGTCATGCCAACCCGCCTCGGGCAGCACGATGCCGATGTTGGTCATCGCAGGCTCGATGAGAACTGCCGCGACATCCATTCGGCGCAGCGCTTCTTCGAGCGCGGGAACGTCATTGAACGCCACAACGACCGTCGTGGCGTCGAGCGCGACCGGCGGGCCGATATTGCCGCGCCGCGCGACCACGTGGCCGTCATCGTCGAGGGTCGCGAAAGCCTCGTCGACCGAGCCGTGATAGCTGTAGTCGATCACGAGCACCCGCGGGCGACCCGAGACGTGCCGTGCATAGCGGATGAGACTGCGGTTGGCATCGGTCGCCGAGAGCGTGAACTGCCAGCTCGGCAGGCCGAAGCGGTCGTCGAGCATGGATGCAGCAACCGCGGCATCCTTCGTCGGCAGCATGTAGGTCGAGCCCTTGGCGAGTTGGGCGGAGATCGCCGCGACGGACGCCTCGGGCGCGTGCCCGCACATCGCCCCCGTGTCGCCGAGGCACAGGTCGACGTGGTCAATGCCGTCGACATCGGTGAAGTGGGCGCCTTTCGCGGTGTCGACGTAGACCGGCCACGGCCCCGGCCACTTGGCCATCCACAGCATCGGGACGCCGTCGGGCATGTGCGGGACGGCCTCGGTCCAGAGAGCCCTCGACGCAGCGCGCGAAGCCTCGAAGGTGGCGACCTCGCGGTTCCAGAGCTCCTCGAGCCGCGCGCGATCCTGGTACACGCTTAGCCTTCGCGAGCGAGGCGCTTCGCGCGCGCTGCCGTCGTCAGCTGGGAGGCGACGACGAAGATGATGGCGATGAAGAAGACCGCCGACGCGATGACGTTGGCCTCTGCCGGGATGCCGCGCGCGGCCGCCGTGTAGACGAACTTCGGGAACGTCACGAAGGCACCGGAGTTGAAGTTCGTGATGATGAAGTCGTCGAAGCTGAGCGCGAAACTCAGGAGCGCCGCTGCGATGATGCCGGGCAGCAGGAGGGGCAGCGTCACGCGGATGAAGACCTGCGCGGGCGAGGCGTAGAGGTCACGACCGGCCTCCTCGAGCGCCGGATCGATGCTCGCGACCCGCGCGCGCACCGTGACGACCACGAAGCTGATGCAGAACATCGTGTGCGCGAGGATGACGGTGAGCGCACCCTTGGGAACGCCCGCCGTCAGGAACTCCGCGGCGAGACCGGCGCCGAGAACGACCTCGGGGGTGGCCATCGGCAGGAACAGCAGGAGGGTCGTCGCGTTGCGGAACGGGAACCGGTAGCGCACGAGCGCGATCGCGATCATCGTGCCGAGGATCGTGGCGAGCAGCGTCGCGGTGAGGCCGACGAAGATGCTGTTGCCGAACGCCTCGCACACACCCTGCGCGTTGCAGAGGTTGGTCCAGTTGTCGAGCGTGAAGCCGCGCCAGACGATGTTGGAACGCCGCGAGTCGTTGAACGAGAAGATGATCGTGTAGACGATCGGGATCAGGAGAAAGACGAAGGCGAGGGCGCTGTAGAGCCAGATGGCGTAGCGGCCGATGAAGCGGGTGACTTTCGACATCAGATCAGGTCGTCCGTTCCACTCTTCTTGACGTAGACACTCACGAAGATGAGGATCGCAGCCATGAGCACGAGAGACAGCGCGGCGGCCGTCGGGTAGTTCTGCAGTACGAGGAAGTTCGCCTCGATGACGTTTCCGATCATCGCGGTGTCGGTGCTTCCGAGGAAGTCACGGCTCGCGTTGATGTAGTCGCCTGCCGCGGGAATGAAGGTCAGCAGCATCCCCGAGATGATGCCGGGGGCCGCGAGCGGCACCGTCACACGGAAGAAGGTGGATGCCGGGCTCGCGTACAGGTCGCCGCCTGCCTCGACGTACCGCAGGTCGAGCTTCTCGAGGGAGGTGTAGATGGGCAGCGTCATGAACGGGATGAAGTTGTAGGTGAGGCCGAAGATCACCGAGAACGCGGTACCGGTGACGTGTGCGCCCTCGGGCAGCAGCTGGATGGTGTTGAGGAACGACACGAAGGGGCTCTCGTCCGACAGCAACTGCTTCCAGGCGAGCGTGCGGAGCAGGAAGCTGATGAAGAACGGTGCGATGACGAGGGTCAGTGCGAGCGCCTGCACGAGCGGAAAGCGCCGCAGCGTCACGCCGATGAAGTAGGCGATCGGAAAGCTGAACAGGAGCGCGAGAACCGTGGCGACCGCCGCGAAGATGAACGAGCGGATGATGTGCTCACCGTAGGTCGAGATGACCGTCGTGTAGTTCTCCCACTTGAACGCCGTCTGGTACTGGCCGATGTCGCCGAACTCGACCGGCGCCTGGAACGACGTGAGCACGAGGGAGAACAGCGGCGCGAGAAAGAACAGGCCGAGGTACAGGATGCCGGGCAGCAGCAGGATCAGGGCGACCTTGCTGCGCTTGCGCACCGCGGGTTCAGCGACAGCTGTCGCGGTACCGCCAAAAGCTCCGAAGGCCATTCCTAGGCCTCTTCCAGCTCCGCCTCGAGCTTCTCGCGCTTCTGCACTGCGAGAGCGTGAGTGTCGGTGTCCGCGTCGAAGCGCGGCGAGTCCGCCGGGTCGTCGGCGAGTCCGAAGCCGTGGTCGGTCGCCCAGGTGAGCCAGACCTCTGCTCCCGCCTGCACGACGGGACCGAAGACCATGTTCTGGGCGAAGACGACGAGGGAGCCGAGACCGGGAACCGCAACCTGGTACTGCGTGCTCACGCCGGAGAACGAGACATCCGTGACGCGACCAGGGCCGACGATGTTGGTGCCGGAGGCGGGCTTGGGCGCCGTCGTGTGGAGCATGAGCTTCTCGGGCCGCACACCGATCGTGACATCGCCCGCGTGACGCTGGGCGCGCTCGCGCGGCACCTCGATCTTGCGGCCGGCGATGTCGACGACGATCGAGTTGGCGGTCGACGAGACGACCGGGCCGGTGAAGAGGTTGGACTGCCCGAGGAAGTTCGCGACGAACGCGGTCTTCGGAAGCTCGTAGAGCTCCTCCGGGGCGCCCATCTGCTCGATCTGGCCTTTGTTCATGACCGCGACGGTGTCGGCCATGGTCATGGCCTCCTCCTGGTCGTGGGTCACGTGGAGGAAGGTCAGCCCAACGTCCTGCTGGATGTCCTTGAGCTCGAGCTGCATCTGGCGGCGCAACTTGAGGTCGAGCGCGCCGAGTGGCTCGTCGAGCAGTAGCAGGGCGGGACGATTGACCACGGCGCGCGCGAGCGCCACACGCTGCTGCTGCCCACCGGAGAGCTGTGCGGGCTTGCGCTGCGCGAGGTGGTCGAGCTCGACGAGCTTGAGCGCCTCGTGCGCACGCGGGATGGCATCCGTGATCTTGCGACGCTTGAGACCGAACGCGACGTTCTCGAGGATCGTCATGTGCGGAAAGAGCGCGTAGCTCTGGAACACGGTGTTGACCGGTCGCTGGTACGGCTTGGTGTGCGTGACATCCTTGCCGCCGATGAGGATCTGCCCCGCAGAGGCGTCTTCGAGGCCAGCGACGAGGCGCAGCGTCGTCGTCTTGCCGCAACCCGATGGGCCGAGCAGGGCGAAGAACGAGCCAGCCGGAATGGTCAGGTTGAGGTCTTCGATCGCCGTGAACCCGGGGAATCTCTTGGTGATTCCCACGAGCTCAAGGTCAGCACCCGACTCTGCGAAACTTCCTTGCGCCATGGACTGTCTTTCTTATTGAAGCGGAGGTCAGACGCCGAGCAGAACGCTCTGGAACTGCGTTCCGAAGTCCTGCTCCTCGGCACTCGTGAGCGTGCGGAACAGCTTGACCTTGGCGAGAGTCTCCTCGTTCGGAAAGATCAGCTGGTTTTCGGCGAGCTCGGGATCGATCGCCTCAGCGGCCTCCTTGGCACCGACGACGGGCGTGATGTAGTTGACCCACGCTGCGACCTCCGCCGCGACCTCGGGCTCGTAGTAGTAGTTGATGAGCTTCTCTGCGTTCGCCTTGCGGGTCGACCCGACGGGAACGAACATGTTGTCGTTCCAGATGGTGCCGCCGGCCTCCGGGATCGCGAACTCCCACTTGTCGCCAGCCTCGGCGTTGATGACGGTGATGTCACCCGACCAGACGATAGCGGCGAGGGTGTCCTCGTTGGTGAGGTCCTCGAGGTAGGAGTTGCCCTTGACGTTGCGGATCTGGCCCGACTCGACCTGCTCGCGGAACACGTCGATGCCCTTGCTGAAGTCTTCGCTCGTGAAGTCGCTCGAGATATCGATGCCCTGCTCGGCGAGGATGAGCCCGATCGTGTCGCGCATCTCGGAGAGCACGCCGACGCGGCCCTTGAGCGACGGGTCCCAGAGGTCGGAGACACTCTTGAGGCCGCCCGGGATCTTCTCCTTGTTCCAGGCGATTCCGGCGAAGCCGCCCTGCCACGGCAGGGAGAACTTGCGACCGGGGTCGAAGTCAGGCTCCTGCAGGGTCGGGGTGAGGTTCGCGATGTTCGGGATGTTCGCGTGGTCGAGCTCCTGTGCGTACCCGAAGCGGATGACGCGGCCGGCCATCCAGTCGGTGAGCACGGCGATGTCGGCGCCGATGTCCTGGCCGAGGGCGAGCTGGTCTTTGACCTTGCCGTAGAAGCTGTTGTTGTCGTCGACGTCGATGAGGTACGAGACCTTGATACCGGTCTCCTCCTCGAAACGCAGCAGGGTCGGGTAGTTGCCGTCGTCATCCTCGTCGATGTACGCGGCCCAGTTGGCCCAGTTGAGCGTCGGGTCGTTCGCAGAGTTGTCCTTGGCCGGGGTCGGCTTCTCAGTCGTGCCTCCGCCGGGTGCGCAGGCCGCGAGGGTGAGGGCGGCAGCGAGGCCGGTCGAGCCGGCGAGCATCGCCCTGCGCGACATCATCGAGTTGCGCGCCTGCAGAACCAGGCTGCGGATCATCGGGTCTTCTGGCAGGGATCTGTTCACGGAAAACTCCTTGTGCGGGGGCGACAACGTGTGGCTCGATACTGGCACAGCACGCGGCGTCAACCAACGAAAAGAGAGCAAAAGGTTGACCTTGTAACAAGAATTTCACGAAATCGGCACGGGATGCCTGATATTTGTGCGGAATCCGTGGCGACCGCTGCGACAGCGACGGGCCGGTCAGAGCCGGGCGCGACCGACAGCTCCGTCGGGCTCGAGCACCCAGAACTCGCCGTGCGCGAGCGGCGGCGGGAGCTGCCTCGACCGGGTGAGCACGCGGTAATCGGCGAGGCTGCATCCATCGATCACGACGGGCATCGACTGCCGCAGGCGCGCGAGCGCACCCCACTGCGCCTGCCACGCGTCGGGGTCACCGATGATCGCTGTCGGCCGGGTGGATGTCACGGTGAGCCCGGTCGCGCCCTCCGGCCCCACGATGCCGCACTCGTCGCCGAGGCGACGCGCGAACTCGGCCGGCCGCTCGGCCACGACTGCGAAGGTGCGCGGCGGGTCGAAGCGTGGGGTCTCGAAGGGTGGCGTCTCGCGTGTCTCGCGCTCGGGCGGCTCTGCGATTGCCACCTGCACGCGGTGGCCGCGCCACAGTCCTCCGCCGGGTGGAAGGTCGGCGCGGTAGTCGGCACCCGCTCCCCCGGCGAGCACGTGCTCCTGCCGGTCGGCGAGCCGCAGGATGAGCCGCGCCCCGCACAGGGCGACGACCGGGCCGAGCTGCCCGGTGATGCGCTGGGCGCCGATCGCGAGCCGGAGCCCCGCCGCCGGGCCCTCACGCAGGAGCGCGACGATCCGGTGCACGAACTCGGCGTCGTAGTCGGGGCCGAGCCGGGTGAGGAGCACGTCGAGGTCGTCGATGATGAGAAGCTCGTGGCAGTCGCCGGCACGCGAGCGCTCGAGGAGAGCCGCGATTGCATCCCACGCGCCACCGGGATCCCGCGGCAGCCAGTCGCCGGGCAGGTTGGCGAGGGCAGTGGTGGTTCCCGCGCGGCTCGCACCGACGACGAGGAGGTGGCCGTCGGCCTCCGGCACCCAGGTGGCGACCGGTTGGGACTGCTCGTGCGGGAGGTCGGCGAGGCCGAACGGGATCCCCTCCGCCGCCGGTGGCAGCTCTGCGCGGTGCACGCGGAGCGACAGGGGTTCGCGCCACGGAACCCGCACCGGCGCGTCCATGGGCCAGCGCTCGATCGCGCGGAGCACGTCGTGGTCGTTCGTGAGGGCGAGCTGCACCTCGCGGGGCTGCCCGACGCCGGTCGAGAGCAGGGCACGGCCCCGTGCGTCGGGCGCGAGGCGGGCGGCATCCGGCGTGCCGAGCAGTGCGATGCTGTCGGCCGTGTCGTGCACGCGGAGCGAGATGCGCAGGGCGACGTTGGCGAAGACCGCGTCGCGCACAACCCCGGCGGGTCGCTGCGTGCACAACACGAGGTGCACGCCGAGCGACCGCCCGCGCGCCGCGAGGTCGGCGAAGAGCGAGTGCAGCTCCGGGTAGCCACTCGCGAGTGCAGCGAACTCGTCCACTACGATCACGAGCCGGGCGAGGCCGCTCACGCCCTCGATCGACCGCGCACCCGCAGCCGCGAGGAACCGCTCCCGATACCGCAGCTCGGCGCCGAGGCTCTCGAAAGCGCGCCGCGCTCCCTCGTCGTCGAGGTCGGTCAGGAGCCCGACGCAGTGCGGCAGTGCCCGCAGGGCGCCGAAGGTAGCGCCGCCCTTGAAGTCGACGAGCAAAAACGTGACCTCGGTCGGCGGCGCTCCCCGCGCGAGCGCGAGCACCCAGGTGAGCAGCAGCTCGCTCTTTCCGCTCCCGGTGGTGCCCCCGATGACAGCGTGCGGGCCGTCGCGCACGAGGTCGAGCTCGACAGCACCCGTTGCATCCACGCCGATCGCGGCGCACATGCTGCCCGTGGGCTGTTCGAGATCGCCGAGGTCGATGGATGCCGCGATCCCCCGCCGTGCGAGGTCGAGGCCCGCCGCCCGCGCGCGTGCGCTGCACCGCCGCGCCCACTCGACCGCCTGCGCCTCGGAAACCCGCTCGACCGCCAGTAGCTCGCGCCGCGTGCCGTCGCGCAGCTCGATAGCGCTTGCCTCGACGACCGCGGCCGTGTCGACCGGGAGCCGCGCGCGCGTCGCGGCAACCGATAGCGGGATCACCGTGCCGTCCGCCCCGAGAAATGCGAGCTCGCCCTGCTCCCTGGCGTGCGGAAGCCCCTCGACCCAATCGTGGTCGTCCGGGGCACGGATGATCCACTCGGCGGGCGAGAGCCGCGCGGCCAACTGGATCACGAGTGACCGCACGAGGGCGTCGACGGCTACCCCGCTGCCGACCACGCCGATGCCCTCGCTCGCGTCGACGACCACCGGAGCGCGAGGAATGATCTCTGCGGCGGTGACGAGCCCACCGTGCTCCCGCCGGACTCCGTCGATGCGTACGGCGCTCTGCACGTCTCCCAGCCCGACGCGCACGTCGCATGAGGGCGATCGGCTCCACACGGGGGTGAGCTCGACCGCCGCGGGAAACCTCGCCACGAGAGCAGCCCGCTCGGCGTCATGCGCGGCCTCCACGTCTGCGAGTGCAGCGGTCATCTCGCGATCGAACCGAGCGCTCTCTCGTCTCCGCCTGCGGCGGGCTTGCAGTCGCGCATCCAGAAGGCTGCCGATCGCGATGAGGGGGCCGAGGGCCGCGAACAGCAGCGACAACGGCGAACGCGTGACGACAAACATCGCTACGCCGAGCACGACGGGCGCGGCGGCGGCCACGAGCGGAAAACTGTGCGGCGCTGGCTTCTCAGGCAGCGCGGGTGCGGTGATGGTTCTCACGCGACAATGTCAGCACGCTCCCGAACCACAGCGAACGGTAGATCAACGAACAGTGGATGACCGACCGAAAACAGCCGCGGTGAGCGACTAGCTCACGATGAAGAACTGCTCACCGATGTCCACGCGCGAGCCGCGGGCGACGAGGTAGCGCTTGCACG
>Ga0247817_10001590_pt1 | contig 11819 bp, 10 predicted proteins | sample UWRJL212509R1_FD_178010 | JGI IMG/M metagenome (GOLD analysis project Ga0247817, IMG submission 178010) | Plant litter microbial communities from Arlington Agricultural Research Station in Wisconsin, United States - UWRJ-L212-509R-1 | ecosystem: Environmental > Terrestrial > Plant litter >... | reverse complement strand
GCCGTGGCCGTAGCAGTCGCCTCGCCCCAGGCGCCGCGCAGCCGGATGCCCCGCTCGCGGATCGCGTCGAGGTGGGCGCCGCGGGCGGTGACCTCGACGTCGTGGCCGGCGCCGGCGAGAAGCGCGGCGATGGCTCCGCCCACGGCCCCGGCTCCGATCACAGCGATTCGCATGGGGAAAGCCTAGGCGCTCGCGCTGTCCGCACCCGGGGAAGGCGCACCCCGCGGATTGCTACCATCGACTTCATGCATCCTTCGCGCCATCCGTCGTCGATCGCCGCCCGGTGAAGCCGCCGACGAACCCGGCCAGCGGCATCCTGCTCGTCGACAAGCCGCAGGGTCTCACCAGCCACGACGTCGTCTCGCGCACCCGAAAGATCGCGGGCACCCGCAAGATCGGCCACGCCGGAACCCTCGACCCCATGGCGACCGGGCTGCTCGTCCTCGGCATGAACAGCTCGACGCGGCTGCTCACCTTCCTCGTCGGCCTCGGCAAGGAGTACTTCGCCACGATCCGGCTCGGGCAGTCCAGCGACACGGATGACGCGGAGGGGACCCTCGGCGAGCCCGCCGACACCTCCGGGGTCGGCGGGGCAGCGGTCGCCGCGGGCATCGCGGCGCTCACCGGCGAGATCTCGCAGGTGCCGAGCAGCTTCAGCGCCATCAAGGTGGACGGCAAGCGCGCCTACTCGCTCGCGCGGGCGGGGGAGGACGTCGAGCTGAGGGCCCGCACCGTCACCATCGCGGCCTTCGAGGTGCTCGAGACGCGCGAGGTCGACGGTTTCGTCGACATCGACGTGCGGGTGGAATGCTCGAGCGGCACCTACATCCGCGCGCTCGCCCGCGACCTCGGGCTCTCCCTCGGCGTCGGCGGCCACCTCACGGCCCTGCGACGCTCGAAGGTGGGGCCGTTCGACGTCGCCCAGGCGTCGACGCTCGAGGACCTCGTGGTGAACGACCGGCTGCTCACGCCGGCCAGCGTCGCCACCACCCTCTTCCCCGCTCACAGGCTCGACGAGCAGAGCGTCATCGACCTCGTGCACGGCAAACGGCTCGAGATCCCCGAGCTCGCAGGCACGGACGGTCCGATCGCCGGGCTCGGCCCGGACGGTCGGCTGGTCGGGCTGCTGGCCGCGAACGGCGCGACGGTCAAGCCGCTCGTCAACTTCCCGACCGACGAGGTGCTCGCGTGAACGGGGTTCCCGCATGATCGAGTGGTTCACCTGGGCTCAGATCGCGGTCGCGGTCGTCGCCGGCCTGCTCGCGGTCGCCCTCGGCCTGTTCGGCCGCACCCCGAACGACCTCACCATGGGCGCCACGGCGCTCGTCACGGTGCTCCTGGTCGTGCAGGTCGTCGTCTCGCTGCTCGCCCCGGCCTTCGGGAACACTGCGACGGGGAGCGCACTCGAGTTCTGGGTGTACCTCGTCACGGCGCTGATCATCCCGCCGCTGGCCATCGTCTGGGGCCTCGTCGACCGCACACGGTGGAGCACCGCCATCCTCGGCGTCGCCTGCCTCGCGGTCGCGGTGATGCTGTACCGCATGTATCAAATCTGGTTCGTCCAGGTCGCGTAATCTAAAGGCAATGACCACAACGACTTCCTCGCGTTCGACCGGCGTCGGACGCGTACTCATCGCCGTCTACGGCCTCCTCGCACTCGCGGCCACGGGCCGGAGCGTCTTCCAGCTCTTCGACGACTTCGACCGGGCGCCCGTCGCCTACTCGCTGTCGGCGCTGGCCGCCGTCGTCTACATCGTCGCGACCGTCGCCCTCATCATGCCGGGCGACGTCTGGTACCGGGTCGCCTGGATCACCATCGGCTTCGAGCTGCTCGGCGTCCTCGTCGTGGGGCTGCTCAGCATCTTCGACCCCGTGCTCTTCCCCGCCAAGACCGTGTGGTCGATGTTCGGGCGCGGCTACGGCTTCGTGCCGCTCGTGCTGCCGATCCTCGGCATGCTCTGGCTGTACCGCCACCGCGCCCGACCGACGGCCGCCGCCGCGGCGGAACCCCGGGCGGTCTGAGGGTGATCTTCTTCGACTCGCTCGCCGAGGTGCCCGCCGACTTCGGGCCGAGCGCCGTGGCCATCGGCAAGTTCGACGGTGTGCACGCCGGCCACCGCCGCATCATCGACGAGCTGCGCTCCGTGGCCGAGCGGGACTCGCTCGAGTCGACGATCGTCACGTTCGACCGGCATCCGCTCAGCATCATCCGCCCGGAGGCGTGCCCGCCGCCGCTGGTCAGCAACGCGCAGAAGGTCGAGCTGCTCGAGGAGTCGGGCGTCGACGCGACCCTGATGCTCGCCTTCGACCTCCCGTTCAGCCGGCTCTCGCCCGAGGAGTTCGTGCGCAGCATCCTCGTCGAGGCCCTGCACGCCCGCGTCGTCATGGTCGGCGCGGACTTCCGCTTCGGGGCGCGGGGAGCGGGCGACGTCGCGCTGCTCCAGCGACTCGGCGCCGAACACGGTTTCGCCGTGCAGCTCATCGACGACGTCGTCTCGCCCGCTCCGGGCGCCGAGCACACCCGCCGCGCCTCGTCGACCTGGATCCGCGAGCTGCTCGCCGAGGGTCGCGTCGCCGAGGCCGCCGTCGTGCTCGGGCACCTGCCGAGCGTGCGCGGTGTCGTGGTGATGGGCGCCCAGCGGGGTCGCGAGCTCGGTTTCCCCACCGCCAACCTGTCGCCCCAGAACGAGGGCTTCATCCCCGGCGACGGCGTGTACGCCGCCTGGTTCACGGTGGACGGGCGTCGCTACGGCGCCGCCGTCTCGATCGGCAACAACCCCACGTTCCACGGCGTGCCCGAGAAGCAGGTCGAGGCGCATGTGCTCGACGAGACCATCGACCTGTACGGCAAGACCGTCGAAGTGTCGTTCGTCGAGTACATCCGCGGCCAGGTGAAGTACTCCACCGTCGAGGCGCTCATCGACCAGATCGCCGACGACGAGCGCAAGGTGCGCACCATCCTCGGCTACCCGGACAAGGTCGTCGCCTAGGAGAGCCGGCCCGCGTCAGCGCTGGATCAGGTTCGCCAGCGGTACCCGCACGCCGTTCTGGATCTTCGTGATCACGTCGTCGGGGATGTGCTTGACGATCGGCAGTTCGAGCTCCTTCGCCCACGAGCCGATCTTGTCGACGATCTCGTCGCTGTCCAGGCCGCGTAGGAAGGGCTGGATCTGCGCCCACATCGGCTCGAGGGCCTTGATGTCGAAGTGCTTGCCGCCGAACAGGTTGCCGACCACCCCCTCGAGTCCTCCGAGGTCGAATCCGCCGTCTTTGCTGCCAGCCATGTCCTGCTCCTTCGTCGTTCCGCCCTCCATCGTATTCGCTGCGTCGGCGGGCACCCCGGCGCGCCCGAACAGGAACGCCGCGATCTCCGCTCCCGGAGCGTGCACGACCGACCAGCCGCGGCCCACCTGCCAGTCGCCGTCGAGGGCGACGAGCGTCGTGCCGCCGAGCACCGCCCGGATGGGCAGGGGAGCGCTCAGCGCGCGGGCTATGGCCACGGCGCCGAGGGCGATGGGATCGACGGCGACCGGCGTGCCCGTGACCGCGGCGGTGTCGAGGGCCGCGACGACGGCAGCGGACAGCTCGGGGATGCGGGTCTGGCGAGCGTCGAGGGCCATCGCGTCCAGTTCGGCCGCCAGCTCGGCGGCCGGCCGCTCGGCGCCGCTGCTCGCGGCGCGCTTCGACAGGCCGGCCGACACCCTGCCCAGCCTCGTCGTCGACAGCCTCCAGACCAGCGGGCCTGCCACGGCGCGCAGCCCGGCGTCGTGGGTCGTGCCGGCCGAGTCCCGCAACTGACCGGCGATCGCCCGCAGCACGGCGGCGAAAGCGGCCGACCAGTCGCCGGAGACTCCGCTCTCGTCGCGCTTCGGGCGCTGGCTCAGCGGCAGGTACCGGGACACGTCGCTCATGCCACCTACCTTACGCACCGCGCCTAGACTGATCGCGTGCCACCGACCCGCCCTCTTCCGCTCTGGGGAGGCCGCACCGTCGCGCTTCTCGCCGTCATCGCCGTCGCCCTCAGTCTGCGCACCGCCGTCGCCTCTATCTCGCCGATCATCGCCGAGATCCGCGAGGACATCCCGCTCACCAACGTCGGCATCGGTCTGCTGGGCATGCTGCCGCCCATCTTCTTCGCCCTCTCCGGCTTCGTCGGCCCGCTCGTCTCGCGCCGTCTCGGCCTCGAACTCGCCATCGTCGTGTCGATCGCGGTCATGGCGGCCGGCCATCTCGTGCGCGCCGCATCCGGGTCGTTCACGATCCTCCTGATCGGCAGCGCTCTCGTCCTGATGGGCGTCGGCATCTGCAACGTGCTGCTGCCGCCGGTGGTCAAGCGCTACTTCCCCGACCGGATCGGCCTGGTGACCGCCACCTACGCCACGATCATGTCGATCAGCACCGCCGTGCCGTCGCTCCTCGCGGTCCCGGTGAGCGACTCGCTCGGCTGGCGGTTCTCGCTGGCGATCTGGGCGGCGCTGGCCGGAGTGGCCCTGCTGCCGTGGCTCGTGCTGCTCGCCAGGCAGCGGCGGGCGTCGGCCGAGCGGGCGGCAGACGACCTGTCGGCCGTCGAGGTTCCGGATGCGGCCCTGGAGCGCCGTCTCTGGCATTCTCCCGTCGCGATCGCCATCGTCGTGACCTTCTCGGTCTCGACGATCAACGTGTACGCGCTGTTCGCCTGGCTGCCGCAGATCCTCATCGACATCGTCGGCGTCAGCCCCGGCGCCGCGGGCACCCTGCTCGCCGTCTTCAGCATCGCCGGCCTCCCGGCGTCGATCATCGCGCCGATCCTCGTGAGCCGCCTGCGCAGCCCGGCCTGGATCATCGTCGCCGGTGTCGTCTCGTTCCTCGTCGGCTACATCGGCCTGCTGGCGGCCCCCGGCACGCTCACCGTCGTGTGGGTGCTGCTGCTCGGACTCGGGCCCATCCTCTTCCCGGTGTGCCTCGTGCTCATCAACACCCGCACCCGCTCGCACACCGGATCGGTCGCCCTCAGCGGCTTCGCCCAGGCGATCGGGTACTCGGTAGGCGCATTCGGCCCGCTCATCGTCGGGGTGCTGCACGACGCGACCGGCGGCTGGACCCTCCCTCTGGTGTTCCTGCTCGCGACGACGCTCGCCGCGATCTTCGGCGCGGTCGTGCTGTCGAAGCCGGCGTTCGTCGAGGACCAGCTCGCCCGGTAGCCGCGTCGGCCGAACCGCGGCGCCGCGGACGGGGCTGCCGCCGACGGGGCTGTCCCGTCGGTTCGCCTAGTGCAGCATGTCGGCCCGGTGCACGAGGGCGGCCGAGCCGATCAGCGGACCCGCGTCGGAGAGCGACGACGGCACCACCTTCACCTTGGTGACGAAGCCGAACGCCACACGCTTCGCGATGGCCTCGCGGATGAACCGGAACAGGTCGGGAGTGACTCGCGAGAACCCGCCGCCGATGGCGACGATCTCGAGGTCGGCCAACGCCGTGGCCGAGGCGATGGCCTGACCGATCGCGCGGCCGGAACGCTCGACGGCGGCGATCGCCGTCGCGTCTCCGGCGGCGTAGGCGGCGGCGAGGTCCTCGCCGGTCGCGCCGACCCAGCCCTGTCGGTTGGCCCAGGCGACGGTCTTCGGGCCGGAGGCGATCGCCTCGACGCATCCGATGCCGCCGCAGAGGCAGGGGTCGTCGAATCCGCCGACCTCGACATGGCCGATGTGTCCGGCGTTGCCGGTCGGGCCGGCCACCGCTGCACCCTCGAGGATGAGGCCGCCGCCGATGCCGGTCGAGACGATCATCCCCATGACGTTGTCGTAGCCGACGGCCGCGCCCACCCAGTGCTCGGCGAGGGTGATGCACTCGCCGTCCATGCGCATGGTCACGGGCACGTCGGGAACCGCGTCGATCACGAGCTGGCGCAGCGGGTAGTCGCGCCAGACGGCCAGGTTGAGCGGGGAGACGAGTCCGTCGGCGACGGTGATCGGGCCGGCCGAGCCGACTCCCACCCCGAGCAGCGTGCTGCCGGGAGTGCGGGACGCGACGGCGTCGCCGAGCACCGAGCGCACGGCCTCGGCGAGGTCCTCGGAACTCGCGAGCGGCCCGGTGGGGCGGCGGAAACGGCTGCCGGGAACGACCGTGCCGTTCGAGTCGACGAGCGCAGCCTCGGCCTTGGTGCCGCCGATGTCGATCGCCAGTGCGAGGTTCTGAGTGGTGGGAACCTCGGGGCTGGTCGTCGTCATACTCGATATTCTATGGTCGGTCGATGCCCCACCCGCGCTGCGGGGATTCGCAGGGCGCGGGCGTACCGTGGGCGGATGGCTATACAGCGAGTACTGGTTACCGGAGCGAGCGGCTACATCGGGGGGCGTCTGGTTCCACGACTGATCGACGCGGGCTACGACGTGCGGGTCGCGGTGCGCAATCCGCAGCGGCTGCGCGACTACCCGTGGGCGGGCGACGTCGAGATCGTCCAGGCAGACCTCACGGTGCAGGACGAGGTCGAACGGGCCGTCGACGGTATGGACGTGCTCTACTACCTCGTGCACGCGATGGGTGCCGGCGGCGACTTCGAACGGTCGGAGTCGCTCGCGGCGAACACCGTGGCGACGGCCGCGAAGGCGGCAGGCGTCTCCCGCATCGTCTACCTCGGCGGACTGCACCCCGAGGGCACGCTGAGCCCTCACCTGCGTTCGCGCGCCGAGGTGGGGCGCATCCTGATCGACTCCGGGGTGCCGACCGTGGCGTTGCAGGCGGGAACGGTCATCGGCTCCGGCTCCGCCTCGTTCGAGATGATCCGGCACCTCACCGACGTGCTGCCCTACATGCCGGCGCCCAAATGGGTACGCAACTTCATCCAGCCGATCGCGGTCCGCGACGTGCTGCACTACCTCGTCGGTGCGGCGACGCTGCCGCCCGAGGTCAACCGCACGTTCGACATCGGCGGTCCCGACGTGCTGCGGTACGGACAGATGATGAACGGATACGCCCTCGAGGCCGGGCTCAAGCAGCGGCCGATCGCGTCGCTGCCGGTGCTGACTCCGTGGCTCGCGTCGCAGTGGGTCAACCTCGTCACGCCGATCCCACGGGCCCTCGCTATCCCGATCATCGCGTCGCTGCAGTACGACTGCGTGGTGCGCGAACACGACATCGACGACTTCATCGCGCCGCCCGAGGGCGGTCTGACCGGCTACCGCCGTTCGGTGAGCCTCGCCCTCGGCAAGGAGCGCGCCGGCGAGGTCGAGACCAGCTGGCAGGACTCCTCGGTGTTCGGGGCGCCCAGCGACCCGCTTCCCAGCGACCCGGAGTGGTCGGGGCACACCGTGTTCACCGACCGGAGGGAGAAGCGCACCTCCGCGAGCCCCGAGGCGCTCTGGCGCGTGGTCGAGGGGATCGGCGGAGACAACGGCTGGTACTCCTTCCCGCTCGCGTGGGCGTTGCGCGGCTGGGCCGACAAAGTCGTGGGCGGCGTCGGTCTACGGCGCGGGCGACGCAACCCCGACCGCCTGAACCTGGGCGAGGCGCTCGACTTCTGGCGGGTCGAGGAGATCGACCGCGGACACTTCCTGCGCCTCCGCGCCGAGATGCGCGTGCCGGGCACCGCCTGGCTCGAGCTCACGGTGACCCCTGACAACGACGACGCACAGCCCGGGAACGCCGCGTCCGGCTCGGTGTACACCCAGCGCGCCGTCTTCTTCCCTCACGGCCTCGGCGGACGCCTCTACTGGTTCGCGATCCTGCCCTTCCACGGGGTGATCTTCGCCGGCATGGCGAACCGCATCACGCTCGAGGCCGAGAAGAGCCCCACCCCCGAAAGGGGGCGGCGCGTCAGATAACGGAATGGTAACGGCGTCGCTATAGTTGCTGCATCCCGACTGCGATTCGGGCGAACCCGAACCAGAACGGACTGTCGATGGCGACAACCCGGGCGCTACCCCCGCTTACCCGCAGGCGTACCCGCACCATCTCGGCCTCCGCGCTCGCCGCGGCGCTCGTGCTGCTCATCGTGTTGAGCGCGAGCCCCGCGAGAGTGCACGCGGAGAGCGTCTTCGGCACCCTCCGCAGTCCCGGGCAGCCGGCGCTCATCGCCGGTCATCGGGGCGACCGGTCGGCGGCTCCCGAGAACACGCTGCCGGCCCTGCAGGGGGCGCTCGACAGCACCATGGACTTCGTCGAGACCGACCTGCAGCTCACCGCCGACGGTGTGGTGGTGCTGATGCACGACGAGACCGTCGACCGCACCACCGACGGCTCAGGGGCCGTGGCCGACCTGAGCTACGCGCAGATCCGCGCACTCGACGCCGGCACCTGGTACTCGCCGCAGTTCGCCGGGGTCACCGTGCCAACGCTCGAGGAGTTCCTCGGGGTCTTCGCCGGATCGAGCAAGCAGGCGCTGCTCGAGCTCAAGGGATTCTGGACCGTCGACCAGGTCCGCCTCGTGGCGAACCAGGTCAACGCCAGCGGCACTCAGCACCGCGTCACCTTCGCCAGCTTCGACTTCACCACGATGATGAACCTCCGCACCGCGGCGCCGTCCATCCCCCGCGTCATCATCCAGCGGATGCTCCCCGCCGATCCGGTGGCCCTCGCAGAGCACTTCCGGGCGATCGCGATCCTCACCAGCCCCGCGTCGATCGAGGCGGACCCGACGGCGGTCGCCGCGATGCACGAGGCGGGACTCGGGCTGTTGCTCTACACGTTGAACAGCAGGCAGCGCTGGTCGGAGGCTCTCGCGCTGGGGGTCGACGGCATCGTCACCGACAAGCCCAGCAACCTCGACGAGTGGCTGGCCGAGACGGCCCCCGGCACCTAGGCGTCTACAGCTCGCCGACCAGCGTCGTGTAGAACCGCACGCCGCGCAGCCACGACTCAACGCGTATCCGCTCGTTCATCGCGTGCAGGGTTCCGCGTTCCTCGCCCGACATCTCGAACGGGCTGAAGCGGTAGACGTGGTCGCTGATGCGGGTGAAGTGCCGGCTGTCGCTCGCCCCGAGCATGACGTAGGGGGTGACGATGACCTCGTCTTCGCCGAAGGTCTGCCGCACAGAACGCGACAGCAGCTCCCAGGCGGCGCCGGTCGTGGGGGAGACGGGGGAGGGCTCCGACGGCAGCAGCGCCTCGACGCGCACCGCCGGGTCGGCGATGGCCGAGCGGATGTGGCGTTCCGTCTCCTCCACGGACGACCCGACCGCGATGCGCACGTTGACCATGGCCTCCGCGCGTTCGGCGAGGGCGTTGGCCGCCTGGCTGCCGCTCAGCTGCGTCACGGCCTGCGTCGTGCGCACCATCGCGCGGGTCTCGTCGCTGAGGCGCGTGAACACGCGCAGCATCAGAGGACCGGTCAGCCAGAGGTTTTCGAGCGCCCAGCGCATCGGTCCGGTGGCGTGGGCGCCGACGGTGCGCAGCATCTCGACGTTCGTCGGCGAGAACCGGGCGGGAAAGGGTCGGGCGTTCAGGCGCACGATCGCGCGCGCGAGCCGCGCCGTGGCGGTGAGCCGGGGCGGGGTCGACGCGTGGCCTCCTTGCTGGTCGACGGTGAGGGCGACGGTGGTGATGCCCTTCTCGCTCACACCGATCACCGCTGCGGGCTTGGAGACCCCAGGGAAGACGCCCTCGACGACGGCGCCGCCCTCGTCGAGAACGAGGGCGGGCCGGACGCCCCTGGCCTCGAGCGTCTCGACGATCGCGATCGCGCCCGCTCCCGTGGTCTCCTCGTTGTGGCCGAAACTGAGATAGACGTCGTTGCGGGGGCGGAAACCCGCCGCTGCGCGGGTCTCGACGGCCTCGAGGATGCTGACCAGCGCACCCTTGTCGTCGAGGGTGCCGCGCCCCCAGATCACGTCGCCGTCGCCGTCGTCGACGACCTCCGCGGAAAAGGGCGGGCGTGTCCAGCCCTCGTCGGTCGCCGGCACGACGTCGTAGTGCGCCATCAGCACCGTGGGCGGGCCGTCCTCGCGACCGGCCCAGCGGTAGAGCATCGAGTGCCCGCCGACGATCTCCCGCTCGAGCGCGGCGTGCGTCGCCGGATACAGCTCCGGCAGCGCGGCGATGAAGGCGTCGAACTGCCCCCAGTCGGTCTGCGCCTCGTCGATCCGCGACACCGTGGGAATGCGCACCAGCCGCCGGAATCGGTCGATCGACCCGGCCATCGAACCGGCCGCCGAATCGGCCTCCGTCGCACTGCGCTCACTCGGGGCATCGCTCATGCCCACGAGCATATTGCCCCGGTGCCGTTCGCCCGGTTGGCAACCCTCACCGACCATCAGGCGGGCTCGACTACAGTAGCCCGATGAGCAAAAACCCTGGGATGGATGTCACGGCTGTAGCGTCGTCGTGGCCGCGCACGCTGTCGCGTAGCGACGTCGTTGTGCACAAGGGTCAGTTGACCCTCGTGAACGACCATCTCACCCCGCTCGAGTCGATGGTCGACGACCTGCTCTTCGTGCGTCGTGTGCTCGACGAGGCGGGGCTCGAGTACCTGCTCGTGCGCGGAAACGACGCGCGACCGGTGCTCGCAGTAGACATCCGCGACCGTCTCGTCCTGCAGTCGGCGCTGGCGACGGCGTCGGCCACCGAGCCGTTCTACTCGAAGACCGTCGACCCGAACGCCGGACCGGCCCTGTTCGTGGCCGACGGCCGGCTGTCGGCCGACGACAAGGCCCGGGTCTTCCGCCTCTTCCGCCCGCGCATCGAGCCGCGCGGACGCCTGCGCTACGGTGCGTCGACGGGCGTGCAGGTGGAGCTGTGGACGTTCGGCGAAGACGAGATCGTCGCCCCCGTCGAGAACTCTCTCACCCGCACCACCATTCCCCGCTCGGAGCTGGTGGAGTCGACGGTGGAGCGCTACGGCACCACCTGGCGTACCGCCGAGCCCATGTTCAACCGGCTGGCCTCCGACGTCACCTTCGACATCGACATCGTCTTCTCCTGGGTCGACGGCACCGACGTGGAGTTCCAGCGCGCCCGCGCCCGGCGCATGGAGAGCTACGTGGTGGGGGAGGGCGACGACCACGAGGCCCGGTTCCGACAGATCGACGAGCTGCGCTACGCCCTGCGCTCCGTCTACGTGTTCGCGCCGTGGATCCGCCGCATCTTCATCGCCACAGACTCGCCGATGCCGCACTGGCTCGCCGACCACCCCAAGGTGACCGTGGTGCGCAGCGAGGAGTTCTTCTCCGACCCGTCGGTGCTGCCGACGCACAACTCGCAGGCCGTCGAGAGCCAGCTGCACAACATCCCGGGCCTGGCCGAGCACTTCCTCTACTCGAACGACGACATGTTCTTCGGTCGCCCGGTCACCCCCGACATGTTCTTCTCGCCCGGCGGCATCACCCGCTTCATCGAGGCGGAGACCCGCATCGGGCTCGGGTCGAGCGCGCCCGAGCGCAGCGGCTTCGAGAACGCCGCGCGCGTCAACCGCAACGTGCTGCTCGAACGCTTCGGCGTGACGATCACACGCCACCTCGAGCACTCGGCCGCTCCGCTGCGCAAGAGCGTGCTCGCCGAGCTCGAGCGCGAGTTCCCCGAGGAGTTCTCCCGCACCGCAGCGAGCGCCTTCCGCAACCGCAACGACATCTCTGTGACCAACTCGCTGTACCACTACTACGCGCTCGTGACCGGTCGCGCCGTGGCGCAGACCGCGGCCCGCGTCAAGTACGTCGACACCACGACGCGTGCCGGGCTCAAGCTCATGGACGGGCTGTTGAGGAAGCGCTCCTACGACATGTTCTGCCTGAACGACGGCAGCTTCCCCGAGGTCGAGCCCGAGGAGCGCACCCGCGCGGTCAAGACGTTCCTCAACCTGTACTTCCCGATCGTCGCCCCGTGGGAGAAGCCGGCCGTCGTCACCACCGAGC
>Ga0247817_10001589_pt1 | contig 11832 bp, 11 predicted proteins | sample UWRJL212509R1_FD_178010 | JGI IMG/M metagenome (GOLD analysis project Ga0247817, IMG submission 178010) | Plant litter microbial communities from Arlington Agricultural Research Station in Wisconsin, United States - UWRJ-L212-509R-1 | ecosystem: Environmental > Terrestrial > Plant litter >... | reverse complement strand
AAATAAACCACAGCAAGCGCAATAGCAGCGGTGGGAGCAGCGTTTATTGGTGCTGGTGAGTTGGAAAAGCTATTACCATTAGCTCCATGTATTTTAGCAGTGCCCTTGCTATTAATGATCGCCTCTTTATCCGAGTGCATTACTACCTTTTTTTTACCGTGTGTTTTGACAACTTTGGCCTCAATATCAATAGTATCATCGCTGTTTATTAAAGTTTTACCACTATACAAATTCATGAATCCTTTTATGTACTGTTTCATTTCTTTGCTGGTAACATAAATTTTTCTTAGCGCATTAAGTACATAATCGTTGGTTGTGATTTTAGTACTATCTGAGGCATTGATGATGAGTTTTTTTACATCAATATGCAATGTATCTGCTCGGAGAGTAATTGTTTGATTACCGTCGAGTTCCATACGACTGTTGCTGGAATCCTGAAGTAAAATACTTCCTGCGCTGTCATTCATGACCAATTGATTACCGCTTCGGGTGGCGAGTACTTTGAGGTCGTTGTTTGGTGTGCTGAAACCACTTTTTTGTTTCGCATTGGTCATAATTCCTGCCACAAAAGGAAGCTCGGCATTATTGCCCTGAAACTCAACCAAAACAGTATCGCCAATTTCAGGAATGATATGAGAACCTCTGCTGTTTCCTCCATAATTTTGCAGCATTGCAATATAAGGCGTTGTTTTGTTTTTTGCTTGTTGCCACGGCATTTGCACCTGAACAAAACTCAATCCATCAGGATCAGCGTTGGCGGTTACGATTGCCGTTTGGCTTACACAGTGTGGAACTAAATCGGGATTGGTTTGAGGAGAAAAAACAGAACCGTTTAAGTTCACGGCAGTAAAGTGATTCTCGTAAGTTCCCTCGTCTTCGCAAAAATGCGTTATGCTTGTTACGCAATACGAACTTTCAAGCTGCACGTCTACACCGGTTATACGTACTGAGTTGCCCAGTGTAATTCCCGCTACTTCACTTTTTGCGTTTACCTGCATTAGCTTGCCTAACACAGCACGCATTTTGTTTTTGGCGTATTCTTCGAGAGCTGTTTTACCGCTTCCTCCGGCAGGATTCTGATTGAGTTGTTGTTGCGCTGTCTGATTGAAAACAGCATTGGATTTGTTTAAAAAATTCTGCTGAAAACCATCGCATTCGTTGCGGTACTTTAGTGTTTGATCTGTCGAAAAATTTCCTGTACGATTGTCGTTCTCCATAATTTCAAGCTGAGAAGGCAATACTTTCATTTCATAACTAAACTCCTGCATGTTGGCGCCATACACTAATTTGGGTTCTCCACCAGAAGTTCCGGGAGTTCCAAAAACCATCACGCGACCGTTGTCATAAAAATAATGCCCGTATCGTTTGGCAAGACGATTTAAGAAATCAAAAGTAGTTTCGTTGTATTGTACCGTATAGGGCAGGATATTCTTGTAAAACGGAAAAATATTCAAATCGATATCATAACCTGCTTTGGCTTCAGTGACAATATCGTTTAAAGATTTATTATGGAAAGAATTACATTTTAAACCATCATCTAAAAGGATCGAACAACTGTGACCCGAAATAAAAAGGGTTTCTTCGAGATCTTCAAAACGGGATTTTCGGGTTTTTATTTTGGTTACGATACCCGAAAAATGCAGTACATAATCATTGCGATTATTAAAAAACAGCAGATCCTCTAATCCTTCAGCGGGTTTGACTTCGATTGTTACTTTCTCGCCATATAAGCGTTGTGAAACGGGCATGACGCTTTTAAATTCGGGTACAAGTAAATCCTGCCTCACTTCTACAGAAAAGGTATTGTGAGCATGAATGTCCTGATTGATTTTTAAATTACTGAAATTGTCAATTGTAATGTCACCAATTTTAATGGTGGTACTAGTTTGTAATGCCATATTGGGTAAGTGTATTTTCGCTTTTTTTAATTGTTTTGTAAATAATTAAATTTCTGATTTTCCTTTTTTAGAGTAATTCAGGAACAGTTTTTAGACAATATTTTATCTCTTTAAATAGAATTTATAATAAAAAATAAGAGGTAATTTGCTAAACGCGATACACGTATTGGAGATGATTTTTATGATATCTTCATCATGATTTTTTAATCTAATTTGTTTTAATGTACTCATATATATAGTATTGAATTAAAGTTTTACTGCTAACATAATATTCAAACTTTAGGTCAATTGCTGAGTGGTATTCAAAAAGAGAAATGAAATATTACTTAATTAATTCTCTAAATTAAGAAAAATATTTGTAATTTTGGATAAGATCTTATTATTTAACAAAAAACTATAAAAATGCGTTACAGTTCATTCTTAAACAAAAATTAGATCTTTTTAGACTAAGTAAAAAAAAGTTATAAGCAATGTATTATTGTAGAGATAATTATGAAAGCTTCAAAAAGAATTATGTAACAGATTTCTTATGTGTTTTTTGCAATTTTGAGTATAACACAAATCACTAATCTTTAAAAAAAATTATTATGCCTGATTCAAGAATTAAAAATGAAGAACAGTATAATGCTCTAGTAGAAAAAGGGTACAGTAAAGAAAAATCAGCACGAATTGCTAACTCACCGGATGCAGCTGAAAAAGGAGGCAGAGCAAAACCTTATGAAGAGTGGAGCAAGGATGAACTTTACCAACAAGCAAGAAAAGTAGGCATTCAGGGTCGATCTTACATGTCCAAAAAAGGCCTTATAAAATCACTTCGTACTAACTAATTAGATTTACTATTTAGACCTAGAAAATAATTTCTTCATAAAATCATGAATATCAAAACCACCCAGGAAAAGCTAATGGAGCAGTTGATACAAACGCCTCAATTGGTTTTAGAAAAGTTAGATTTGATTTATGTAAATGATCATAAACTCACTATTCACCGACTAAGAGAAGGTGAAAACTTTATCTATAAAAAAAATGGCAGAAGTATTACACGACAAAGTGAATTAAAACGCTTTAACAGTTTAGTGCTTCCGCCAGCCTGGGAGAATGTTAGAATTACAGATTTAACCAACGGACATCTGCAAGCCATTGGAACAGATGTTAAAAACAGAAAACAGTATCGATATCATCCAAAATGGAATCTGATCAGAAATCAAACTAAGTTTTATAAAATTGCCGAATTTGGAAAGCATCTTCCCAAAATAAGAGCACAGGTAGATCATGATTTAGAACAAAATGAGTGGTCAAAAAACAAAGTAATTGCACTTGTTATTAGGTTGATGGAAGAAACACATATTCGAATTGGTAATGAAAAATATGCGAAAGACAATAAGTCTTACGGACTTTCTACTTTAAGAAAACGACACATTAATATCAATAAAAATTCGCTACGTTTTGAGTTCGTCGGTAAAAAAGGAAAACAACATACAATAACAACAAGAAACAAACAATTGATTAAACTGGTAAGCCGGTGTGAAGAAATTCCAGGTTGGGAAGTTTTTAAGTATTATGATGAAAATGGCGAGCGTAAAGTTCTTGACAGCAACATGGTGAACGAATATCTTCATGAGATTTCAGGAAAATATTTTAGCGCCAAAGACTTTAGAACCTGGGCTGCTTCTTTAATATTTTTTGAAACTTTAATGTCTATCGGAACTACGACAGAAGAAAAGGAGATTAAAAAAAATATTTTAGATGCTTTTGAGGTAACCGCACAAGCTTTAGGAAATACTAAAAATGTTTGCAAAAACTACTATGTACATCCGATAATTGTAGCTGGCTATGAAGATGGTTCAATCGAAAAATACTTTGACAGAGCTAAAAAATGTAGGAGTAATCAAAAATATTTTTCGCATTCTGAAATTGCATTTTCAGAATTAATCGGAAATTTTCAGCCTGAATTTGACATTTAAACCGATTGAGATAAAATTTAAATGTTTTGAGTTAACGGTTTTTCATGCAAAATGGCAACTTTGAGGTATTGAAAAGGAATTCAAGATTAGGGGAAACTAAACGGCACATTATCGTATGATATATGTGTCGTTTTAATTTTTAAGTAATTATATTATATTTATTATGGGAACAAAAAGTGGTGTTTATCAAGATGTTTATATCAGAAGAGGAGATGAAATGGTAAGCCTGAAAAATGATGTAAAAGACTTTTGTGAAAAATACATTAAACCAGTTCATCCTGAAAATTGGGATTGGTCAGTAAGAGATTTTGAAGATTCTAATAATGATCCAACAGTAGAAGAAGCTAGAGCGATTGGGGCAGTTATATATCGGGATTTAAACGAACATAAAGATACCGATGTAGACCTTTCGACGATGAATAATGTTGAAGCAATTAAGGCGTATTTTAATCCAAATAGTAAACACGAACGCTTTAATATGGAAGAGTTTGCCTTTGCACTAAAAGTAGAATTGGAGCATGGAAAAGTAAAAGATGTCAACGTAACAAACAACCATCCATTTTTAACAGCAATGATTGCATTGGCACACATGACCGAAAGCTTAACGTATTACAAAAGACTCGCTGTCATGGAAGCGCAGGGAGAAATCTACGAAATCATGCGTAAAATAGAAAAATCGGAGACTGGAAAAGAAGACTGGTATAAAGAATTAGGCAAAGCTGAACAAGAACTAAATGAAGCCAGAGCAGGACTTGCAGAACGTCTGGAAAGAATGGATGATATTCCGCCTTTAGAAAAAATAGGAGATTAAGCCAACTATAAATTTTTTAATAAAAAGAGCCGTTATTTCTAGTTAATAACGGCTGTTTTTGGTTTTGTAATTTTCATAATTTCAAAGGATCAGTTTCGGTGTAATCTTCTCCGGAATCTTCTTCTTCAATTTCATCTTCTTCCAGATCATCCTCTAAATCGTCTTCATCCGGATCTAACTCCTGTAAATCCTCATCGGTTTCGGTAAATTCTTCATTGTCAGATGGATTATAGATTTCGTCATTTAAATGAGCCTCATCAGAGGGGTTGTCAAACTCATCATTTCTATTGTTTTCGTCCTCTTGTAATTCTCCTGGAGCATTAAAATTATGTTCTGTATTATCAAAGTCTTCTTCTTTGTTAATACGTTCCTCATCTGGAATTGCTTTGTTAGGATCATAACCACTTGTGGTTGAAAATCTGTGTTTGATTTTTCCCAGAGGGCGGAATTTTCTAATTCCATTGCTTTGACTTGTCGTATTCATGATATATAAGTTTTGTGATTTGTGATAGTCAAAGCTAAGTACAGAATGATATTTTTTGCTTACATAATTTTTATTGCTAATTCTATGATTAACATGTGTTTATGATGTAATTAATGCATTTAATGCTATAACAAAAACCTTTTAATCGAAAGTAATTTTACAACTATTAATTATAAACAAATTATATATCATGGAAACTAAAAGTAAAAAACAAACCGCGCCTAAAAAAACAGAGGCAAAAAAAACGGAAACAAAGCAAACAGCTAAAAAAGGAGTAACAAAAGCAAAATCTAATGCTGCTTCCGGCCTAACGGATCTCTTTAAAGATGGATTGAAAGACATTTATTGGGCAGAGAAGGCATTGACAAAAGCGCTTCCGCTAATGGCAAAAAATGCTACATCACCAGAACTTGTAGATGCCATAACGAGTCACTTAACAGAAACCGAAGAACATATCAAACGATTAGAACAGGTTTTTGAAAGTATTGGAGTAAAAGCAAGCGCTAAAAAATGTGATGCTATGGAAGGTCTGATTGAAGAAGGTAAAAGCATTCTCGAAGAAACAGAATTGGGTGTCGTGCGTGATGCGGGAATTATTGCTGCAAGTCAAAAAATAGAGCATTACGAAATCGCAACTTACGGTACATTACGACAATTTGCAGAAACACTTGGTTTTACAGAAGCCGTTGCTTTATTAGAGTTAACGCTTGATGAAGAAAAAGATGCAGATAAAAAACTGACAGACGTTGCCGTTAGTGCAATAAATGTAGAAGCTGCAGAAGAAGATTAATACTAATGGTTATAGAAAAACAGTAAAAAGTGCGGCGTAAAAGTGGCACTTTTTTGTTTTGTAGTTTTTTACAAAAGAAAACTGAGGATAAAAAAAACAGCATTTACTTAATAGAAAGCAAATGCTGTTTTAATTTTAATCTGAAGAATTTATAGTTGCAAAGAACCTTCAATACCATCATCCATTGTTTTTCCTGTTACGAAAGCTGTTGCCATTTTTGCAATGGCTACCATTTTCCCGTTTTTATTGTTCCAGTAATATCCATCTTCCGGCACTACTTTTATGATGCTTAAGTTCGGATCATCTTCGCCACCCGGCATCCAAACTTTTATAATCGGATCCCAAAGCTCTTTGATTGTTTCTCTATCATACGAAATACTTGCCGTACCGTGTATGGTTAAGAATTTATCGTGTGGTTCAGAAAAAAAGAGTTCAACTTGTGGATTAAGACTAATCTCTGCATTTTGATTACTGTTTCTGTCTGATAAAAACCAAAGCTGACCGTGGTCATCGATTTTTTGAACGGACATTGGGCGCGATTGCAGTCTGTATTCATTATAAGTACAAAGCATGCATGTTTTTATGTTCTCTGCAAGATCTTTTATTTTATCTACAGCGAATTCGTTTGTTAGGTCTTTATGATCTCCCATGATGTTTAAATTTTAGTTATAAATTTTAATTGTAAAGTTGCGTTTTTACTGTAGTTTTTAACTTATACAATTCTCTTAATTACTTATGATATTTCAATCAAAAAAGATTTAATCAGAATTTAAAAACAAATATCCAAATCTATTTTATTTCCCTATCTTTGATCAGATAAATGCCATTTTTTTGAAACTTAATATGACAGATTTAACTATATTTTATACAGACGACGATGAAGATGATTTAAGCATTTTTACGGATGCTGTCGAATCATTAACCAGAAAAATAAAGCTGGAAACGTATAACGGAGGAGATAAATTATTAAATGCGATTTATAATCCGCCACCAACACCTAATGTTGTTTTTTTAGATTTGAATATGCCGGGTAAAAATGGTTTTGATGTATTGGCAGAACTTAAAGATTCTGATAAAAAAAATAACATTCCAATTATAATTTTCTCTACTTCAAACGAACCGGGAATTATAGAGCGATGTCGTTCCTTAGGGGCCAATTATTTTATTACAAAGCCTATTCTAATGAGAGACATTATACAATCTATAGAACATGCACTGAATATCGATTGGAGCAAGTTTGATCCCAATCCTAAAAATTTTGTTTACAAAGGATAATTGTGTAAAAAACAGAAAGCGCCAAAACTTATTTAGTTTTGGCGCTTTTTTTTATTCCGGTAAATAGACGTCAAATGTAGCTCCTTGGCCTTTTTCGCTATTTGCCAAAATGATTCCTTTATGGTTTTCAACAATTTTTTTTACAATTGCCAATCCAATTCCTGTGCCTGAAAATTCGGTTTCGGTATTTAAACGCTGAAATACTTCAAAAATACGTTCTTTATAAGAATCATCGAATCCAATTCCGTTATCTGCTATTTTTAGATGATAGTATGTTTTATCGGGATGATCTATTTTTATGTTTAATTCAGCGCCTTTAATTCTTCTGGCGGTAATTTCTACATACGGTACTTGATCTTTTTTAGCGAATTTTAGCGAATTTCCAATCAAATTATGAAGCAATTGTCTAAATTGAAAAGGCATAACAGTAGCTTCTCCAAGCGGATTAAAATTGACAACAGCATTTGTTTCTTCGATGCGTTCAGAAAAATCACTTTTAATTTCTTCGGCAATTTCATCGAGATTGGTCAAAACAAACACCCGATCAGCAGAATTTGTTCTCGAATAGGTAAGAAGGTCCTGAATAAGCGTCTGCATTCTTCTGGCCGAAACTTCGATACGGTTTAAATAAGTTTTGGCTTTCGCCGAAATATTCTGCTCATCTAAATCGGCTAAACGGCTGGCAAAGGTCTGGATCTTACGCAAAGGTTCCTGCAAGTCATGACTTGAAATATAGGCAAAAGACTGTAATTCAATATTCATATTGATCAGGTCTTTGTTTTTACTTTCCAGTTCAGCAGTACGTTCTAATACCTGATTTTCGAGTTGGTTGGTAAACTTCTTCTGATCCTGAATGTCTGTACTTGTTCCCACCCACATTTGTATGTTCCCGTCTTTGTCTTTTTGAGGAATCGCACGGCTCAGTTGCCATCTGTATTCACCATCATGGCGGCGAAAGCGGTGTTCCAGTAAAAAATCATTTCCAGTTCGTACAGCTTTCATCCACGCTTTTATGTTTTCTTCCCGATCATCGGGATGCACGATTTGCAACCATCCGTTTTCTTCAAATTCTACTTTAGATAAACCAGAATACGTAAAAACAGATTTGTTGTAATAGTTTAAGTTACCAAGCGCATCACTAGTCCAGATATGCTGTGGCATAGAATCTGCAAGAAGCCTGAATTTCTGCTCACTTTTCATCAAAATCTGCTGCCTGTTTTTTTCATCCGTAATATCGATAATAGTACCAATCATTTTGACAGGTTCTTTATTATCATCGAAGAATATTTTTCCGTGCGCTTTAATCCAGTTAATAGAATGATCCGGCAAAATTACTCTAGCCTCGTATTTGTAAATGCTCGTTTGCAAGGCTAAGCTGTAAGCCTTTTCCAGTATAGGTTTATCTTCAGGATGAATCTGTGCTAAAATTTCAGATCGCAGTATTTTTTTGTTCTTCGGATGACCAAAGAGTTTTGGTAAATTTTCAGAATAAATGAGTTCCTGAGTAGGTATATGTAAGTCCCATGTTACTATTTCTGCAATATCGGCAGCAAGACGTGCTCTTTCTTCGGCATCTTCCACTTTTTTTCGGGCATCTACTTTTGCTGTTACATCATTAACGGTAACCATAATTGCAGAAATTTGACCATCTTTTTCGAACAATGGCGTGTATTGATAATCGAGGTAGAACTTCTCGAGTTTTCCTTTTACGTCAACATAAGCAATAGATTCTACCTCGCGAATCATTTTGCCATTAGTAAGTACTTCGTTTAGTAACTCCGGATATTTCTGTTCCAGTAATTCCGGAAACAATTCTAAAATAGGTCTGCCAATAGTTGTGGCTCTTTCTTTTTGCCAGATAAGATCCATCATTGTGGTGTTTGCCATTTCTATGATAAAATCTTTTCCTCTTAAAATAGCCATAGCAATAGGGGAGTCCATTACCAATTTTCGAAATGCTTCCTCACTTTCGCTAATCAGATATTTTGTTCGTACAGCCTCAGTAACATCATTAGCAATCGCCACAATCCCGGAAATAGATCCATCAGGTTCTTTTAAGGCTTCGTAAACAAAATCAATATAGAGATCAACAATTCTGCCTTTTCTGGTTAAGCTAACGGGGCGTTCATAAGCTGTAAAGCGTTCTCCAGTCTGGTATACATGCAGCAGAATTTCTTCTAAACCTTGCCCTTTTACTTCCGGCAGCGTGTCAAAAATAGGTTTATTAAGAACTTCGTGCTCTTTTCGATCCCAAAGCTCAAGCATAAGTTTATTTACAATTTCAACTTTATAATCGGCACCTCTAAAAACGCACATCGCACTGGGTGTCTGCAAAAGGTTATTGCGATATCTGTTTGTGCTGTCTTCTAGTTTTTGGACTAATTTTATATTGTCTGTAGTTTCATTACAAATTACCAAAACGCCTGCCGGTTTTCCGGTTTCATCATTTACCGGGCTATAGCTAAACGTCCAGTAGACATCTTCAATTTTTCCGTTACGATATATAGGAAGTAACAAATCTTTGTGCCAGGTTGCTTCGCCCTCAATTAAAACCTGATCGATAAGCGGTTTTATAAAATCCCAGATTTCCTGCCAGCTGTCTGCGCCTTTCTGACCTAAAATAGAAGGATGTTTGCCATCATTACCAAGACTTGGTCGATAGGCGTCGTTGTAAAAACAAACATGTTCCGGCCCCCAAAACAAGAACATAGGAAATTTTGAATTTAATAGAATTCCTAAAGTGGTGCGTAAGCTTTGCGGCCAGGTTTCAACAGCTCCAACAGCAGTTTTGTTCCAATTCATCAAACGGGTCAATGCACCCATTTCGCCTCCTTTTGAAAGGAAGTTATGATTATTATCGATCATGAAATTAGGTTTTGTTTTTCTTAAAACAATGTGTGGTATTGTATTGTAAGCAATAAATATAACAATTTACAAGCTGAATATAACAATTGCGAAGTTAAGGAAGCAAAAGATATATTACACTGTATAATTTTAATTGAGCTACAATTTGAATCTATTGAGTTAAGGAAATTAGCTTTTAATGATGAAATTTGAATTAACATTAGATTGCAAAAAAAAGACTAACTAAAAATACACCATCATGAAAAATGAATTTTCAAAACATGAGACCGACTACATAAAGAAATATGAAGAAGAAGGATACACGAGCAATTTCTTGTTTAATGATAATTGTTTGATGGACTCCGGTACAAAAAACACATACAACCCTGATGAGATATTTATTGTAGCGCATCACCGTTACGAAGGGATGAGTGATCCTGACGATATGTCTATTCTATATGTAATCGAAACGAAAGATAAAATCAAAGGAACGCATTTAATGGGTTATGGCCCTACGGCGGATCTGGAAGAAGCAGAATTTTTTAAGGATATTCCCGAAGAAAATTATTCAACGAACTCAGATATAAACGAGCTTACTAAATAGGAGTTCTTAAAATATGGAGTGTTTCAATACACTTATAAAAGGTCTAATTATTTTATTTTGCTGGGAAACAGTTATTTCAGATTCATTTCTGGAGTAGCTGTTTTTTTTTGTTTAAAAGAGGTGCTGTTAAACTAAAAACGGCTTGGGTCATAATTTTGAAATATATCTAGAAAATTGTATAACGAATTGATTAGCAATTAGTGTGAAATTTGAATTATATAATAAAAGAAAAACCAAAGGCGGGTATTGTACGTAAATAACTACTTAACTGCTTTATTATAAAACCAAAACCAAAATGAAAAAACTATACTTAAATACAGGAAAATTTGATACTATTTTTAATGATCTTAAAGATAGTTTTGGCGGTGAGCTTACTACCGAAAATAATGAATACAATTTAACGATACAATCAAAATGGGCAAAAGGATCTATTAGCGGTATACGTTTCGAAAAAGAAATGTCGTACATGCATTTTGATCTGATGTTTCATAAAGATGTTACTTTAAGTATGGAATCTTTTCAGACATCGCCTGTATTTTTCGTGTATTGCACAGAAGGTGATGTTACACATAGTTTTGGTGCAACTGGCGTGAGAAAAAGAATGAAAAGCCAACAATCAGGAATTTTGGCTAATACATCTTCTATAAATAGTGTTTTATATTTTGAAGGTTTCAAGCGTACGCAATTTACCGTAATCGGAATGCCGACAAATGTGTCTGATAATGTTGTAAATGCTCAGTTTGTCACTCAGTTAAAAAACAAATTTGTAAACGAATCAGGTAATTATATTTTCGTAGGACCTCAAAATTCAAAAATTGTAAATAAACTTCAGGAGCTTAAAACTATTTCTCAAAAAGGAACTGTTAAAGATTTATTGCAAAGAAGCATTTTGAATTCTGTTCTTGAAATGGAGATAGCGCAACATAGTAACAGTTTTGGTATGATGATAAATCCAATTTTGGATTTAGCGAACAGACAATTGGATGAAATCAAAAAATTATCGACAATCAATATCTATGATGTCATTAATGCTGCAGGGGTAATAGGCAGAAATTATTTGCCACGTGTTTTTAAAGAAAAATACCATGTATCGTACAAGCCATACAATCAGAAACTAGCTAGCTAATAAGCATTACATATACTAAATTTTGACTAAAAAAAACAG